>JAEIGA010003550.1_pt1 | contig 24403 bp, 36 predicted proteins | sample 9270691 | NCBI WGS metagenome assembly JAEIGA01 (sample SAMN17057246, study PRJNA624740) | gut metagenome | biome: biome; isolation source: fecal sample | host: Bos grunniens | place: China: Xizang | collected 2019 | reverse complement strand
CCTTTACATACGTTAAGGGTAAAACGTAGTTTTTTTGTGGAAAACAGATCAAAAAGCGGTAAAAATGACGCAAAAACGTCAAAAATCAAGCGAAAACAGTAATATTTTTATGAGAGGGTAACAAAAGGAGGCTTTTAAATGGCAAAGAGACAAACAAAAAAGCCGAAAACGCTCCAAGAGCAAGCCGAGGAGATTAAAAAGCTTGCTGAGGAGAGCGGAGTACAAACGAATTTCTTTTTTATAACGACTTTTGACAGATACTTAAGTCAACTTGCGATCCTCGAGGAGCTCAAAGCGAGCATTGAGGATAATAAGAGTCTTGTAAAACAGACTTACGTCAAAGGACGCTCAAACGTCGTACTCAATCCGGCGATCCGAGCTTACAACTCGACGACTGACTCAGCAAATAAGACCGTTGCTTGCCTTATGAAAATAATTAACGGTTTTAAAGACGAGAACGACAACGAGATCGATCCTTTACTTGCAATAATTAACGGCGGTGAGGATAATGACTCCGACGGAGAGTAAAGCTTATCAATACTGTAAAAACTCGATCCGCAAAAAGACGACTCCGAAATACGTCAAGTTACAAATGCGCGATTTTATGCGGATTGCTGAGGGCAAAGATAAAAAGTACAAGGTCTCAACGGCCAAGATCAAGCAAATCGAAAACATACTCAAGCTTTTGATTATGCCAAAAGGATTAAAGGCCGGACAGACGATTTATCAATGCTCTTGCGGTTATCAATGGCTTGTCTATACGGCGGCCCTTGCTGTCGTATACCGAGACAATCCCAAAAAGAGACGATACGAGACCGTATTGCTTGAGATATGCCGTAAGAATTTTAAAACCTTTACAATTGCGACGCTCTTTATAATTCTTTTGCTTACTGAGCCGAAATTCTCGGAGTTTTTCTCCGTTGCTCCGGACGGATCATTGTCGAGACAGATCCGTCAAGCAATCGCTCAGATCTTAAGAATGTCTCCAAAAGTATACAAGTTTAAAGGTAAGACGAGATTTAAGATCCTCAGAGATTATATCCTCTTTAATACTCTTGAAAATAAGTATACGCCGCTCAATTACTCAAACTCAACGCTTGACGGTAAATTGCCGTCGGTCTTTTGCGCCGACGAGGTCGGAGCATTGCCGAACAATTACGCGATCGAGGCAATGAGGTCCGGACAACTTAATATCCTCAACAAGCTCGGAGCGATCATATCGACTAAGTATCCGACGCTTAATAATCCTTTCGAGGACGAGGTTGAGACTTGTAAAAAGATCCTTGACGGTATTATCAAGGACGAGACAGTCTTTGCCTTGCTGTATGAGCCGGATAATACAAAAGATTGGCAAACTGACGATCTTATATTACAGCAAAGTAATCCGGTTGCTCTTGAGATCCCTGAGATATGGCAAGACTTACTTAAGAAAAGAGCTCAAGCAATCGCTCAGGAAAGTAAGAGAGAGAACTTTGTAACAAAGCATTGCAATATTATATACTCCGGAGCCGGTACGGAGACTTATATCGACGTCTCAGCTCTCCAAGAGTGCAAGGTTGCAAAAATCGATTGGAGAAATAGGTCCGTATACTTAGGACTTGACTTATCAATGACAAACGATAATACGAGCGTATCAATGATTGCCGTCGACGACGACGATCAGATCCTTGCTGACTCTTGGGCATTTATACCGGAGGGACGTATCGAGGAGAAAATGTCAAGCGAGAGAGTCAATTACAGAGAGCTTATCAAGACCGGTAAAGTTATCCCTTGCGGCGATAAGATAATCGATTACAAGGTTGTCGAGGACTTTATCTTGAGCCTTGAGGATAAGCTCGGAGTATCGATACAAGCTGTCGGATACGATAGATACAACGCAATAAGTACAGCTCAAAAGCTCGAGTCCGCCGGACTTACAACGATTGAGGTCAAGCAACACTCGAGCGTATTACACCCGCCGACAAAGCTGTTATACGAAAAGGTCATAAATGGCGAGTTTGAGTATATGAGCAATCCTCTTTACGAGATCAATTACCTTAATGCTCGTTGTACTTTCGATACGAACAAAAACAGATACGTCAATAAGAAAAAATCAAAGGGTAAGGTCGATATGGTCGTATCAACAATTATCGCCGTTTACCTTGCTGAGCAAGATTATTTCTTAAACAACGGAGACGGCTTTACAATTCAAGTATTTTAAGTTATTTTATACTTGTAAAAATATATCAATTTATCATACAAACATTTTAATTGTCAAGAGGTGATAAAGTGGATAATCCTTTTAAGAGACTTTTTAAGAGAGATACGGAGACTCCGACTCCGGCTCCGACTCAGACAAACTCCGAGCAAATTCTCGGCGAGGGCGGTACAGTCTCAGACGTTCTCCTTGAGGCAATTATCAACGGCGGATCCATAACAAGAGAGCAAGCTCTCTCGATCCCGTCGGTTGCGGCAAACGTTGATTTTATATCGAATTGTATTGCCGCAATGCCCGTCAAACTGTACAAGCGTAAGGACGGACACGTTGAGGAGGTAACTGACGATACAAGAGTAAGCCTCCTTAATAACGATACCGGAGATACGCTTGACGCTTTTCAAATGAAAAAGGCGCTCGTAACCGATTATTTTCTCGGCAAGGGCGGATACTGTTTTATCCAAAAGAACAAGAACGACGTAACCGGTCTTTACTATGTACAAGACGATTACGTTGTTATCAATTACGACTTTCAGCCTATTTACAAGACTTATATTATTTACGTTTACGAAAATCAATATCAGCCTTACGAGTTTATCAAGCTCTTGAGAAATACAAAAACGGGCGCTTGGGGTACGAGTATCGTCGACGAGCTTACTGAGGCTCTTGAGTCCGCTTATGAGACTATGAAATTTCAACTCGGACTCGTTAAGACCGGAGGTAATAAAAAGGGTTTTCTTAAGTCTGAGAATAAGCTTACAGAGGAGGCAATGACTTTACTTAAAAAAGCTTGGAATAAGCTTTACAGAAATAATACCGAGAACGTTGTCGTCCTTAATAAAGGTCTTGATTTTAAAGAGGCAAGTAATACGGCCGTCGAAATGCAACTTAACGAGACGATCGAGAGCCTTGAAAAGCAAATCGATAAGATCTTTCATATTTACGGCGATTTTAATGAGACTTTTAAATTTGCGATTTATCCGATTGTCAAGGCTTTTGAGACAGCTCTTAATCGTGATCTCTTGCTCGAAAAAGAGAAAAATAAGTTTTTCTTTGAGTTTGATGTAAAAGAGATTATCAAAGCTGATCCTAAGACTCGATATGAGGTTTATCGTATGAGCAAAGAGTGTCAAATGACAACGATCAACGAGCGTCGTCGTATGGAAAATATGAACGATATCGAGGGCGGAGACGTTATCGATCTCGGACTCGGCGCGGTATTGTTTGACGTTAATACTCAGACTTATTACACTCCAAACACAAACGCAACCTCGAGCGGCGGATCCGGTAACTCCGGAGCTGACGTCAAGACGCTTGAGGAGGAGTCTTTTATTGATAAAATAAACGATACGGAGGGCGGCAACGTATGAAAATACAAATTAGAGCTGACTCGGTAACGATTGAGGGATACGTCAACGCGGTTGAGAGAGCCTCAAAGCCTCTTAACAGTCGTCTCGGCAAGTTTGTCGAGAAAATATGCGCCGGAGCTTTTAATCGAGCTCTCGGACGCGCTCAGGACGTAAGGATCTTACTTAATCACGATTGGAGCCGAGATCTCGGAGGTATTAAAGACGGTAATCTTGAGCTTGAGGAGGACAATATCGGACTCCACGCTCGAGCAACGATTACGGATCCGGAGGTTATCAAGGACGCTCGCAACGGCGATCTTGTCGGTTGGAGCTTTGGCTTTGACGACGTCAACGTTGAGGAGACAAGAGACGAGGAGACGGGTTTACCGTTCAGAAAAGTCAAGGACTTAAATCTTGCCGAGGTATCCTTGCTCAACCGGAAAAAGACTCCGGCTTACGTTGGTACTCTTGTCAACGTAAGAGACGACGGATCAACTGTTTATTACTCGGAGGATAATATCTCTGAGACAGTTGAGACAATCGTCGAGGAGGTAAGAGCTGAGGAGGATCAATCCGAGGCAAAGGAGCCGGAGACAGAGCCGGCAAAAACTGAGGTATCAAGCGAATATTACGCTCGATATAGAAACATAATCGCTGAGCTTAAAGGCTTAGTAAATAACTAACAAGGAGGATTAAGAGATTATGTTTAAGAACAGAAAAGCTCAGATTGAGCGTCAAAATGATCTTATCGTTCGCGCCGAGACTCTTGTTAATACGGCTGAGAACGAAAAGAGAGAACTTACCGAGGCTGAGGCGGCCGAGCTTGCTGAGATCCGCGACGATATTCAGCGTATCAAGAAATATCTTGATATCGTTGATGATATCGACGACGCAAGACCGTCAAAGACAGTCGAGGGCGAGGAGAAAGAGGCAAAGGACGTTATCGACGGCGAGGACGCAAGAGCTTGCGGCGATAAGAACGAGAGAGCAATCGAGGACGCTGAGACAAAGGCTTTTGCTGATTACATTCGCGGCGTTGTATCCGGTAACGTAAGATCCGGAGAGCTTGCTCCGGCAAACAACGGAGCAATTATTCCTAAGACAATTGCGAAAAAGATTAACGAGCTCGTTTATGACGTTTGCCCTATTCTCGACAGATCCGAGAAGTTTAACGTAAAGGGTAAGCTCGAGTTGCCTTATTATCCGGCTGACAGCTCAACTCAAATTACGGTTGCTTTTGCAAGTGAGTTTACAGATCTTACAAGCTCAACGGGCAACTTTACAACTGTCGAGCTTGACGGTTATCTTGCCGGCGCTCTTACAAAGATCTCAAAGTCTTTGATTAATAATACCGATATCGATCTTGTCGGCTTTATTGTAAAGCGTATGGCTTACGATATCGCTCGCTTTATCGAAAAGAACTTACTCGGCTTTGGCGGCGGATCCGTTGTCGGTCTTGGCGGTGCAACAAACGCAACAACTGTTACCGGTGCAATTACAGCCGACGATCTTATCAATTTCCAAGGTACAATCAAGGACGTTTTCCAAGACAAGTCCGTTTGGATTATGTCTCCTAAGACAAGAGACGCCTTGAGACTTCTTAAGGACGACGTCGGTCGTTATCTCCTTAACGACGATATCTCCGCTCCTTTTGGCAAGGTCTTACTTGGTAAGCCCGTTTATGTCTCTGACAATATGCCCGAGATTGCAAGCGGTAATAAGGTTATCTATTACGGCGATATGAGCGGCCTTGCAACAAAGTTTACCGAGGAAATGCATATCGAGGTCTTGAGAGAGCTTTACGCCGCTCAGCACGCAATCGGCGTCGTTGGTTGGCTCGAGTTTGACGCTAAGGTACAAGATCAACAAAAGATCGCTGTACTCAAAATGGCGTAATAACTGAGGAGGTAATCGTATGGCTTATAAAGCTCTTAAGTCGTTTGTCGGTCCTATTTGTATGAGACGTAACGAGATCAAGGATATCGAGGATCAAGAGGTTGTAAAGCAACTCTTGAGCGGCGGTTTAATTGAGGAGGTCGGAGGCGATAAGCCTAAGACAACAAAGAGCTCAAAGCCGGCGAAAAGCAAAGGCGGTGAGGCTTAATGTCTCAGACGACTTATACAAAAATCAGCGAGATCACAACGGACGATCTCGTTGATTACCTCCGTTTACCTGACGTTGACAGCGCTCAACTTACACTCTTAACAACAATCAAAGCGGCGGCGATAAATTATATTATCGGCGTTACGAGCTTAAAACTCGAGGATCTTGACAATTATCCGGATATGACAATTGCTGTTTATGCTTTGGTGCAAGATATGTACGACAATCGCGCAATCTATGTCGACAAGGCAAATATCAGCGATACCGTCTCAACAATCCTCAATATGTATAGGACAAATCTCTTATGATTAATGCCGGCAAGTACAATCGTAAAATAAGGATTGTAAGAGCAATCAAGACAAAGGACTCCGACGGTTTTCCGGTCGAGTCTGATACGCCTGAGCTTGTTTTGACAGCTTGGGCGAATATTAAAACAACAAGAGGCTTTACTCTTATTGTTAATAATACGGACTTTGATAAGGCTTTTACAAACTTTACGATAAGATATCCGTCGACTCCGATCGATCGAGATATGTTAATCCTTTACGGCGGCAAGACTTACGAGATACAGTATCTTAACAACGTAAATGAGGCTTTTGTTGAGCTTGAGATCCAAGCGAAAGAGGTAACTCACTAATGGCAAAGTTTGTCGAGCTTTTACCAACCGAGCTGATTAAACAGTTTGAGACTCTTGAGCTCAATACTGAGAAAATGATCGGAGAAATGGTACAAGCCGGAGCCGAGGTTGCTGAGAAAAATATTATCGCAAAAATGCCGAGATCTCTGTACGAGGGACTCGGCTCAGATAATATAATTACCTCAAGAATTTACAAGACTCCAAGCGACGACGGTATCAATTGTCAAGCAATGATTGTCGGATACTTTACAAATCGCAACGGAGAACGCGTACCGGCTCCTCTCGTTGCTAATATGTTTGAGTATGGATCATCAACTCGTAAATATCCAAAACAGCCGTTTTTTAGACAGTCCTTTAATAAGGGCGAGATTGAAAAAGCAATGTTAAGAGTACAAGAAAAATATATCAAAGGAGATTAACCGTAATGAACGCGCAAATCGAGCAACTGTTTACAGATTTTACAGTAAACGGAGTAAGTATACCGGTTGCTCTGATTTACTACGACGGACACGGAGAGCCTTACGTTGTTTATAGGCAATACGACAAAGACAACTCTTACAGCTCTGACGACGATATCTCCGGATATGTTACTTATTACGACTTTGACGTTTACAGCAAGGGCAATTACCTCGCAATTGTTGAGGCGATAAAGTCAATCCTAAAACAAGCCGGTTGGACTTGGCAACCTCGGAGAGACTCTCCGGATATGTACGAGGCGGATACCGGTTATTATCATAAAACAATTTGCTTTGCTTATCCTATACAAATAGTTGACGAGCAAAACGATAATCAAAACTCAAATAATTAAGGAGGTCAATCAAATGACGGTTGTAAAATCATTATCTAAGATTGCCAAGCTTTACAACGTAACCGATATCGGAGAAAACGATACAACTGACGAGATCCTCGATAAGATTGCCGGCGGTATCGCTTTTGGATCCTCAAACGTAACCGTTGCAAGTCCGAGCGCTGATACTGATTTTTGGGGTACAAAAACCTCAGATATGCAATCAAGCGTTGCGGTTGCAAACGGAGCGATTACCGGTACTCTTACAAAGCTTACAAGCGGTCAACTCGTAACCGATTGGGGAGAGGGATACTTTTTATCTCTCGCTTTTACAAAGAACAACGCAAAGATTACCGATATCAAGGTCGGTCTTGATCCGTCGGTAAGCTCCGGTCTTGTCTCTCTTGACGAGGATATGCTCGGAGTCTTTAAGATTACAGATAAGGACGCTCAAAAGTTTGTTATGATATGTACAGACGGCGAGGTATCCTTTAAGCAATCTTTTGATCTTAGCGGACTTACTTTGTCTGAATAACAAAAAAGGAGGGTTAAAAAATGGCTCTTATTGGTCTTAATAACTTTTGGTACTCTCATTTGACTGAGGCGGCCGACGGTACTCCGTCCTTTGACGGTGCTCATAACCTCGGCAAAGCTGTCTCTTGCTCTGTATCAATTACAAACAACTCCGCCGAGCTGTACGCTGACGACGCTCTTGCTGAGTCTGATACAAGCTTTCAAAGCGGTACGATTACTCTTGGAGTTGACGACGACAGAGAGGCAACTTTTGCGGACTTGCTCGGTCATTCGATCACGGCTGAGGGCGAGGTTACTTACAATACTAACGACGTTGCTCCTTGGGTTGCTGTCGCTCGTATCCTTGTCAAAATGGTAAACAACGTAAGGCTTTATAAAGTAAAGGTACTTTATAAGGTTAAGTTTGCTGAGCCGTCTGAGGACGAGAATACAAAGGGCGAGACGGTTGAGTTTGCAACTCCGTCAATCGAGGGTAAGGTTGCTCAGCTTGCAAATGGCGATTGGAAAACCGCAAAGACTTTCAGTACAAAGGCTGAGGCTCTTGCTTTTATTCAGTCTCTTTTTAGCTCGGCTCTTACTTATAAGGTCGTATACGACGCAAACGGCGGTACGGGCACAATCAGCGATCAGACAGTCAACGCCGGCTCGTCCGTAACAATCGACTCAGGATCCGGACTTACAGCTCCGGAGGGTAAGGAGTTTGCCGGTTGGGCGACAACTTCTTACGCAACAACTCCGACAATTGCCGGAGGAGCAAGTTATACTCCGAGCGGAGACGTAACTTTGTTTGCTGTATGGACCGCAACGTCCTCAACTTAATTTAATCAGGCGCCTCGTCTTGACTTGCAATCGAGGCGAGGCGTTTTTACTTTTTAGGAGGTTTTTACAATGATAAAAGAGGTATCAAGCAAGATTACTTACAAGGGCAAAGAGTATAAGCTCGTCTTTAATCTAAACGTTATGGAAAAGATACAAGACGCTTACGGTACTCTTGAGAAATGGGGAGATCTTACAGACGGCTCCAAGAGCGAGGTTAATATTAAGGCTCTTGCTTTTGGTATTACCGAAATGATTAACGAGGCGATCGATATCGACAACGACGACAACGGTACAAATGATCCTTTTGTAACGCATAAGCAAGTCAATCGTATACTTACTGAGATCGGTATCGAAAAAGCCGCGAAAAATATGAATAAGCTCGTAGTTGAGTCAACAAAGGACGACTCAAAAAACGAATAATCCACGAGGACGACGAGATAAAAGAGTCCGCAATCAATTTCTCGTGGATATATTATATTTGTCGAGCAAAGCTTTGTCTCGACGATAAGAAAAGCGGACGATTGACTTTTCGTCAATTTAGAAATTTATATCAAGAGTATAAGGATACTTTTGATCTTGAATTATATTTGAAAACAACTCATACGACTTACGCGGATCTTAAGAAAAAAGCGGACGAGTCTGAGGAGTGGTTTGATTAAAAAGAAAAACGGAGGCGTTGATATATGGCCGGCTTTGGTGGAGCTGTAAAACTTACCGGAGAGAGCGAGTATCGTAAGGCTCTCAAGTCAATATCTCAAGATTTAAGAGAGTTATCAGCCGAGACAAAGCTTGTCTCGGCTCAATACGCCTCAAACTCCAAAAGTATTGAGGCGCTGACAGCTAAGCAAGCGGCGCTCTCCAAACAATACGAGGCTCAAGCTCAAAAGGTTAAGATCCTCAAGGATCAATATACGGCAATGAGCGCCGAGCAAGCGAAAAACAGAGAAAAACACGACGCTTTACTCGCCTCTTACAAAGAGGAGAGCGATAAACTCGCTCAAATCGGTAAGGAGTGCGGTACTACAAGCGCCGAGTACAAGTTACAAGCTGAGTACGTCTCAAGTTTGGCAAGCGAGGTTACAAAGAGCTCAAAGACGCTCGATCAAAATGAGCAATCAATGAGCAAAATGAGGACCGAGCTGACAAACGCAACGACGGAAATGACAAAGACCGAGAACGAGCTCAACAATCTTGATACTGAGCTCAAGGACGCGGCTGACTCCTCAAAAGATATGGGTAAAGAGATCCAAGACGCCGGAGATAAGGCGGATAAAGCCGGCAACGGCGGCTTTACTGTACTCAAAGGCGTACTTGCGGATCTTGGAGCGAGCGCAATTAAGGCGGCTGTATCCGGTTTAAAGCAAATCGGAGGAGCAATACTCGATACCGGCAAGCAAGCAATCGCGGCTTACGCTGATTATCAACAACTCGTCGGAGGCGTCGAGACGTTGTTCGGAGCCGGAGGCAAAACGCTCGAGGAGTACGCGGCGTCGGTTGGCAAAACAGTCGACGAGGCAAGAGCTGAGTATAATAATCTTATAAAAGCTCAAGACACAGTATTAAACAACGCGTCTCAAGCCTATAAAAACGCCGGTATGAGCGCAAATGAATATATTGAAAACGTTACAAGCTTTTCGGCGGCTCTTGTATCCTCAGTCGGAGGAGATACAGTTGCGGCGGCAAACGCGGCGGATCTTGCTTTACAAGATATGAGCGATAACGCAAATAAAATGGGTACGAGCCTTGACTCGATTACTCAAGCTTATCAAGGTTTTGCAAAAGGACAGTATACTTTACTCGATAACCTTAAGCTCGGATACGGCGGTACAAAGGGCGAAATGGAGAGGTTACTTGCTGACGCTGAGAAATTCTCAGGCGTAAAGTACGATATTAACAACCTTAACGACGTATACAGCGCAATCCACGTTATACAAGACGAGCTCGGTATTACCGGTACAACGGCTGACGAGGCGGCGAGAACAATCTCCGGCTCAACTCAAATGATGAGCTCAGCTTGGCAAAACTTATTAACCGGCATTGCTGACGATAACGCTGACTTTGACGGCTTGATAAATGACTTTATTGAGTCTGTAATGGCGGTTGCTAATAATCTCTTGCCGAGGATACAAACAACAATCTCAGGTATGGCAAAGCTTGCGAGCTCATTACTCGAAAAGCTCTTACCTGAGCTTGTAAATATGATCCCTCCGATCTTGCAACAAAATTTACCGGTCCTTTTAAGCGCTGTAAACTCCGTAATTACGAGCGTCTTATCAGTATTGCCGTCCATAATCCAAACGATAACGGCTTTAATACCGGAGATTGTATCGAGCTTGATTGCGGAGTTGCCGTTAATACTTAATAGCGGTATCGAGATTATCAACGCTCTTATTCACGGTATAAGCGAGGCAATACCGCAACTCTTAAAAATGGTCCCTGAGCTGATAATGGCGCTTGTCAATAACTTTGTTGAAAACTTACCGTCAATCATTGATACCGGTATCGAGCTTATCCTTGCTCTCGTTGAGGGTATTATGGACGCTTTACCGGATCTTATCGATAAGATCCCTGAGATCATTACAAAGCTCGTAAGCGCTTTGATTGCAAATTTACCTAAGATCATTGAGGGCGGAGTCAAGCTTATCGTTGCTCTTGTAAACGGTATTATTAAAGCAACTCCTCAGCTTATCAAAATGATCCCGAGCTTAATCAAGCAACTTGCAACCGAGCTCGTAAATAATTTACCGGCAATGATCGAGAGCGGCGTAAATATCATAAAGTCAATTGTAAGCGGTATCGGATCCGTCTTATCTAATATCGGCAAAGCCGGTAAGGATATTATTACGAGTATGATTAACTCTCTTAAGGAGTTACCGGATAAAATGCTCGGTATTGGTAAGAATATCGTACAAGGTATGATTAACGGCGTAAAGAATATGGCAAGCAAAGCCGTCAACGCTGTAAAAGATCTCGGTAAAAACTTACTTAGCGGCGTAAAATCGGCGCTCGGCATACACTCGCCGAGCTCCCTTTTCCGCGATCAAGTCGGTAAGAATATCGCTCTCGGTATCGGAGAGGGTTTTTCCGACGAAATGAAAAACGTTGCTCAAGATATGCAAGACGAGATACCTTTACTTGACGCCGGAGGAGCTAATTACGGCGGCTCAGGTATTGGATCCGGAGCTCTCAATTATCAAGCAATGGTAAACGCCTTTAAGGAGGCTTTGCAAGAGGTTGAGGTTGTTCTTGACGACAGACAAGTCGGTAAGTTTGTTAAAAAGACAGTCGAAAACGCAATATATACTTAAGGAGGCTTAAGAAATGAGCAATATACAGCCTTATATAATTTTAAATGGTACAGACTCGAGGAGTATAAGCGGCTTGCTTATCTCCTCTTTGCCTCCGATATCCAAGCCTCAAGTAAGGACTCAGATCGAGACGGTTGACGGTCGAGACGGAGATATTGTTACTCCGCTCGGCTTTTCAGCTTATGACAAAGTAATCAAGATCGGACTTACTTATAATTACGACGTCGACGAAATTATCGAGTTTTTTAACTCTGAGGGTATCGTTACCTTTAGCAACGAGCCGGATAAGTATTATCGATATGCTATTTACGAGCAAATTGACTTTGAGAAATTGATAAGATTTAAGACGGCCGAGGTTGTCTTGCACGTTCAACCTTTTAAGTTTTCAACGACTGAGGAGCCGGAGCTTTTCGACGTCGTATCCGGTCAAGCAATCGCGGTTACAAACGAGGGCAATACTGACTCTCGCCCTAACTTAACGATTATCGGATCCGGAGATATTGACGTATCTCTTAACGGCTCTCAGATACTCTCAATTGAGCTCGAGAACGATCAAGCTGTAATTATTGACTCGGAGGATATGAACGCTTACGAGGCTCAATCCGCAATCCGAGAGGTCGTTGTTGATATACAAGCAAAACAAGCCGGAACCGGAGATCCGAGTCCGAGCAATATAAGAGAGATCTCCGGATACAACGCGGCAAATATTACAGATTGCGGAGATAATTTCCTAAACGGAGATAAGTTTGCTGACAATTTTAGTACGGCGGCCGGTTACAATAAAGATACAGTAAATAAGACTGTATCTTTTACACATTCAGCGCCGCCGTATCATTTAACTGTCTTTGAAATGCCGTTTAAGCCTAATACGCAATATACATTTATATTCAACTATACGGCGGTAAGTACAAATAGGTCGTTAAGAATAGGATATACAGACGGTACAAACGGCGAGATTTATTTTGAGGCAAACGACACTAAGTCCGCTTTAGTGGTAACGAGTGCAAGTGGTAAAACTATAAATGAGATTTATTTAACATTTTTTGCCGACGGCTTAACAACCCTTTACTATGACGAGTGCGGAGTTTTCGAGGGTATAAAGACTCTTGCTGACTTTGAGGAGTTTTCCGGCGAGACTTATAATATCCCGTTTGAACAAGACGGAGAGCCGCTTACAGTAGGCGACGGATCTCTTGACGTATCGAGCGGAGAGCTGACGATTACAAGTATTGCTCATATCTTTAACGGTACAGAGAACTTTATATCATTACAAAGTAATACTGTCTTTGCTTATGACTTTGCAACGAGTTTAATTAACTCGTTTGGACAAGATAACTCGCTTTGCTCTCATTTTACTAATGAGACGAGCGGCGGCGGTTGGGGTAATATCGGAGTTAATCATTATTTGATCGCCGGCGGTCAATATTTCGGCGTTAATCCTAATATGAGCTTATCAGATTATAAAACTTGGTTATCTAATCAATATGCAAATAATACGCCGGTTACGGTTATTGCAACTTTAGCAACGCCGTTAGTAATACAGCTTACTCCGACTCAGATTTATAACTTGCTCGGCGTCAATAATATGTACTCAGATACCGGAGATATTACCGTAAAGCACAAGGCAAACGGAGTTATCGTTACAAATACCGGATCAATCGTATCTTTTAGCGCCGGACTTGATGATATCGAAAAAGGCGTATTGTTAAATCGAGCTATTACCGGAGATTATGATAAAATAAGGCTGAGAAAAGGCGTAAATACTTTTGTATTAACCGGCAACGCTCGACAATTTGTAATTGATAAGTTTAGTCGTTGGATATAAGAGGTAAAAACAATGGATAACGTAATATCTTTTACTCCGGCTCAGATTGTCGCTTTTGTGCTTGCTATATGCGGCGCAATTGTAACGATATCAGCCGCAATCGGAGTAATTGCAAAGGCTCTCGAGCGAGCAAAGGCTCCGGAGCTCGAGCAAAACAAGAGGCTCGACGATTGCGAGAAAAGACTCAACGCTCACGACGAAATAATTGAGCGATTTAAAGAGTATTTTGACAACGACGATAAGCGCTTTAAGGCAATAGAAAAGAGCAACAAGATTACTCAATCGGCTCTCTTGGCTCTCTTAAAGCATAGTCTCAACGGTAACGATACCGAGAGTCTTAAAGAGGCTGAGAAAAGTCTCGAGGAGTATCTTATCGAAAAATAAGGAGTTGATAATATGATAAAAATATTCTCTCCGACTGATACAGTCTTTTCAACAAACGGCGACGCGGTAATCTTACCGACTCTCGCCGTTGTTCATAAAGAGGATAACGGAGATTTTAATATTGATTTACAATGCGGCCTCGAGTATATAGATTATATCAAGTCAAACAATATAATCGTCGCTCCGACTCCTCAAGGAGCTCAAGGTTTTCGTATAAAAAACGTCGACGCAACAAGATCCAAGATTACCTTAAAAGCGAGACACTTATTTTACGACTCTGAAAATTATCTCATTGCTGACAGTTACGTCGTTGATAAGAATTGCAACGACGCTCTCGATCATTTAAACAACGCAACCGATAATACGAGTCCTTTTACGACTCTCTCTGACGTACAGACGATAAAGTCTTATCGTTGTGTAAGGACGTCTTTACTTGAGGCCGTCAATACGGTCCTCGACCGTTGGGGCGGACACTTGGTAAGAGACAATTACAACTTACAAATAAGATCCTCAATCGGAGCCGACAACGGCGTTACAATTCAATATAAGAAAAACTTAAAAGAGATTACTGTCTCTTACGATTGGAGCGGAGTTTGTACCAAGCTCTTACCGGTCGGCAAAGACGGTTATACTTTGCCGGAGCTTTACGTTTACTCTCAGCAACAATACGACGTCCCTTATACAAAGACCGTATCTTTTGAGCAAGAGATCAATCCGGAGGATTACGAGGACGAGGATCAATACCAAACGGCTTTAAGAGACGATCTTACGGCTCAAGCTGAGAAATATCTTGAGACGGCTCAATATCCGGCGGTTACTTATACGCTTAACGCTAATATGGATAAGATAACCGATATCGGAGATATTGTTAAGGTATACGACGAGCGCCTCGACGTTACTTTTACAGCCTCCGTCTTATCGTATGATTACGACTGTATCCTCGGTAAATATACTCAAATTCAGTTTGGTACAGCTCCGAAAACTTTATCGAACTTATTGAGCGGAGTATCCTCCGAGATTAACAGCTCGATAAACGAAAACAATCAAACTTTATCCGTTACTCTTAAAGACGCTCTTACTGAGGCTGAGCAAAAGATATGGAACGCTTTGAGCTCCTCTTACGTTATTTATCAGGGTAATCAAATACTTGTTGTCGATACTTTACCGGCTGAGGACGCAAACAACGTAATAAGAATAAACTCCGGCGGTATAGCTTTTAGCAATACCGGTATAAATGGTCCGTTTTCAAGTGCTTGGACGATTGATAACGTACTCAATATGGAAAATATAAACGTTATCAACCTAACAGCCGACTTAATCAAGGGCGGTACTTTAAAGCTTGGATCAAACCTCAATCAATACGGCTTAATCGAGATATACGACGAGGCAAATACGCTTATTGCTCAGCTTGATAAAAGCGGCCTAAAAATGTATGCTCAAAACGGAGCGTATATTATCATCAATACCGAGGTCGGCTTTGCCGGATACGATAAGAACGGAGTAAAAACCTTTTGGGTATCGGAGGACGAATTTCACCAAAAGAAAAGCGTCGTCGAGGAGGAGATCACTCTTTGCAACAAGGTAAGATTTATACCGATCGAGGTATACGATAACGGTACTCTTGTAAATGACGGTATCGGTCTTGTAAGTACAGTATAAAGGAGCTGATATTATGGCAACGAGCTCAACTTTTAGTACGTCAAATCAATATATCAAGTATCGTATTGTCGTTACTGAAAACTCGTACAATATTACAAATAATACAAGCGAGGTCAACGTTAAGGTTGACGCTTGGAGAACAAATACCGGATATACGACAAGCGGATCCGGTACTTGTTATTGTACAATCGACGGTACAAAGTACAGTCAAAGTATAAGCAACTCACAAAAGATAACTCATAACAGTCATACCGTTTTATTTAATAGGACGGTAACGATTGCTCATAACGCCGACGGCTCCAAGACGATTGCTGTCTCGGCGTATATTTCTCACGACCGTTTTACGTCAAACTCTCAAGGCTTTAATGTAAAGCTTACGACAATACCAAGACAAGCAAACATTACAGCCGCTCCGGACTTTTACGATACGGATAATCCGACGATTACTTATAGTAATCCGGCCGGCGATATCGCCGCAATTACGAGCTTACAAGCTTGTATATCCTTAACCGGTGCGGTTGCTGACGTACCTTATCGGGATATCAGCAAGACCGGTACGTCTTATACGTTCAATCTTACTCAGGCTGAGCGTAATACCTTACTTGCGGCTTGCCCTAATAGTAATACCTTGAGCGTAAGGTTTATTATAAGGACCGTATTGTCCGGACAAACGTATTACTCAACCGTAATCAAGACAATGACGGTAAAAAATGCTAATCCGACGATTACCGGATCCTCTTACGCGGATACAAACGCAACGACAACGGCGATTACAAATAACAATCAGCAAATCATACAAGGACAATCAACGGTATCCTTTAGCTTTACAAGCCTTGCGGCCCTTAAGTACGCAACGCTTACAAAGATCGAGGTTACTGTAAACGCCGTAACCGTATCCTCAAACTTATCCGGATCCTCGGTAAGTAATAAGACCGTCGCTTTTGGTACGATCAACTCAACGAGCAATCTTGCGGCAAGTATCAAGCTTACAGACTCAAGAGGCAATACAACGACTCAGAGTCTTAATATTGCAATGCTCGCTTGGAGCTTGCCGACGGCCCTTATCAGTTGCGCGAGACTTAACAACTATTACTCAGATACAAACTTAAACGTCGACGCTGTATACTCGTCTCTCGACAATAAGAATACGATTACAATACAGTATCAATATAAAGAGGTATCCTCGAGCTCTTGGAGCGCTCTGACGACGATACAAGACAACGTACCGGTTACGGTAACGCTCGATAATACAAAGCAATGGAATTTAAAGATCATTGTTACCGATCGAGTCGGATCAACGACTTATAATCTCATTGTTGATCGAGGATTGCCGATAATCTATTTTGACAGAAAAAGGAGATCAATAGGTTTAAATAAATTTCCGAGCGCTGATAATGTCTTTGACAGCGACGGACAAATACTGACGTCCTTTAAACAGAGCGTTGCAACCGGATCTTATCAGGCGGCCGCAAATACGGTCGAAAACCTTGTAAACGAGGTAAGATACTCGAGCGGTTGCTTTGGATCCGTACAATTAACCTCAAATTATACTTACGGAGGAGTTACCGTTGTAAGCGGTTGGTACAATTACGCTTACTTGCCTCATAGGTCCGGAGGATTAAACGGACAAGCAAGCGGCGATAATTGCAATTATGGTACGTTGCTCCTTTTAGGTATGACGGTTGCAAATAAATTCTTTGTAATCAGGCTCGCAAACTCAAGTATCGCAAGTCTTATCGACGTATACTCTTTTGCCTCGGTTTACGATACTCTTGAGGTTGCAAAAGGAGGTACGGGATCAACTGACGCTCCGAGCGCAAGATCAAATCTCGGTATCGGCTGTACTCAGCTTTGGACCGGTAATCTTGACTCGCAAGCTCAGCCGGTAACGATCGACGTAAGCGATCACGAGTCTCTTATGTTTATCGGTAAAGCCGGTAATGCGTCGCCGCAACAAACGCTTACTTTGCCGATTGATTACTTTGACTCGACTGATAAAGCTTTCAGCTTTACGCACGGATACAACAATCAATATATGTATTTTACAGTATCGGTATCAGACGGAGAGGCAACGATCACTTTCGGCGGCTCAAACAATAACGGAGCTTTGCTTGCTGTATACGGAGTAAACTGAGATATTTGACTCTTATCTTTAAAATGATATAATTTAATCGGGTTTTCTTGGTTAAATTCTGTTAATCCGCTTATAAGATCCTCTCTGAGCCGAACTTGAGAGGATCTTTTTTATTGTCGTAAAAAGGCGAGCTCTTTTTGCTGACAATATATTGAATTTCAAATACAATATAATTAAGAAATGAGACAATCTCATATCCATAAAACTCATTTTCTAAGATCTTACTTTTTAGCACAAATTATCCCCCATTATTTATTGAGGGTTATCGATTGTACATTTAAAATTAAATATCAATTTACTCCTCTTACGAGCTCAGGCGTCAACGGGTACGCTTGAGCTCGTTTTCGTATTGTTCGTAAAGTTGAAATAAGACAGATTGTCAAGCCGCCTTATTTCAATAACTTGACAAGTTTTTGAAATTGACTCTCCGAACAATTTTTAATTTTGTAACATATTTGTCATATAAAACTCTTGCTTTTGCTTTGTATAGGTGTATACTAAGGGTACAAAAGATAACCGATTGATAAACGCAAATAAGCCTACATAAGATCGGAGCTTTGATAAAAACCTTTCAAAATGATATATACACCCGTTGCGGTGGTTGGGTTAGTAAAAGGTATCGGTTATCTTAACAAACAGATCGGAGGGTAAAGCAATGAAAAACTTAACAGATCTTGAGAGAAAAGTAATCGAGGTATTAAGAGAGCCAAACGGCAACGGCGAGACAATAGATACCAACAACGCGGATTATATTTCTCTTTTCAGCTTTGAGATTGACAACAAAATACTCCGAGGAGTTTTATCCTCCTTAGTTAAGAAAAATATAATCGTTTTATCTGAGGAGCGTTGCGATTGGGGTACAGAGACTTTAATCAAGTTTACAGAGTACGGATACAACCTTAAATAATAACCGAGTCCGGCGGTATATCCGGACAATAAACTTAAGGAGGCGTAAGGCAATGGAATTTACAGACAAAGAGGCGCTCAAGATCTTTAAGTCGATCAAGTGTTACGAGCTCAAAGAGTCAATCGAGAGCTATCCGGAGGACGAGCGCGACGGTAAGACGGATCTTATTATTATCCGCGACGAGATCGATTATTACGCTTATATGTTTGAGGAGGTTGACGGCGTTTTTAAGGGATCTCTTGAGGAGTCTCGAGAGATACTCCGTAAGACAAACAACGGTAAGAAATGCCGGATCCTCTTACCAAGTCTTAAGCCTGAGTATCAGCCTTACGAGATTGAGAGAGCAAAGCGTACAGTATCAGAGTACAGACAGATCAAGAGATTACAAAAGAAATTAAAGGAGGCTTAAGGTTATGAAAAACAACGCTCATATCAACGCAACTCTCGAGGCTGTACTCGGAGTTATGGACGCGAGAGCTTACGTCAATATCTTTAGACAGCTCAAGGACGGTAAAGAGGAGCTCTTAAGATCTAACAAGATTTACAATATTATCTCGGATCAAGAGTTTTTAGGATCTTATAACGTTTGCGAGGCAAAGGTAATCGGCTTATCCGTAACGTTTGGAGTTGCAAACATTTTAATCGAGGAGGCTTAAGTATGGTAATCGAGAGATTGTCAACAATGATCGAGGGTAAGTCTTGCGCTGTACTTGTCGACGGAACGTCTTATCACAAAGAGGTTAAGAGGAGCTCAAAAGGTTTATATATCAGAGTTAATAAAGAGCTGATTTACGAGCAAGATTTACCGCTCGGAGAGGAGGTTAAGATATGACAGACTCTCAAGCAATAGGAATACTTTTAAAAACAAAGTCCGGACGGACTGATTACGAGGCTTTTGATCGAGGAGCTGAGGCAATCGGAAAACTCAACCGAGTCCGAGCAATAACCGAGAGAGCGCTCAGATCTGAGGACTCGATCAACTTATACAAGGCGCGAGCCGTTGAGGATATTGCAAAGATCTTAGGTATCGAGATCAAGGCTCCGGATCCGGCCGCTGACAGCAAAGGTCAAATCACAATTGACGATATTATTTAAGGAGGCTTAGTTATGGATACTTTTTTACTTTTCGGACTTATCGGCTTTAGTTGCTTAATCCTCGGAGTCCTCGGATATACAGCAACGACAAATAAGATCATCAAAGATCAAGAGCGAGAGATCGATATACTCAAGACGGACAACGAGAGACTCCGTTCAGCAATACGAGGCGCGGCTTATGTTAATAAAATTACGTTAAGCAAAGATCCGGTAAAGGCTCCAAGCGCAACGGTAAAGATTATAAACGCTGAGAGTAAAGACGATCTCTTTAAGGAGTGGTAAAAATGCTTAAGGCATTTATTAAACTTATTCTCAGCTTTATCCAAGCTGACAGAGATAAGAGATTATACCGGAGCTTATATATCTCGGAGGATACTCCGAAAACTTACGGTACTAAGATAAGGAGGCGTAATATATGACTTTACTCGCTTTTATGATTGGATCCGTTTTCGGTGGCTGTCTCGGAGTAATTATTACGACTATTATTTACGACGAAAACGACAAAAGGAGGTCAAAGTAATGAACGATATTATAAGAGCAATTATTAAATGGACAGAGGATAATAAAATTATTCCTGAGATTTACTTTTATTCTGAGTGCGGCGGTATTTGGTTAAAAATTAAATTGAGAAAACACGGTAAATGTATTGCAAACGAGTTTTATATTGCCGGCGGTGTTCTTTGCCTTAGCAATTGGCAAAAGATAAACGAGCTTGAGGTAAATGATTTTATTGAAACGGCAAAAAAAGAGTTATTAGGAGAGGGAGGCGGCTGACAATGAGTAAAACAATCGGACAAATCGTCGGAGATCTTATCGGGATATTAACATTAAAAGACGTCTTAACTCTCGAGGAGGTAAAAACCATTATCGGAGAGGACAAGTTTAAGCAACTGATTGAGGAGGCGGCTGACAATGACAACAAGTAAAGCTCAGCTCAGAGCTCAGGCAAAGTACGACAAGGACAATACGGTACAACTCAAGCTCAAGCTTAATAAAAAGACTGACGCTGATATTATCAGCTATCTCAGCGATTGCGACAATAAGCAAGGAGTAATCAAAGCTCTTATAAGACTTGAGATCTTGAGAGATAACTCAATTGATTAATTAAAATCGAGTTAAATTGAGTTAAATTAAAACTCAAGTTTTAAAAATTAAGAGTTAAATTTTAAAATAAAAAAGAACGGAGTCGAGATCTCAATCAAAAGCGGCTCCGTTCTCTTTGCATAAGAGGCTCTTTACAGTAAAAGAGACGCTCTTATTATAACATAATGGCTGAGGATAAAAGACTCGAACTTTTAACAACCGGAGTCAAAGACCGGTGCTCTACCTATTGAGCTAATCCTCAGTATTTAACAAGGTAATTGTTTAAAAGTTACTTGTTGCTCATTGTACTCGATACCTTTACGGATCAAAGACTTTACTCCGGCTTGTATATTATCCGGACTCTCTTGCTTAATTGCTTTGATTATGTCTTGATCGTTTAGATTATTAAGATTAAGACTTACTCTTGTAAGATTTTTCTTGCTGTAATCTTTAAAGTAATCCTTGTCGTATCTCTTGCTCATTTCCTAAGCTCCTTTATTTAATTCAATTAATCAGCTTTAAAAGTCAATTTATTGAATTTTTAACTCGTAAAGTATTGACTTACTGACGTCTTAACTTTTATCGTCCGGAGAGAGTGAGGAGCCGAGATCCGTCAATTGACACAATTGCCCTATCGAGAGCAAAAGGTCAAACGGATCAAGCTTTATCGCCTCGTCGGTCGTTTCGTCGCTTTTCAATCCTCGACTCGTTACAAATCTCAAGCGGTCCTTACTCCGTCCTAAACCTCGATTTGCACCCATACCGGAGCAAGCCTCCCGATCCGTTGTTTTGATTGAGCCGTATCGATCCCTCAATTGACTTACGGTCTTGTGAGCCGAGCCAAGACGCGCCGAGTACATTTTTCGCGGTTACAAGCTGTACCATACTCTCGGTTTATATTTAAGAGCTTTCAGTCCGTATCAAGCTCCGAGCTTTTGCAAGCTCTTGATATTTAATTGTCGGTAATCATCAAATTACAGATAAGTCCGTCCTTGTATGATAACAGTATAATATTATCATACAACGGATAAACTTATCAACTATATTTTGAGAAATATTTTAAGATCAAACGGAGCTCGTCTTGTCGGATCCGTTCTCGTATATTCTATACGCTCGATTATGCTTTTCAATACTTTATTTCTATCCGGTATCGATAAGCTGTAATATTGCTCGATACATTTCTCGAGAATAGGTACAGCCGAGCGGACGCTCTCAGCCTTGTCCTCCGATATAGCTCTCAGAGCCTCGAGATTAGCTTGTAAGGCGTCTCGCTCCTCGGTTAATATGTTTACCCTTTTAAAGTATTGCTCTCGCGTATAAACGCCGTCCTCGAGCAATTCGCAACAATTATCGAGCGCTCGCTCTTTTTTCTTAATCGCTTGAACGATAACAGAGATCTCGTTGTCTCTTGCCTCGGTCTTACGACGGTCCTCGTCGGCTTGATTATCAAGATAATACTTAAAGTCTTTGAGCTCCTCTCTGAGCTCTTGGATTACTTGAGCCTCAATCAAGTCAAGCTTTGACGATACTGTTTTACATTTAAAAGCCTTACACTTAAGATAAAAAACGCCTTTACTATGGTGTAAGACCATTGACTTACCACAAACGCCGCATTTAACAAGCGTCGTAAGCGGATTACGAGGAGTATAATCTTTGCGGATCTTTGACTCCTTTGCTGTTAATCTTAATTGAGCTTGCTCAAAGATCTCCGGATCAATGAGCGGCTTATGTTTGCCTACGCTCCAAGACTCAGCAATCTTTTTGTTTTGTATCTTAAGATATCCGATATACGTTTTATTTTCTAAGATTTGACGTATACGAGACGTACAAAAAGCGCTTGCAATCCTCGGTCGGATCCCGTTGTCGTCAAGATAATGAGCGATCTCCGAGATACCTTTGCCTTGATTGACGTACATATCAAAGATAAGTCTCACGATATCAGCCTCCGACTCGTTAGGATATAAGACGTATCCTTTACCTTGCTTTTGCTTATTAAAGCCGTAAGGTAAAGAGGATCCGGTATAATATCCCTCGAGTAAGGCGGCTGTACGTCCTCTTGATAATCTCCGACAAATAACTTTATACTCTCGACGGCTCATAAATAAGCCAAACTCAAAAAACTCCTCATCAATCTCGTTATCAGTCGAAAAGTCATAAACCTTATTGAGCGTATATATCTTTGTACCGGTCTTTTTAAAAACCTCCAAGATCTCAGCTTGATCGATCTGATTACCTCTCGACAAACGCTCAAGCTCGATACAAACGACTCCGTCGTACTTGCCGGCCGTAACGTCGACGAGTAATCTTTGCATTTCTAAACGGGCCGCAATACTCTCTCCGGATACAACCTCTTTATAAGTTTTCTTTATGTATAAATTATTGCGCTCGCAATATTCGATTAAAAGCTTTTCGTGCCTTGCAAGAGTAATATCCCTTGTCTCGTTGTCCTCGTCTCTTGATTTTCTTAAATATATAGCAACTGTATTACTCATTGTCTCGGCTCCTCTTTATGTAATCAGAAAAGTCCTTAATCGCTCTGAGCTCTGACTCTGTATAATTTTCAGTTGTGAACGATAACGAGGTAATATCTCCGTTTACAAGATCCTCAATCGTAATCTCAAAACAATTACTCAGCTTGACAAGGTTTTTAAGAGTAATACCTTTATAATCTTTTGTATACCAAGCGTTAATTGTACTTGGAGCAATGCCGATAGTACGAGCAAGCTCCGCTCGGCTCATTTTATTTATATGTAATAAGTAATCTAAATTATGTAAAAAATTCAATTCATATCCCTCCTAATAATAAATAATAGTCGATTGAGCAATAAATTGTAAACGAAAAATATTAAATTGTTACAAATTTTAAGATTATTGCAAATTGTTGTTGCTTTTTGAATAAAAGAGGACTACTATTTGAGTTAGATACAACGTTCAATAAATTGAATGTAAAAATCAATAAATTGAAAAGGAGGTATACAAATGGCGAGAGAGATTATTTTTATCAACCTTGAGGCTGAGCTCTTGAGAGCAAAGCTTACAAAGACTGAGCTTGCGGCAATGATCGGTATATCAATCGGATCAATGAGCTCCAAGTTTACCGGCAAGACCGAGTTTAATTTAAGTGAAATGTTATCGATCAAAGAGATACTCGAGTCTCGTACCGGCAAAGAGCTTAAGCTCGACGATTTATTTAAGAGGGGAGAGTAAAGATTGATAATCAGATCAAAAGGGGTAAAGGCTGAGGCTTTAGCAAACATATATAAGACGCTCAGCCAAGTAATTAAAGACGAGAGCTGTTTTTACACAAAAGAGGAGCTCAAAGATCTTAAAAACAAGGACTATATTTTAATTGGAGGTTTAAAAAATGGATAATACAGTAAATGAGACTTGGATCAATAAGCTTGTTGACGAGCTTGTTGACGCAAAAGACGAGAGATCAAGCAACGCGGTCGAGATCAATCAGTTTTACAATCTTTTAAAGCTTATCTTTAATAACGCGAGACTTGGATACGGCGGCGAGGAGCTGAGGCTCGAGAACGAGACGGCAATCTTTGAGTATCTGAGAGTAATCGATCCGACGGGAT
>JAEIGA010003549.1_pt1 | contig 24403 bp, 20 predicted proteins | sample 9270691 | NCBI WGS metagenome assembly JAEIGA01 (sample SAMN17057246, study PRJNA624740) | gut metagenome | biome: biome; isolation source: fecal sample | host: Bos grunniens | place: China: Xizang | collected 2019 | reverse complement strand
CGGTAGTGCAGAAAGCAATGCTGCCGACACGAGGCTCCGACGGCAAAGAGGAGAGTTCCGCCTCGTGCGACGCCTGCAAAACACGCTGCGTCTGCACAGCGATGGCCGGTGCCGGATTCAGAATCTCAACCCGCGGGCCCACCAATTGACGCAAAACCGGAGTCAGGAACGGATAATGGGTACAGCCCAAGACGACAACATCCGCCGCTGCTGCCAACATCGGCTCCACACAACGACGTACCACGGCCTCGGTCTGGGGACCTTCGAGTTGTCCTTGTTCGACCAGTTCCACTAAGCCTTCGCCCACCCGTTCAATCACCGTCACCTCCGTTGCATACGTGTCCCGGGTATGGTGATAAAGAGAACCGTTGAAGGTATTGGCTGTCGCCAGAACACCGACCACGCCCGAACGGGAAAGGGCAGCTGCCGGTTTGATGGCCGGTTCCATGCCCACAAAAGGTACAGGAAAGGCCGACCGAAGCAAAGAAACAGAGGCTGCCGTGGCCGTATTGCAAGCGACCACGACAACCTCAGCACCTTTGTCGATTAAAAATTGGGAGATGACGGACGAACGTTCCCGGATCACGTCCACAGACTTGGGACCGTAGGGACAGTAGCGGGTATCTGCCACATAGACATAGTCCTGCTCAGGCATCAAACGCACCAGTTCGAGCAAAACAGACAAGCCCCCTACTCCGGAATCAAAAACGCCGATCATCGGTTTCCGAAAATTACTTTTGCAATTGTTCGGTCAAGAAGTCCACCATGTTTTCTTCTGCAATCACGCGGCCAATGATGATACCGTTTTGATCCACAAAAAGGTTTTGGGGAATGTAGCGGATAGCGTAAGTCTTCGCGATTTCAGAATCCCAGTATTTGAGTTCAGAAACTTGCGGCCAGGTCAAGTTGTCGGTTTTGATGGCATCCACCCATTTTGCGTGATCTTTGTCCAAAGAAACGCCCAACACTTCAAAACCTTGGTCGTGGAATTGTTTGTAAATTTCGACCAATTTCGGGTTGAACTGACGGCAAGGACCGCACCAACCAGCCCAGAAGTCGATCATGGTCACTTTGTTGTTCTTGTAGATGTCAGACAAGGTGATCGGATTTCCCTCAGGGTCGTTCAAAGTGAAGTCCGGAGCTTGTTTGCCCACTTGCAAACCTTCCAAACGATCCAATTGGGTTTTGATTTTTTCCATTTGGGTCAAGTTCTTGAATTTTGCTTGGCCTGCATAGTAGTTGTATTTTTCTTTGGCTGCTTCAAATTCCATGTAAGCATAACCGTTGTAGAATTCTTGGAAAGCAAAGTGAGTATTCGGGAATTTTGCCATCAACTCTTCTTTCTTCGCATCAATTTGGTCATTCACTTCTTGGAAAACAGCATAAATCGCTTCGCGTTGTTCCTCATCTTGGGTACGGTTGAACGCTTGAGCCAACGAATCCAAGTTGTGTTGTGCTTGAATTTCTTTGGAAATGGCTTTCATTTGGTTCAACAAATCTTGGGTTTCACCGCCGTTGATGACAGCTTCACGCAATTTGCCGATTTCACCTTCAACGGTGTAGTTTGCCGGCTCGATGAACAAGGGAATGTTTTCAGCACCTACCAACAAGTAATAGTTAGTCGGTTCAGCCAATTCGCCAGAGAAGGCAAATTCACCATTCACCATTTCGGTTGTATCCGAAGCGCCACCGCGTTGCATCAAATAAACGGGACCATTCAGTTGTTCTGCATTTTCAGCAGTCAGTTTACCTTTGAGTTGGAAACTGGTTTGAGGAGCACAAGCCACTACAAAAAGAGCTGCGCTCATTGCAATCAAAAACTTTTTCATATCAGTTAAATTAAATTGTTATTCTTCCTCGTTCAAGAACCATTCCTTGTACATCATGTAGCCGCCAGCGTTGCGATGAGCCGCTTCGGTCACCGCCTCACTACCCGGTTTGACTTGTTTTGCCGGGAGACCCGCATACACCCCGGGTTCGAGCTTCGCATTGCTCAAAACAACCGCACCGGCTGCAATGATAGAACCGTCTGCGACTTCCACATTGTCCATCAGAATCGCTCCCATACCCACGAGCACATCGTTGCCGACCTTGGCCCCGTGGATGATGGCATTGTGTCCCACAGAAACATCGTCACCGATCTCCACAATGGATTTTTTATGCAAGGTGTGAAGCACCGCTCCATCCTGGATATTGACCCGGTTGCCGACGCGGATAGGATTGACGTCCCCGCGCAAAACCGCACCGTACCAGATGCTGCAGTCATCACCGATGACCACATCGCCAACCAAAACCGCATTCTCTGCCAGGAAGCAGTTTTTACCAATTTTGGGTTCTATTCCGTTTAATTTTCGAATAATTGCCATAATTTTTTCGTTCTAACCTACAAATTTAGAACGAAAAGACGATATCCACAAAAAAAGGGAGGGTGACTTACGTCATCCTCCCCTTGTTCAATTTGGAGTATCGGATTAGATAGTTCCTTGTTCCAACATTGCTTGAGCAACTTTCATGAAGCCGGCGATGTTTGCACCTTTTACGTAGTCTACGGTTCCGTCCGGGCGTTGACCGTATTTCACGCAAGCTTCGTGGATGCTTTCCATGATGAAGTGCAATTTTTCATCAACTTCTTTACCAGCCCAAGAGATGTGCATAGCATTTTGAGTCATTTCCAAACCTGAAGTAGCAACACCACCAGCGTTTACTGCTTTACCAGGAGCGAAGAGGATACCAGCGTCTTGGAATGCTTTGATAGCTTCCGGAGTACAACCCATGTTGGAAACTTCGCAGCAGCACCAAGTACCGTTAGCCAACAATTCTTTAGCATCGTCGCCGTTCAATTCGTTTTGGAATGCGCAAGGCAAAGCGATGTCACATTTGATGCTCCAAGCTTTTTTGCCAGGGATGAAGGTAACACCTTCGAATTTTTCTGCCATCGGAGCAACAACGTTGTTGTTAGATGCACGGAGAACCAACATGTAGTCGATCATTTCGTTGGTCAAACCAGCAGGTACGTGGCAAACGCCGTCCGGACCAGAAACTGCGATAACTTTAGCACCGAGAGCAGTTGCTTTTTGAGCAGCACCCCAAGCTACGTTACCGAAACCAGAGATAGCGATGGTAGAACCAGCCAATTGTTTGCCAGCACGGTTCAATACGTGTTCAGTGAAGTAGAGAGCACCGTAACCAGTTGCTTCAGGACGGAGGATAGAACCACCCCAGTTAGCACCTTTACCAGTCAATACACCTACGTTGTAGCGACGAGCCAATTTGGTGTACATACCGTAGAGGTAACCGATTTCACGTCCACCAACACCTACGTCACCAGCGGGAACGTCTTGTTCAGGACCGATGCAGTTCCACAATTCCAACATGAAAGCTTGGCAGAAGCGCATGATTTCAGCGTCTGATTTTCCAACGGGATCGAAGTCAGAACCACCTTTAGCACCACCCATAGGGAGAGTAGTCAAAGCGTTTTTGAAAGTTTGTTCGAAGCCCAAGAATTTCAACATTGAAGGGGTAACTGCTTTGTGGAAACGGAGACCACCTTTGTAGGGACCAATTGCGCTGTTGAATTGTACACGGTAACCGAGGTTGGTTTGTACATTACCGTTGTCGTCAACCCAAGTAACACGGAAAGTGAAGATACGATCGGGTTCTACGATACGTTCAACGATTTTAGCTTTTTCGAATTCAGGGTGTTGGTTGTAAACTTCTTCGATAGATTCCAACACTTCGTGAACCGCTTGAAGATACTCTTTTTCGTGACCATACTTTTGTTCAAGTCTGGCCATAATTTCTGCAGCTTTCATAATACTACGCTAATGTTTTTAAAAATGTATGAATTAAAGTTAATTATTTGACTTCCCAAGTGGCGCCGCTGCGCAAGAGTTCGTCCATCGAGTGGATGGGTGAATGTTCTTGTACATCGATCACCTGGTCACGTACATTGTCGTCATAGGTCTTGTCTGCCACGTCGCGGATCACGCCGAGCGCAACAGGCAATTCGGGGTATTTCATATCCACCAACATGCTGTGAATACCGATGTTCGGATCGTGTGCATCGTGCACCAACAAATCTTTTTCGGTAATGCCGTTTTCACCGATGGTCACGGATTTGATTTTCATACCGTCGAGGATCAAACCTTTGTCGCGGTTTTTACCATAAATCATCGGCTCGCCGTGGCGGAGTACGATGGTACGGTCAGCACGGTGTTCGCGATCCGAGAGGGTTGCGTGTGCACCGTCGTTGAAAATCATACAGTTCACCAACATTTCGGTAACAGAGGTACCGTCGTGTTTGGCAGAAGCCAACAAAATCTCTTGGTTGAGTTTCAACTCGCTGTCTAAGCTACGTGCGAAGAAAGTTCCGCGTGCGCCCAACACCAAAGAACCGGGGTTGAAAGGATGTTCCACGGTTCCGTAGGGAGAGGTTTTGGTCACCATTCCCAATTTGGAAGTCGGAGAATATTGTCCTTTGGTCAAACCGTAGATTTGGTTGTTGAAAAGCACGATGTTGATGTCGATGTTACGACGGATCGCGTGGATGAAGTGGTTACCACCGATGGCCAAAGCATCACCGTCACCGGTTGCTTGCCAAATGGTCAAGTTCGGGTTGGCCACCTTCATACCGGTTGAAATCGCAGTTGCACGACCGTGAATACTGTGGAAACCATAGGTATTCATGTAGTAAGGCAAACGGGAAGAACAACCGATACCGGAAACGAACACGTAACGTTCCTTGTTATAACCCAAAGCTTCTGACACTTCGGGCAAAGCGCGTTGCAAGGATGCCAAAACAGCGTGGTCACCACAACCGGGGCACCATCTTACCTCTTGGTTACTCTTGAAATCTTGTGCAGTATATTTCATCTCAACTATATTTTCAGGATTATTACAATTCGTTAACAGCATCCAAGATGTCTTTCACCATGAAGGGTTGACCTTGAACTTTGTTGCATTGTTTGTATTCAAATTGAGGATGGAGTGCGCGGAGGTAGTTTGCAAACTGACCGCTGTTCAACTCGCATACCAGGATGTTCTTAAATTTAGAGAAGACTTCCGCAGTGTTCTTCGGCAGCGGGTTGATGTAGTCAAAGTGTGCCAAAGAAACAGATTTGCCAGCCCCTTGCAATTCTTTCACAGCAGAGTACAAGTGACCGAAGGTACCACCCCAGCCTACCAACAAGGTTTCGCCAGATTCTTCACCGATAACTTTCAATTCCGGAATGAAGTTCGCAGCACGAGCTACTTTTTCTGCACGAGCAGCCACCATCATTTCGTGGTTGAGCGGGTCAGAAGAAATCACACCTTCGGGGCTCTTTTCCAGACCACCAACGCGGTGTTCGAGACCCGGAGTTCCCGGAAGCGCCCATTTGCGAGCGAAACGCACTTCGTCACGAACGTAAGGTTTGTATGCGCCTTCGCATTCGGTGATGATCGGGGGAACGATGGCCGGATAATCCTTCATGGAAGGAATGCGCCAAGGCTCCGAACCGTTGCCCAAGAAACCTTCTGTCAAGAGGATAACGGGCATCATGTGTTCCATTGCGAACTTACCTGCATAGAACGCTGCATCGAAACAATGTGAGGGAGAGTGAGCCGCCATCACCATGATCGGACATTCCCCGTTACGACCGTACAACGCTTGGTTCAAGTCGGTTTGCTCGGTTTTGGTCGGGATACCGGTTGACGGGCCGGAACGTTGTACGTCCACAATCACCAACGGCAATTCGGTAATCATCGCCAAGCCCAAAGCTTCGGATTTGAGGGACAAACCGGGACCGGAAGTGGTGGTCACAGCAAATGCACCCGCATAAGCCGCACCGATGGAAGTACAGATACCAGCGATTTCATCTTCGCATTGGAGGGTTTTGGCTCCCAATTCTTTGTGGATGGCCAATTCTTCCAAAATAGCGGTTGCCGGAGTGATGGGGTAAGAACCGCAGAACAACGGACGACCTGATTTTTCTGCAGCAGCCAACAGACCCCAAGCAGTGGCCTGGTTACCGTTGATGTTGCGGTACAAACCTTTCTCTTGTTGAGCCGGTTTGATGGTATAGGTATTCGCAATCGCGTGGATGTTGCTTGCGTAATTGAAACCGTCTTTGAGCACCTTCTTGTTGGTCTCAATCAACTGCGGTTTCTTTCTGAATTTGCGTTCCAAGTATTCGAACGTGTACTCCATCGGACGGTTGAACATGAAGTAGCACATACCGAGGGTAAACATATTTTTGGAACGGACGATGGCTTTGTTGTCCAAGCCACTGTCTTTCAAACTTTCCTTGGTCAAGGAAGTAATGGGCGCAAGAATGATGTTGCGGTCTTCGATTTGGAGTTCACGAATCGGATCATCGGTCTTGAAGCCAGCCTTTTCCAAACCTTTTTCGTCAAATGCGTCGGCATCCACAATGATGGTGGCAGTTGCTTTGGCCCATTTCGCATTGGCTTTCAAAGCGGCAGGGTTCATAGCAACGAGCACGTCGCATAAATCACCGGGAGTATTTACTTCCACACTACCAACGTGAACTTGGAATCCGGATACACCAGAAACAGTTCCTTGGGGTGCGCGAATTTCGGCGGGATAGTCCGGGAAAGTAGAGATTTCATTACCGTATAAGGCAGATGCATCTGCAAACAAAGTTCCGGTCAACTGCATACCGTCGCCGGAATCTCCTGCAAATCTGATAACAACGTCTTGTGCGTCAATTACTTTATGCTGCATAGGATAGATATTTTGTGTTACAAATGTAAGGAATATTCTTTAGGAAACGAAAACATTTGACGAAATCTTTTGGAAAGCGTCAGGATTCCTAAAAAAACAGTTCGGGGACTGCTAAAATTCTCTCCAGCAGCCCCCGAAAATTCGGTTATTGAATTAAAAAATTATTGCGCTTGTTGCATTTGTTGTGTCGGCAAAGCTTTGTCAAGCGGGATGTTCAATTCGTTCTTCAACGGAACGGTCAAATCCATGCTAGCTACTTCGTCCACGAAGAGCAAACCTTGTGCAGAAGTATCGAAAACATACACCAAACCGTTGGCTTTCGCTACTTTTTGGATGGCATCGCTCACCTTTTTGTAGATCGGCGCAAACAATTGGTTTTGTTTGTTTTGCATATCTTGGTAAGCACTTTGTTGGAACGATTGGAGACGAGATTCTGCGTCTTGCAATTCACGTACTTTTGCTTCCAAAACGGTTTGTGTCCAGTTAGCGGACAAAGCTTGGTAATCTGCCAATTTGTTTTGATACTCTTGTTGCATGCTGGTAAACATATCGTTCAATTCCTTACCGTATTTTTCCAACACCACAGTTGCGGAATCCATGTCGGAAGTCAAGTAAACGATCTCTTGGAAACTAACGTGTCCAGATCTTTGTTGAGCGCTTGCTGTCATTGAGAGGCCCAACACCAGTGCAAAAATCAAAATACACTTTTTCATATCATCAAAAATTAAAATTGTTGTCCTAATACAAAGTGAGGCTGCCATCCTCCACGGTTACCGTTGACGTCGTTGTCAAAGCCGTAACCCAAGTCAATACCGAGCATACCGATCATCGGCAAGAAGATGCGGACACCCACACCGGCAGAACGTTTGATTTCGAAGGGATTGAAATCGCGGATGTCTGCCCACGCATTACCGCCTTCCAAGAAGGCCAGGAAGAAGATGGTCGAGGTCGGTTGCAACATCAACGGGTAACGCAATTCCAAGGTAAACTTGTCGTACACCCGACCGGCATACACACCGTTTTCCACCGGGGTCAGGGCATAGTTTTCATAACCGCGCAAACCGATGATTTCCGAACCGTAGGTGTTGTAACCCGACATACCGTCACCACCGACTTGGTATCCTTCGAAGGGTGAGTAACCCAAGTTGCGGTTGTAAGTACCCAAGTAACCGAATTGGGCACGGGTCATCAACACGAGGTCGTCCCAAATCTTGGTGTACAACGTACCTTTGAAAGTCCATTTATGGTACTCAACCCAACGGTAACGTTGTTGGTCGGTCATTCCTTTGTAATTGGTATCCTTCGGACGGAAAGCCGAATAAGGAGGAGTCAATTGTGCCGACAATACGAAGTCTGAACCCTCACGCGGGTAAATCATCTGGTCGGTAGAGTTCCGGTTCAACGAAATCTTGTAACTCAAGTTGTGTGAGGTACCGTTGCTGAACAAGAAGTTGTAGTTCCAGTCGTGCAAACGGTAGGTTTGCCAAGACAATTCGTGGTACAAAACGAAGTAGTTGTCCGGCCATTTCAAACGGCTACCCAAACCGGCGGCCACCCCGTATACTTCGAAATATTCGTTCGTATTTTGGTAGAAATAGTAGGAGTTGGTCTGACGGCTGTAATAACCGGTCACGTTCAACGAAGTCGGTTTCTTACCAAACAACCAAGGTTCCTGGAAGCTGGCCGACAACGCTGTATAATACTTACCGTTGGTTTGGAAACGGAGGGAGAGCACTTGGGCATCCCCGAGCGGAACCGGTTTCCAAGCCGATTTATCAAAGAGACGACGGGTCGAGAAGTTGTTGAACGATACACCGACGGTACCCACGAACGAGTAACCACCCCAACCACCGGACAATTCCAAGGTCGAGTTCGGTTTTTCCAACACATTGTAGGCAATATCCACCGTATTGTTCTTTGAATTCGGAATGACAGAGAAACCTTTTGAAGGGTCCATCGCATGCTCTGCATCAAAGTGACCCATGGAAGAAATTTCTCGGATGGAACGTTCCAACAACGATTGGCTGTACAAATAACCCGGGCGGGTAAAGAGCTGACGGCGAACCACGCGTTCGTTGGTGATGGTATTGCCGCTGATGATGATGTTGTTGAACGTTGCCGGTTTGCCCTCAATCATCCGCAATTCCACGTCCACCGAGTCTTTGTCGATGTTTACTTCCACCGGTGTGATGTTGAAGAACAGGTAACCCTGGTCGCGGTACAACGACGAAACGTCCATTTCCATCTTCTTACCATCGCCGAAGAGACGTTTTTGCAAAAGCACCACGTCGTAGATGTCCCCTTTCTTGATTTGAAGAATGCTGTTCAAGTCTTCTTCGGTGTACAAGGAGTTACCGGTCCAGGTAATATTCCGAAAATAATACCGTTGGCCTTCGTCGATCACAAAGTGAATACCCATACGGCCCGGCTCCAGATAATACAAAGAATCTTTGACGATGCGAGCGTCACGGTAACCCGCTTCGCTGTATACATTCATCATCAAATCCTTGTCGTTTTCGTATTCTTTTTCGTTGAATTTCTTGGGTTTGAACAAACTGCGGAGACGACGGTCACTGGTCTTCTTCATCGCACCGACCAACTTGCCTTCGTCGATGTTATGGTTACCCTCCATGGTAATCTTACGCACCTTCACCTTTTCCCGGCGATTGACATTGAAGGTCACTTGTACCGCATTTGAAATCACACTGTCACGGCGTTGAACTACATCCACTTCCGCATTGATGAATCCTTTTTCGCGATAATATTCCTTGATGATGCCGATGTTGGAACGAATCATGTATTCTGAGATAGCGGTACCGCGTTTGAGGTTCATCCGCTCACGCAAATCGCTTTGCTCCGAACTTTTTACGCCAGCAAAACTCCAGCGGGAAACACGGGGACGTTGTTTCAGATCCAATTTCAAATAAACGGTGTCCCGACGTGCTGACAAAGAATCGATGTAGAGCGCGATATCAGAAAAATACGATTGTTGCATGGAAATCCGGCGCAAACCGTCAGAAACCTCCATACTCGGAAGGGTCACACTTTGTCCCACCTGCAAACCGGACAAAGAAAGGATCTGGTCTGCACTCAAATACTTCATCCCCGCCACCTCAATGCCACCAATGACATAGCGTTGCGGGCGCTCATAACTAACTACGATGTCGTTTTTCTTCTCCTCGTTCGTTTCTTGTGCAAAAACGAAAAACGGGGAAAGAAACCACAACAACGTTAGAATCTTTCTCATTTTCATCGGATCTGTAGAATGTTTCTTCGTAAAAACTCGCAAATATACACTTATTTCTCGATAATTTGCTCACCTGTTAAACCAAAGCGACGTTTGCGTTGCTGAAAAGCCTCGATAGCCTTCGCGAAGTCCGCTCTACGAAAATCAGGCCAAAGCACATCCGTGAAATAAAATTCAGTGTACGCACATTGCCAAAGCATGTAGTTGCTGATGCGTTGTTCTCCGCTGGTACGGATCATCAAATCCGGATCCGGGATGCCGGCAGTCGCCAGATAAGACGCATACAATTCGGGAGTTAAGGCCGGAACGGGTTGTTGGGCGAGGACCGCCTCGGTACAAGCCTGTGCATATTTTTCTGCAGCCTGCAACACATCCCATTTTCCGCTGTAACTCAAGAACACCAGCAGGGTCATGCGGGTACCCACTGCGGTGTCGCGCTCGGTCTGGCGAATGTCCTCTACCAGCGATGCATCCAGGCGAGAAAGATCGCCAATTGCCCGAAAACGGATGCCATTTTTCAGAAGGGTCGGTTTTTCGTCCACCATGGCTTTGGCCATCAGGCGCATCAAACCGTTCACTTCGGCTTCCGGACGGTTCCAGTTTTCTTCCGAAAAGGCAAACAAACTCAAGTATTCAACGCCCATTTCGGCGGCATACTCACAAGCCTGGCTCACACTTTCCTTGCCCGCCCTGTGGCCGAAAAGACGCTCCATACCCCGTTGTTTGGCCCAACGGCCGTTCCCATCCATGATGATGGTGATATGTTTAGGTACATTACTCATAATAAAACAGTTATAGTTAACAAGCCCTTAGTCTTCTGTGTGGTAGTTCCGACGGTCCATGCCCCAAAACAACTTCTCGCGCAACGCCGGAATGAAGGCGTCTCCCGACAAGGCAACGCGGCGCAACGGGAACGGTGCCCGAGTTACGCAAAGTACCGCCTCGTCCGGATACGGCACCGAACGGTTGTCGGCCGTCAGGGCCACTTCTCCAGCCCCCGAACGGGAAGACAAACGCACCTGAATCCTCGAGTCGTTGGGAACAATCAACGGACGGACGTTCAAGTTGTGCGGGGCGACGGGAGAAAGGATGATGGCTCCGGTTCCCGGCATCAGGATGGGACCGCCCACGCTCAACGAATAGGCAGTCGAACCGGTGGATGTCGAAATCAACAGACCATCCGCCTGAAACGGAGGAAGTTCTGCATCGTCGATGGTCAATGCAATCTCCATCATCTGCGGACGGAAACGCTGCAAAGAAACCTCGTTGAGGGCAAAGGGATACAGTGGATCGATCGGAGCATCCACCTGCAATTGCAAGAGGAAACGCTCGTCAATGCGGTAGTTGCCGGCCAATAAATCCCGGATCCACGCATGATCATCGGCCGCATCCGCAATTTGCACCGTCGTTAAAAAGCCCAAGTGACCGAAGTTGATGCCAGCCACCGGAATACCGCGGTCCCGCACCCACGTCAACGACGACAAGAACGTACCGTCGCCGCCCAAGGCCAAAAACAGTTCGGTATCCGAAGGCAGTTGATCGGGTGTCGGCACATCGTTTAAGGCATCGCAAGCCAGACCGGCTTCGGCAAAAATGGCAACCAACTCGCCACAGCAGAACAATTCCACATCGTATCCCGATAGGGCCTCCACCAGACTGCGCAGGCGAGGATACCAGGAGCGGTCGATCTTTTTACCGTACAATGCCACTTTCTTCATGGGTCTCAAATTTCAGCGATTTATCATACAAAGATGTATTAAATTTCTCAGCTATTGATTATTTTTGTAAAAATTTAGATAAAAATGACGCGACTCAGTGTAAATATCAACAAGATTGCCACCCTCCGCAACGCCCGCGGTGGCAACCTCCCCGACGTCCTGAAAGCGGCCCTGGACTGTGAAAGATTTGGAGCAGAAGGTATTACAGTTCACCCCCGTCCGGACCAACGCCACATCCGCTATCAGGATGTTTATGACTTGAAACCCATCCTGACCACCGAATTCAACATCGAAGGAAACCCCATCGACGAATTCATGAACCTCGTTCTGGAAGTTCGTCCCGCCCAAGTGACCTTGGTTCCGGATGCCGAAAATGTCTTGACTTCCAACGCCGGTTGGGATACCAAAACCCACCATGCAAAACTGAAAACCATTTGTAACCGCCTGCACGAAGCCGGCATCCGCAGTTCCATTTTTGTGGATCCAGATCCGGAAATGGTGCGTTACGCCGTTGAAGCCGGTTGCCAACGGGTGGAACTGTACACCGAGGCTTATGCTTCCGGCTATGCGGCCAACCGTGAAGCAGCCATTGCCCCGTACGTACGTGCGGCCGAAGCTGCCCGGGAAGTCGGTCTGGAACTCAACGCCGGCCACGACTTGAACCTGGACAACCTGCGTTACTTCCGCACCTGCATCCCCTATTTGGCCGAAGTTTCCATCGGTCACGCCCTGATTTCCGACGCCCTGTACCTCGGACTTGAAAAAACCATCCAGGCATACCTGGCTTGTTTGTCTGAAAATGAATAACAATTCAAAAAAACAAGTTATCTTTGTCGCCTTATTAATTGGATATTATTTAGCATAAAAAAACAATGAAAAAATCAATTCTTTTCTCCCTTGCACTCGGCGCAATGCTTGTTGCGACCGTGGCATGCAATACCCCTGCCCAACAAAATCAAGTAACCAACGAACCGGTCGCTCAAACCACCGCAGCAACTTCCGGTGAGATCGTGTTCATCCAAATGGATACCTTGATCAACAACTACGATATGTTCAACGACTTGCGTTCCCAATTGGAAAGCAAATTCAACACCATCCAAAACGACTTGAACAAAAAGGGCCGTGCGTTTGAAAACGACGTGAAGGATTTCCAAGATAAAATGACCAAAGGTTTGTTGACCCGTTCTCAAGCAGAAACCCAACAAAACGAATTGCTCAAACGCGAACAAGAATTGCAACTCTTCACCCAACAAAAACAAGTGGAGATGGCAGAAGAAGAAACCGTGATGGTAAACCGCGTGATGGACGCCATCAAAACCTTCGTTGCTTCGTACAACGAAACCCACCAATACGCCATGATCCTCACCACTTCTGTTTCTGTCAACACTGTGTTGGCTGCTGATCCGAGCCGTGACATCACCCAAGACGTATTGAAAGGCTTGAACGAAGAATACATCAAGAACAGAAAGAAATAGTTCAGATTTGAAAATAGCCATCCTGTCCTGTTTCCATCCCTACCGGGGAGGTATTTCTCAGTTCAACGCATCCTTGTATCAAGAGCTGAGCCGGACCCACACGGTGGCTGCTTTCAATTTCAAGCGTCAGTACCCGAATTTCCTGTTTCCGGGGAAGACGCAATTTGTAACTGCAGAAGACGAGGCCGTAGCCATAGCGAATACTCCGCTGTTGGATACGGCCAATCCTTTTTCCTACCAGCAGACTGCGCGCCGGATCCGCGAATGGCAACCAGATTTGCTGCTGATGCGTTATTGGATGTCGTACTTTGCCCCGTCACAAGGCTGGGTAGCCCGCCACGTAGGGCCCCACTGCAAGGTCATTTCCATCGTGGACAACGTCATTCCCCACGAACCCCATTTCTTTGACAAACCCCTCACCCGCTGGTACCTCAAAGGCAACGATGCTTTTGTCACCTTGTGCGAGGCCGTGAATCAAGACTTAAAAGACCTGTACCCGACAGCCCGGACCATCGTCTCCCCCCACCCGCTCTACGCCCATTTCGGCCAACGGATGGATGCGACACAGGCCCGTCAACAACTCGGCATTGATCCCGACAAACGCACCCTGCTTTTCTTCGGACTGATCCGGGACTACAAAGGACTGGACATCCTGCTGGAAGCCCTCAGCCAACTCGACGACCGCTACCAGCTCATCATCGCCGGAGAGCCCTACGGCAGTTACGACAAATACGAAAAAATCATCCGGGAACGGAACCTGCAATCCCGTATCCACACATGTCTGGAATACATCCCGGACGGACGCGTCAGCCCCTATTTCTCTGCGGCCGATGTCTGTGTCCTTCCGTACCGCAGTGCTACCCAAAGCGGCATCAGCTCCGTCTCCTACCATTTTGAGGTCCCGCTGATCACCACCGATGTGGGAGGACTCCGGGAAACCGTTGCGGACCGCAACACCGGCCTGGTCGTTCCTCCGGGTCAGCCCCAAGCCATTGCCCAAGCGATCGAACGGTATTTCGACGACCCCAATCTGCGGCCACAACTGGTCGAAGGCATCCGCCTGGAAAAAGAGCGCCTGTCGTGGAGCCGCTTCTGCGAGAACCTCATCAACTTGTATCACACCTTATAATCCATAAGCATTATGAAATCATTGACGCAAACCGCTTTCGAATTTCCGAAACAAACCCGCATATACAACGGGAAAGTAAGAGACGTGTACACCATCAACGATGATCTGATGGTCATGATCGCAACCGACCGTATCTCTGCTTTTGACGTTGTCCTCCCCAAAGGCATTCCCTACAAAGGACAAGTGTTGAACCAAATCGCATCGCTGTTCCTGGACAGCACCTCTGACATCGTCCCCAACTGGAAAATTGCCTCTCCGGACCCGATGGTCACCGTAGGTTACCGTTGCGAATCCTATCCCGTGGAAATGATCGTTCGCGGTTACCTGACCGGCAGCTCTTGGAGAACCTACCGCAGTGGCCAACGCGAAATCTGTGGCGTACAAATCCCGGAAGGCATGCGCGAACACCAAAAATTTGAAAAACCCATCGTAACCCCGACCACCAAAGCAGAAATCGGAGAACACGATGCCGACATCTCCCGCGAAGAAATCATCGCCCGCGGCCTGGTAAGCGAAGAAGAATACAACGAATTGGAACGCATTGCTTTGGCCTTGTTCCAACGCGGTAGCGAAATGGCAGCAGAACGCGGCCTCATCCTCGTGGACACCAAGTACGAGTTCGGAAAACGCAACGGTCAAATCTACTTGATCGACGAAATCCACACCCCGGACTCCTCCCGTTATTTCTACGCAGACGGCTACCAAGAACGTTTCGACCAAGGACTCCAACAAAAGCAACTGTCCAAAGAATTCGTTCGTGAATGGTTGATGGACAACGGTTTCAGCGGACAAGAAGGTCAAAAACTTCCCGAAATGACCGACGAAATCATCCAATCAATTTCCGACCGCTACATCGAACTCTACGAAAACATCACGGGCAAGACCTTTGTTAAAGCCGAATACGGTGACAATGTGTACGAACGCATTGAAGCCAACGTGAAAAACTTATTGGCTCGTCTATGATCCGAAAACTCATCTTATTCCTGGCCCTGGGCTTTGTAACCGTACAAAAGCCCCTGCTGGCCCAGGAATTCATCCCCACCCCGGTTGAAATTTCTACCGAGAAGGTGCGGGTCAACGGCGCCGTGTATTATGCCCACGTGGTGCTCAAAGGCCAGACCTTGTTCTCCATTGGAAAGGCCTACCAAGTACACCTCGACGAACTGCGTCAAGTCAACCCCAAGCTGGCAGAAGGCTTGAAAGCGGGTGACTTGCTGCTCATCCCCGTTGAACCCCAAATGCCGGTAGAAGCAACCACCGAGGCTCCGGCCGAAGTCCCGGCCGCGGTTCCAGTACCCGTGACCGAAGTTCCCGTGGCAGAGGTTCCCGTGACCGAAACTCCGGTGGCGGAAGTGCCCGAGACCGAGTCGGCAAAAGCACCGGTGGCAGCAAGCACAACCCAAACGTTCACCGAAGAAGAGATGGAGAAACGTTTCTCCAAACACAAGGTGAAATGGTACGAGACCTTGGAAGACGTGGCGGAGAAATACGAAGTCCCGACAGGTGCCCTGATGGCTTTGAACAAACTCGAAACCGACAAGGTAAAACGTCGTCAGATCCTGTACATCCCCGATGCCGAGTACGTAGCTGCTTGGCAATGGGCGGCCCTGCGGTCGACCGCGGCCCCTCAGGAGGAAGCAGTCGATGAAAGACGTCTGTACCCCGATGTACCTGTACCGGACATCGGCCTGTACCCGGACCGCAGACGCACGGGAAAAATCTCCCTCATCCTGCCCCTGTATGCCCAAAACCCCGACGTCCGCACCAACCGCACGAACGCAACCGACTTTTACTGCGGATTTCTGATGGGAATGAAACACTTGGAAGACCGACAAGGCATCAGCGAATACAACCTCCAGGTCATTGACCAAGGAGCCTACTTAAGTCTGGAAGAAATGGTGTACTCGGGTGTGCTGGACGGCAGCGAACTCATTGTGGGTCCTATAACCGCTTCGGACATAAGCATCGTGGCAGCCTACGCCCAATTGGAGCAAGTACCGATTGTTTCGCCGTTGGACGCGAAAGCCGATGAGTTGTTGAAAGACAATCCCTACCTGTTCCAGTTCCCGGCCAACACCGAAGACCTTACCGACAACGTCCTCAAACGTCTGAGCGTTCGTGACAGTGCCCGCGTGACCTTGGTTTACGAACGCGGCTCGCGTCACAGCCAACTCGTGCAACACAAGTTTGACGAACTGAAACGGCTGAATATTCCCTTCGATTCGCTGACCTACGGAATTCTGGAAGGACGTGGAATGGACACCCTGATGGCGAAGAAGGTGCATACGAGGGCATTGAACCAATACGTGGTGGCTTCTGAAAACGAAGCCTTTGTATCGGACGTGCTCCGCAACCTGCATTTGTTGCACGGAAGCACCCAAGCACCGGTGCGTGTGTTCGGAGAAATCAAGTGGAAAAACTACACGACCATCGAACCGAACTACTACCACGAATTGAACCTGCAATTGCCGCAGTTGTACTACGTCAATTACAATGACCCGGCGACGGCTGCCTATGTAAAAGAATACTACGAAACATTTGGTACCGAACCGACTCCGTTCGCCTTCCAAGGATACGATATCGCCTGCTACTTCCTGCGCTTGTTGCGCACCTACGGCTGGTCGTTCCCGGTCCACGTAACCCAAATGGAAACGGAGCTCCTCCAATCAGGCGTCCATTTTGTGCCCATTGAAGAGAACTCCGGTTTCAAAAACACCAAAGGCCGAACGATTAGTTACGAGGCGAATTGGCTGATAAAGCAGTAAGAAACGCCGTACATTCGGGTCCCAACTGATCAAAATCGATACACTTTCTGTCGAACGGAACTTGCGTCAAGGTTTCAAAACGATGGAAAGTGTTTTCGTTTTGTTGACCGTCCTCAACGACTGCAACCACATTTTCCAGACGGATGCCGTAGTGGCCGGGCCAGTAAATGGCCGGTTCGTTGGACAGGACATTGCCCAATTCGAGGGGCACGGGATTTTCCTCCATGCGGATGCTTTGGGGGCCTTCGTGCACACAAAGGTAGTGGCCAATGCCGTGGCTGGTACCGTGCAGGTAGGCATGGCCGCGTTTGAACACTTCTCCACGTGCCAACATATCCAGACTGGCTCCGCGGGTACCGGGCAAGAAACGGGCTGCAGACAACTGGAGCATTCCTTTCAAGACCGCCGTGTAATCGGCCTTTTCTTCGGCAGTCGGTTCGCCGGTGTGGATGGTACGGGTCGTATCCGTAGTTCCGTAAGTATAGTGGGCACCGGTGTCCATCAACAAGAATCCTCCACGACGGATTGGAGCGGCCTCTTCCGGCGACGCACAATGGTAGTGCGGCATCGCTCCGTGGGGACCAAAGGCTACGATGGGAGCAAAACTTTCGCCCCGGTAGTCCGGACATTCCTGACGGAAGGCGATGAGTTGTTGGGCCACGGTGTATTCGGTCAATTCTCCTTTATCAATCTCCGCTTCAATCCAGTCCAGGAGTTTCACCCAAGCCTTCGCATCTTCTTCGAAGGCTTTGCGGAAACCAGCCAGCTCGGTCGCGTTTTTGCGGGCTTTCATCCGCGCCAACACCCCACCCATCTCGGGATCGGCCAAGACCACCGGCGTCACGGGACGGTCCGGAATGTGTTCCAAAGCCAATTGGTAGTGCAATTCACAGATGCGGTTGCCTGAGAAGATCCGCACGTAGTTTTGCGGGATGCGTTTCAGGTATTGGCCAAAGTCAGCATAAGGTTGGATGTCCACTTGCTGGCTCACCAGACTGCGGTGTACTGCTTCCCCTACCGCCGCCGGATCCACAAACAAGGTCAGACGATCCGCGGTCAAGGCTGCGTAGCACAAGGGAACGGGGTTGTAGGGAATGTCCGTACCGCGGATGTTGCACAACCACGCCACTTCGTCGCAAGCCGTAATCAAATAAACATAAGGCAAACCCATGTCCAGGCGCTCGCGCAAACGGGCACATTTCGAAGTCACAGACTCGCCGGTAATGGTTTCATCCAAGGCGATCAAGGGATGAAATTCCAAAGCGGGACGACCCTTCCAAATGGCATCAAAAAGGCCTTCTTCGGCGATGAGGCAACCCGGAGGCAAGGCCTCTTCCAAAGCGACGTACTCGCTGTGGGGATAAAGTTCCGCATCCACCACGACGGTGTCATCTTCGCCCAAGTGTTCTTGGAGCCACTGGGGAATGGACGGGGTACCGGCCACCTTCAGACGCATCAGTTCGATACCGGTGCCGGCCAATTGTTGTTCTGCCTGCTCAAAATAGCGGGAGTCTGTCCACAAAGCAGCGGCATCCAAGGTCACCACCAAGGTACCGGCACTGCCGGTAAAACCGCTGAGCCACTGGCGACATGCATAATGCGACGGCAAGTACTCCCCAGAATGGGGGTCTGCCGTCGGCACTACAGTCGCTTCGTACGATTCGCTACGCAAATACTCGCGCAAGCGAAGCAAAGCATCGGGGGTACTCATAATTAGCGAACCAACATCGATTGGGGATCCAAGTTATCTTTCTCGATGTCCTTGAAGTAGTTGAAAGTTCCCACTTTCAATTCCACAGTAGCCGCTTCGTCGCAAACGATGATTCCTTTCGGGTGCATTTGCAGGATGCTGATGGTCCAGTTGTGGTTCACAGCACCTTCGACTGCGTGGTACAAGGCGCGGGCTTTGTTGTGGCCGTTTACGAGGATCATGACTTCTTTCGCATCCATCACGGTGCCCACACCCACGGTCAAGGCACGACGGGGAACCAAGTTCACGTCGTTGTTGAAGAAACGGGAGTTGGCGATGATGGTGTCGGTGGTCAAGCTCTTCACGCGGGTGCGGGAAGACAAAGACGAGCAAGGTTCGTTGAAGGCAATGTGGCCATCCGGACCAATACCGCCCATGAACAAATCAATGCCACCGTAAGAAAGGATCTTTGCTTCGTAACGGGCACATTCTGCTTCCGGATCTTCTGCGTTGCCGTCGAGGATGTTCACGTTTTCCGGTTTCACATCCACGTGGTTGAAGAAGTTGGTCCACATGAATGAATGGTAGCTTTCCGGATGGTCTTCGGGCAAGCCCATGTATTCGTCCATGTTGAAGGTCACCACGTTTGCAAAAGACACCAGACCTTCTTTGTGCAAACGGATCAACTCACGGTAGGTACCGAGGGGGGTTGAACCGGTCGGCAGACCCAAGACAAACGGACGGTCTTCGGTCGGAGCAAAGTCATTGATTCTCTTTACAATGTATGCAGCAGCCCATTCTGACAACTGCGCATAATTACGATTGATAATCAGTCTCATATTTTCGTATTTTGATTAATTAATTCTTGTGCATTGGCCAACGAAGCGGCTGTGAGCTGCGCTCCGCTGAGCATCCGGGCAATCTCTTCCACACGCTCGCTGTCGGTCAACAGACGCAGACGGGTGTGGGCTTGGTGTTGCTCGTCGTATTCTTTGTACACCAAAAAGTGTGAAGCCGGCTTGCTGGCAATCTGCGGCAAGTGGGTGATGGCAAAAAGTTGCATCGCCTTGCCCATCCGACCGATGAGTTCTCCCATCTTGTCGGCTGCCCGGCCGGACACTCCGGTGTCTATTTCGTCAAAAATCAAGGTCGGCATCGCTGCGTGCTCGGCCATCAGGGCCTTGAGTACCAACATCAAGCGGGACAACTCCCCACCCGAAGCCACCTTTGCCACATCGGACGGTGCATCACCGTTCGCCGAAAACAAGAAGACAAAGGCATCTTGTCCTTGCTCCGTGAAACGGGATTCGAGGCGGTGTTGGATCTCAAACTGCGCATACGGCATCTCCAAATCACGGATTTGGGTCTCAATCTGCGAAGCCAAGTCGGACAAGACCGCACAACGGGCCTTCGTCAAAGCCGCAGCCTTGACTTCCAACTGCTGTTGCATCGTGGTTTGCTGCGCCCGCAATTGCTCCAACCGTACTTCTCCGTCGGAGGCATCGGCCAACGATTCGTCCAAGCGGTCGCGGACCGCGATGAGCTCTGCCAGGGTGGAGCAATCATAACGCTTCAACAAGCCGTACAACTGCGACAGCCGTTCGTCCACCTGCATCAGCCGTTCCGGTGACACTTCCACCGAATCTGTTGCCATTTGGATCTCCGACGCAATGTCATCCAATTCGATGCGGCAGGACTGCAGACGTTCTACCAATGCCTCCAACGAAGGCAAGTGACGTGCACAGCGTTCCAGTTGCTGGATGCTGGCCTTCAGACCTTGCGACAAAGGCACTTCCCCGGCCTCAAAGGGCTGGCTGGCTTGCGACAAACCGGCCAAGAGGTCCTCGGCGTGTGCCAAGCGTTTTTGTTCCAGTTCGAGTTCTTCCAACTCTCCGTCCACCAAGCGGGCCTCGCTCAACTGACGGAACTGGAATTCCCGAAAATCCTGTTCCTTGCGCTGCTCGGCCAACTGACGTTCCAAGCGGTGCAAAGTCTCTTCCAGCAATTTCTTTTCTTCAAAGACACGGCGGTAATCCTGCATCAGATCGGCGGTCTCGGCAAAACAATCCACGACAGCCAATTGAAATTGCGGATCAGCCAGGCGCAAATGCTGGTGTTGCGCGTGGATGTCGATGCGCCGTTGTCCCTGTTCCGCCATTTCCCCCAGCGGAAGGGGTTCGTCGTTCAGAAAGGAGCGGGAACGGCCGGAGGGAGCCACCACCCGACGCAACAAGGTACCGTCGGTAAATTCGGCCTCCACCACGCAGTTCTTCTCCGGCAAACGCAAGACCGACACATCGGCCTTGGCCCCCAACAACAAAGACAAGGCACCGAGTAAGATGGACTTACCGGCACCCGTTTCTCCAGACAGGATGATGAGCCCGCTCGGGAACTCAATCTCCAAGTCTTCAATCAGTGCATAGTTCTGTATTGTCAGTCTTTGCAACATAACAACTCATCAATCCGTTGTACAATGTCAAGGGCAACTTGTTGCTTGGATTTCAAACTTCCGGTCCGGGTCTCCCCGTCGCGGGATATCAAGGTCACGCGGTTGGTATCGGTTGCGAAGCCTGCACCGGGATCTTCCAGCGAGTTCATCACAATCATATCCAAATTCTTGCGTTGCAATTTGTCTTGTGCATGGGCCACAGCGTCGTTGGTCTCCAAAGCAAAACCAACGGTGAGCGTGTTGGGCTTCTTGATCTGTCCAATGGCCGCTGCAATATCTACGGTCGGGACCAGTTCCAGGGCATAGGCCCCTTTCTTTTCGCGTTTGATCTTCTGATCCTGGCGTTCGGCCGGGGTATAGTCAGCCACCGCGGCACACAACACCGTCACGTCGGGGCAAGTCTCGTACAAGGCCAAGGTCTTCTCCGCCATCTGCGCGGCAGAAACGACGTTGTGAACGGTAATGTTCGGAGACTGTGCCTTGATTGACACCGGACCACTGACCAGCTCTACCTGAGCACCCTGGTCTGCAAAGGCCTCTGCCAAGGCATAGCCCATCTTGCCGGTGGAATGGTTCGTGATGTAACGGACCGGATCAATTTCTTCCCGGGTCGGACCTACGGTCAACAAGACGCGACGCCCCTTCCAGGCACCTTCACGGGCAAACAACGCCTTCACGGCCCGAACAATGCCCTCCGGCTCTTCCATCCGACCCTTGCCGATCAAACCGCTGGCCAGTTCACCCGACTCCGGTTCGATGATTGCCACCCCACGTTCCCGCAGGGTATTCAAATTCGTCTGCGTAGCGACGTGGGCATACATATCCAGGTCCATGGCCGGAGCAATGGCCACCGGACATTTCGCAGAAAGGTAGGTTGTCAACAGCAGGTTGTCCGCCACCCCCGTCGCCATCTTGGCCAAGGTGTTGGCGGAAGCCGGTGCGATCAAAAACAGATCCGCCCAGATTCCGAGGGACACGTGGCTGTTCCAATCACCGTTCTCCGGGTTGTAGAACTCCACCAGAACGGGATTTTTGGAGAGCGTTGCCATCGTCAGCGGGGTAATGAAGTGCTTGGCCATCTCGGTCATCATCACTTTTACCTCGGCCCCCTCTTTAACGAGCAAACGGACCAACGTTGCTGCCTTATAAGCTGCAATGCTGCCCGTTACGCCCAATACGATGTGCTTACCTTTCAGCATACTATTCCTCAACTTTGCGGGAATAGATCTCGCCGTTTTGGAATTCTGCTACAGCAACCAAAGTCGGTTTCGGCAAGCGCTCGTAATGTTTAGAAATCTCGATTTGTTCGCGATTTTCAAAAGTTTCTTCAAATGTATCCGCAAACGAGGAGAACTCTTCCAATTTTTGGTTCAGCTCTTGTTTTACAGCTGCGGCAATCTGATTGGCACGTTTCGCCATAATCATGGTTGACTCGTAAATGTTACCGGTCACTTTTGCCAAATCCACCAAGTCACGGGTTACAGTGTCGTTGGCCACTTCTTTTCTATCCATATACGGTTATTGGTTAATGTTTCTTATTTGATGTATTTCTGAATCTTCTCAAAAAGTCCGTCCAACTCCTTGCGGTGGCTGGATTCAGGGAACTCGCCAATGAAGTTGTAGTACTCGTCGGCAAACGTCATGAAACGTTCCTTTTGTTTGGAAGTCACACTGTTGGAAGCATATTTGTACGCTGCCATTGCGGTGTAGTAACGGATCTCTTCGCGATAAACGTTCGCCGCGTCGTTTTTCAAAACGTTCTTCAACGCATAGTGTGCTGCCTTGTATTCTTCGATGGTGTAATACAGCTTCGCAGCCTCAAAATCCTTGCGATCCATCCGTTCGTTCAAATCGGCAATCATGGCCTCGCAGTTGCCTCGGAAAGGGGTTGACGGGTGCTCGTACAAATATTGGTGCATCACGTTCAACGCCTTCACCGACGGAGTCTGATCCAGTTCGTAACGCAGGGTCTGGCGGTACAGACAGTCAATGCGCAAGAACTTCGCACGTTCGGTAAACGGACTCAAGGGAAAGACACCGATGAAACTTTCGAAGGCCGGCTCAGCCGAATAGATGTCTCCGTATTCGTAGTGAGACAATGCCGTATAAAACTGCACGGTATCGTCTTGGGGAGTACCACTCGTTGCCAGTTTCAGGTTTTCAAACATACGGGCCGCCTTAGCATACTTACCGGTGTTGAACATCTCAAACGCGGTCTGGTACTTCAAAGGCACATCGTCCCCGGACAAAATCATCTCGAACTGACTCTTACAAGCCGTCAGTCCCAGCACGCCCAAGAACAACAAAAGGAAAATGGATCGTTTTTGCATAATCTTAAAGGCTCTTCAAAAAGCGTTCCACGTCAAGAGCCGCACGGCAACCGGAAGCGGCTGCGTTGATGGCTTGACGGTAGTGGGGATCTTGAACGTCACCGGCTGCGAACACGCCCGGTACGTTGGTTGCAGAAGAGACGCCGTCGGTGATGATGTAACCTTCTTCGTTGGTTTTCACCCACGGTTGCACCAATTCTGAGTTCGGGTGGTGACCGATGGCCAAGAAGAAACCGTCGATCTTCTTCTCGATGATTTCACCTGATTTGTGCAAGAGACGCATTCCGTTCACGCCCATTTCGTCACCCAACAATTCTTGGGTATTGCAGTTCCACAACACTTCGATGTTCGGAGTTTCGAACACGCGTTCTGCGGAAGCTTTGGAAGCGCGAAGCACGTCACGACGCACAATCATGTATACTTTTTCGCACAAACCTGCCAAGTAAGTAGCTTCTTCGCAAGCAGTGTCACCACCACCTACAACGGCTACGGTCTTACCACGGTAGAAGAAACCGTCACAAGTAGCACAAGCGGAAACGCCTTGACCTTTGTATTTTTCTTCGGATTCCAGACCCAAGTATTTTGCAGTCGCTCCGGTAGAAATGATCAACGTATCTGCCAAAATTTCTTTTGAATCATCGATGGTCACGCGGAACGGACGTTGGTCCAAATTCACAGCGGTTGCCACACCCCAACGCACATCAGCGCCCAAGCGAACAGCTTGTTGCTTCATACGGTCCATCAACTCGTTGCCGGTGATACCTTCCGGGAAACCCGGGAAGTTTTCAATTTCGGTGGTGGTGGTCAATTGTCCACCCGGCTGCAAACCTTCGTACAAAACAGGAGACAAATTCGCACGGGAAGCATAAATCGCGG
>JAEIGA010003548.1_pt1 | contig 24404 bp, 17 predicted proteins | sample 9270691 | NCBI WGS metagenome assembly JAEIGA01 (sample SAMN17057246, study PRJNA624740) | gut metagenome | biome: biome; isolation source: fecal sample | host: Bos grunniens | place: China: Xizang | collected 2019 | reverse complement strand
GGGTGGGCGAAGGGGATCGAACCCTCGACAACCGGAACCACAATCCGGGGCTCTACCACTGAGCTACACCCACCATCTTCATTTGGTGAAGGCAACGTGTCGTTGCGGGAGTAATTATACAGATTTTTGGGAGGATTGCAAGACTAAAATGGAAAAAAGTTTAATTTTTGTCAAATTTTTTGAGAAAAGTTGAGGGAATGGCGTAGGAGGAGGGCTTGAGCGAGGGGGGCGACGTCGTGAACGCGGTGAATATCCGCGCCGCGGTCTGCTGAAAGGAGGCTCATGGTGACGGTGGGGAGGGGGGAAGATTTGGGGAGCTCGGGGTTGCGGAGGAGCTCGCCGAGGAAGCGCTTGCGTGAGAGCGCCATCATGAGGGGGAGGTTGCGAACGCGGAGGGCGGAGAGGTTTTGGATAAGCTGCAGGTTGTGAGCCGTGGTTTTGCCGAAGCCGATGCCGGGGTCCAGGCAGATGCGGGTGGGGGAGATGCCTTCTTGCTCTGCGAGGGTGAGGCGTTGCTCAAAGAATGCGCGAACCTCGGCCACAACATCTGTGTAATGCGGGGCGAGTTGCATGGTTTGCGGGGTGCCTTGCATGTGCATGAGGATAATGCCGCAGGGGTGCGAGGCACAGATTTTGCGCATGGGGGCGGAGGTGAGGCCGGTGATGTCGTTGATGATGTCTGCCCCGGCAAGCAGGGCGGCACGGGCGACGGCGGGGGTGCGGGTGTCGATGGAGAGGAGGGCGGCGGGGAATTCTGCCCGGATGGCGGAGAGCACGGGGATGGTGCGGCGTAGTTCTTCCTCTACCGGGACGGGGGCGGAGCCGGGGCGTGTGGATTCACCACCGATGTCGATGATGTGAGCGCCGGCGGCGAGCATGGATTCCGCATGGCGGAGTGCGGCGTGAACGCTGCTGTGCAAGCCGCCGTCGGAGAAGGAGTCCGGGGTGGTGTTCAGGATGCCCATGATGGCGCCTTGGGGGGGGAGATGCCACAGGCGGTCTCGGAGTTGCCATTGCCTCATAACGCGGATGATTTAAGCGCAGAATGGTGTTCAAGTCAAGACAAATGCGATGGCGTGTACGTACGCGCGCGTGCGCGTGTTAGAAATTGCGGGTAATGACAACAAAAGGTGTTGCCAAAGGTGGGGGTGGGGTGTAGAATGGCGGTAGAAGGAGAACTCATACGTATGTTCATGAAAAGATTTTTTGTAACGGTTGCTGCCATGATGTTGGCAGCGTGTACTTCGCAGCAAAATCAGACGGAGGTGGATACGCCCACGCAGGGTGGAGAGAGTCAGGCCACGACGGAGGTGTCCGGTGCCGGGACGCGGGTGACGCCTTATCAGTCGAACAAGCCTTTTGTGCCGATGGCACCGGGAATCAAGGTGTCCAGCGTGCGTGTGCCGGGAAATTATGTGGCAATCACGTTTGATGATGGCCCCAGCTCATCGCTGACGCCGCAGGTGTTGGATATACTGAAGCGCCACGGCGCACGCGCTACGTTTTTCGTGCAGGGGGTGAATGCCGCTCGCAACAAGTCTATCTTGGCGCGCGCGGTTGCGGAGGGGCATGAGATAGGTAACCATACGTACAGCCACATTAAGATGACCGGCAGCAGTACGGAGCGCGTGTGCAGTGAGATTTCTCGCACAAGTAGCATTATTGAGGCTGCCACGGGGCGCAAGCCTGCGGTGATGCGCCCGCCGTACGGCGCGGTGAATGCCAATTTGGTGAACCTGATGTACAACAACTTCGGGATGAAGACCATCATGTGGAGTGTGGATACGCGCGACTGGCAGCACCCCGGCGTGAGTGTGGTGGTGCAGCGTGCGGTGGGCGGGGCAAAGCCCGGTGCCATCATTTTGCTGCATGATATTCACTCCTCCACCCTGCAGGCTGTGGAAGGGATTGTGACCGGGCTGCAAGCCCGTGGTTTTGAGCTGGTGACGGTGTCTCAACTGATTGGTATGGGGCAGGCGGCCGCCAATGGTGGCGCAGCGCCCGCCGCACAGGCTCCGGCCGTGGAAGCTCCCGGTGCCGGGGCTGCTGTGATCGGGGGATGAAGTTGAACCTCAACCTCATACGGAGAGCGTGGAGATGATGAGACAAGGAGGAACCGTTTATTTGGTAGGTGCCGGTCCCGGTGCTGCGGATTTGATGACGCTGAAGGGGCGCGCCCTCATAGAGCAGGCGGACTGCGTGGTGTATGATGCGCTGGTGAGCCCGGTGATGCTCAGCTGGGCAAAGCCCGGTTGCGAGCAGGTGTATGTGGGCAAGCGCGCCGGTAACCACGCTTTGCCGCAGGAGCAAATCAATAAATTGCTGGTGGAGTGCGGGCGCAAGTATGCCTGCACCGTGCGCTTGAAGGGGGGTGACCCCTACGTATTCGGTCGCGGTGCGGAGGAGGCTGCTGCGCTGTATGCTGCCGGGGTGGCGTTTGAGGTGGTGCCGGGCATCAGCTCCGCCATTGCGGGGCCTGCACATGCCGGTATACCCGTAACACACCGCTCCCACTGCACGCAATTTACCGTGTTCACCGGGCATGAGGATGCCACTAAAACGGAATCAACGCTGGATATTGCCGGCATTGCCGCTGCCAAAGGTACCAAGGTGATGCTGATGGGCATGAGCCGCCTGCGCAGTACGCTGGAGCAGCTGATGGCTGCCGGGCAGGGGGGCGAGGTGCCTGCTGCTGCCATACAGTGGGCTGCTACGGCTCGCCGCCGCAGGGTGATTGCCACGGTGGCTACCTTGGCGGATGCCGTGGAGCAAGCCGGTTTGGGCGCTCCGGCTGTGGTGGTCATCGGTGATGTGGTGGCATGCGCCCCGGAGTTGGACTGGTACAGCCGCCTGCCGCTGGCGGGCAAACGCATAGTGGTAACCCGTACCCGTGAGCAAGCCGGTGAGTTATCCTCCGCGTTGAGCATGCTGGGGGCGGATGTAACGGAGCTGCCGGCTATCCGCATTGTACCGCCGACAGACCGCAAGGATTTTGCTGCCGCTGTGGTGGACAGCCCGCACTATGACTGGTTGATTTTCTCCAGCCCGAACGGTGTACGCAAGTTTTTCGAGGCATTTTTTGCCGTGTATGAGGACATCCGCGAGCTGGGTGGCGCCCGCATTGCAGCGGTGGGGGCAGGAACTGCTGCCGAGCTGAAAAAATACGGCTTGATGGTGGATGTAATGCCCAAGAAAGCCGTAGCGGAGGAGCTGATTGCAGAGTTTGACCGCAAGGCGGACGAGTTCGGCGGCGTGGCGAATGTGACCATGCTGTGGGTGCATAGTGAAAAGGGGCGTGATGTGGTGTACAAGGAGCTGATGAAGCGCCAGGCCATTGTGGATGAGTGCATCGCTTACAATACCGTGCCGGAGACGGAGGATCCCACCGGTGCCAAAGCCCGCTTGCAGGAGGAGGGGGCGGACCTCATCACCTTCACCAGCTCCAGCACGGTGAAAAACTTCATGGCGATGGGTATTGAGCTGCCGCAGGGGTGCAAGATTGCCTCCATCGGCCCCATTACCACCGCTACGCTGAAAGAATACGGCCTGACGCCGGATATTGTCAGCGAGAACCACACCATCCCCGGGTTGGTGGAGGCTATAACCACCGGATTCGCCTCTTGAAAACGCAGCCTTACAGCAGCGAGCCCCTGCAGATGCACTGCTTGGGTCTGAACCACCGCACGGCATCTGTGGCGGTACGTGAGCGCTTTGCCGTGCCCAAGCGCTGCTTGGTGGAGCGCAACGCTCAGCTGGCAGCGCTGCCTACGGTGCAGGAGTGTGTGCTCCTGTCCACCTGCAACCGCACAGAGCTGTATTATTGGACCCGCAGTGTTGCTGAAGCCCGCCGGGATATTATGGAAAGTTTCCTCGGGGTAGAGGCAGCGCAGGAGCAACTGTCCGCCTGTTTTTATGACTACAGCGGAGCAGAGGCGCTGCGCCACTTGGCAAGTGTGGCTGCCGGGCTGGATTCTATGGTGGTGGGTGAGACGGAGATTTTCGGCCAGATAAAAGACGCCTACCGAGCCGCAGTGGAGGCCGGAGCCACTGCCACCCACGCCAACCGCACCTTCCAGCGCATTTTCACCATCGGTAAAAAAGTGCGCACGGAGACCCGCATCACCTCCGGTCCCACCTCCGTGGGGGCAGCGGCCGTGCTGCTGGCGGAGCGTTCGCTGGGTGGGTTGAATGGGGCTAATGTGCTGATAGTCGGTGCCGGGGAGATAGCGCGCAGCACGGCGCAGAGCCTGCACTCCCGCGGGGCGGAGGGCATATTCGTGGCAAACCGCTCCTATGACCGCGCTGTGGAGCTGGCGGAGCAGGTGGGGGGCCGCGTGATTCGCTTCTCGGAGTGGGTGCCGTATTTGGAGCGGATAGACATCGTCATCGTTTCCACCGCGTCGCCCGTGTATGTCGTGGGGGCTCCGGTCTTACAAAGTGCCCAGCAGGCACGCAAGGCGCGCCCCTTGTTCCTGATAGACCTATCCGTGCCCCGCAATGTGGACCCGCAGTGTGGCGAGGTGGAGGGTGTGCACCTGTATGATATAGACACCATGCAGGGGATGGCGGCGGAATCCATGTGTGTGCGCCGGGCGGAGATAGAGCGAGCGGAAGGCATCATTGCCGCGTGGTTAGAGGAGAATGCGGAGGATTTGTTGCGGCGCGGTACGCCGGAATATGCTATGCATTACGGAAAAATTGATAAAATTTCAGAGAAAAGATAGATTTTTTTGAACAAAATACAGATAAAGTCTGTCTACACTGGTATAAGGCAACAGAAAGACTGATATGTTTAACAAGAATACAAAAGCAGAGCCGCTTACGGAGGAAGAACTCACGAGCTTGCTGTCCGATTTGAAAATTGATGCAGCTCCTGAGGCTGATTTTGAATCACGCTTCTTGCACGACTTCCGTGAGCGCGTTGCGGCGGATGCCGTAACCAAATCCGCCCGAAGCCTGCTGTGGGACCACATCAAGATGATGTTCAGCAATATGGGCAAGCAGAAGTGGGCATTCGGTGCAACATCTCTTTGCGCCTGCGGTTTGGCTATCGGCCTGCTTACGTGGCCCTCTGATGATAAGCCCTCTACGTACGGCAGTGTGGAAAATACCGGTGCCGGCGCGATGAAGGTTCCGGCAGCCACTGCTGATGCTAAGGATGAAAAGCCCAAGGCTGATAAGGATGATTTGTTCACGCAGCCTTTCGTGGCACCCGTTCATGGTGATGTCTACAAGGGCACTTCCTCCGGTTCGGATTTGGCACCCGGCAAGAAAGTGAAGCCTGCTTCCGCCCCCAGTTATACGCTTAAAGATCTTTCCGGTAACGATTAATTTTTCAACCCTCTCACATGCTGCTTCCATGTTGCCGGGAGTAAGCTGAGAAGAGCAACGAAGAGCGTTTTGCGAGTGTGCAAACCGCTCTTTTGCTTGTACTGAGGGTGTGGCAATTGCCGGTGAAAATGCATCAACTTGCATAAAGTTTGGCAATAGCCCCCCGGAAATACCATTCTGCACTTGATTTTGGCGGAGTGTTGTGCTATATAATTGCGTGTGGAAAAAGAGTGTACAAGGTGTAAAAAGATGTTCCAGGCTTCTTCCGAGGAGCAGGATGTATGTTCTCAGTGTTTGAGTGCAGAGTTCGCGAGTGGTGAGCTTTCCTCTGAGGTGAGCCATGAAGAGTTGGTGAGGGAGTACGCCGGTGGCTCCACCCGCCGCCAGCAGGCGCGAGCCCGCCGCATGGGGCGGGCGTTCAGCTCATCCACCGCATTCAGCATGATGGGAAAGGTGCGGTGCGGGTTTGCCGTGCTTTTGTTCCTGATTTGCACGGCACTGTTCATCCTCGGGGATGGTGAGCAAAAGACCTTTTTGAACCAACTGGCACAAGAAGAGCAGTTGGCCATTTCCATTTCCGTGTGTGGCATAGCTGCGGCATTGCTGCTGCCCTCATACGCCCGTCACAAGCTGGTGGTGGGGCTTTCCTCCTTGTTCATTGTGGTGATGGGGGTGTTCATGCCCTCCCTGTGGCACCACCGCACGGCGGAGGTAAGTGCTGCGCCCGGTAGCGTGCAGGAGGGTGAAGCCACCGCAAGCGACGCCGTGGCGGAGGACGGCCGTTACCTGAAAGATGAGGAGCTTACCTTGTTCCACAAACTGCATGATGAGAAGCCCCGCGGCGTGCACTACGTGGTCTTCATGCGCTGTGATATTGATGACAGCCACAAGATGAACGGCACACTGGCGTTCGGCCGCATGGAGCAGTCCACCCGCAATCTGATCAAATCCTCCCTCTCGCGTTTGATGCATGGTGCGGAAGTACTGCTCAACAACAGCCGCGACGGCAACGGCGTGATATTCACCATTGCAGATGCCCCGGGCCAGCGCATCAACATGGAGCAAATACTCAAGCGCTATGGGCGAGTGTATTACAAGGATACCCGCCGCGGCGTGTATGAGTTGGCGCTCGAGTCTGACAAGGTGCAGCCCGGTGCGGATGTGGACCCCCAAGCCCGTATGAATCCGCACAGCGCTCGCTTTGCTGAGGCAAATATGAAGGCGCTTAATAGCTTGGACTCCAAACTGGTGGCAGATGCCGCCCGTAAATTGGCCTCCGCCAACACCCAGGTACTGCGAGGTGATATTTGCGATAACCTGCTGCGCACGCTGGAGAGCCCGTGGGAGGCAGAGCCGGATGCCCACCAAGCGCTGGTGGAAGCCCTGACCGTGTATGCCCGCAAAGGTGATACCCGCATCGTAGCCCCGCTCAAGCAATACTTTGACCAGTGCATCAAATACGGCCGCGGCATCTCCTCTCCGGTGGTGCTGCGCTTGGTGGAGGAAGCCCCGGAGCAGGTGGTGGATGCCGTGCTGCGCCTGTGGGCTGCAAACCCCGTTGCTTGGAATGAAATTACCGGCAAGCTCGGTGTACACGCTGAGAAGCAGATGGTGGGCTTCTTGGAGCGCCCCAACCTGCCGATGGAGCGCATTTCTGACATCCTGACCTTCCTCCATGATTACGGTACAGAGCTTTCACTGCCCGTGGTGGAGCGCTACGCTACGCATGAGGATAAAACCGTGAGTGCAAAGGCGGAGGGCACCGCTTCCGCCATCCGTAAGCGAGTGGAAGAAGCTCGCGCGCAATGAATATCGCACCGTCATAAATTCTCTCTCCTTGTTGACACTCAATTTACGCAAACGCGCTGACCGACCATGAGCCCGAATCTCGTAAAACTGCTTTTTGCCGTGGTGATTTCCATGGTGCTGGGCTATTTATTTAAGCCCGTGGTGAACTTAATGAAGCCTGCACGCCCCGTGGCGGAAGAAACAGCCCCGCAGCCCGAGGCCGTTACAGAGGATGATGAAACCGGGAGCCTGACCGGCACCACTCGCCCCACCGCCCCCGTGGTGGTGCACACCACCCCCTTGGGCGACAGCGTAAACGTGGCTGAGCTTGATGATAAGGATGGCCTTGCGGATGATGATGACGAGGGCGCATGGGAAGAAGATGGTGACGTGGGTGATGACTGGACCGTGGCGCGTGATGCCGATAGCTATACCCCGAAACCCGCCGCCGTAGCGCCCCTTAAGCCGGTAAAAGAGGCTGAGGTGCCGGTGGAAGAGTCTGAAAAGAAGGTACCGGCTGCCCTCACCAATGCCATAGCTCGCTCCCTGCAGCGCAAGGCCGGTAACTTGGCGGAGCACTATGCCAAGGAGGACAAAAAACGCAAAAAAGACAAGGGTGGCTACGTCAGCTCGACATACAAGCCTGAGCAGTGGAACCGCCCGGAGCTGATATACCGCGAGCTGTTGGAGAAGACGCTGCCCATGCTGGCGCAGCCGGAGCAGGCCTTGAAAGCGCTGGAAGACCCGGAGACCCGCCTGAACTTGGCGCGCATGACCCTCATCCGCAAGGTCGGGTATGAGAAACTGGCCAAGGTGCGCGAGATGAAGCAGGGTAACGCCATGCTCTCCACCCTCACCGCTGATTTGGATTGGATGACCGGCTTGCTCTACTCCGGCCCCACGGACCGCCTTGACAAAGCCTTGCAGTATTTGGCCGTGATATATGCTGCATACCCGGAGCAAATCAACACCCCGAATGCGCGACGCATCGCAACGACCACGGCCTTGGAGTTTGCCCGTGAGGGCTGGGGTGAAAAGGACATGCTGGACCGCTTCACCTACTACTATAAGAGCCACGAGGCCGGCAAGCTGAATGTGATTTTTGACACCTTGCAATATTGGGAAACCCGCATCGTGACCGGCTGCAAAGACCCCTCCGGCTGGGGTAGCGTGCAGTCTCTCACGTGGCAGCGTGACAACGTGCGCTTGCCGGCGGAGGGGTACCTGAGCGCATGCAATCAGTTGGTGTACAGATTGCGCAATGTAGCCGGTGATTCCGTCTTCTCGGCGGATTACCTCGCCCCCATCCTGAAGCATACCAACAATACCACAGCTTGGGCACACCGTGAGATAGGCGGCGTGTGTGGCGCGTGCTCACACTACGGTGCATTCGGCGCGCTGGCTGCAGGCATACCGGCTATGACTATGGGCGAGCCCGGCCACTGCGCTTATACTGTACGTGTCGGCAACGAATGGAAGATGAGCTACTCCATTTACTGGCAGCATGGTATGCACAAGGTGTTCTGGGGGCAGCATGATTGGGATTTCCTGATTCTGACCCAAGATTTGTATACAGACCGATACAACACCCTGGTGTCGGACCAATTGTTAGCTATTGCGGAGTTGTTGGCCTCTCGCCGTATGATGCACTCCGCCTTCCGCCAGTTCGATGCCGCGCTGTGCGCTCAGCCGCTCAACTGGCCGGCTTGGATAGGCTATGCTGCGTACCTCAAACAAAAAGACCCGGCCAACAAAGCTCGCTGGAAGCGCATGCATGATGCCGTGATTGAAGGCCCTGCCGCCAAGTTCCACAACGTGGCAGCCGTCCTGCTCAGCAGCTACATTTACCCGCATTTGCTGCCCCTGACCAAGGATGCACGCGAGCGCAACAAAATGTATGATGCCTTCTTCGACAAATGCGCCGGATTCGGTACCAATCGTTGGGATGTTTCTCCGCTTCTTACCACGCAAATACAGTCTTGCTCAACAAATAAGGAGAAAATCAATTTCCTGAAAGAAGCGCTCAAGACCCTCATGTCCAAACCGGATTATGCCGGCGCCGTGCTCTCATGGGGCTTGGATTACATGTCCTCCCTGCCGGAGAATAACCCCGATACGGAAAAACTGCAAGATGAGTTCAGCGACATGATTGTCAGCGCTCTCAATCGCGCCCGCACCGGCAAGGGAGAGGCGGATGCCACGTGGTCCGCCCTGAGTGAGGCCATGTATGCAGCTGCCTCGAATCGCGACAAGCGCACCTTCCAGGCAATCGGTAAATTGGCCTACCGCAAGTGTCGCAAGAAATTCCCGAAGCAAGACCTTAAATTCCGCGCCTTTCCGGGCAGAGTTGTTTCCGCCAAGGGCTTAATCAACACTGCCACCACTATTGATCCCGGTCAGATGACGCAGTGTTGCTTGCACTGGGGCGTACTGCAGAAGCACGGTGGCTCCATACCGGCCAAATTCGAGGGTAGTTCCGGCATGACCGTTGAGCTGGAGTCCTTGAGCAAATTGAACGGCGTGGTGTGTGTCTTTGCGGAAAACGCCAAGAATGACCGTGATTTCAAGTTGCAGATTTCCGGTGATGGGCAGAACTGGGCGGATACGGAAGCCGTGCCGGCCATTCAAGGCAACGTGGTACGTGTGGATTTGCGCAAGGCTGAAGCTCAAGCCCGTTATGTGCGATTGTTGCGCGATGGTGACAAGTGGGAATCAACGGTCCTGGGCTTCTACGTATACGGCCGTCCTGCACGCGAGAGTAAGAAATAATCTTTTAACTGCGAGATAAGATGATGCGTTTCGTTCAATTTGTACTGGCGTTTTTGCTGTTGAGTGGCACCTTGATGGCTGCTACGGCGCGCACATATCAGGATGCTTTGCGTAAATCCGGAGGCAAGCGCCCGGTGGTGCTTTTCTGCTACGGGGCTAACTATGACCGCGTGAGCGAGCAAGCGTATGAGAGCTTCATCCGCAAGCGCGGTATTGCCCGCGCCGTGCGTTTGTGCGTGTTTTTGGAAGTCCCCGTCTACCAAATGCCCAATGAAAAGGAGCAAAAGGCATGGAATAAAGTGATGGGCAAAGCCAGCTTGCCCGGTGGCATTTGGAGCTACCCGTGCTTAGTGGTGCTGGACGGGCAGGGAAACCTGCGCGGTGTGGTGCAGAGTGCTGAGGATATGAAATCCCCCGAGGCTGCTGCGGAAGCACTCAATCGCCTCTTGGATGCTTTTGATGAGCAGGATAAACTCATCGCCAAAGCCGTGCGCGCTTCCGGCAACAAACGCTTGGCCTTACTCGCGCAAGCTGCGGATGTACAGATTAACCTCCCGGCGGATATTACCGGTCCCGGGTTTGACCCCCTCACCGTTGTGGAAGCCCTGCAAGTCAAAACTCTGGAGGAAGCGAACGCCTACGTGCGTGGCTTGATTGATTCCGGCTTCTACACGCGCCGCCAGCGCCAGGAAATCATGGCTGCATACGCCGGGCATGTTCGCCGTAACGGAGGCTCTGCCAATCGTTTGCGTGCAATTTATACCGAGATGCGCAACATAGACCCTGATTCCATTTACGGAGCTTATGCTGAGGGCGCTATCGAGCTGTGGGTCGTGCCCAAAGAGCAGGACCCCTCAAAAGATACGCCCTATGTGCCCATGGCTCAGCGCAAAAATCAGGATGATGCCGCAGCGGATGATGAATCCGGCCCCATGGGGAGCAAGCGCAAGCCTACCGGAACGGATGATGATGAGAATTGGACGCCTATGGGGTCCTCCACCAAGCCCGGCGAGGAATAAATGCGGAAGTATGGCGCGCTCGGCAGCTCTTAGTCTTGACAACGTAGGAAAAACCTGTTAGTCTCATCCCGGCAAACGCGAATATGCTTTTGCGGACATCTTCTAACCGATAATTAACATATGCATCCTCAATATTACATTGCAAAGCGTGGCGGTACACAGACCGGCCCCTATCATTTGGCTGCGCTCAAACAAATGCTTGCCACCGACCCGACTGCCGGTGATTACGTGGCTTGGTGTGAGGGCATGGCTGACTGGCGCCCCCTTGCGGAGGTGGTAGCGGCCGCTGCCGCTACGGCCGTGAAAACCGACTACAACCTCATCAGTGCCTGTGTTTCCTGCATCAAGCGCTATGTTCAGTTCTCCGGGCGTGCCGGGCGTAGTGAGTATTGGTGGTTCATGCTGGCGTACCATATTTTATACTTTTCCGTGGTGCTTTTCAGCATTCTGTCGATGGTTGCATGGCCCTTCGTCATTTTAATGGTTCTTTGCTTGCTGGCTATGCTTGCCTGCGTGCTTCCGCTTATAGCGGTAGGTTTCCGTCGCATGCAAGACGTGGGGCATCACGGCGCCTTCTTCTTTATTCCGGTGTACGGTGCTATCATTTTGGCCTTGCGTCCGTCCTCTCAGCCGAACCGCTATGGCAACGGCCCCGAGCCGCCCAAGGCTTAACCGCTGCTGCAAGGGTGTTTTTTCAGGAAAGCGCGTGGCATGTTGCTGCGCGCTTTTTTCTGTCCTGAGACGGAAAAAAAGATTGAAACTCATGTGCTGCTGTAGTAAGCTAGGTGCCCGCTGATACTATGTTGGGATTGCTCATATTTTTATTGTGTGTAGTACTGTTGGTTGCCGGCTATTTCGTGTACGGCAAAATAGCGGAGAAAATTTACGGCGTGCAAGATTCTATGCGGATGCCCTGCACGTACCGTGCGGATGGAGTGGATTATGTAGCCATGCCGACGTGGAAGATTTTCATGATACAGCTGCTGAACATAGCCGGCCTGGGCCCTGTGTTCGGCGCATTATCGGGTTGTTTGTTCGGGCCTGTGGCCTTGCTGTGGATAGTGCTGGGGTGCTTGCTGGCCGGCGCAGTGCATGATTTTTATGCGGCGGTGGCTTCAGCGGAAAAAGAGGGCTGCAATTTGCCGGAATTGATAGGCCGGCATTTGGGTAAGTACGCCTGTTATCTGATGCGTGGCGTGTGTATTTTGCTGATGTTGCTGGTGGGCGTGGTGTTTACGAAAGGTCCCGCCGGTATGCTTCATAGCATGGTGGAGCCGGTATCTGTGCTGTGGTGGTGTGTTATCATCATGACTTATTACTTTTTGGCGACCGTTCTGCCCATCAACGTCATTATCGGCAAGATTTACCCGGTGTTCGGATTGCTCTTCTTGGTGATGGCCGTGGGCATGGCTTGCGCTCTCGTTTTCGGCCCGTATGAAATCTTGCCGTATCATGATGTGTTCGCTAACATGCATCCCGATGGTTTATCGGTGTGGCCCATGCTCTTCGTGACCATTGCGTGTGGGGCTATTTCCGGTTTTCACGCCACGCAAAGCCCGATGATGGTGCGTTGCTTACCGCAAGCTCGCCATTTGCGCACCGTGTTTTACGGCGCTATGGTGGTGGAGGGTATCGTCGCTCTCGTGTGGGCAGTTGTGGGGATTACCTTGCGTGATGTTTTGAGTTCTTACGCCTTGGTGGATGGCACTTTGGTGCGTTGCAGTGCAGGGCAGGAAGCGGTGAATTTCATGACGGTGATTTTGAAGAATCCGGCCATAGCGGTGAATGATGCCTCCTTCCGCTTGATGGGCGGAGTAGGGGCAATATTGGCGGTGCTGGGTGTCGTGGTGCTCCCCATCACGAGTGGTGATACCGCCATGCGCTGTTGTCGCCTGATGTTGGCGGATGCCTTCGGCATGTCTCAGCACAAAGTCGCATCGCGATTGCTGCTGGCGCTGCCGATTTTTGCGCTGGTTATCGTGTTGGCAAACGTGGATTTCAGCGTGATTTGGCGCTTCTTCGGGTGGTCGAATCAAACGCTTGCCTGCTTTACCTTGTGGGCAGTGGCTGTGTTGCTGCGCAAACGTGGCCGCCTGCATTGGGTAGTGAGCATACCGGCGGTGTTCATGACCATGGTGTGCGTTTGTTTCCTGCTCAGCTCACCTGATTGCATGATTGAGCTTGATTCCACCATCTCATTCTGGATTGCTTCTGCTATTTCAACCCTGCTTTTTGCCGGCTTTTTGTGCCTGATTCCAAAAAAATCCGACAAAGTGCCGTCTTAATGTGCGTCTGACGCCCAACAAACGCATTTGCGCCTTGAAATCCGCTGCGCTTTCTGCTATTCTCTACTTGCAAGAGCATGGACGACCTTGATGAATACCAGAACCGCAGGAAGGCTGCGGAGGCGCGGCGTCGTAAGCATAACGACGAACGCAAGGCAAAGCCTGCCCGCAAGGGTAGTTGGTGGAAGCGTTTCTTAATTAAATGCACGGTAATCCTGACGATTATGCTGGCCGTGATGGCCGTGGGTGGCTATGTCGGCTTCAAAATTTTCACCGCTAAGTATGAGAAATGGGCGGAATCTTTTGATTTGGAGACCATCAACAACCTTGACCACCCCTGTATCATTTATGACCGTAACAAGCAGGAAATAGGTCGCATATTTGATGAAAATCGCAGCTACGTCACCTTCGACAAGATAGCCCCCTGCATGATTGATGCCCTCGTAGCTCAGGAGGACAAAACCTTCTGGACGCACGGTGGCTATGACCCGGTGGGTATTTTGCGCGCTGCAAAGGAGGCCTTGGCCGCCGGTGGTGATGCCAACCAAGGCGCTTCCACCATCACGCAGCAGCTCGCTCGTAACGCCTATGATTTGGAGCGCCGTACAGCCATGCGCGGTGGCAGTAGGTATGAGCGTAAAATGGTGGAAATCTTCCTTGCTATCCGCATTGAGGAAAAATACTCCAAGCGCCAGATTATGGAGTTTTACCTGAACCGCATTTATTTCGGTCGCGGTTTTTACGGCATACGTGCGGCATCGTTGGGCTACTTCGGCAAAGAACCGGCGGATTTGACCGTGCGTGAGGCAGCCAGTATCGCGGCGTTGATTAAGAACCCGGAGAACTATAACCCCATTCGCAACCCTGAGTTGAACCGTCGCTGGCGCAATGACGTGATAGACCGCATGCAGCGCCTTAATTACCTGACGCTTGAGGAGGCTGAGCGCTTGAAATTGACGCCGCTTGAGGTGGTTTCCAACCCCATTCGTCGCCAGACCTCCCACCTGCATTCTCTCATTCAGCAGCAAGCACTCAGCCTTTTCAAGGACCCCGTGCGTGGTGATGAAATCATCAAAAGTGCCGGTATTCGCATCTACACCACCATTGATAAGGGCATGCAAGAGGCCGCCATGCAGGCCTTGACTAAACAACTGACTGATATTGAGTCAAAAGAGGATTTTGCACACGTTCGCTTTTCTGACCCCGTTCCGGCGGGGGCTCCGGCCATTCATAATTATTTGGATGGTGCGGTGTTTGCTATTGACAACAAGACCGGTGCGGTGCTGGCATACGTTGGCGGGCGCAACTTTGAGCGCTCTAATTATGATTTTATTGAGTTGGGGCGTCGCCCCGTGGGCACGGCCCTGCTGCCATTCCTCTACATGTGCGCGTTTGACAACGGCTATTCTCCGTGCTCCCGCTTGGTGGATGATGCTTTGGATAACCGCTTGGCCGGTATCGGCGGTACGGAGGGTATATTGGGTGAGTGGGGCTTGGAGCTCGATAAGGGACGCTACTTGGACTCCATCACGGCACGCCAAGCCTTGGCTTATTCCAAAATATCATCCGCAGCGCGCCTTGGTATTGCCCTGAGTTCAGACCCGCATAAAGGCTGCAAGCCCTTCATTGACACTCTTCGCCGTGTGGGTATCACGCCCCCCCTGCGCAATCCCGGCAGCACTGAGGCATGCCCGCAGTATTATCCGCGCGTGTATTTGGGAACGGAACCCATGTCGCTCAAGCAAATGGTCATGGCCTATTCCGTGTTCCCGAACTGTGGCTACCGCGCACATGCTCCTTTTGTCATCACCAAAATTACGGATGCCAACGGTACCATTCTTTGGGAGCGCAAGGATAACCTGAAGGGTGAGATGCTGGCTTGCGCCACGCCATGCACGGCGTTCCGCATTCATTCTATTTTGCGGGATTCCCTGCAGAGTGGCTCTGCGGAACGTGTGCGCACCTTCATGCCGGACAACTTTAAGGGCGCTGCAAAGAGTGGTACGAACTACGATTTTGCAGATGCCACTTTGTTTGCGTATGATTCCGCCATTACCTGTGGTATATGGGTCGGTTTCTTGAACGACCACACCCCCATATATCCCACTGCTTTTGCGTCTGACATTTGCGCCCCGGTGATGGGGGCTGTCTTCAAGGCTGCTGAGCAGGGGAACTTCGAATCCGTGGAGATTGAACCGCCGTCCGATACGGAAGTGGTGGAGATATGTAAGGCCTCCGGCTTGCGCGCAACGGACTACTGCTATGAGTCCACCATTCGCGGGTGCAATTCCAGCTATGATTTGCTCACCTACCGCGAGTATTTCCCCAAGGGTGACATCACCTTAGCCTCTTGCGCCATTCATGGCGACGGCAGCCCCACCTTGGGTGATTTTATTGATTACGGCAGTAATAGTACCGCCTCCACCCGAGTTTTGCCGGTGGTGCCGGTGCTGCCGAAGGCGCCCGCTCTTACCGGTGAAGATCCCTACGGTTGCCAACAAGAGCTCAACCCCCGTTATAAGAACGCGGAGGATATTGCGCAACTGCGCGATTCTGCATCCGATGAAGAGAACTTGTCCGTCAAGGGCGTAACGAGTAAGCAAAACAAGCCGGAAAAGGATACGACTATACCGCTGCATTCTCCCCGCCCCTTGCGTAATGTGCCCGTTATTCCCATGGAAATCTGATTTACCCACCTGTACTGATATGTCTACTGAAGCTTTTGCCTTAGCCGCCACTCAAGAGAGAGCGTTCCGCATCAACATGGATAAGCGTGTGTATGGCACGTTTGCAGAAATCGGCGCCGGTCAGGAGACTGCCAATTGGTTCTTCCGCTCCTCCGGGGCAGCCGGCACCGTTGCCAAGACCATTTCGGCGTATGATATGACCGTGAGCGATACGCTGTACGGCCCCGTGCGCCGCTATGTCTCCCAAGAACGTTTGGTGCAAATGATGGATTATGAGTATACTCAGCTCATTAATCGATTAGGGGAAAAACGCGGTAAGGAAACATGCTTTTTTTCCTTCTGCAACACAGTAAAGTGCAAGGGCTACCGTGATAATGGCCCATGGTCCGCGTGGATAGGTGTGCGCTTTCAGTTGCGCCCGGAGGCTCCGCCCAGCGATTTTGTGATGCATGTGCGCCTGCTGGTGCCGGATCACGATGTGCAAATGCGCGTATTGGGTATTTTGGGTGTTAATTTGCTGTATGCTTTGTGTTACAAGCGTGAGCATATGGATGAATTCGTGAATTGTGTTGCGGATAATTTGGACCGCGGCATGTTTGAGATTGATTTCATGCGTTTCTCCGGCAATGGCTTCGGAATGTTTGACAACCGCTTGCTGGCGCTGGAGTTGGTGCGTAGCGGTTTGTCTGAGGCCACGCTGTTTTGCCCGGATGGCAGCGTAGCCCAGCCGGCGGATTTCTTGTATAAGCGCCCCATCGTACTGATGCGCGGCAGTTTCCTGCCCATTTGCAACATTCACCTGGAGATGATGGACAGCGTGCGCAACAAGTTCATGGAAAACCTGCCGGAGGAGCAACGCGACCGCGTGGTGGATATTTGTGAAATATCGCTTTCCAACCTCCTCCGTGGGCAAGAGGTGGATTTGCTGGACTTCATTGACCGCGTGGATGCTTTGGCTGCCCTGGGTAAGACGGTGATGGTGACCAACATTACACACTTCCATCGTATTTCCACCCTGTTGAATCGCTACACCAAGGAGCCCGTTGCCATCGCTCTTTCCATCGGCTTGCTGAATGAGCTCTTCAAGGATAAGTGGGCGGATACCCCGGGGGGCATTCTCGCCAGTATGGGGCATTGCTTCATCAATAAGACTCGCTTTTACGTCACGCCTTGGATTAACCGGAAAACGGGTGAGTTTGTTACGGCCGGCACCTATACCGCCCCGGAGAAGTACCGTCACTTGTACAAGCACCTGCTGGATAACGGGGACATCGTTTCCGTGCCTTACTTCAACCAGAAGCTCCTGTTCCGCACGCCTCGCGACATTGTGCGCATGATAAACTCCGGTGATGAAAGCTGGAAGGAGTACGTGCCGGAGGCAGCATACAGAATGGCTGAACACCTTAAAACGGAGGAGAAGTGATGGATATTCAGGCTTCTTACCCCATACTTTCCACCAAAATAGGCAAGCACCCGCTGGTGTATTTGGATAATGCCGCCACCACGCACAAACCTCAGTGTGTGCTGCAGGCTGAGCTCAATTATTACGAGAAGCTCAATTCCAATATTCACCGTGGCGCTCATTACCTGAGCCGTATGGCAACGGAGGAGCACGAGGCCGCACGCTCTGCCGTGGCTCAGTTCCTGCATGCTCCCTCTGAGCGTGAAATCGTGTTTACCTCCGGCACGACTGCCGGTATTAACTTGGTTGCGCAGGTGCTTGCTCTTTCCTCTCTCATTCGCAGCGGGGATGAGATTTTGGTAACGACGGATTCTCACCACTCCAACATTGTACCGTGGCAAATGTTGTGTCAGCGAACCGGGGCTGTGTTGCGTCCTATTCCGTTGACGCCGGCCCTTACTTTCGACATGGATGCCTACTTATCCATGCTCAATGCGCGCACCCGCATCGTTGCTGCTCCCTACATTTCCAATGCTCTCGGTGTCATTAATCCCATACCGGAGATAATTGCTGCGGCCAAGCGGAACAATACGGATACCTTGGTATTGGTGGACGGCGCGCAGAGCACGGCTCATGTGCCGGTGAATTTGAGCGAGCTCGGCTGTGATTTTTACGTTTTCTCCGGCCACAAGGTGTATGCTCCTACCGGAACGGGCGTGCTGTGGGGTAGGGAATCTCTGCTTTCCTCTCTTCCTCCTTGGTTGGGTGGTGGCGAAATGATTAAGGAAGTCTCGTTCTCCGGAACCACGTACAATGACCTTCCTTTCAAATATGAAGCAGGTACCCCGAATATATGCGGCAACATTGTGCTTGCTGCTGCGCTCCGTTACGTGCAAGAGCAGGGTATCTCCGCCATAGATGAACATGAACAACGCCTTACTCGTATGATGTGTGAGGGCTTGAACCGCATCGGTGGCATTGATATTTTGGGGCCGGTGGAGGGCAGAGGCGCCTTGGTATCCATTGTTGTGCCCGGGGTGCATCATTATGATTTGGGTACCTTGTTGGACCAGATGGGGGTTGCAGTGCGCACCGGTCACCATTGTTGCCAGCCGCTCATGCAATACTTGGGTATTACAGGTACCACCCGTTACTCCTTTGCTCTTTACAATACGGCGGAGGAAGTGGAGCGTGCTTTGGCCTGCACAGAGCGAGCCTTGAACATGCTGCGCTGAGCAATGCGTCACCCCCGGCGAATTTACCATTTGTCGGGGGGATGTTTAGGTTGATGCCCCTGTTGCCTGCACGATAAATCGGAAGTTGAAGGGGGGGGCGAACCGAAGGTGAGCGGAATATTAAGCCCCGAAAGGGGCGTCAGCCCTTAGGCAGGGGTGGAGCGGCGAAGCCGCGGAACCCCTGTTAGCAAAAAAAAATAAAATTGAGCCCGGTGCGACGGAGCGTCAGCGACGCAGCGTAGGGCGACAGCACCGTTGCCTTGTTCATTCACCATAAATCATTGGCTATTTGGCGAAAGTAACGTGCTGTCACCTCAGGTTCCCTGGGTTCCATTTAATTTTTTAATCCTAGCAGGGGTTCCGTTCGCTGTCGCTCACTTCACCGCCTGCCTAAGAGCTGCCGCCCCGTTACCACGGGGCTCTGAATTCCGCTCGCTGACGCCCGCAAACACCCCTCCAACTTCCGATTTATCGCGCTGCCGGTAAAAAACTGTAAACGTATATCTCGGGTTATTCGTATGGCCGCACTTTTGGGGGCGGTATGGTGCGGGGATTGGTGTTTCTTTCGCTAAAACGCTTGGAAATAGCATTTTCTGCTTGCAGGGAAGCGGTGTATTTTGGTAGAATGAAGCGAACGGAGAATCGAATATGCTTGAGGCCAGAAATATCTGTTTGGAAGTAGACGCAGGGGATGAACCGCTTTTCCTGCTCAATGAGGTGAATTTTTGTATTCCCCGAGGCCATTTTATGGCCATTGTAGGACCTAGTGGATGCGGTAAAACCACCTTGCTCAAAGCGATAGCAGGCATAAAAGATATTACCTCCGGTTCCTTTTTTTGGGAGGGGCGTGATTTGGCTGAAGATGGCGATTTTGAGCCCTATGAAATCGGTTATGTGCCGCAGTTCAGCATTGCGTATGATGAGCTTACCGTTGATGAAAGCATCGAAAACTCCGCCAAGCTGCGAGTCAATGCTTCGGAGGATGAATTGAATGACATTATTGACAATGTGTTGGCGGAAACCGGGCTCACGGATATAGCAGACCGCCAGGTGAAGCTGCTTTCCGGTGGTCAGAAACGCCGCTTGGCATTGGCCATGGAGTTGGTGTCCGGGCCTCGCATTTTGTTGTGTGACGAGGTAACGAGTGGCTTGGATCCGCGCTCGGAGCGCGAGATTGTGGAATTGCTGCACGAGTTGAGCATGAAAGATGGCCGAATTGTGATTTCCGTGACTCACAGCTTGGCTCAAATGGAGCTTTATGACAGCATCATGGTGATGCACCGTGGTAATCTGGCTTATCACGGCACGCCTACTGCCATGTGTCACTACTTCTCCGTCAATAATTTTGAGGAGGTTTATCCCCAGCTTGCCTGCCGCGAACCCGAGGAGTGGAGCTTCAGCTGGCTCAAGCACCGCTTGGATTACTATAAGCGCTTGGAGAAGGAACATGTCCGCAAGTTTGAGGCTCGTGGTGAAGAGCCGCCCGCTCCTTCTCCACGCCATGAGAGTGAGGAAGAATCCCTCACGTACACTCCGGGATTTTTCTCGCAGATGATGACCCTGTTGGGGCGCCGTTTCAGCATTTTCTTCCGCGATCGTGGGCAGTTGCTGCTGCAAATTGCCATGATTATCATCTTCCCCATCATGGTGGCGTGCTTTACCTCGAAAGGTGGCTATGAGTTGACAAATCTCAATGGTTTTGACTCTCAAAACGTCATGGAAGTAGCCCGTGCCATGAAAACGCAGGCCGAGGAGAATGCCCTCATCGGTTCGGCTATTTCCGGCATCATCATGTTCCAGGTGATTTTGCTGGGCTTGATGGGGTCCAACAATTCCTCACGTGAGATTGCGGGTGAGCGCCTCATCATGGAGAAAGAAAAGTTTGCCGGAGTGCGACCTTTCGCCTATGTCTGCTCCAAGGTGTTGTTCCTTTCCGTGTTGGTATTGGTGCAGAGCCTGTGGATGTTCCTCTTCGTTCATTTCTGGTGGGGCGTGGAGATGGACCTCGTGAATCACCTCGTGTTCTTGCTGCTGGCGAATGCTGCGATGACCAGTGTTTGCCTCGGTATCTCCGCCAATACGCGCACGGCGGATCAAGCATCTTTGCTCAGCATTTATTTGGTCGGCTTCCAGTTGCCGCTTTCCGGTGCCGTGCTTGCGCTCAATAAGGTGCTGGCGCTGATTACTCAGCCCTTTATTTCTGCGTACTGGGCTTGGAGTGGTAGCCTCTCCGGCGTTAAGAAGGAGTATGCCGATGTGGTGGACAGCATCGTGCAGACGGAGTTTGCCTCGCACAACATGAGTCTCATTGTGCTCGGCATTCACATCGTCGTCGGTATTGTGCTCGCCTACATCGGTGTGCGTAGAACCCGTTGGGAATAATTTTAATAACTCAGAATCAAAATATGGCTCGTTCATCAGGTTCAAGAAGAAGAAAAAAAGGCGGCTCCTCAGCTCCTGTAGTGTATGTAAGCGTTGCAGTTGCTGTTTTGGCTGTGGTTGCGCTCCTTATTTTTATCATCAATCGTGGGGAAGATGACTCCCCTGCCGCCAGAAACGGTCAATTAAAGGTGGAAAACTACATCAAACGTGGTTCCTCCGCCGTGGGTAATACGTACCAAATCAAAGCCTCGGTCATGGATGTTCACTCACACGGCGGTAGCCGTTTGGTGGAGATTCTCACGGAAGATCACCACCACTTGGGCATCTATGTGCCCGCCGGTACTTCTCTTGCCACCAACATTCGTAAGGGTATGGATTACGTCTTCACTGTAAAATGCGCCAATGGCATGCAGGCGGACGGCTCCTCTGTAAAAGGTATATTAATTGTAGTAGATGTAGAAGCCAGCTGATGAAAACCTTATATTCCATAACTCTGCTTTCGGCACTGTGCGGTTTCGCCCAAGCGCAGATGCCTACCACAGCCCCCAGCAGTTTTGATGCCAGTGGTCGCGCCTCTCAAGCCCAAGCCGGCGTGGTGGATGATGACCCCACCCGCGTGGGGGAAACGCCGCCCCCGCAAGCTTTCGGTATGGAGCTCCCCTTGCTTGACCCCTCCACGGATACGGTGTCCTATAATGGCGGCAAGTTCGATGTGGGTAACAATGCCATGGTGCGTGAGCGCTTTGAGAAGTACCTCAACCAGTCACCGGATGATACGGAGGCTTCTAAAAAGTACCGCAAGACCATTGAAAAGCTGATAGACCTGACACAAAAGTACACGAGAAACGCCGGGCCGGTCGGCAGCAAGGTCTTGGTGAAAATCGGCATGTCTCTGTATGAAATATCCGATTTCCCCGGGGATGGGCAGCAGGCCGGTGTATTGGCCAGCGGCATTGTGAGCGCTCTGGATGCGCAGCGTGCCAACGTGCGCCGTGATGAAGCAAACCGTGAGCTGGATCGCGAGATTGAGAAGCTCGTCAAGAAAACCAATTCACTGACCAATCAAAATACCCAGAAGGGCTCCGGTGGTGGTAACATCGGTAACATTCAGGGTAAGTCCGGTGGCAACGCCGGCATCAGCCACACGGTGCGCATTGCGTTCAATACGCAGAAGATTGCGGAGGGTAAGGCAAAGCAAGGTGCCAATGATGCCGCAAATGCCGCCGCTTTGGCTCAGGCTAAGATTCAGTACCAAGCGATGGTGTTGAGCTTCTTCTTGCAGCGCCGCTTTGACCATGCCGTCATCGGTGCTCGCACGTACCGCCATGTCTTCCGTGATGGTGATACGCAGTTGAACATGGACAAAGAGTCCGATGCTTACAAGATGATTACCGGTATTACCGGTATGCCCCCCACCATCAATGTGTTGGATGCTGCTGCCGCCAATGCTCGCCGTGACATTGACCAGAGCATGGAATCCATCGCTAACCTGATGGCTCAGAACAAGCTCGGCGAGGCAACCAACCGCTTGATTGCAGCCGTGGCCATCGGTGAGTTCATGCAGAGTGTGGCGATGTTCCCTACGGAATCTCGTCGCCGCATTGCGGAGTATTGGACCCTGCGTAAACGCGCGCTGACGGCCATGAACGCCCGTGACTACGACACGGTGGAGCAGATTGCAACACGCATGAAGGAGCTGGATGCCGATTTTGACGATTCTCTGCTGCTGAGTTACACCGCAGGTAAGAAGCGCCAGAGTGACCTCCACATTCGCAATGCATATAAAGCCCTGCGTCAAGGTAAGGATGATGTCTTCAATGAAGAAATTACGAGAGCCGGCATCATTTGGCCCCGCAACCCCAATTTGCAGAAGGGTGAAGAGGAGCTGACCAGGTTTGACAGCTATGATCGGGAGAAAGAGGATTTCGTTAAGCACTGTGATGCCAAGGATTTCCGCCGCATTTATGCTGAGCGTGAGCGTCTGAAGGTGGTTGCTGCCTTGGACCCGCAGCTCGGCCGCCAGTACGAGGACATTATCCGCTTTGTGGAAAAGGTGGACAATGAGGTAGCGAGCTACAGGAAAATTGCTGAAGAGCAGGGTGCTATGGGCGCAGGCATGGCTTATGAGAAGCTTGTTGCTCGCCGCAAAGAGAATGATGCAGACCCTGACCCCATTTTCGGTAAACAACTGAGCAAGGATGTGGAGTTTATTAAAGCTCTGCATGATTTCGAGGTCGCTGCTGCGGATTTCACCGCGGCGCTGAAAGCTGCGGAAGCTGCGGAGAAACGCCATGAATATGGTTCCGCTCTGGCTCACTACTACCGAGCAAAGGATATCAACCCCGCCTCCATCTTGGCAAAGGAGGGCATAGAGCGCGTGTCTCAGATTATTTACAACGCTACATTCTGATGCCCGAACGGGTTATAACAAGATTCGCCCCCACGCCCAGCGGTCCGCTGCACGTGGGGCATCTTCTTGCCGCATTGAGCGCTCGCCGCTTGGCGGATGCCCACGGTGGCCATTGCCTGCTGCGGGTGGAGGATATTGATGTAACCCGCTCCCGCAGCCGGGAGTGGGTGGAGTTGATGTATGAAGACTTGGCATGGGTCGGCTTGCGCTTTGACGGAGAGGTGATGGTGCAGAGCACGCGCTTCGATGTATATGCGCAAGCCTTGGAGCGCCTGAAGTCTATGGGCTTGTTGTACCCTTGTTTTTGCACGCGCGCCGAGATTAAAGCGCAGATTGCGGAGATGGGGAGAGCCCCGCATGCGACCTTGGGTTGCCTGTATCCCGGCACGTGCCGCCACTTGTCACCGGAGCAGGCTGCGGAACGCATTGCCCGTGGGGATGCTCATGCGTGGCGTATTGATATGCAACGGGCGCAAGACCTCATCGGCTGTCCGCTGTGGCATGATTTACACCGCGGTGTGCAGCGCTGTGTGCCCACGGAGTACGGGGATGTAGTGTTGGCTCGCAAAGAAATGCCCGCCAGCTATCATTTAGCGGTGGTGGTGGATGATGCCGCGCAGGGCGTGACCCACGTTACTCGCGGTATGGATTTATTTGCCGCGACGAACATACACCGCGTTTTGCAAGCTGTCTTGGCCTTGCCGGTTCCGGCATATTGTCACCACGGCTTGTTGTGTGATAACGCCGGTAAACGCTTGGCCAAGCGTGACGGAGCTCGCTCATTGGCCTCACTCCGTGCCGCCGGGTATTCCGCGCAGCAAGTTTTGGACTCCCTGCACACCGCTCTCGCCAATAAGGGAATTTGGCAGGTGTAATCCTGCACGCCTTTGATTCCCCCCTCGCTCCTATTTCCTGAGCGATAAATCGGAATTTGAAGGGGAGATTGCGAGCGGTAGCGAGCGGAATTCAGAGCCCTTTAGGGCGACGGACGTTAGGCAGGGGTGGAGCGGCGAAGCCGCGGAACCCCTGTTAGGGTAAGAAATTTAATGGAACCCAGGGAACCTGTGGTGACAGAATGCGTGGCATAAATTGCCGT
>JAEIGA010003547.1_pt1 | contig 24408 bp, 22 predicted proteins | sample 9270691 | NCBI WGS metagenome assembly JAEIGA01 (sample SAMN17057246, study PRJNA624740) | gut metagenome | biome: biome; isolation source: fecal sample | host: Bos grunniens | place: China: Xizang | collected 2019 | reverse complement strand
GGGGCGATAGCTCAGTAGCCCGACGCGTAAGCGTCGGGTTTTGGGTATAACAGTATTGGAGCCCCGTTGAGGGGCGGCAGAGAACGAGTGAACGGTATTGACTTTTGCCACCGAATAAGAGTATACATAAAACTTTATTTTTCAATGAAGCCCATACCCCAAACCGCGGCTTTCTGCCGCCCCTCAACCGGGGCTCCAAGCTTTCTCCATCGGGATACCCGGCGCTGACGCGCCGGGCTATTATGCTACCGCCCCTGAACGGGGCTCAGAATTCGGCTCGCTGCGCTCGCGGTAAACTCGTACTTCTACAAACTTCCATTTATCAACTAAAAACATGAACAGAGCGGAACTCCCAAACTCGTCCTTCGGAATTCGTATATCGTACTTCACTAATATATATTCAACCTCCTTCCCTTGCCGCGACTCATACACTGTATGAGACTCCCCATCCCCTTATCCGCCATTATCGTGAGTGTGGCAATCATGCTGAGCGCCTGCCAGCACAACAAAACAGCATTTCCACCCACGGAAACACCGCTTGAGCCGGCCCGCATTCCACCCCTGGACATTTACGACCCGGACCAACCGTGGTAACAAAAGGAGGCATGAGCCCCGCAACCTCTGCCCCAATGCCGATGTTGACACGATTTGGTGCTCAACATCGGCACTCTCCGCTTGACAAAGGCGCGACCATCTGACAAGATACATCCACAGCTAATCGCAACACAATGGCCCCGTCGTTCAATGGATAGGACAAAGGTTTCCGGTACCTTCGATGTGGGTTCGATTCCCGCCGGGGCTGCTCAAAAACCCGCCTGATAAAGGCGGGTTTTTGTTTACCTTGGCTAAAAACCGACCGCGATTCACCGTCTCACGCTGAGCTAACACAAGGCGTTCGGAAAAATAAATGAAAAAAAGTCTTTACAAAAAGGGGTGTATCGTGCATTCTTGCGGCCGTCTATGTCATTTGCAGAACTCGGAATTTGCCCGGAAATATTAGAAGCGATAGAGGTACTCGGATTCGAGACCCCCTCCCCCATTCAGCAACAAGCCATTCCCGCCGCGCTGGAGGGGCGGGATATTGTAGGCCTGTCACACACCGGCTCCGGCAAAACGCTGGCATTCTCCATTCCGGCCTTAGAGAACATAGACCCCGCCGTGCGTGGTGTGCAGGTGCTGTGCTTGGCGCCTACGCGTGAGTTGGCTGTGCAAATTTGCCGCGAGGTCGATAAATTGGCGTTGTTTTTGGATGGCGTATCAGCCGTGCCGATTTATGGTGGCACCTCCTTTGGCCCGCAGTTGGCAGCCCTGCAGCGTGGAGTGCAATTTGTGGTTGGCACCCCCGGCCGCGTGATTGACCTGATGGAGCAAGGCGAGCTCAAGACGGACAACATTTCCACCCTCATTTTGGATGAGGCCGATGAGATGCTGGATATGGGATTCCAGGATGACATTGACCGCGTGGTTGCCCTGCTGCCGGTTAACAGACAAACGCTTTTCTTCTCAGCCACCATGTCTCCTGCCATTCGTGCGCTGATTAACCGACTTTCCGAAAATCCGCAAGAGATTTCCATTGAGCGCCCGGTGCTCACGGTGCCCACCTGCGAGCAGAGCGTGTACGAGGTTGTGTTCTCCTCTCGCATTGAGGTGCTGAGCCGCCTTATTGAGATGGGCCGCATGAAGCGCGGACTGGTCTTTGCCAACACAAAGCGCGTGGTGGACGATGTGGTGGACGGATTGCTGGCCCGCGGGTATTCCGTGGACCGTCTGCATGGCGACATGCCGCAAACGCTGCGCGAGCGCGTGATGGATTCTTTCCGCAAGGGCAACCTGAATGTACTGGTGGCAACAGATATTGCCGCCCGTGGCTTGGATATTGACGATGTGGATATTGTGGTCAATTTTGAATTACCGCGAGACCCGGAGGACTATGTGCACCGCATTGGCCGCACAGCCCGTGCCGGCCGTAAGGGCAAGGCTGTCACCTTCATTGGCCGCCGCGATTTCTCCTTGCTGGGCCGCATCGAGCGCTTCATTGGTGTGCGCATGCCGCGAGAGAAGGTAATGACCGCCACGCAGGTAGAGCAAGCCCGACGCGAAGCTTTGGTGGACGACATTATTGAGAAGGCCTCTCAGGCAACGGAATTACCGGATGAGTTGAAGGACATAGACATGCCCGCCGAGCAGATTATGGCCGCCATGTTTGAGTTGTTGGTAAACAAGGGCAGCTGCGAATTGCAGGCGATTCCGGAGGACCGCCCCGGCCGCCGCAGTGCCCAGACAGGCGAAGAACCGACAGCTATGGCCGAAAAGGGCAGCGATTGGGGAAGCCTGCAAAACAGTACCACGCTCTTTATGAACGGTGGAAAGCTCATCGGTATTCGTCCGAAGGATATTGCCGGCCTGTTCTACAACGAGGGCGGTGCCCCCAAGGGCAGTGTGGGCGATATCAAGATTTTCCTCAAGCACTCCCTCATTGAGGTATCACCGGAAATTGCCCCGCAGCTGTGCGAGCGCCTTTCTACTTGCAACATCTGCGGATACGAAGTGAACGTGCGTGTAGATAAAGGGATTCCCGGGCAAGATGCCGGCCCCCGTATCAATGTAAGAGACCGCCGCACCAACACGGGAGACAACTTCTCCGGACGCGATGAATACCGTCGCGAACGCGGTGAGCGCGAGGAGCGTTCCTCCCGTTTTGAGCGAGGTGGCAACCGCGAGCGCGGCAACCGCTTCGACCGCGCAGAAAAATTCGGCAAGGCACCCCGCCGCGAAAAGTTTGACCGCTACGAAGGCCGCGACAGCCGTGACGGCGGGTTCCGCCAGCGTGAGCGCCGCGATAAGAGCGAAGGCTTTTACACCAAGTTTGCTGGCAGCAAAAAGCCGCGCCGCAAGTAAACGCCCCCACATTGCCATGCAACAATCCCCGGCAGAAGAACGAGCCCTAGCCTATTTTCACCAAGGCTACAACTGCGCGCAATCCGTCTTTGCGGCCTTTGCGGAGCAAATGTCAGTGAGTGAAGAGCTGGCGCTGCGCCTCTCTGCCGGGTTTGGTGCGGGGGTGGGCCGCATGCGCGGCATGTGCGGCGCCTTCAGCGGGCTTACCATGCTGGCCGGTTTTCGCCACGGCAACCTTACCGGCAACCCGGATGATAAAGAGCATATTTTCTCCCTCGTAAGAGAGCAGGCTGCTGCCTTCAAAGCAGAGTTCGGCACCCTCACCTGCCGCGAATTGCTGCACTTGGATACTGAAGTACAAGAAGGTGCCCGCCCAAACGAACGCACCCAAGCCTATTATGATGCCCGCCCTTGCGAACGATGCGTAGCATTCTGTGCCAAGTTGGCAGCAGGGTTCTTCGTATAAGGCAGATTTGCGGTTTTCATGACAACTCTCAACAAAAAAGCGCCGAACAAACGGCGCTTTTTTCGTTATCCTCAGGGGAGACTATCGGCTGGTTGCCATCAGAGCTCCGTATCATCAATGATGGCAGGCATGTACGGCTCCAAACGGCCATCTTCTGTCATCATGGTAGGAATCGAGGCAATACCCTCGCGGGTCAGCAGCGGGAAGGCTTCATCCGGGTCTTCGCCACGGGCAACAGCCTCCATGGCAGAATTGGCACCACTAATAAAGAAATCCACCAATTTAATGCTCTTGCCAATGTTCTCGCGGAGAGCCTCCAGATTCTCTCGGGCAGCGGTCAGCATCTCCAAACGATGCGGCAGAGACTCATGACCACGCACGGTAAGGTCAAAGAATTCCTTAATCTGAGCCAAGGTAAGGTGAGCTTGCTTCATGCACAAAGCGCCGATGAGGCAGCCAATGCTGTCTTCGCCATAAATACGGCGGCCGGATTCCGTGCGTTCCACGTGGCGAATAATACCCTCCTTCTCATAGAAGCGGAGCGTGTGAACGGAAAGTCCGGTCTTGCGGGACAATGCAGAAATAGTGTAGCGTGATTTCTCAGACATAAACAGAAGCGTGCCCATGTATAACACAAATACCACCTAGAGTCAAGGTTAACTTTTTTATAATCTCTATTATTTACCCGTTTTGTGGCATTATGTCATGCAGAATGCTTGCAGAAGCCTCAATAATGCACCATAATGCGGAAACGCACCATGGAAACATTTTTATCAACCCTTCAATCAATCGGTATTATTCTGGTTGTCATTTTGTTCTTCAACGTGATGATTTTTGTCCACGAGCTGGGACATTTTTTGGCCGGCAAGTGGAGAGGCGCCTACATCGACCGCTTCCAGATATGGTTCGGCAAGCCGATATGGAGCAAGAAAATCGGCGGGGTGCAGTGGGGGCTTGGCTGGATTCCGGCCGGTGGCTTCGTTTCCCTGCCGCAGATGGAAGACATGCAAAATATTGAAGGCAAGGCAGATTTACCGCAGGATCTCAAGCCGTTGAAGGCAAAAGACAAGGTGATTATTGCCGCAGCAGGCCCCTTGTTCTCGCTGGCGTTGGCATACGTTTTTGCTTGTGTCGTGTGGTGCATAGGCAAACCGTCAACGGAAATCAGCAACACACAAATCGGGTACCTGATGGATGGCTCCCCTGCTATGGAGGCCGGATTGCAGCCCGGCGATATTATCCGCAAGATTGATGGCCAGCCCGTTACAAAGTGGATGGGCAACATGGAGGGCGTAACAGAGCTGATTGCCCTGAGCGAGAATGAAACCATTAACATTACGGTGGATCGCCCGCAGGAAGACGGCACATTTGTAACGCTCGACATTAACACCGGCTATACCCAGCCGGAAACCAACTGGTGGCAGCGTTCTTCTATGCGCCGCATTGGCATTTACGGCGCTAGCGATGTGTATATTGCCGCCGTTTCTCCCAACTCGCCGGCTGCTTTGGCCGGCATTCAGGCAGGCGAAACCATCACCCACGTGAACGGGCAACGCGTGTATACCCCCGTGGCCGTGATGAAAGAATGCGAAAAGGCGCAACCCATGGAGCTGACCCTGACCGCTGCGAATGGCCACAGCCGCAACGTGGTGCTTACCCCGGTTATTCCCGCTAACTGGCAAGGCAAGGAAGGCGCCAGCCCCTTGCTGGGGCTTGCTTGGGGCAATAAAGCCAAAGATGAGGCCCTTCAGCTCACTTACCCCACCCCTCAAGCACAGGTTAACCAAAGTCTTAAATGGATGGGCACCACGCTCAACAAGCTCTTTTCACCCACCAGCAGCATTGGCATGGAGCACCTCTCCGGCCCGGTAGGCATTGGCTCGCACATGTACAAAATGATGGAATTGCCGGCTGAGGTAGGTTGGCGTCTCCTGCTCTGGTTTGCCGTCATTCTCAATGTGAACCTGGCCGTGCTGAATATCCTTCCCCTGCCCGTGGTAGATGGTGGCCATGTCACCCTCGGCATTGCAGAGATGCTGCGCGGCAAGCCCGTAAGCGGCAAGATTCTGGATTGGATTATGGTAGCCTTTGTTTTCGTTCTTCTTTTCTTCTTCGTTTTCGTTACCTTCAAGGATGTAGGCGACTTGGTAGGAAGCGAGGAAGCGGAAGAACTGCCTGCCCCTGTATTCTCTGCCCCGGCTGAGTAATGAAAACGCGTTTCTGTCTTCTGCTGCTGGGGGCCATGCTCCTCAATGCTTGCCGCATCTTCTGCCAGGCGGATTTCTTTACGGAAAACTACACGCCTTGGAACTTTGTGAAACAAGCACCGGAGAACTTCACGCCCGAGGATTTGGAGGACTTAGGCATTGCCTATGAGCTTCGTTTTACCGACCCCAAAACAGGCCAGCGGGTCTATGTGTTCCGCAGGCACCACACTCCATATTACACCGGAGAGCCTAGCCAACAGTTGGCAGAGGTGTGGCGCTTTGATGCCAAAACAAACAAAGCCATTGGTATTTACCTATACCACTACAACAAAAATTTATAAGCAAAGGGCACAAGCCTGCACTTTCTTCTTGGATGAAGTAGAAAATCATGTTAAGATATGAGTATGGTAAGAATACTTGCAGCAACTGATTTCTCTGAGGACAACCGGCCTGTTCTTGACTTTACAGCAAATATGGTCAAACAAACCGGGGGTAAAATGTATCTTCTTCACGCGCTCGAGCCCTGCATGATGGATGCCGCAGGCAGCATGGCCGCAGACGATATGCTCGGCGGTTTTGCCACGGTGCCGTCTTTTGAAGATGAACCGGAAAACACCGTACTGGCCATGGCTGATAAGCGCGCCAAACATTTGGCGGAACAAATCAGCCTCGAGTACGATATTCCCATTTACGGCAAAGCAGAGGAAGCCGATGATATTGTAAGCTGTGTGCATGATTTTTGCGCCCGCCACAAGATAGACATTCTCGTCATCGGTAATCGTCACCATTCCTTACTTACATCCATATTCTTAGGCAACACCGCTGAGAAGCTGGTGCGCGCCGCCAAAATTCCGGTTACGGTAGTGCCCTGTGGCCCCAAAGCAAGATGATAACCCTCATATTCCTTGGAGACGTTGTAGGCGAGCCGGGGCGGCTCGCCCTCTACCGTGCTATACCTGAGCTTCAGCAAGAATTCTCCCCGCAGGCCATCATTGTCAACGGCGAAAATGCAGCACACGGCAGAGGGCTTACCCCGGCCTTAGCCAAAGAAATGCTGCAACACGGGGTAGATGTCATTACCCAGGGCGACCACGTTTGGGATTCTCAGGATATGGTGGACAAGATAGACACCATGCCCCGCGTGCTCAGGCCGCTCAACTTTCAGGCCAACACACCGGGTGCCGGCAGTGTGGTGCTTGAAACAGCCCAAGGAAAAATCGGTATCATTTGTCTCATAGGCCGCACCTTCATGCGATTGCAGGCCGATAATCCGTTTCTTACCGTACAAGAGGAGATTGACCGCCTGAGAGAAAACGGCTGCAACACTATTTTGATAGATATCCACGGCGAGGCTACGAGCGAAAAAATAGCCATGGCCCTTCACACAGACGGAAAAGCCACAGCCGTAGTGGGCACGCATACCCATGTGCAAACGGCAGATGCCCGCATATTGCCCGGTGGCACCGCGGCTATTACAGATGTGGGCATGTGCGGCAGCCGCGATGGGGTTATTGGGCGCGATGCTGCAGATGTGCTGCATGCCAACCTAACAGCCCTTCCCTGCAAATTAAACATTGGCGGTTGGCCGGCTCGCGTGAGCGGCGTTGTGATTACAGCAGATGAAACAACCGGCCGCGCCCTCAGCATTCACCCCATTAACAGAGATTATGATCGATGAGGAAAGATTCGGCGGCATTGCCCGACTTTACGGAGTACAGGCCGCCCATACATTATCAGAGGCCCGCGTGGCTGTAGTGGGTATAGGCGGTGTCGGCTCGTGGGCGGCAGAAGCACTGGCCCGCAGCGGTGTGGGCACCATCATTTTGCAGGATATGGATGATTTGTGCATCACCAACACCAACCGACAAATCCATGCCATGCAAGGCACCTACGGGCAAGCCAAGGTGGAGGTGATGGCGGAGCGTCTGCGCCTCATCAATCCCGCCATTCAGGTGGAGCCACTACTCTCGTTCTACACCGTTTCCAAACCGGAGCGTCTGTTCGACACCCGACCGGATGTGGTTATTGACGCCATTGACTCCATGCGCCCTAAAACCCACCTGATTGCCGAGTGCTACAAGCGCGGGGTGCCCATCATTACCTGCGGTGGTGCCGGCGGTAGAATTGATGCTTCCTGTATCTCCCTAGCAGATTTATCGCGCACCTGCGGCGACAACATGCTCTCGCAGCTCCGCAAAAATTTGCGCAAGGATTACGGCTTTCCCCTCCAAGATAAATGTCCTCCCATTGGTATTCCCTGTGTTTACTCCCCGGAAAAACCGCGCTTTCCCCGCTGCGACGGCAGCGTGAGCTGCGAGCGCGAGGCCGGGCAAAAAGGCGGCATCGGCTGCGCCTCCGGCTTTGGCTCGGCCACCCACATTACGGGCACCTTCGGGTTTATGATGGCCGGGGCCGCTATAGAGGCTCTCCTGCAGGCCAAGGCCCCCTCCCCGGAAAATAAAGTTTGACACACCTCCGCAAAACAGGTAGACTGACAGCATCTATAAATCCCAGTACAAAACCATGATTAAGCGGATACTCCTTCCCATGGCGGCACTAGTAGCAATGCAAGTCACAGCAGCAGAAATCAGCGAGGCAGATATGCTCCGCAGCGGACGACGCATGGTGGTGCTGGATGTCAAGTCTCAGGATGCCGCACTCACCGGCACAGCTCCGAAAGGAGAAGGCAAGCTCTTCCGCATTCTCAACGGTGTTGAGGTATTGTGGGAGGGAAAAAGCGGTGAAAGCTTTCATTTAATACCGCACTGCCGCAAGGTGTACCTGCTGAGTGTGGACAGCGAAAACAAGGCATGGGACATCGAGTGGAAGCCCGAGGACAACAACCGCGCCGGTGTTCCGCACGCCGTGCTCCAAGGTGATTCAAACGGCTATAAAGTGCCCGCAGGCGGCAAGGATGCAGGCCCGGCCTTGCGCAAAATACTCAGCCACGCCGGCAATATGGGGTGCATGAAGCATCGCACCACCATTGAATTGCCCAAGGGGGAATACCACTTCTACCCGGAGTCTGCCACACAGCTCAGCTATTATATCTCCAACCACGACCAGCAGCACATGCAGCCCGTGGGGATTCCGTTGGTTGGCTTAAAAAATGTTACCCTCAACGGCAATGGCTCCACCTTCGTGTTCCATGGCGCCATGCAGCCCGTGCTCATCATGGACAGCGAATCCGTGCAGCTGAACGATGTTACCATTAAACACGATGCCCCCTACTACAACGAAGGCAAGATTGTGGAGATTAAAGACGGCAAAACAACGCTGGAGTTTGCTTCCAAGTTCCGCTGGAAAGTGCAGGATGGCCAATATTACCTGATGGGCGACGGCACCCCCAAACGCCCCGGTGCCGTGCTGGCGTTCGAGGCAGATGGCCGCATGGTGGCCACTGGTAAGGCCGGCGATATGGTGTGGTCCAACAAGGGCGAGCAAGTAGGTAAAAAGCGCGTTCGCTTCAATCAGGATGCCTCGAAAATGGGCTTGAAAAAAGGCCAAGTGCTCGTATACCGCCACTATGGCCGCCCGCACCCGGCCATGGTCATGTATCGCGCCAATGATATTACGCTCAACAACGTAGTATTTGAGGACAGCCAAGGCATGGCGCTCATTGCACAACGCAGCCGCGACATCACCATCAACGGCGGTGGTTGCATCTGCCCCAAGGGGCGTGTTTACACCGTATCGGCAGATGCCACGCACTTCTCCAACTGCGCAGGCACCATTACTGTTAAAGGCGCTAAGTATGAGGGCATGATGGACGACGCCATCAACGTGCACTCCACCTGCTTGGGTATTGAAAAGGTGCTTAGCCCCACAGAAATCGTTGCGCGTTACATGCACCCGCAGGCTGTTGGCTTTGAGGTATTTGAGGCCGGTGAAAGCATCCAATTCATTAAGGGCAAAACCTTGGAGAATCATCCGCAACTCGGCAAGGCAGCCAAGGTAAGCAAGTTGAGTGAAACCCACCTGCGCATTACCTTAGACCAACCGCTGCCGGAGGGCATCGGCGAGGGCGATGCCATTGAAAACGCCGATTGGTACCCCGCCGTCAACTTCATTGGTTGCACGGTACAGCACAACCGCGCTCGCGGCACACTGTTCACCACCCCCAAGCCTGTGCTGGTGGAGGGTTGCAAGTTCATTGGCTCCAGCGGCTCTGCCATTTTGTTGGCAGGCGATGCCCAAGGCTGGTATGAAAGCGGCCGCTGCCTGGATGTTACCATCCGCAACAACGTGTTCGACCACAACCTGATTCAGCGCTACCAGTTCACCGAGGGCATTATTGCCATCTACCCGGAGGTAAAGCAGCCCGCGGAGCAAACGGAGCGCTATCACAAGAATATTCTCATCGAAAACAACATCTTCCGCACCCATCGCGTTCCGCTTATTTATGCCATCTCGGCAGACGGCATCATCTTCCGCAACAACGACGTGAAGTTTGATGACCGCCACGCACCCATGCACAACAAGCAACCGTATGTGCTCAAGCACTGTGGCAAGGCAGACCTCCAATCTCTCTGATTTTTTCTTTACCATGAAATTTAACGACCGCACGGCACGCCCCAATAAACACACCACCCGCCCCGACGACCGCCAACGCGCCAAGGGGAATCAACCGCATTTCGAAAAAGCCCCCACCAAAACGGTGGTCAGGGCTTTGGATGAAGGGGCTCTGCAAGACATTCTTGAGGCGCAGCCGCAAGGGCTTTACCTGGTGCTCGACTGCGTGCAGGATCCCCACAACCTCGGTGCTATTCTGCGCACGGCAGATGGTGCCGGTGTGGCCGCCGTGATTACGCCGAAAGACAAATCCGTGGGCATTACGGAAACCGTGCTGAGAGTCTCTGTCGGCGCTGCAGAAAAGGTTCCCTTTGTGCAAGTCACCAACCTGGCCCGCACCATGAAGATGATGAAGGAGGCCGGCATTTGGTTTGTGGGCACCTCCGACCACGGCGATCGCGACCTGTATGCCATGGACCTCAAGGGCGGCATTGCCTTGGTCATGGGCGCGGAAGGCGACGGCATGCGCCGTTTGACAGAGGAGAACTGCGATTTCCTGATTCGCATTCCCATGTACGGCAGTGTCCCCTGCCTCAACGTGTCCGTGGCAACGGGCGTATGTTTGTATGAGGCTGTGCGTCAGCGCAGTATTCAGTAATACACAAGCATGCCCACAATTGAACATCTTAATCCGGCACCGGGCGCACTCGTGCGCTTTGTGTCGGATTGGCATTTGGGCCACGAGCGCTGCGAAGCCCCGGCACCGCCAACTATTCTCCCCCGGCTCTTGGAAGGCGTAGACATGCTGGTGATGGTGGGCGACACGGCAGAAACCCGCATCTGCTCTTGGCAAGAGCAAGCCCAACGCCTGCGTGCAGAGCTGCGCGAGCAATGCAGCCTCCGCAACGTGCAACTGGTAGAAATATCCGGTAATCACGACCCGGACATCGAGCCCCTGCTCATACATTTTTGGGATGGCAAGGTAGTCGCCATGCACGGCCATGCGCTCTATAAAGAGGTTGCCCCCTGGAGCTGGGAATACCTGAACAACAAGGAGAAATGCCACGCACTCATTGCCACTTACCCCGACTGCGATACCAACTTAGAATCTCGCTTAGAGTTATCGCGCGCCATGTGCCAACTCACCCCGCCGATTCTGCGCCGCGAGGGGATTCGCAACCGCTATTTGCGCAGTTTGCTGCATTGCTTTTGGCCGCCGCAACGCCCGTGGAATATTCTGCGCTGTTGGTTTACCTGCGGCCGCCGCGCCAACCGCTTTGCCAATCAATTCTTACCGGCTGCAGAGGTGCTGATTTTAGGGCACTTTCACCGCTCCGGCCACTGGCGTTTCGGCAAACGCCATATCTACAACACCGGTGCTTGGTTTAAGCATGCCTCCCCCTATTTTGTTGATATGAAAGATGGCCGCGTACTGCAATACAGCCCCCTCCGGCAGCTGCTTGACCAACATACACATGTTGAAAGTTGAAGATTGAAAGGCATTCCGGTACAAATCATCCCTCCAAAATCAATAATCCAACATCCCCCAAATGTTAGTCTTGCCACGGGGGGAATAGCATGCTAGGATAGAGTCACATGAAGAAATCACTGCTTACACTCAGCTTGGGCTTGGCCACCTTGGCAACAGCCGGAGAAACTGTGGACACCATGCAATACGGATTGCCTGACAGTGGATTAGCCCCCAGTTTTGCCGAGGCTACCTATATCTCCCGTCTGCGCCAGCGCCACGGCGGCTCCCACATGAGCATGCAGAGCTATGCCCTGACCATTCCGTTGGCAGACCCTCGCAAAAGCCATTGGAATGAGTGGATGATAAATGCCCAGCTCGACTCCAAAATTACCATTTTCGAGACCGGAGGCAGCCTCACCTTGAAGGATGAGGTGCTGTATAATGTAGCACTGCCCATCAGCCTTATCAAGCCCATGAGCAACGGCAACAGAATCACCCTGGGTGTGGCCCCCGAGATTGCCACCGATGGCAACGCCATTGAGCACGGGCTGGATTTAGCGGCCTATGGTCTTTACACCATTCGCCGTAACGAGAGCTTCAGCTACACCATCGGTGTGGGTATTTCTCCTCGTTTTGCCGTGCATGGAGCAGTGCCCTTCTTTGGTTTTCAATGGAAACCGAATGAAGATTGGACCGTGCACATGCAGGGGTACAAGCTCACGGCTTTGTACAAGGTAACGGATAAATGGTCCGTAGGCCCCTTTGCCAATGCGGCCGGTGGTATTTGGAGCGTTGAGACAGAGCGCGGCGATGAGTATTTTCGACTGCGTTCCTTGGTGCTGGGTGTCACCTCGGAGTACGATTTCTCTGCCCCGGGCCAAACGAAGCGCATCTTCGCTGTATCCATTGGCACCAATGTAGCCACGAACGCGGAATTTTTGAAACGCAATGCGGAGAAAGATGCAGTAGAAAGCCACCACTACAAGCCGGGTCTGTATGTATCGGCCGCGGTGGATTTCCGGTTCTGATATTGCTGCATTCGGCATAAACATCCTATCTTTGCCCTGCTTTTCTCTTTACAAAACAGGGATTCTCCCCTATATTATTGGGCATGAGCTGCACAAAAGTTTCTGACAATATGGAGGCGCTGATTAAGCTGGCGCTTGAAGAAGATTTTGGTGACGGAGACGTAACCTCCACCTACTTTGTACCGGAGGGTCTGCAGGCCCGTGCCCTGATGCGTCCGCGTACACGTGGCGTACTCTCCGGCGTTAAGGTGGCAGAGGCCGTCTTCCGTGCGGTAGACCCGACTCTGCGAGTTGAGGTGTATTTGAATGACGGCGACGAAGTATCCCCTGATGCCGTGGTGATGATGATTGAGGGCTCAGCCCGTTCCATTTTGGGAGCAGAGCGCACAGCGCTCAACTTCATCCAACGACTTTCCGGCGTGGCTACCATGACCCACAAATACGTGCAGGCCATTTCACACACCGGCTGCAAATTGCTGGACACCCGCAAGACCACGCCCGGCTACCGTTTGCTGGAGAAGGCTGCTGTTGTGCACGGCGGCGGCAATAACCACCGCTTGGGCCTGTATGACCGCGCCATGGTAAAGGACAACCACCTGATGACCGATGGCAACACCGACCACCTGCAGGCTTGCATTAACCAGCTCAAGGCCGACAAGCCCGGAGTGGAGGTAGAGCTTGAGGCAGATAACCTGACACAGGTAGAAGCATTCCTGAAGTTGACGGGGGTAGACTACATTTTGCTGGATAACATGAGCTGCGACGATATGCGCAAGGCTATTGAAATGCGTGGCTCGGCTTGCAAGCCCTATTTTGAGGCCAGTGGCGGCCTTACTTTAGAGACGGCACCGGCCGCCGCTGAGACGGGGGTAGACTTCATGAGCTTTGGTTGCCTCACCCACTCTGTGCCCTCCATGGATTTGGGCCTCGATTTTACAGTTGAACGCTAACACACATGGAGCTTAGCCCCAGAGAAGCCCTCATTGCTCTCAACCTGATACCGGGGCTGGGCTCCATTCGCATACAAGCTCTGCTGGAGCATTTTGGCTCCGCAGAGCTTGTGCTTGCTGCGCCCTCGCGCATGCTGGAGCAAGTGAAAAACATTGGTGGCAAAATGGCAGCCGCCATTGCAGATTGGCGCAATTGCACCAATGTGTATGCCGAAATGGACTGTGCCGCACACTACGGCGTGCGTATTGTTACCTTAACGGATGAGGAATACCCCAAGGCTCTGCGCCGCATGAGCGATCCGCCCATTGTTCTTTATGTAAAGGGCGAGTGGCGCCAGGAAGATGCCGACCGAGCCGTATCCATTGTGGGCTCTCGAGCCGCCACCCCTTATGGCATGGGCGTGGCTCGCAGGTTTGGCCGCGATTTGGCAGATGCTGGCAGTACCATCATCTCCGGCTTGGCTAAAGGAATTGATGCTGCGGCACATTGGGGAGCACTGGATGCCGGCGGGCGCACCATTGCCGTGCTGGGCCATGGGCTTGCGCAGATTTTTCCGCAGGAAAACACGGAACTGGCACAGCGCATTATCTGCGGGCACGGTGCACTGGTGAGCGAGTTCCCCATGAATATGCGCCCCAGCCGCACGAGTTTTCCGCAGCGCAACCGCATTGTTGCAGCGTGGAGCAAAGCAACCTTGGTGGTGGAGGCTCCTTCCCACAGCGGGGCGCTGCATACGGCTCATTTGTCGGGCGATGATTATGGCAACACCGTCTTTGCCATTCCCGGCATGATTGATAAGCCTACCTCCTTGGGCTGCCATGCCCTTATCCGCGATGGTGCCACCCTGTGCACCAATGCGCGAGAACTAATGGACGACATGGGGTGGACCCAAGGGCCGCAGCAAATGGAGCTTTTTGCCCCGGCGGAGCCCCCTGCACCGGAGGCACCGCAACCGCGCTCTTGCAGCATGCCCCACGCCCCGCAAGGCGCAAATGAGATTTTGCATGCCATTGCAGCCGGGCATGATACGCTGGATGCGCTTTGCTCCGTCTTGGGCCAACCGGCGCACATTCTTACACCGCAACTGATGCGCCTGCAGGTGATGCGAAAAATTGTTCCCCTGCCCGGCGGCCGCTACACGGGAGTGTAAGGGAGCTACTTATTTTGGGTACCGGAGTTGCGAGCCTCCCAAGCGCTCCTGAGTTTAACGGAGGGATACTTCTGTTGCAAGGCTGCTTTTTCTATCAACGGCGCAGCCTCTTTTTCCGGTATCCCCTTACTCAAGACCTGCCTGATAACCTCGATATTAAACTCTGGCCAAAAGAAATCTTCATCATAATACCGGCTCTGGTAGTCATCTATCAATGCCGCTACTTTTTCATTGAACTCCAAGCGCAGAGCCTGCCTTTCTGCCATCGAGGCGCATTGCTTTCTGCGCTCTTTGTATGCAGTTTGCTCCTTGAGAAGAGATGCCACCAGCGCCTCCTCCGCCGGTTTTAATTGTTCCTCCTCGGGGTAAACGATGGAGCCCAGCCAATTATATTGAACCAAATAGTGCGGATGCAGGGGATACTCTTTTGCCATGCCACGCAGAAAGCTCATTTTCTTGACCTCCAGAACAGACATAATAAATTCCGTACGCTCCGGTTTCGGGTCGTTACCGCCATACACGGTTGCAATATAATCCTCCACCAACCTCTTGAATTGTTGATTCAAAGCATAATTCAACTCTACCTGTTTGGCATAATAATCAAAGGTGGCCTTTTCACCTATTTTCAGCTCATCTTTCTTCCATTCGGCACAGGCCTCATCCACCGTTTTTTGTGCAGCCAAAGCTGCCTGCAAAAACTCGCGTTCCACCGAGAGCACAGGCTTGTAAGAACCGGCAATCAGATTCAATGCCGGGCCAACATCCACCAAATCTGCGGGATGACGAGCCGCACGCGCATATTCCTCCTCGGGCTGTCGTTCCACAACCCACCACACAAGCCCCGCCGCTGCACAGGCGAATACCAGAGCAGCAATGCACCACCTCCTCCGGTGAGGTCCCTCCAGCGCGCGCAACCATGCATCGGCGCTTTGGTAGCGCTCCTGCGGGAGCTCGGCACAAGCGCGCAGAATGGAGTTCTTTAGGCGCCGTGGTAATGGAATACCCTGTTCATCCACCACGCGAGCAAGGGTTCTGCCCAAGGCAAAAATATCAGAGGAGGGTGTGGGAATTTCCCCTTCGCAAAACTGCTCGGGAGCCGCGTAGCCGGGGGTACCCACAAGAGTCGGCACATGAGTGGGCTCGCCCGGCATGGCAGAGTCAAAATCAATGATAACAGGTGTATCATCCGCCTTCACCAAAATATTGGCGGGCTTAATATCGCGATGAATTACCCCCAAGCCATGCATGTAGCGCAGTGTGCTCAACACTCTTTGCAACACATGCACAATTCTTTTAACCGACGGTTTTTGAGCCATCCAATCTCGCAGAGAAAGCCCGTCCACCATCTCCATAACCCCGAAAGCCGTGCCGCAAGCGGAAAACACCTCATGAATCTTGGCAATTCCGGCATGATTCAGCCCGCCCAAAATACGCGCTCCGCGGCAAAAGGCTTGCAACGATGCAGCATACGCTTGCTCTTGAGTGGGGTACACCATGGCGGTACCGGGCTTGCGCATGCACAGGCCACGCGGAAAATGCTCCTTAATGACCACTTCTCGCCCCAGCTGGTGGTCTATGGCAATATAGCATATACCACCACCGCCCTGCCCCATGACCTCCAACAACTCAAACTTTTCCAAACGTGTGCCACAGGGCAACGGCACGGCATCCGGGGTGGTAGTCATAACAAGCAATGAGGGCTATTACCGAGGCGGCAAAATTACCTCGCGCGTTTTCATCCCCTCCGGGGCTGCGGCATCGGGCATGGGTTTTACCAAATCGGCAATTGCCTGCGCCACCAAGGCCTCTGCCGTTAGCCCCACGGCCATGGCACGTTCCGTAAGTCTGCGATACATATCCGGCGCAAGCTGAACGGTTAGCGACATGCTGGCGTTGACGGATACACCGGGTACCGACTGCCCCGCAAAATCATCGGAGCCGGGCAACTGCACCATCACGCGCTCAATCAACTGCTGCTTAAGAGTGGGAATATTTTTCTGACTCATCCAGTTGCGCACCGTAATCTCCGACACCCCGCAACGCTCCGCCATCCAACGATAATCCAAACCACGGCTTTTAAGCCATTGTTTCACTGCATTTTTGAACTCCGTTTGGTCATTCCCCTCCGTCATACCGTGAGCATATCATATTCAACACTTTTGTCAAGAAATTGCCTCGCTCAATGACGTGCATATTCACTTCACTAAGCGGGCTATTTGCCGCGCCACTAATTCCTCCGGGCTACAACCCTCGCGCATGGCACGCTGAGCCAACAAAGCATAATCCTCCATGCTTAAATCAATAAGACAGCTATAAGCTATCTCGTTTTGAGATATTTGAAAAATAGAATTCTCTTCCGAACTTTCTTTTTCTTCTTCTTGCACATTAATACTTATATCTCTATTACGTTCTTTCATAATTTTACTTTCAATTCACGGCACGATTTTAACATATCTATCCACCTTTGTAAATTATCATTTTGATATTTTTATGTTGACTTGTTCTCATTTTGAGATAAAATATTCTCTGTAAGCTCCACTCCTTGCTAGTTACCCGACAATTAACAGCAAACCGACCAGAGAAAAAAACAACACTACATTTACCACTCATGTATTGCTCAAATTGCAGAAAAGAAATTCCTAATCAAACAAACTTCTGCCCATTTTGTGGGGCGCCACAAATTAAGTCAGGAGACACCTCAGCAAAAGAAGTAAATATACCCTCTCTTTTGCAAAATTGCAACAAGGCATCCTCCCATTCAGAAAAAGAAAAAAACAACAAAATCGGATGCGGATGTCTTGTGATATTAATTTTTGTTGTTATGCTGGGAGCTTTAAGCGAGCCAGCAGATAAAACGGATAGTATTGCTTCTTCTGACGAACAGAATGAACAACTTCATGCAGCATCTACACCCACAACTGTAAACTCACAACAAAAAAAATCAGAACCGCCGGTAAAAACTACTCAGAGTACAAAAATAGAAAAGACCGCAAAAACACCGGTTGTTACAAAAAAGGAATCGAAACCGACCTCTCCAGCTACACAGCAATTGCCCAAAAAGGCAATTATTCTCGATGGGGCAGTACAACCGATACCAACCCAAAAGGGCAAGGGTTTCGATAAAACTATTGCCAGATATGGTGTAAATAGAATAAAAAGAATCAACACTCTATTACCCAAGGTTGCCGAAAAAGCAGCCACAGCCCCCTATATGGATATTATCTGGAATGTCGATATCTCCGATAATATGAGCACACAGAATGAATTGATATTTTACGCAGATGCTAAAAATGGAAATCGCGTCTATATCAATGAAAATTTGCAAATCATCGACGCACGAAAAATGTACTAAACTTAATCTCTAACACCTTAATAGCAATGGGTCTTTTTACTACAGAATATTGTCCGGTATGCGGGAAGAAAATCGGTTTTTTATGCTCTCGTATTCAGAATAAAATCGCAGTATGTTATGATTGTATCGACATCTCAGATATTGACATAAGTCTTTTACCTTATCTCTCGGTAGAAGATCTCATGAAACGACTGAAAGAAAGGGAAGAAAACCTCCTTCAATTCAAGTTATTTTCCACAACTCGTGAAGTCTCAGTACCTCCGTTTTATTTCAGAGAAGACGCTAACATGAGACGTTGGTATGTCTCCGACGAGAAAAATCCTCAAAATCCTCAGCTTTTACGATACGATGAAATTGCAGATTATAGAATTGAGGAAGACGGCACAACCATATCCAGCGGAGGATTAGGAAGAGCTTTAGTTGGAGGTGTATTGTTTGGTGGCGTAGGAGCAGTTGTGGGTGCTGTTACCGGGAAGAAAGAAGGCAAAAAGAAACTGACCTCCCTTAACGTTGTCATTTCCCTAAACAATCGTTACAAAACCAACATTACAGTCCCATGTATTGCCTTCGCTTGCAAAACCGGCAGTTGGGAATACAATAAAGGAATGGAAAGTGCTCAAAAATTAATGGACTTTCTACGCTCCATTAACTCCAAAGCGTCGGACGGAAATTCCCCGTCTTCTCACAATTTCCAGTCTTCTGAAGCAGATGAAATATTGAAATTCAGAAAACTAATGGAACAAGGTATCATTTCTGAAACAGAATTCGAATTGAAGAAAAAACAAATTCTAGGCATATAACAGCAACCTATATCAGGGGATTCAATTCTCCGCCAACCAAGCAGAGAATTTCTCTGCCCAAGCTTTGGAGATGCCGGGGAGTTCGGCAATTTCAGCAGCCGAGCGCGAGCGGATACCGGGAACGGTGTGAAAACGCGCCAAAAGCAATTCTTTGCGCTTGGGGGTCATACCGGGGTAGGCATCCAGCTTACTTTCCCGCACGCGTTTACGAACCAACAACTCGTTGTAATTGTTGGCAAAGCGGTGAGCCTCATCGCGCAAACGCTGCAAGAGCTTCAGCGCTCCGCAGTCTTTTGTTAACACAAGGGGCTCACTCTCATGCGGAAAATACACCTCTTCATCTCGCTTTGCTAAGCCGATAACGGGCATATCCGCCAAGCCCACCTCGGTTAACACCTGTACGGCAATAGACAACTGGCCCTTGCCGCCGTCCACCACCACTAAATCCGGCACTGTGATAGGGGCTTTACCCTCGGCGCTAAGCTTCTTAAGCCACGCATAGGTTCCCATGCCCTCCGGTTTATCAAAGAGGGCGCTACTTTCGTTCACAATGCGAGAGTAGCGGCGGCGCACCACCTCCAGCATCGAGGCAAAGTCATTTTGCCCCTCTACCCCACGAATGCGATAGCGGCGGTAAGCCTTATTATCCGGCTTACCGTCCGTAAATCGCACCATCGAGGCAACAATATGATTGTCTGACAGGTTGGAGATATCAAAGCATTCCATGATGGCCGGAGGCTGCGCCATCCCCAGCGCTTGCCCCAGCTCGGCCAAATCCTTTTGCGGGTTCACGGTTCCCGGTAAGTCGGGTGTGCCGCGAGTAAAGCGGCGCGCAGGCTCGAGCGTTTTGAGGATATTCTCCCGAATATCGCGCAGGCGCGCAGCGCGCTCAAAGTCCAAGGCCTCGGAGGCCTCCATCATTTCCTGAGTCAGCGCATCGATGTGTTCCTTGCGCGCACCACCCTCCAACAGGGCTAAGGCGGCATCAAACTGCGCCCTATACTCCTCCGGAGACACGCGCCCGATGCACGGCGCAGAGCATTGGCGAATCACATCATCATGGCAATGGCGGTATTGCTCCTCTCCCGGGTGCCGGCACGTGCAAGTGCGCAGGCGGAAGCGGTGGTTAAGCCACTCTACCGTCTCTTTCAACGCGGTGGAATGCACAAAGGGGCCCAAGTAGCGAGCGCCGTCGTCTTTCTTAAGGCGCACGAGCGAGAAACGGGGCAACTCATCCTGACGCGAGGCGCGAAGTAACAGATAGCGCTTGTCATCTCGCAGCTGCACATTGTAATGCGGGCGATACTCTTTAATGAGTTTTTGCTCCAGAATGAGTGCTTCCTGGTCGTTGCGAACCTCGTAATAATCAAAGTCTGCAATAGCGGCTATCAACGCACGGGTTTTGCCGTTCTCCAACGTGGCTCGCGAAGGTGAAAAGTAATTGCTTAAGCGGCGTTTCAGGTCTTTGGCCTTCCCCACATAAATAACGCCACCGCCATCATCCTTCATCAGGTATACCCCGGGACAATGCGGCGTTTTGCGCCATTTCTCCTTCACGTTCACCTTTGCCATGCCCACAGTATACCACGCCCCGCTTTTGTTGAACAGCACTAATTGAGGAATAACCATCGCAGAAAGGAGTGTTAGATTAAAATAATTCCTAGAATCTCTATAAAATTGCTTGACTTTTGGATATATGGCGGTATGATTGCGTGCAACATACAACATGCAGTAGTAGGCCATGAAAATACGGAAGCGCAACGGACAGACCGCCGATTACCGGCGAGAGAAGATAGAGCGGGTGATACGCCTTGCTTTTGAAAGTGTAGGGATGAGCGACACAGAGGGCGAGGTAGCACGCTTAGCTGTGAGTATAGAATCCAGCCTACGCGCGCACGGGGGCGAGGTCGTTGCCGTAGAAAGTATTCAGGACCAAGTGGAAGAAAGCCTGATGGTAGCAGGCCACTACGAGGCAGCCAAACGCTTCATTTTGTACCGCAACGAGCGTGCACGTGCGCGCACGGCAAGAGAACAACTGTTGCAACATTTTGAGAACCGCCCTGCACTGGACGATGTATTGAAAGAAATACAGCAAGAGTTCTGTGAGGAGGAGTACGGCATACAGCAACTCACCGCCAAGTTTCGCACCTTCAGCAAGGACGGACACGGAGACGACGTGGCGCTGGGCAGCCTCATTAAATCCGCAGCTGAGCTGACAACCCGAGATGCCCCCCGCTGGGAAATGATTGCTGCGCGATTCTGGCTGCTGCGTTTCCGTTTGCGTGTAGCCACGTATGAGGCTGAGGCCGGTATTTGCAACCTGCATGATAAAATTAACCACCTCACCAAAGAAGGTGTATACGGAGAGTACATACTCAAACACTACAGCCGCGCAGAAATTGAAAACTTTGAGCAACTGTTGGATACCGACCGCGACAAGCTCTTCAATATATCCGGGCTTGAGCTGTTGCACGGCCGCTACCTCATCCGCACCCATGCCGGGCGCGTAATGGAAACGCCGCAAGAAATGTTCTTGGGCATTGCCCTGCATTTGGCTATGAATGAGAAAGAGGGGCGAGCCGACTGGGTGAAGCGTTTTTACGACATGCTCAGCACCCTCAAAGTAACTGTGGCCACCCCCACGCTTGCCAATGCACGCAAGCCCTTCCACCAGCTTTCCTCCTGCTTTATTGACACCGTACCCGACAGCTTGGAAGGCATTTACCGCAGTATTGACAACTTTGCCCAAGTGAGCAAATACGGTGGCGGCATGGGGCTTTACTTCGGCAAAGTACGCGCATGCGGCAGTGCCATACGTGGTTTTGCCGGTGCAGCAGGCGGCGTCATCCGCTGGATTCGCCTTGCCAATGACACCGCCGTGGCCGTAGACCAGCTGGGGGTGCGCCAAGGAGCCGTGGCCGTGTATTTGGATGCTTGGCACCGTGACCTGCCGGAGTTCCTCTCCCTGCGCACCAACAACGGAGATGACCGCCTTAAAGCGCACGATGTATTCCCCGCTGTGTGCTACCCGGATTACTTCTGGCAGCAAGTGAGGGACAACATCGAGGGCGACTGGTACCTCATGTGCCCGCACGAGGTGCAAAGCATTAAAGGCTATGCCCTGGAGGACAGCTACGGCGAGGAGTGGGAGCAGCGCTACCTGAGCTGCGTGGCAGACTCCCGCATCAGCAAACGCCGCGTCCCCATCAAAGATATTGTGCGCCTCATCCTCAAGAGCGCGGTAGAAACCGGCACCCCCTTTGTCTTTAACCGCGACCTCGTTAACCGAGCCAACCCGAACAAGCACAAGGGTATCATCTATTGCAGCAACCTGTGCACGGAAATTGCACAAAATATGAGCGCCATTGAAAGCATCAGCCAAACTGTTACCACCGTCAACGGCGAGCAAGTGGTGGTAACTACCACCAAGCCCGGCAATTTTGTGGTGTGCAACTTGGCCAGCCTGTCGTTGGGGCGTATCAATGTGAACGACCCGCAAGAGGTAGAATACATTACCCGCAGTGCCATACGTGCGCTGGACAACGTGATAGATCTCAACCTCTACCCCCTGCCCTATGCCGAAATCACCAACCGTGGCTACCGCCCCATTGGTTTGGGCGTAAGCGGCTACCACCACATGTTGGCAAAAAACGGCATTCGCTGGGAGAGCGAGGAGCACCTGCAATTTGCCGATACGCTGTTTGAGCAAATTAACCACGCTGCCATCAGCGCCAGCTGCGATACAGCCAAAGAAAAAGGAGCCTACGCCCATTTTGAAGGCAGTGAGTGGCAAACCGGTCGTTACTTTGAGCGCCGCAACTATACAGCCCCGCACTGGCAAGAACTGCGCGAGCGCGTAGCCACCCACGGCATACGCAACGCCTACCTGTTGGCCGTAGCCCCCACCGGCAGCACCAGCATTATTGCCGGCACAACGGCCGGCACAGACCCGGTGATGAAACTCTTCTTCCTGGAGGAAAAGAAGAACGGGCTCATGCCCCGTGTGGCACCGGAGCTCTCCATCGATACCCTTTGGTATTACAAGAGCGCTCACAAAATCGACCAAAGCTGGTCCGTACGCGCCGGCGGTGTCCGCCAACGCCACATCGACCAAGCCCAGAGCATGAACCTGTACATTACCAATGAGTACACCCTCCGCCAAATCCTTAACCTTTACATCCTCGCATGGGAATGCGGGGTGAAGACAGTCTATTATATCCGCTCCAAGAGCCTCGAAGTAGAAGAATGTGAATCATGTGCCAGTTAACCCGCAGACCACTGTTTAATCCGCAGGGCGATTCCGAAGTACTCGCCCGCCGCATCATCAACGGCAATACCACCAACCTCAACGACTTCAACAACATGAAGTACGCTTGGGTGAGCGGATGGTATCGCCAGGCAATGAACAACTTCTGGATTCCGGAAGAAATTAATCTCTCCGCCGACGTGAGAGATTACCCCAAGCTGAGCCCCGCAGAGCGCCGTGCTTTTGATAAGATATTGTCCTTCCTCGTCTTTTTGGACAGTATCCAAACGGCCAACCTGCCCTCTGTGGGTGAATACATAACCGCCAATGAGGTAAACTTGTGCCTGTGCATTCAGGCCTTCCAAGAGGCCGTGCACAGCCAAAGCTACAGCTACATGCTGGACACCATTTGCGAGCCGCAACAGCGCACAGAAGTGCTCTACCAATGGAGAAACGATGAGCACTTGCTGCGCCGCAACACCTTCATCGGCAATCTGTACAACGAGTTCCAACAAAACCGCACCCCACAGAACTTTGCCCGCACCCTTGTGGCCAACTTTATTTTGGAGGGTATTTATTTCTATAGCGGTTTCATGTTCTTCTATAACCTCGGCCGTAACAACAAAATGCCCGGCTCTGCACAGGAGATTCGCTACATCAACCGCGATGAATCGACCCACCTCTGGCTCTTCCGCAACATCATCCGTGAGCTCCAGCGAGAGCAACCGGAGCTCTTCACTCCCGAGCTGGTGGAAGTATACCGCAGCATGATTCGCGAAGGCTGCGAACAGGAAATTGCTTGGGGCTGCTACGTCATTGGCGATGAAATCCCCGGCCTCTCTACCGGCATGATTACGGATTATATTCGTTACTTAGCCAACCGCCGTTGCATGGATCTCGGCTTTGAGCCCCTGTATGAGGGCTACGAAACCGAGCCGGCCTCCTGCTCTTGGGTATCTCAATACAGCAACGCCAACCTCATTAAAACAGACTTCTTTGAGGCACGCTCCACCGCCTACGCCAAGAGCACGGCTCTGGTGGATGATTTATAAGCACCCTTTCCTTAATGGGATAAAGCCGCCCGCCCCTAAAAAAGGTGCGGGCGATTTTCTTGCGCTGATAAACCGAGAAGCTTTTTAGTTGATCGCCCCAAAATAGCAATTTGTGGGGCTATTGGAGGTGAGCGCAGCGAACGGAATTCAAGAGTCCGGAGGACGACAGACACATAGCCGGGGGCGCAAGCCCCCGGTATGGGGAAAAGAAAATCGGAGCCCCGAGGCGCCGGAGCGAACGCGACGGCAACGAGGGCCGACAGAAAGCGTGGCTC
>JAEIGA010003546.1_pt1 | contig 24409 bp, 15 predicted proteins | sample 9270691 | NCBI WGS metagenome assembly JAEIGA01 (sample SAMN17057246, study PRJNA624740) | gut metagenome | biome: biome; isolation source: fecal sample | host: Bos grunniens | place: China: Xizang | collected 2019 | reverse complement strand
TGCAAGCATCACACGCGACATCTCACCACCCGACGCAACATCGCTCAACGGCTGAGGAGCACTGCTGCTGTTTGCCGAGAAGAGGAAATTGACACTATCCACTCCATTGGAAACAAAATCGTTTGTCTTGCAGAAATCCACCTCGAAACGTATCACCGGCATTCCAAGGTTTACAAGTATAGCGGTAATATCTTTTTTCAAGCGTTCTGCACTCTGCTTACGTTTCTCGGTCAACTCGCCTGCGATTGATGCCATGCGGGCACGCAAGGCTGTCAGTCGTTTCTCGGCCTCTATGATATCATCATCACCACACGATATACGTTCCAGACGAGCTGAAATGTCGTTATACAAAGCTATGAGTTCATCAACTGTCGAAACGCGGTGTTTCTTTTGAAGGTCATAGATAAGAGCTATACGACGCTCCACAAAATCAAGGCGGTCGGGAGCAAACTGCACACGTTCGGCACGTTGCATCATTTCGCTGCAACAATCTTTCAGCTCTATATAATTGCTTTCTAAACGCTCGGAAAGTTCCTCTGCGGCACTGTAATGAGGAGCTATACGCGCCAAAGCTGATGAAGCGTCACGCAAAGCAGTCAAGAGGCTGCCACGTTCATCGCCGTCAATGGCATTGCATGCACCGTAAAGAGCAGCCTGTATATCTTCGGAATGCGACAACTCCTGCACCTCCTGTTCCAGCTCTTCGAGTTCGCCCTCTTTGAGTGAAGCGTTTTCAAGTTCATTCAGCTGAAAACGCAGCCACTCCTCGTCGCGACGACTCTTCTCGAGTTCATCCTTCATCTTTTCTATCTCACGGGATAGAGAGCCATAAGCACTATATTCAGCAGAATACGATTCGAGCAAAGCCTTGTTGCCGGCAAGAATATCAAGCACCGACAGCTGATAGTTTTTGTCGGCAATCAACAGATTCTGATGCTGAGAATGTATATCTATAAGCTTTGTTCCAAGCTCCTTGAGCTGAGCAACACCAATGGGAGAGTCATTCACAAAGGCTCGGCTTCTGCCGTTTGCCGAAAGTTCTCTGCGTACTATACACTCGTCGTCGTAGTCCATTTCGTTCTCCTCAAAGAATGGTTTCAGGCCAAAGCCCGAAATATCGAAACAGCCTTCAATGATACATTTATCCGCACCGTCACGTATAGCCTTTACATCGGAGCGCTGACCAAGCAACATTGAAACTGCACCAAGAAAAACAGACTTTCCATGACCTGTCTCTCCTGTTATGACAGAGAAGCCGGAGGCGAAATCAACCTCTACCCTCTCTATAAGTGCATAGTTACGTATTGATATTTGTTTCAGCATTATCGCTTAATTGTTGTTCTTTGTTATTTTATCCAATTCTCTCGACAACGAAGGATTGATATCCGAGAGTACATCAACTACAATCTTTTTCTCTTCGGAAGTACCCTTTGAATAGACATTTACAATCTCGTCGATTTTATATTCAGTAAACAGCTTTGTATAATATGCCATAGGGCGATCCTCGTATGCCTTTTTCAAGAGTTCAAAGCACTCGGTTATAGCCTTGCGGCCACCATCGGCATTCTTGTACATTGTATCAAGCCCCAAACGGTGATATTTGTACATGAGTTTACGCATCGGCTCCATTGCACCGTTCATATAATCATCGATTATGGAATAACGGTTATTGTTGCCGCTACCCATTTTCCACCCTGTATCGCCAAGGTTCTGTGCATTCTGCGCTATATTGAATGCCTTATTCAGCCACTCGCTACCGCCCAACTCACCCATAGTGTCCATGTCCATACCGACAATAAGATATACATAGAAAGCTATTGTTGCCGTAAGATTGTTGTCGAGATTATCCTCGATGAATTCAAGACGGTCGTATGGCTGATACCTGAATTTTATACTCTTGTCCTCATACTTGAAGATGGTTGAGAGGTACGAAGAGCCATAGACAGGACGGGTTGCCTGCACCATAAGCGAACAGTCGAAACTTCCGTCGTTGGCGTATGAGTTTACGACAAATGTAAAATTACATGTAATACGCTCCTCTTCCTCGTATGTATTGGCTGTCCACTTACGGTTATTGATGAACTCGACAAGCGAACTTTCGAGTTGTTCAAAGACCTCGGTATTGGAGCCTTGCACCTTGCTTGCATTGAGTGTCACATTGGCATTGAGTTCCTCGCCCTCGGCACTTGCCGTAACGGGTAGCAACATCACCAACAGAAACAAAAATAGCTTTGCCAAATGAGAAACAATATCCTTTGCCACCTCTTTTTTGCTCTTCAGCGGATATTCTGTTTTGCTATCCTTGCCAATTATGGTAACCTTGTTGGTATCGCAGGCAAAGCCTGCGCCTTTGTCTTCAAGAGTGTTGAGAACTATGAAATCGAGATTCTTCTTGACAAGTTTCTCGTTGGCGTTTACCTCGCCATTGTTCGTTTCAAGAGCAAAACCGACAAGACGCTGAGCGTCAGTTTTCATACCGCCCAAAGCGGCTGCTATATCCCTGTTGGCCTGTAGCTCGATTGTCATATCGGACGATTTGCGCTTTATCTTCTCGCTTGCCTGCACTGCAGGACGATAATCGGCAACAGCTGCCGACAATATCGCCACGTCGCACGTTGGGAACGCACCGACCGCAGCATCATACATCTCGTTTGCCGACTCTACATCTATGCGATTGATTGACGGGTGAGGAGTTGGCAATGATACAGGACCCGCCACAAGTGTGACATCGGCTCCGCGTCGCGCGCACTCGCCTGCAATGGCAAAACCCATCTTGCCCGATGAGTAGTTACCGATGAAGCGTACAGGGTCAATCTTCTCGTATGTCGGACCGGCTGTGACAAGAACTTTCCTGCCTTTCAAATCACAGCTCTCGAAAAAAAAATCTTTGAGTGTCTGAACTATCTTCTCCGGTTCTTCCAAACGGCCTTTGCCTTCCAGATGACTTGCGAGTTCACCCGACGCAGCCTCAATGATAGTGTTGCCATACCCCTTAAGGATTTCAATGTTACGCTGTGTCGAAGGATGGGCATACATATCAAGGTCCATCGCCGGAGCAATGAACACAGGAGCTTTCATTGAAAGATATGTTGTCACAAGAAGATTGTCGGCTATACCATTCGCCATCTTACCCAATGTAGCGGCTGTAGCCGGAGCAACAATCATGGCATCGGCCCACAAGCCGAGTTCTACATGACTGTTCCATGCACCGTCGGCTGCATTGAAGAAATCACAGAAGACAGGACGGCCCGACAGGGTTGAAAGGGTAAGCGGTGTTATGAACTCTTTTGCAAAAGGTGTCATTACCACCTGCACCTCTGCACCCTCTTTTACCAATAGACGGAGAAGCATTGCCGCCTTATAGGCAGCAATACTTCCGGTAACTCCTAATACTATCTTTTTTCCTTTAAGCATTTGGATTCAGAAATTGTTGTTGTACAGGACAACGGTTTCTTTTTGGGATTATTTCTTTATGCCACGCAGTTTGATACGTGTGAGAACCTGTTTTGTATTCAATGTAAATTCTCCATTCATCATCCAGCCGTAATAACCTGGGTCACGATCGAGAACTGCATCTACAGGCATTCCTTTGTACTTTCCGAAGTTGAATACCTCGCGACCATTCTCGTCATAGACTATGCGACCTGCAAAATCGACATTATTGGTAAATGAAGACTCTTTGGACAACACATCCATATCGTTTTCCATATCGGGATAATGGTCGAGTTGCGCCTTAAGCACCTCGTATGTCGCACGTGTATCAGCAAGAGCACTATGAGCATCGTCGAGATTCTTTCCGCAATAGAACTTGTATGCAGCAGTCAAAGTTCTTGGCTCGCGCTTGTGATAAAGCACCTGAACGTCTATTGCAGCAAGGCGGGAAAGGTCTATATCGACCTGGGCACGAAGGAACTCTTCGGCAAGCAACGGCAAATCGAAACGGTTTGAATTGAAACCTGCTACATCACACCCTACAAACTCATTGGCAATCTCCTTTGCCACATCCTTGAACAGAGGACAATCCTTTACATCCTCGTCATATATTCCATGAACTGCCGAAGCCACCTCCGGAATATGCATTCCGGGGTTTATACGTTTTGTATATTCAACCTCCCTGCCATCGGGAAATATCTTTATATAACAAATCTCGACAATTCTGTCCTTTGAGAAATCGGTACCCGTTGTCTCAAGGTCAAAAAATATGATAGGTCTCTTTAGATTCAGCTTCATGATTATTCTGTAAGCATCATCGGCATCAACAACATAAGCAGTTCTTGCTTGTCAACCTGTTCTGCAGGAACGATAACACCCGCACGTGAAGGATCTGCAAGTTCAATAACAACATCCTGTCCCGGAGTGTTGTTAAGGATGTCGATAAGGAACGACGCACGGAAGCCGATGTTCATAGAAGCACCTTCGTAGCTGCAAGCAATGCTCTCCTCGGCCGATGTTGAGAAGTCTGTATCCTGAGCCGAGATTACAACCTTATTCTCCTCGAGATGCAATTTGATAAGACTTACCTGTGAAGAGAAGATTGCTACACGACGCAATGTGCTGATAAGAGCAGCACGGTCAACGGTAAGTTTGTGTGGGTTGTTCTGCGGAATTACAGAGTTGTAGTTTGGATAACGGCCATCGAACAGACGAGAAACCAATTTGTAGTCACCCATGTCGAATATTGCAAAACGACCGTCAAACTCAACGGCAACATCCTCCTGTTCCTCTTTGCCAAGCAAGTTCTTGAGCAATGTAGCAGGCTTCTTAGGAAGAATAAATGCCGATTTCTCTGCACCTGTAACAGAATAGTCGCGACAACGCACGAGCTTATGGCCGTCAGAAGCAACAAGAGTGATGCTCTCTGGTGTGAAATCAAAATATACGCCACACATCACCGGACGCACCTCGTCATCGGCTGTAGCGAACAAAGAACAAGAGATTCCGCTTGAAAGGACCTTTGTCGGTACAGAGATTGCAACAGCGCTCTCGCCAAGAACTGCAGCACCGGGATACTCATCGGCATTCTGACCTACAAGGCTGTACTTACCGTTCTGATAGAATATAGTTGTTTCAAGAGTCTCTTTTTTGACCTCGAAACGGATTGGCTGCTCAGAAATCTCCTTCAAGGAGTCGATAAGAATTTTTGCAGAGATAGCAAAGCTGAAATCCTCAGAACAATCAACGACCTCGATAGAGGTGTTAAGTGTATTATCAGGGTCAGAAGCAGTAAGAGTCAATTTATTACCCTCAAGCTCAAAAAGAATACAATCCAATACAGGAATAGTGTTTTTTGAGTTGATTACACGGCTGATTGTCTGCAAACGAGACGACAGCAAAGAACTTGATACTGTAAAATTCATTGTATAAAAGTTTTAATTAATTTGCAAATTTCATCTTCGCGCTCGCGCGCGTAGTACCTACAAAGATAAACTAAATATATAGAAAGTGATAAAAATGGGGCAAAAAAAATTGCATTTCGCGAATAAAAGAACTATTTTCGCCCACAATTTAAAGAAAACTATGGAGATTACAGGTAAAATTATCGCAGTGTTGCCAGAGAGAGGCGGCACATCAAAGACAGGAAACGAGTGGAAAATGCAGGAATATGTTCTTGAGACACATGAGCAATATCCAAGAAAGGTGTGTTTCAACGTGTTCGGTGCAGACAAGATAGCGCAGTTCAACATTCAGGCAGGCGACGAACTTACAGTATCGTTCGACATCAACGCGCGCGAATATAACGGTCGTTGGTACAACGACATTCGCGCTTGGAGAGTGGAAAGAGGCACAGCTCCCGCTGCAGCAGACGTCCCGGTAATCGACGCTCCAAAAGTTGAGGTTCCCGACTTCGGAAAAGCAGCAAATGACCCAGACGACCTGCCGTTCTAAGAACAAACATCAAATAAAAAAGTGGCTGATGTCAGCCACTTTTTTGTTTGATGTTACGAGTTCATGCTCAACAAAAACTCATCATTATCCTTTGTTCTCTCGAGCCTGTCCTTAACAAACTCCATAGCCTCCATAGGTGTCATGTCGGCAAGATATTTGCGAAGAATCCACATGCGGTCGAGTGTCTGACGGTCGAGCAACAAATCGTCGCGACGTGTTGATGAAGCGATGATATTTACAGCCGGGAATATGCGCTTGTTGGCAAGTGAACGGTCGAGCTGGAGCTCCATGTTACCTGTACCCTTGAACTCCTCAAAGATAACCTCGTCCATCTTTGAACCGGTATCGATAAGTGCTGTTGCAATGATTGTCAATGAACCGCCGTTCTCGATGTTACGGGCCGCACCAAAGAATCGTTTGGGCTTATGCAAGGCATTGGCATCGACACCACCCGAAAGCACCTTACCCGATGCCGGAGATACTGTATTGTAGGCACGTGCAAGACGTGTTATAGAATCAAGGAAAATTACGACATCGTGTCCGCTCTCAACCATGCGTTTTGCGCGTTCAAGCACAATACCTGCTATTTTAACATGGCGTTCTGCCGGCTCGTCAAATGTAGATGCGATAACCTCTGCATTTACCGAACGCGCCATATCCGTAACCTCCTCGGGACGCTCATCGATGAGCAACATAATCATATATGCCTCGGGATGGTTCTTGGCAATAGCATTGGCTATATCCTTGAGTAGCATTGTCTTACCGGTCTTTGGTTGGGCTACGATAAGACCACGTTGTCCCTTGCCTATTGGTGAGAACATATCGACTACGCGAGCCGACAGATTGTCGTAACTGCCACTGCAAAGAGTGAATTTTTCATCAGGGAACAATGGGGTAAGGTTATCGAAAGAGACGCGGTCGCGAACAAGTTCTGGCGACACTCCGTTTATGCGGTTTACCTTTACAAGAGGGAAATATTTTTCACCTGCAGACGCCGGACGGATTATACCCTCAACAACATCACCTGTCTTTAAACCATACAACTTTATCTGCGACTGCGACACATAAACATCGTCGGGCGATGCAAGATAATTGTAATCGGACGAACGAAGGAAGCCGTAATTGTCGGGCATTATCTCAAGCACACCTTCAACGCGGAGAACATCGGCAAAATCATATTGTTTTTCTTCTGCCGGCTGTTGTTGCTCGTTATGCTTATCCTGATGACGATGCTGGTTCTTATCGTTTTTCTTATGCTCCTTATTGTTCTTCTCGAACTTACCTACAAGTTCTGCGGGAAGCTCTGTAGCATCACTCGGCAGGTCTTCTATAGGTACAAATACTTCACCTTCTGTGACACTCTGCGCCACGGGTTCCGCTATAGTTTCAACTTTGGGTTGTTCCTGTGCTCCCTCTTTGTTTGCTTTAGGTTTACGTCCGCGCTTTTTAGGAGCCGGAGCATTCTCTTTTTTATCTGCAACAGCAACTATTTCAACCTTTTCTTCAACAGTTTCTGTTGGTACTATATTTTCTACAGCCTGTGGAGCCGGTTCTGCATTCTTTGGCTTACGTCCACGTTTCTTTGCTGCCGGCTTTTTATCCTCCACAGCATTTTCCTTTACCGGAGCAACTACGGTCTCAACAAGCTGAGGCTCTTGTGGTTGAGGTTTAGGAGCTGCCGGCTCTGTTGCAACTTTCTTTGGCTCGTTATTATCCAACTTGACAGCCTTATCGCCTGTTGCTGTATATACCTTACTTGGTGCATCTGCATGTATGCGATGACGCCTATGCTCGCGACGGTTCATTCTGTTCTCTTCCTTGACAACAGCCGGCGCACCGGATTTGCTATTCTGCATGGCCTGACCATCCAAAATACGATAAATCAACAAATCTCTATCAAGAGACCTGATACCTTTAATACCTAATTCTTGAGCAATGGACTGCAAATCGGCAATCTCCTTGCTTCTCAATTGTTCTATATGATACATAAACGAATGATACTTGATATCTCATGCGAGAAATAAGTTCACAAAAAGAGCAAAAAATGATTTTGAATTATTCCTTTATCGGAACAGGGAAGGAAACACCCTTATATTTATAATGCAAATATAGCTGTTTTTGTTTCACAAACAGCAAAAAATGTATATTTTTTTATAAGTGCGCCATCATTTTATATGTAGTACACTTATAGAAGGAGTTTTATTTAACAATTTCAAGAACTTCGGCAGGAATCTCATTACAACGTACATATTTACAAATATCCGCTTTTTCGGAATCTGCAGTAAGTATCATTGCATTATCGAGCAATTCTGTTACAAAATATTTATTGTTCCATTCTCCCATACCATAGTCGTATTTACCACTAAGAATATATTTACCATACTTATCTTTCTCAATAGAATACACACCTGTTATACGACGTGGATACATACTGTCGAACTTTTGGTACATCACAAACTTTCTATCCTTACGGATATATTCAATGTAGCAGAACACACCTTCGGGCAGTTCCATTCCATTGAACTCTGTAAGCATCCAATAACCTGATATATTGTGAGGTGTTACCTCTAACGACTTGGGGGTCAAGTCATCATCGTTATTCGAACAAGCAACAAAACACAAAGCAATGAAAAGCATTGCTGTTGTTTTCAGAAAGTTTTTCATATAATCACTCTTTATCATTTACTATATTTACTTCTATGGTCCGGCAGGATATACCACCCTCGACACCTTCCACCAATATACTATATTTGTTCTTTATACTCTTTGGCAACTTATTGCCGTCAATTGTTATTATTATATCCCCCTCTTCTCCTGGGGCTATCTCTGCCGGCTCTGTTGTCAATGCCATAAAATCGGGCAACAGCCTTGAATAAAGACGCAGTGGCGACGTACCTACATTGGCACACATAATACGCATCTGCGGTGACGTACCCGGCTTTACAGGTTCAAAGCGAACACTCTTCCGTTTCAGACGAAGATCACCCATAACAACAGGCAAGTGTCTCCACTCATTCATATCAACGACATTTCCGAGCAGTGTCAGCTTTGCAACAGGCTTCGGAGAAACCCTTTCGCCATTTATATCGGAGTAGAACTCCTTGGCTGTCAACGCATATACAAAAATATTCTTGTCAACAGTACCTGAGCGTCCTTTGGGATTGAATTTTATTTGCAACACTCCTTCTTCGCCCGGCTCATACTCATATTTCTCACAAAAAGAGTATATACATCCACAGTTCGCACTGATATTCTGCAACACGATTCTCTCTTTTGATCTATTCCTGAACATAAAATAGAACGTCTTAGCAGAGTCACTCTCATATATCGTACCAAAATCAACCACCTTGGCACTGAATGAGAGAATAGAATCACCGCCTGCAAGCTCTTTTATGTTCCGTATTGAATCAATCGCCTCACGTGAAAGACGTTTTACCTGCGCTGAGAGCGCAAGCGGGAGCAACAGGAACAGAACTGCAATAAGCGTTACTCTTCTTCTCATATCAAGCCATTACATCCAGCCGTTATTATTGGCTGCATTACGCACTGTTATATTTATAGTATAGGTTTTATCGGCTACTGTCACATTCAACAATGTAAAGCCCTCTGCAACTCCTGTAACAGTCATTTCTGTGCCATTTATTACAACCTTGGCTATTTTCTCATTATCGACAGAGCTTGTGTATGTCGATTTTTCCCCATCAATAAAGAAGCGTGAGAGTTCTATTACAGCCTCCTGACTTGGTGCTACATAGATATTAGGCAACTTCATATCACTGCCTGCACCTTCGATAGCCTTGAGCAATTTACCGGCATTGACAAGTTTACCCATCTTGCCTTTATACTTGGACAAAGGTGTTTTTGTAGCGAAGGAGCCTGGAGAAGAGTGGTTGTAATGAGTCAATTTTTCTCCAACAAAATATTCCTCAATATCATCAGATTGCTTATTCATCAAATCGATAAACTCTTCAGCAGTAAAATGACGACGCAACTGCGCTGCGTATGACAATCCCAAAGCCACGACACCCGACACATGTGGGCAAGACATTGATGTACCCTCGTAATAACCGTAACAAGCCTTTCCTTCTACCATCAAAGTTGAATAAATCATACTTCCGTTCTCATACGAACTACCGGGAAGACCATAATAATCACCATCACCACCGGGAGCTGTAAAGTCAACCTCAACGCCATAGTTGGAATACGAAGCTGGAGTATAGTCGGGTGCTATGGCACTTACCGCCAGGCACTTGTCGTATGCACCGGGGAAAGCAGACATTCCCGATGATTCGTTACCGGATGCAAATATTACAATGCCGCCATCGATAACACCGTTAGGAGAACCTGCGTTGTTTATAAAATAGTCGATAGCCTCCTTTTCAAGTGGATATGCCGCTTCCCACTCTTTTTCCGACGCGGGCCCCGGCATATAACCCTGCACCTCATTGGCATAAGCAGAATTATATCCCCAACTGCACTGCATTATGACAACGCCATTGTCTGCCGCATACTTGAATGCTTTTGCCTCCAATGCCACTGTCGCAGAACGGCTATCGTCAAATATCTGAAGAGGCATAATCCTAACGCCTTTTTGCCCCTTCTTAAAATCACCACCTGCAATACCACATACACCTCTGTCGTTATTGTTTACAGCAGCAATAGTACCTGCCACATGCGTTCCATGACCCGTATCGTTAGAGCCTGTTGCTGAAATATATCCCCTATCAGATGCGAAGTTATATCCATGGCGGTCACCGTTGAAGCCGTTGCCGTCATTGTCGTTATACGAGCCATAGATTTCATCCTCGTTAACCCAAATATTTGCAGCCAAATCGGGATGATCTATCAGTACGCCCTCGTCCATGACACCAACTATAATAGAAGAATCACCGGTACACAAATCCCAAGCCTCTATACAATTGACATCACACCCAGCTATGGCTTTTGCTTTATCTGTCTCAAAGTCATATTCGCCTTTATTGATATATCCCCACTGCAAAGCCAAATCAGGATCATCAAAAGCAGCCTCACCGGTATTTTCTGTTACTGTTTCATCCACACTACGCACAAAAACAGGACGACCACTGTCCATTCGGTATATACGTCTGTTGCATTGAGCTTTTGACACCTCACCAAGCTTTGTCAGATGAGCATAAGCCTCTGAAACATCAATATCTTTATCAAAATAGACCTTATACCAAAGGTGTAACCCGGCTTCGCGTGTACGCTCCTCTGTACGTGGATCTACAGGAAACACGCGTTCAAGGCGATAAGCACCAAGAATCTCCAGCACCTCATCGGTAGATGGAATGCCTGAGCGTGTAGCTACTGCACGTGTTGCAAAATGAGAGTCCAGAACACCCTCCATCTCCGGAGCGAATTTGACAAGCAACTCACCATCTACCGCACCATCGAAAATAGCAGGAGACTCCTTTTCTACGATGTAACTATTGTCGAAACTGTTATCATTACATGACACGGCAACAATAGCAAACAATATATAAACAAGTAACTTTTTCATATTATTCATTCTCCATTTCCTCTTTCAATTCATACTTCTCCCTCATGCCGGGGAATACATCATAATAGTAATCGAATGTAGGCTCTATATTATCAAAGCCGACAGGATCTCCGGCACTGTTCACACCCTTTTCGTATTGGTTGAAGATAAGAATCTCCGGAATCCATTCAAGCAGATGCGGATGATAACGCAACCAATCGGGCAATTTACCTGTAAAGAAATTCAGGTTCAATTTAAGGCTTGTACAATTAGGAAGAATCTTTGGTATATTATTGTCTGCAAGATACTGTATGGTATCGCCTCCCCAAGCATCAACATCAGCCTGTGTATATGCCTCTATACCATCTTCTCCAACAACGAAATCGGGAATTGTACCTTCCATGTAACAGTTGGACAATGCAAGCTCCTCAAGATTTTCCCATAGCAACAACCTATGGAGTGTGCTGTCTGTTCCTGTATTGAAATACAAACCGATACCATCGTCATATCTGTCTCTGTCGCGTAAGTCTTTAATGGTCCATCTGCGATTACCGACAAAGTTCAATGATTTAAGATTAGGGAAGTTCTCAGGTGTCAACACAGCCGGAATCTCTGCGAAGTTATTGGCACTCAGGTCAAGAGATACAAGATTTTTCAGATTCTTGAAATCTTCGGGCAAAGAGACAAATCCATAAGAGAACAGTTGCAAATGCTTCAAATATTGCAATGAACAAATCTCCGGGCCCAAATCTATATTCAGCAACATGGTATTTATGTTGGTAGATACAGAGAATGATTCAAGATATTTGAGATGCTTTATCTCTGACGGAAGAGTCTCTTCAGTATCGATATAAGCATAAGCTACTGAACGCACACGACCAACAGCTTCGGGGCAAGGCAACGCGGTGTCTGTCTTTTCCCACAATTTTACTCCGGGCCAATATTGCATATTCTCGCTTGTATCCCATGCGCCACTCCAACAGTTAAGACGCTCATTGATAACAACCAAAGCTATAGAGTCTCCTGCACGGTTGTCTTCAATTTTTACAGCCGGCTTTTGTATAACAGATATAACAGAAGGAGTCTCCAATACATCACCTTCGTTCACCGGAATAAACTTAATATTGGCTTTACGCTCCTTTGGAACAGTATTCATTCGCCAATCAAAACGCAACTTGACACTGCGTGGACGTGCTGTCTCACCCTCTTCAACCTGTTTTTTATCGCAACTCAACCATTCAACAGTTTCTACTGTAGCATCAGGATTATCCTCATCGGAAATATAATCAAATACAATATTAAACTTTATATTTGATGTTATCTCGGCCTCAAAGAACCTTTTGTCCTTATTTGCAGAAGATTCTATTTCTATAACCTTTTCTTTGGGGTCAATTATCTTCTCAAATCCATACTGCTTTACAGCAACAATCTTCTCCGAGGAGACACTTGGCTTAAAACGTATCTGCGCATCACGTTTCTCGTTCACAAGAGTAGAATCGACAATTACCTCACAAGCGACAGTTCCAATACCATTTGCCGGCGAGATTGTTATCCAGGGAACATTTGTTGTCGCAATCCAACGTTCGTTGGTCTCAACCAGGATTGTCTCTTTTCCACCCACGGCACTCAGTTCAAGAGCCTTGTTCTCATACTCGCCCAAAAAGAAACCTATTGTAGCATCACTGTTATTGTCGGTACAAGCAACCACAACAGCAACTATAAGCGAGAATATAATCTTTATAATATTTTTTGTCATGACTTATCTTTTATAAAAGAGTTATCGTTCCAATTTAAGCGCATCACATCCACGAATATCTTGTGTAACATCATACACCAACATATAATACCCAAGACGAATATAATCACATACCGAAGAAAGGTCGATAGAGATATTCGGGTTGTCGGCAATCTCAAAATAGAAAATATCAGGAGAGATTGTATCATCAATCTTACGCAAATCATTTCCTCCCAAGCACAAGAAACTCAACGACGGGCAAGTATATATACCTGTAGGCCATTCCTTGAGGATACGGTTACCGTCCTTGTCGCGCTGATAACGCACAAACAGGCGCTGTAATCTACTGATATCCAATGGCTTTATAGGAAATTCAGAAAAGCGGTTGAAGCTAAGATCGAGGCCTGACAGATAAGGCAATGTTATTGAATAGAAATCATCGGGCAACTTGCTCAAATAGTTATAACTCAAGTCGAGTGCCTCAAGCATATAAGCATTAGAACCTTTCAAAGAACCTGCAGGAATCTTTTCCATACCATTTCCTGCAAGCACAAGATAGTTCATTGGAGAACCGCTCTTGAACAATACAGCGGGGAATGTTTTCAAATGATTGTCTGACAGATTTACCTGAGAGGCATTCACTCCCTTGAATTTATCGCCATTCTCAAAACCGGCTATCTTGTTGTAAGAGAAATTGATAGACTGGAATACATAAGCCGATTTTGCATTGAATATATCAGGGAATTCTGTCATCTCGTTATGAGACGCCGAAAAACTCTCAAGCTGTGTATAACCACAGAAATATCCATCGGATGCAACCGGAATCTTTTTGATTTTATTATAATCAAGATATACTTGAGCAAGATTTATACTCTTACCGAACGGATGCAAAACCTCTATCTGATTATTGGTACAGTCAATCATTCCAAGCTTTACCATCTTTTTCAGTTCGCTTTCAACCGGAAATTCCTTAAGGTTGTTGAATCCCATATAAATTACCTGAATCTTCTCACCGCTCTTACCATTTATGAATGCTTCCCAATCGGCCTTAAGTTGTTCACCGGAAATACCTTTGCAAGATGAAACATTCAACATCTGCAATTCCGGCAAGTTTGCAAGCATCTCCATAGGCAATGCCTCCAACTTTGGACAGTTGAAGATTTCCACATCGAGAAGTGTTTTCATATTTTCCCAAGACAGATCATCCTTTTCGGCATAATATGGAGAATTTACACTTATCTCTCTAAAGAAACCATCAGAAGTAATTGGAGCGTTTGCAATAAAAAACTGCTCTAATTTTGTACAGCGCATTACAGCCTTTGAGATACCCTCAATGCCGTTAGTCATGTCGCCAAAATGGATACCTTTGAGCGATATGCCCTTCTTTAATGGTTGTTGAGTTTGATCGACTTCGATTGTCTTTTGCCACATCTCAGACAAACCAAGACGGAAATCCTTTACAAGAACCTTGTCGGCATAATCCATACGGAGAGATTTTTTCTCGGCCTCACTCATCTCCGGATTATATCTGCCAAAGAGATGACCGCCGAGCAAATCGGAGTGACTGGCAAGATATAGTATCTTGAGATCGGTCAATTGACCTATAGCATCAGGTACTACACCCTTAGGACCAAAACCCTCGAGAGAAATTGTTTCAACACGACCGTCGGAATTCAAACCGACGCCGGGCTGCTCACCCCACAAATCAATCTCTTTGTTAAAGTTCCAATTGACTCCTTGTGCTTCAACGTCACCGGCATAACTCCACTCTTCGCCACCAAGAGCTTCCCAAATATCTTTAAGAGCTATATAATCTTTGATATATTCTGCCGTTTCGCTGAGATTAATTGGCACTTCGACCTCTTTTCTTAACTCATTATCTTTTATTTCAAATGTTTTGGCAGTTGTGTTATATTCTGTTGCAAGATAAGATTTACCCTTTTTATCGGAATATGTAACACAATTCTTCACGCTGTATGTTCCGGCTTTAAGCCATACGACAGTGTCGCATAAAGCATAAGATATCTCTGCATTCTTGCCCGGTTCTGCTTTATCGTCAAAATCCTCGACATATTCTACACGCACCTTTTTAAAGGTTGTTGTTTCTTTTGTAAAGGTATTCTGCACAGTAATGTCAACGCACTGAATTTTGTTGAAAGGATACTCCTCACCATCTTTGACTGCTGCACGTGTTGTCGGCAGACCATTCTTCACAAGTTTGAAAGAGACAAGGCCGCGCTCTACAACATCGGTATAGACATCTTGTACAATCAATCCGCCCTGAACAACCTCTATAATGCAATCGGAAACATCTTTTGATAAAAGTTCTTTGTCGAACTTGTCATACAATGTATAACCGATAAAGGTATATTTACCTGCCAAAAGACGCAATTTATCGCTACGCAATCCGTATTCTGCATTTTCGGCGTTATACGAATTCAACACCATTGTCTGAACAATAGTATTGCCGTCATACTTTAACAGTACCTTAATTTTGTGAGCATCGGCAAGATACTCCAACTTTTCAGAGGCACGTGTTGCAGATGAATTCTGCTTGCTATCCGATGCAGTCTTATACAATTTAAACTGCACATATCCATACTGACTTGTGGCCAATTCCTCGCTGTCAGTACAACTTACCAACCCAAAAGTACAGGCGATAAGCATTGTAAGCATGTATATATATATCTTATTCATAGCCTTTTATTCTTGTATTCTCAAAACAAGTGCCTTAATATTTACACCTTCTGATGTAAACAGACGCAAAATAATATTCTTGTCTAGTTCCTCATATCCATCAGCCCAAGCATCGGGGATCTCAATAGTCACTCTATAGTATCCGTCCACATGTTCTTTGACCTTAGTCTTAAAAAGTCTTTTTATGGGGAAAATATCTTCATCGCTCTTTGCGTTTATATCATGCCAAGCACCATTATTAGATGACCATTCATCAGAAGTAAGTTTGGTGTTGATAACATATCTCTTGCCAAGTTCCACATCACAGGCCATAACATCATCAATAGTAAACTCACTACTCAATTTAATATAGTAGTCAGCATTCTCATCTGATTCGCAAATTATTTCTTCAACCTCATTACCTTCTTCATCAATCATAAAGACCTTGAAACCTGCATCTTTCTGAACAACGTCAGCCAACACATAATTATAGATAGATATACTATCATTTCTTGAAGCAAAGGTTATTGTATCCTTACCTGCTTCAACGGTCGATTTGAAGTTTTCGTACAAGGCATCGGGTACAGCAAACAGGTAACCGGCACGTGAAGATTTCTCTTCAAATTCAACTACGGTAATAGTAACCTTCTCGGGAGTTATATCATCACGTTTACCCCTTATCCAAGCCTCTTCACCCTCTTTGATATATAACTTTTCGGAAATATTCTCTGTAAATACAAATTTGTAAGAGTAATCACGACACACAACATTCATATTAAGAGAACCATATACAACCGCATCTTCCGAGTCATCGCTTAAAGAAGCCTTGTCTTTCTTGAATTCCTGTCCATCAAGAGAGACAATCCATCCCCATGGGCTGTCACCGTCTATATTTATAATATCAGGGTTCATACCTACATAATTTATAGGCAACTCATATTTATGCGTCAAAGAATTGTTTGCCACAACCAATGTTCCTTCCTTCTCCATAGGCACAAAGTCAGTAGCCACATTAAAGCGGACACCATCGTTTTCAACCACAGGCTCCATAAGCCAGTTGGGGAAATCAATTATTCCGCATTCGAAATTTGCCTTAAAGCGCACCCACGCTGTAGCATTGTCTTCTATAACAATTTTATCCAATGGCTCATCGTTCTCTGCAAGAACAGCAAACTCATAAGACTTGGCAGGACGTGTTATCATAGCAACTGTCTTTTCTGCATTGCCTGCCGTCAGTGATATAACGGCATTAGACTCGGCAAAACCACGAGCAACATTGCTTACCTTTACATATACCTTTTTTACATCAGCAGCACCTTGAACGTCATAGTAGAACTCACCATCGGCTTCCGTAGAAAAAGTAACCCACATCTTGTCGCTTGACACAGACCATTTTCCTGTAACATCAAGCTCAAAATAACCTGTAACGTCATCTTGAGTTTCAAGAGCTGTTATATCAAGTTCCTTTATTTCAGAGAAAGACACTATCTCTGCCAACGGCTCGTTTGTGGCATCATGACAAGCCACAAAGCAAGGAGAGATTAGAATTGCAAGAACAGCAATCAATATTTTATTCAATAATCCTTTCATAATCAATATCCCTCACGTTTTAGTTTTTCAGCCTCATCCTCACTTATCCACTCAACAGCATTCACAAAAGTTCCTATTGTATTTACAGATTCATCCATTCCCGGTACATAAAGTGTCATATATTGGAAAATGAATTTCTCACAACTGCTATAATATGACACGTACGCTGTTGGCTGGTAAACATTTATATATCCATCACCATACTTGGTTCCAAAGGCCTCTGCTGTAGCGGAAAAACGCTGATCATCCATTCTTATCAAAGGATTATAGACATCGTCCGGCTCAAACTTTATCTTAACATCATATCCTTTAAAGAAGTAATCCTTTATGATTATTGAATTTTTGTCCTTAGGGTCTATTTCGGAACGTGTCAGAATCTTATCCACATTCATATAGTTTATTATAAATGTGGAACTTACTACACAAGGACCGACAAATGTATTGATATCAAACTTACAAGCTTTACGTACAAGCACGTTGGCGGTATTGCCGTAGATATTCCAATTGATATCAGGAGTAGTTATCAACTGCAGTTTAAAGCCCAAGGAGTCGGCAACATCAATATTGCTGTGATAACCTTTAACACGTACATTGGCTCTCAATTCACCGGCCTTAATTGTAACTGTATTAGACTCAATACTGTAATGTTTACCCTCAATGGCATTACTACCTGCATCTATAACCTCAACCGCAACATTACGGTCGTAGTCACAAGCACGTGTTGCGACAACAGGCACCTCATAGTAGGTCTCATCATCGACAACAGCCATATCATACAACGTGTCTGAGAAAAGTATATAATTGGGGCCGCTATATGTCGTATATTCCGGTTTACAGCTTGTAAAGCATAGAGCAACGACAACAACAGCAATCAGTGTGGTCAATATTCTATTTTTCATATACATTTCTAGTATTTGTTACTCGCATTAGGTTTAATATTTATGCCATCAGGCGATTCAAGTTCGTGCTGAGGTATAGGCCAAACAAAAAGAGGATTCTCGGCAGAAACTTTCAAAGAACTTCCATGAGGCAAAGATTGGTCCTGAGGTTTACGTTCAAAGCCTTTACCCCAACGTTTCAGGTCCTGTAAACGGAATCCCTCCATAAACAACTCCTTAACGCGTTCTTCTTCAATGACATCCATAGCATTGTCAGCTGTTATAGCAGCAGAACTGCCCGATGTATAACGTGCAGAACGCAATGTTGAAATATCGCGTCCGGCCTTTCCGTAATCAGGTGTTTCCAAATTACAATATGCTTCGGCTCTTATAAGATACTGCTCCGACAAACGGAACACCTTAGGCATAGAGACATTCAACAGACGCGCCTCGGCATAAAGGTCCTGATTACCCCAATACTTATACACCAAAGGCCATGTCAAACCATGACTGTAACCCGTTGTTGCTGTTCTGAAAAAAGCATTGTAGCGACCATCTGTTGCAGCATACAAATCAAGCACCCATTGAGCTGGGACATAATCGGGTTTATACGAAGAGTAGTCATAATTGAAGAATACGCTACCGATAGCACCACCATAATTGGCCGCAGTGAATCCAACCTTCCAGATAACTTCGGTAGAAAGGTCGTTCTGCCACATAAGGTCGTAATAGCTTACACCGGATGAATATTGAGAATTTACACTCGACAAAGTGTACATATTACTGTCAATAATCTTTGACGAATATTTTACAGCTTCATCATAAGCGCGCATATACAGTGCTACACGTGCACGCAAGGCATACACGGTATATTCATTGAAGAAAGTTGAATAGTTATACAGATAACCATCATAGGCAGGATCGTAATCCTCATCAAGCGCAAGATATTTGGCAGCTTTGTCCAGATCGGAAAGCACCAACTGATATGAATCATACAACGAAGCACGCACAATAGCCTCTTTATTATAATATGATGTGGTCAATACAACACCAAGTTTTGTCTTGGCATCATCATCACCCTTATAATCCTCGCAGAAAAGTTTAATAAGTTCACTGTATGCAAGAGCGCGTGCAAAGTAAGCCTCACCACACAATTTCTCCAGATGATCGACATCATCATCATTTACAAGTGTAGGCATCAGCTTTGCAGCATTGTCAAGCAAGAAGTTGCAACGTCCAATCAAAGAGTAGAGTGAACCATACACAGCCTCTATCTGACCATTTGTTGCAAGAATGTTCCAACGCCAAATATCGCCAAGATTATTTGAATAACCATTAACGGCATATACCAAGTCGCACTGTACATCGGGCAGAAGTGTAAGGTAACCGCTATACAAGGCACTACTCAAAAAAGAAGAATAGATACCAATCACAGCCTGGTCAGCCTCATTGACATTTGTTATAGCCCTGTTTTCGGGAACTGCATTCTCGGGAAATTTGTCAAGGCACGATGTTGTACATAATAGCACAGACATCAAAAAAATATATATAATCTTTCTCATCATATCTCCACGTTTTTAGAAAGTTATATCGACACCACATGAGAACTGACGCGACATTGGGTACTGCGCCTGATAAATGTTGCTTGTCGATTCGGGATCAAGACCGCTGAACTTGGTCCATGTAAACAGATTCTGCGCCTGCAAATAGATTCTTGCACGACTGATACAACGACTCTTCTTCAGCAATTTCGCTGGGAAATCGTAACTCAACATAAGATTCTTCAATCGTATGAACGACGCATCCTCAAGGAAACGTGAATCCATCTGCGGAGTAACGCCATATCTTGGAATATCGGCTATATCTCCAGGCTCCTTCCATCTGTCATAAAGCAAACGTCTTGATTGGTTGTATGCCGAATAGAGTCCGTTACTCTCCTCAAAGAAACGGTCATTGTTGAACATCCAACGATCGGCTACCCAACTGAAGTTTGCAGAGAGTGCAATTCCTTTATACGACAATGATGTTCCAAAGCCACCTTGCCAGGGAGCATTGAAGTTCTTGCCAATCCACACCTTATCCTCTTCGCGGAATTCGTTTGTGATATTACCATCCTTGTCATACCAAAGTGCATCACCATTTGCCGGATTGACACCGGCATATTTATTTATAAAGAATTCACCAACCGGACGTCCTACAGCAAGTTTGGTAGAAGTTCCTGACATCTCATACTCATTCAAGCCATTGTACAACTCGGTAATTTCATTACGATTATAGCTTGCATTTGTATTGATGTTCCATGAAAAACTTTCTGTACGTATTACATCGAACGAAAGAGAAGCCTCTGCACCTATGTTAACCATAGCACCCACATTATCCCAACGTGTTCCAAAACCGTTGTTCACATAAGACTGTGGCACAAGCATAAGCATATTGGTAGTTTTCTTGTGATAAAGCTCAATATCTGCATTTATTCTGTTAAAGAAGCCAAAGTGCAATGCAATATTGGATGTCCACAATTGCTCCCAACTCAGCTTTTCATTACCCTGAGAAGCAGGAGCTATTCCGGCGCTGCCCACATAGTTAGCTCCACTGCCCACAAGAGCCAAGTGGTCATAATCAGGAATTGAGGAGTTACCCGAGGTTCCCGTACTTAGCGCAATCTGTGCATTGGTCAACCATTTGTTTGCTCTTTGCATAAATCTCTCCTTACGCATATTCCACATAAAACCAAGCGACCAGAATGTAGCCCAACGTCCCTCTTTTCCAAAACGTGAAGATGCATCGGAACGCAACGAGAAATCTGCATAATAACGCTCATTGAAATTATACTCACCACGAGCAAAGAACGAGAGGTATGCATGGCTCGAGGATGAATTGGCCCAAGAAGAGGCTCTTGTACCCGAAGACAATTGGGTAAACACGTCATTATTATGGCCGGTCGTTACCACCTGGAAGCCTTCGGAACGATAATCCACGCCCTCTTGACCGAGCATTACGTTGAACTGATGCCAACGATTAATATCGAATTTATAATTTATAGTGTTTGTAATTGTGAGGTTGACTGTTGTATATGAGCTACGTCCGGCTGCACCAGAACCATTGTTACCAATAAAACTTGGATATGACTTCATATCAGCTGTCGATTGGGTGTAGTCGACACCGAACTGAGTACGGAGAGTGAGGTTTCTTATTGGAGTAGCTTCGGCATACAATACACTAAGAACTTTATATTTTTTATTCAAAAGAGGATTATTCTCCATCCACACAAGCGGATTGTATGTTGTTCCCGTCCAGCTACCGTCCTCTGTCATTGCATACGAGCCATCCTCCTTGTAAGGATTCCAATATGGCAACATGAAACGACAAGCCGAAATGGGAGTATATAACGCATATTCACCATCATCTGCTTGTTGAACCTCCTCGTATGTAAGCATGGTATTAGTACCCAACTTTAACCAAGAAGCCATACGCACATCGGCATTTGCACGCATAGTATAACGACGGAACGTAGAACCTTGCGCAATACCTTGCTGGTCAAAGAAACCGCCTGACACAAAATAATTAAGCTTATCGGTAGCATGACTGACAGACAGGTCATAACTTTGTAATCTGGCACGGTCATTAAAAACTACGTCAAGCCAATTCACATCGGTCTGTCCAAGAAGATCATAATCTTGACCATAATCAATTCCGATCTCCTTTTCAAATTGAATACGCTCGGCCGTATTCATCAGATTCCAGCTTCCATGAGCCAAATTTGAAAAACCCTGCTGGGTACGGAAAGTAACGTCAACCTTCTCGGTAGATGTACCGCGTTTGGTAGTAATTACCACAACTCCATTAGCCGCACGAGCACCATAAATAGATGTCGATGAAGCATCTTTTAGTACATTTATCGATTCTATATCGTTTGGACTGATTGCATTGAAATCGGCGCTGGTGATAGGTACACCGTCGAGGATAAACAACGGAGAAGTTCCTGAGTTGATGGAGTTGGTACCACGAATCTGGAATGTAGCAGCCTTGCTGGGCTCACCGGAATTGGAAATGACAGTCATACCCGGTGTCATACCTTGCAACGCCTGGTCGAATCCACCGGCTGGAATATTCTCCAATTTCTCGGCCTTAACTGTTGATACAGAACCGGCAATAGTTCCTTTCTTGCGCACACCGTATGCAACAACCACTACCTCTTCCATCGTTACTTGTTCCGGTTCCATGACAACATTAAGTTCCTTTGTTGTAGCCGTTACAATATGCTCCTGCGTTTCATAGCCCACATATGTAAAAACCAGAGTAGCCTCGCTTGTACCATTAATCTTAATGTCGTAGTTTCCGTCAAAATCAGTAACCACGCCATTCGCTGTTCCTTTCTGCATAATTGTAAGGCTTATCATCCCCTCACCATCTTCGACAGATGTAACTCTACCTTTAACAGAGAAAGATTGGGCAAAAGTCACCTGCACAGCCATCATGCATAGAAATACCAACAGCAAGAATACTTTTCTTCTCATTTTTATATTTATGAATTCTTTTTTGTGACAAACAGCAACACAAAAAAACGGGCTACGCGACGAGTTTTTTCACCACTTTACGCGCAGTCACACAAGCTTTTATCCGTTGCACATTGAAAATCATTGCAAATATACAGCTTTTTTAAATATTTTTATGAATTATACCTTATTTTTTGCGTTTTTACATACAAACGCGTATTTTTCAAACCTTTTGCATACAATTATGTATAAATATGACAAAAAAAACAAACAGAAGCGAACTTCTGTTTGTCATATGTCACAAGGTTGAATTTATCTGTTCTATATACTGAAGGAGTTCCTCGCGTCCAAGTCCTGTCTCTGATGATGTTATAAAAACCGGCGGTAACTCTTCCCAATCCTCAAGCAGACGTTTTTTGTATGCCGCGATATTTGAAGAAAGAGCTGTTTTTGTCAACTTGTCAGCTTTGGTGAATATTATGGAGAAAGGAACACCATTCTCACCAAGCCATTGAAAAAATTCAACATCAATCTTTTGCGGCTCATGACGACAATCTATAAGGACAAACAGCAGCGTCATTGCTTCACGATTCAAAACATAGCTCGAAATGATATGCTCGAGTTGTTCATTCTGCGATTTGCTTCGTTTTGAATATCCATATCCCGGCAAATCGACAAGATACCACTCGTCGTTGACAACAAAATGGTTAATAAGCAATGTTTTACCCGGAGTTGCAGATGTCATGGCAAGTTTGCGATGTCCTGTAAGCATATTTATAAGACTTGACTTACCCACATTTGAACGCCCTATAAAAGCATATTCAGGCTTGCCATCATTTGGACACTTCTTTATATCGGTATTGCTTATAACGAAACGCGCACTCTTTATTAATGGTTTTTTCATATTACAAGAAGGATATTTTATCGCGAAGGTAGTAATTTTTAAAGGAAATTCAATAAAAACTGCCGTTATACCTTAAGAAATACACCTTTACGATAGAAAAAGTAAAGCAACAGCCAACACACAAGCACATAACAGCACCAATAGAGAGAAGGATAATACTGTTCAGGAAAAAGCGATATAAGTCCGCCGAAAACAGCCTGCACCGGCTTATGAAAATCCACGAACTGCGGTAAAAGGTATATTGTTATTGAATTCATTCCTATTACACGGAAGAAGAACGACCATCTCTTAAGTCCTATAACATCAATTATAAGATAAAACAAAGTAAAGAGAAACAATGACCAACCTGCAGCAAAAAGCACAAAAGAGCTTGTCCACAGATTCTTGTTGATAGGAAAGACCATGCCCCAAACATATCCTAAAACAAGTAAAGCCAAAGATGCAAACAGCATTATCCCAACCTTTTTATACTCCTTCACTTTGCTTTGACGAACAAATTCACCTGCAAAGATACCGGCCATAGCTGTTACAACCGCCGGTAAAGTCGAGAGGATTCCCTCCGGGTCATGTATTCCTGAATGCAACGTTCCGAGAAGAAACAACCTGTCGATATACCCGACAATAGAACCCTCCATAGCAAAAACCGAAACCTCGGGAGATGCATCGGGAGCCCTTACAAGAGCAAGCAACGCCCAATAGCCAAGAAGAATGGCAAACGAAACAATTACAGACACCTTTCTGCCG
>JAEIGA010003545.1_pt1 | contig 24420 bp, 19 predicted proteins | sample 9270691 | NCBI WGS metagenome assembly JAEIGA01 (sample SAMN17057246, study PRJNA624740) | gut metagenome | biome: biome; isolation source: fecal sample | host: Bos grunniens | place: China: Xizang | collected 2019 | reverse complement strand
CAAGACGCACAGAAAAGCGTGCAAGTTGTCGAACTATCTCACTGCCGATGCTTCCTGCTGCTCCGCTTATCAGAATCGTCTTCCCGCTGATTTGTTGCTCGATAAGGTCGCGGTTAATCGTAATTTCGGCACGTCCCAACAAGTCTTCCAATTGGATTTCCTTTATCTGGTGGTCTTGCAATTTGCCATCAGTCCAAGTCTTTATTGGAGGGACAGTCAGAACCTTCACCCCATTGGCATGACACAGCTCAAAGATTTCGTTTTTTCTCTCGGTGCTGATTCTATTCGTAGCAATAATCAACTGATCTACGTCTTTATACTTGATTAAGTACTCTTGCTTATCACGAGGGTAAATTTTCTGCCCCATGATTGTTTTTCCGCGTAGATTAGGATCATCATCTATGAAACCCTTTATATAATATTTTCTTGAGGCACTTACGAGTGTGTTGGCAGTTGCAGTACCTGTTCTTCCGGCTCCAAAGATTATCACTTGGGTATTTAGCTCTGTATTGACGCCGGCTTTATATGCTTTTTCAAAAAGCCAACGCACAAACATTCTAAACATAAATAAGCCGATGAAACAAACACAGGCATTCACTAAAATCAACTCTTTAGGAATGTAGTCTTTGTCATAGTTGAGTTTGTACAAGAAATTCCCGATTAAAATCAAAACAGCTGTTGAGGATATGGCGAGTAAAATCCTCATCATATCGCTAAAAGATGAGTATCTTATGACGCTGCGATGTATTTTGAAAAGATGCAAACTCAGAATGGTGCAACATACGGTCAAAACGATGAATCGTATTGAGTAATTGTCAAAAGGGAAGTTGAACCATTGCTCTTTTATGTCTATAAGAAAGCCAGAGATGAATACTGACAAGATTACAATGGCTGCATCAATGCTTGCGATAACCCATGTGGGGATATATCTGTTCGACATAAACTTGTCAATCACTTGAAGCATTTTATGGTAAAGTCGATTCATAAGTTCGATTATTTAATGTTTGCAATTGCGTTATACAATACCTCTATCGGGTGTTGAGCTTTTCGTTTTGATAAGTGGCTTATTTGTTCTCTGCAACTCGTACCCGGAGCTGCTATGATAGTATCAGAATCCGCTTTCTCGATTGCAGGAATCAAAACAGAGTGAGCAATCTTTTTACTCATTTCATAGTGTTTCCGTTCGTAGCCATAGCTTCCTGCCATACCGCAACAGCCACTTGGAATAACATCTACAGAATAATTTTCAGGCAAACTAAGCATTCGTTCCATGAATTTAGTACCTATCAATGCTTTCTGCTGACAATGTCCGTGTAAGATGATATGTTGAGGCTCTTTTGTAAAGTAAGAACTGTCTATATTGCCGTTTTCTATCTCCTTGGCAAAGAATTCGTCAAACAAATAGGTGTTTTGCGTCAGCTTTCTAATGTCAGAGTTCACCAAATCGGGATATTCATCTCTAAAACTCAAAGTTGCAGACGGCTCAATACCGACCAAAGGAGTTGTTTCGTCGATTAGCGGCAGCAATGTTTTGATATTTTTGTTTGCAATTTGCTTTGCCCTTTTCAACATACCCTTACTGATTGCCGTCCTACCGCTATCCTTTATTGGAGCTTTCTTTACTTTGTACCCTAAGACAGAAAATAGCTTTATAGTGGTCTTTGCAATCTCTGTATCTTGGTATCGAGAGAATTCATCGATGAAAAGATAAATCGTTTTCTTGAAAGACTTTTGCGAATGTTGCTTTATTTCTTTCTCAAAGTTGCAATTATGTATTTTAGGTAAAGTTCTCTCAGGAGCAAATCCCAATATGTTCTTCAATATTTTGGAAGTGAAACCACAAGACACTACCCAATTATAGAGAAACGGTGCAATGCTCGCCATAGCCTGCAAACGTGGAAGATAACTCACCAAAAGAGTGCTTACATTATAGCCATTGGCGTCATAATAATGCTGTAAGGCTTCACTCTTTAGCTTAGATATATCGACGTTTGAAGGACATTCATTCTTACAAGCTTTACACATCAAACAGTTATCTAACACTGCTTTAATCAATTCAGATTGCAATGGGTCTTTTTCTTGAGAGAATGAAAGCAATTCCCTGATTATGTTAGCCCTTGCACGAGGCGTGTCCGCTTCATCTTTGCTTTGCTTGAACGTAGGACACATTAAACCGCCTATAACTTGACTTTTGCGACAGTCGGCGGCACCATTGCATTGCTCTGCGGCATTTTGCAAGCCTAATTCCTTATTGAAAGAAAAGTAAGTCTTGATTTGCCTTTGCGAAGCGTTCTCATATCTTAGGAATTTGTCCATTGGAGGCGTTTCAACTATCTTTCCTATGTTGAAAACCCCATTTTCGTCCCACAGATTCTTCATTTGCTTCATCAAATCGTAAATCTGTTCGCCGTACATCAAAGGAATCCATTCTCCTCTCAAACGTCCGTCTCCGTGTTCGCCACTTAAAGAGCCTCCATACTTCTTTACCAATAACGCAATGTCATTACTGATTTTTCGAAACAAGACTACGTCCGATGAATCCTTCAAATCCAAAACTGGACGCAAGTGTAGCTCTCCCGTTGCTATGTGTGCATGATACACACATTTGAGTTTATATTTGTCTAATATCGTTTGAAATTCTTCTAAGTAAGAGGGCAGTTTCTGAGGATTGACAGCGGTGTCTTCAATCACCGATACAGGTTTCTTACTTCCCGGAATATTAGTCAAAAGTCCCAATCCTGCTTTTCTCACTCCCCAAACCTTTGAAATATCCTCGCCTTTAACTATGCTGAAATCATAAGCCGTGCCTTCCGATTTGAAGTCTTCTATCGTTTCATTCAAACAAGCATCGAGCGATTCTTCGCTATCGAAAGCAAATTCGATGATCAGTATCGCTTGAGGCTTGTCTTTTATAAAGAAAGTGTTGTTTCGTTGAGCAGGATTGCGATAAGCCGCCTCTATAATATTGTTATCCATCAACTCGACAGCCATCGGATTATGTCGAAGAGCGATTAAATTGCCCGTAAAGCTGTCTTGCAGTCTTGAAAAGTGAACACATAAAAGTGCTTTGTGCTTTGGCGGAAGTGGAACGAGATTTAGTTTTAACTCTGTAGCAAAAGCCAGAGTCCCTTCGCTGCCACAATACAACTTAGCAAGGTTTGGGTAGTCGGAATCACACAAAAAATCCAAGGCATAGCCGTTATTGCGTCTTGTAACTTCCTTATCGGGAAATGAATCTGCAACCAATTGTCTTATCTCTTGCTTTGAATATACAGATGCTATGTATCGGTATATCTTTCCCTCCAAATCGTTTTGCAGAGTCTTGTTTTCAAATTCTTCTTTGCTAAGTTGCTTTAACAGAACTTTGTTTCCGTCTGCCAATATCACCTTTGCTTCCAACAAATGCTCCCTTACAGAACCATAAACCAAAGAATGCAGCCCGCAGGAATTGTTTCCGACCATTCCTCCAAGACAACAGCGATTTGCTGTTGAGGTTTCAGGACCGAAAAACAAACCGTAGGGTTTCAAACTCCTGTTTAACTCTTCTAAAACCACACCCGGTTGCACTCTTACCCAATGTTCCTTCTCGTTTATCTCGATTATCTTGTTCAGATTCTTGCTTACATCGACCACAATTCCCTTTCCGACAACCTGACCCGCAAGAGAAGTGCCGGCAGCCCTTGGGATAATGAAAGTATTGTGGTCTTTGCAGAATTGCAACAAAAGTCTTATATCATTCTCATAGTCTTCGCATGGAATGAAAACAGCCAAAGGCTCCTCACGATAAGCAGAGGCATCGGTAGAATAAAGTATTCTACTGATAGAATCGGTCTTTAATTCCCCCTTGAGCCATTGTCGTAAATTCTCCAAATGTTTTAACATTGTCAAATCTCCTTTAGATTACTGCAAAGATACGCATAAAATCCCGCATATCGGCTTTTGTCCTCAGGGAAACTTGCATTGACTGTTGTTTGTCGGCTTTTGTCAGTTGTCAGATGTGGATTTATGACTGCAAACTGCTGATAGCCGATAATGAAGGTAAATTTTGTTTTTTTAAGTTTTAATTTTAGGATCTTTTAACTTGAAGATTCGCAAAAAAGATAACAAGAGAAAGTTCGTAGTCAAATCTTCGATAAATAGATGTTTTAGTAAAATTCATTGAATCAGTAAAATATGATAAATAGTCTTTTGATTTGTATCGTCCAAATGGCATTTCGTTGTAATTATATCGCGATTTTAACCGAATGAAACGGCGTTTTGAAAAAAATGAAACGCTGTTTTATTTGGGTCAAACGCTGTTTCATTTTTCTGTTTCTTTATTTTGGTGCAGTCAAATCAAGAATACTAAGTATTAAATCAAGAATCACTCCCAAAATATGAAGAAAAATAAAAGTTGTTTTTTGTGTTAAAAAATCATAATTTTACGGTGTTGAATTTCTTCTAAATTTGCGAAAATGAATCCTTGAAGATAGTATCTTATTATCTTTATTTCCAGAAGATTGAACTTTAGTATATATGAATGTAGTTAAGGTTTGAAATGATATGTGCTTATTTTATGTGTCTATTTTTTTTTTTTGAATCGCTTGTCAATATAGAGATATTTTGTATCTTTGCACCGCAAGTCTAAGTGAGAGATATGGATTATCCGAATTTAACTTTGGTTTGGTTTGTGTTGAATTCTCACTTTGTTTGCGAAAGTATTTTATACTACTTTAATACAATTCTTTTTCGAGTACGCTATCGCAGTGATGCAGACAGCGTACTTTTTTTGTGTTTTGTTGTTTTCTCGGTATATTACTTAGAGATAAATTTTCAGAATCAGAATCAATCAGTCTGCAAAGAAGTCTTCTGCAAAGTTTACAAGGTATAGTTTTTCTTTTGCACGAGTTACGGCGGTGTAAAGCCAGCGGAAATATTCTGTATTAAGCATATCGTCGGAGAAAAAGCCTTGTTGAATAAATACAGTCTGCCAATCTCCACCTTGTGCTTTGTGGCAAGTCAATGCGTTGGCAAATTTGATTTGTAAAGCATTATAATGTTTGTCTTGTTTTACGGCTTGCTTTATTATTGCTTTGTTTGAGCAGTCCTGAGAGTAGAAAGCGTACAATTCTTCATATAATCTGTTTTGCCTTTCTTCATCCAACGATGCTCTATCGTCCAAAAGAGTGTCCAAAATCACGGTGAGTTCGATTTCGGTTGCTTCTGCACGGTCTGCAAACCTCACTGCAACATCCGCAAATCTGAGTCCGAATGCTTCTTCATAGCCGAATATTCGTGTGATTTCGAGCATATCACCATTTGCAATGAAGTCTGAGAGTGCTGCTTTCTCAGTCCAGAAGTAGTTGTTTTTGACGGACATTATCGTTTCGCCTATGTCAATTTGGTTTTCTTTTTCCAAGATTGCAGTTCTGACGTATTGATTGATTCGATTGGCAAGTTTGTTTGTTCGAGTGATAATCAGTACCTCGTTTACGCCTTTTTCGCGATATTCACTGCGAAGTGTGTCTTCCAAATCATAGGATTCGACAATTCTAACATCGTTTAAGTCTTTTGTTTTCAAAATAGGTAGTCGGATTCTACCATTTGCAATTGCCCAACGTATGTTTGAGGCATTTCGAAGTATGCCTGATTGCAATGCTTGGCGGACTACCTGAGTCAGCCTTTGATATTGGGCATTCAAAATAAACTCTGTTTCTATGTATTCTTGGTTTAGTGCAGGTGAGGTGGCGCTTCCTATTGGTGGAAGTTGAGCTGTGTCTCCCATAAAGATGATTTTGTTCCCGTATCCGCTAAGGCAGTGTCGCAAAAGGTCGTCTAAAAGGTTGTGAGCCTCGAATCCTTGTTCTCTTGCTCCGATCATGGAGGCTTCATCGACGATGTAGAGAGTTGAAGTGCTTTTATTGTTTTTTAGTTTCAGACTTATGTTGCCGTTTGCATCGATTGAGGAATAGTAAATGTGTTTATGAATTGTCGAAGCTGTTTTTTGGGAGTTGCGACTGAGGACTTTGGCCGCTCTTCCTGTGGGTGCAAGCAGGATTGTCTTAATGCTATAGAATGGAAGTACTTTTACCAATGCGGACATAAGGCCTGTTTTGCCCGTTCCGGCGTATCCATCGATTATAAAAACCTTTGTTTCGGGCAGATGAAAGAGAAAATCGGACAGTTTTTCGACCAACGATTGCTGATCTTCGGTAAAACGATGTCGAAATGCTTGTTGAAGTTGCTGAAAAAACATTTTGTTATTCTAATGTCTCGATAGAATCTTTCAGATTTTCGCTTACCAATGTTTTCGTCTTGCCGTTGCTGTCGCAGAATATGAATACAGCTCCGTATTGCGGATTGTTGTTTATAAATTCTTGAGCTTTTTCCAATCCCATTACCATAAGAGCGGTTGCAATTGCATCGGCAGAGGTTGCAGATTCGGCTACTACTGAAACGCTTAGAAGAGAGTGTTTGGCAGGTCTGCCACTTTTGGGGTCTATGCTATGAGAATATTTTACACCATTTTCGATTATGTATTTTCTATAGTTGCCACTGGTTACCACGGCTTGGTTTTCGAGTTTTATAAAGCTGTTGTATTCTCGTGGAGCATCGAGGCTGTCGCTCGGCTCTTCGATTGCAACTCTCCATTTTTGACCATCTGGTTTCTTATCTGCGGCAAAAACCTCTCCACCAATGTCAACGATGTGTGAATTAATGTTAAGGCTCTTGAAATACTCGCTTACTTTGTCTGCAGTGTAGCCTTGTGCTATTGCATTGAAGTCTAAGCGTGTCTGAGGAAAGTCTTTTTCTATTTTATTGCCATTTAGACGCACTTTCTCAAAACCTACAAATTGCATAATCGAGTCTGTTTGTTGAGCATCGGGCATTTGTTTTTTCTCATTGCCGAATCCGTATGCTTGAACCAAAGGACAGACAGTTACATCGAAATATCCGTCGGTCAGTTTTGAGTAGTTTTGTGATGCTTCGAAGTTCTCAATAAATATTTTGTCGAGTAAAACTGTTTCATTGCGGTTAACCTTGCTTAGAATCGATTGCGGATTCCATAAAGAAAGGCTTGCGTCGATTGCGTTTAAGATACTATCGATTCCTGCTTTGATTTGGCTTTCTGTTGGCAGGTTTCTTTTCTTTGCAACCTCATCTGTAAAATTGTAATACACTATATGATAGTATGTTCCTTGTGTTCTTCCGTTGAGAGTGAACTTCTGCATTTTTTCTTCTTTCTGTCCACCGCAAGATATAAAAACACAGATTACAGTTGTTAAAAGAAGAATTTTTTTTAGCCTATTTTTCATAATATAGAATCTGTTTTGATTTGATTGCAAAATTAATATTTGCTGTGATATTTTGAGAAAATAATTCCAAGTTTTATCTTAAATGATTGAAAATCAAAGGTTATTTTTGTTGGATAAAATGTAACATTTTGTTTTTGAAGTCGTATATATCTGTAATCCGAATGGGATTTTTTGGAACAAAATGGTAAAAAGTTTTCAACAAATGGCTTTTTTTGGAATAAAAGTAGTAATTTTACAAACTGAAAAAAAGTAGTTTTTTATGTCATCAATCGTAGGAGTAGAGTTTTGTAAAGCGGATTCAAACGGCAGGTTCAAGCTACCTGTTGCTTTGAAGAAGCAGATCATTGCGAGTGATGACCTACGTTTTGTTATCAGGAAAAGTATATATGGCCAATACTTGGAACTTTTTACTTACTCTGACTTCCAAAAAGAGGTAGAGCGACTTCAGGAAAACTTGAATCCTTACAATCCTAATGCCAAGAGATTGTTCAGACGTTTGACTCAGGCAAATATAATCGAGCTTGACTCAAGCGATCGTTTACTTATTCCTGTAGAACAACGCACAACAGCGAACATAGATAAAGATCTGGTTGTCGTAGCCTCTGGAAAGTATATGGAAATCTGGGATGCCAAAACTTACAACGCAATCGACAACGATGATTTTGACTATGTTGCGTCAGCTGAACAGTTGTTGAATGGAGTTGTAAAAGGCATTGAGGATTTTTAATATATGTCGGAAGAAGTTTATCATATACCTGTTATGTTGAAAGAGTGTATTGAGGCTTTGGATATAAAGCCCAGTGGCACTTATGTTGATGTTACCTTTGGTGGTGGCGGACATTCGAAAGCTATTCTTGAAAGGTTGTCGGAGGATGGTCGTTTATTTGCATTCGATCAAGATCCTGACGCAGTGAATAATGCAATCGAAGATGATAGGTTCTGTCTGATAGAGGAGAATTTTGACAAGTTAGAAGAATCTTTGAAACTTTATAGAGCTAATAAGGTTGATGGTATTTTAGCAGATTTAGGTATATCTTCGCATCAGATTGATTGTGCTGAACGAGGTTTTAGTACGAGATTCGATGGTGCATTGGATTTGAGAATGAATTACCAAAAGGGATTGACTGCATCGGATGTCGTTAATTCTTATTCTTTGCAAGAGCTTTGTAGAATTTTGAATGATTATGGAGAATTGCCGAATGCCTATAACATAGCAAAGGTTATAGTGAGTAAACAAGAAGAGGGATTGTTTACTACTGCGGAATTGATAGAGGCATTAACCAAATCGGGATGTGTTCCAAGAGGAAAAGAGAATAAGTTCTTTGCGAAAGTTTTTCAGGCGTTAAGAATAGAGGTGAACCAAGAGTTGCTTTGTTTGCGGAATATGCTAGAGCAGTGTGCTAAGGTTATGGTTACGGATGCTCGTTTGGTTGTTATGAGTTATCATTCTTTGGAAGACAGATTGGTGAAGAACTATATGAAGACAGGCAATTGCGATGGAGTTGTAAGCAAGGACTTTTATGGTAATGTAATTAGTCCTTTTGAGGTATTGACTCGCAAACCGATAATGGCAACAGAGGAAGAGATGGAGATGAATCCTCGTTCGAGGAGTGCCAAATTAAGAATTGCAAAAATGAAATAGGGTATGAATCTGCGAGATATATTACAAGGTCGATTGTTATTGGGTTCATGGTTGCATTCAAATATACTTTTGTGTTTGTGGATTGTATTTTTGAGTTTGTTGTACATAACAAATAGGTATGGAATAGAGACAACGGTTAAGGATATAGAGTCATGTTCGAAAGAAATCAAGAATTTAAATTTGGAACATGTGGAAATGAAAAAGAAGTATCAGCAAGCCACGATGATGCGTGTTGTTGCGGATAGGTTGTCTCCGATTGGAGTTGATATTTCTAAAGAACCTATTAAAGAAGTTATTTTTATTTCGAAGTAATATTATGGATAAGAATATTGGAGATAAGGATAAACGATTTGATTCCAGACTTTTATTTGTTTTTTTAATATTCTGGATTCTGTTGCTGTTGATATTTGGGGCTACAATCAAACTAAAAGTTGTTGAAAGGGAGGAATGGGTTGAATTGGAGAAGAAAAGGATATTGCAAAAAAGAGAATACAAAGCAAAAAGAGGTAATATATATTCGATAGATCCTGATAATGGCGAGTATCTTCTATTGGCTACAAATGAACCTCTATACGATGTTTATGTTGATTTAGGGAAGGCAAAAAGGAAAGAAAAAGGCAAAGAGATTATCGATTATGTTATAAAAGATTCTTCTTATAATAAAGGTATAAATGCTTTGTGTGATAGCTTGGCATATATGCTTAAAGATAGGAAGAATGCGAAAACATCTACAGAATACAAGAATTATTTCAACGAAAAACGAAAAAAAAATCAGAGATATGTTGCGGTAGCAAAGAAAGTTTCAAAAGAAGAACTCGAAAGAATGAGACGCTTTCCTGTTATTGGCTATCAAAAACTGAATAGGAAGAAAAAGCCAACCGGTATCTATAGATTCATAGGAGCAATTCATGTAGAAGAAGGGTACAAAAGAACCTATCCATATTATCCTTTAGCAAGAAGAACAATAGGTGTAAATGTTACAGAAGGAGGGTGTGATACTTGCTTTAATGGAATAGATGGAGCTTTCTCTAAATATTTGGCAGGAAAAAGTGGTTTCAGACAAGAGAGAAAGATAAACCCGGGAGAATGGGTGCCAGTCAATATTAACGAAAATATAAAAACGATTGATGGCTTGGATGTTGTAACAACTATTGATATAAGTTTGCAAGAGTTAGCTGAGAATTCACTACGTACTTGTCTTGATAGTAATGATGCGGAGAGTGGTTGTGTTGTTTTGATGGAAGTAAAGACAGGGCATATCAAAGCAATATCTAATTTGAGCCTAAATAAGGATGGAGAATATTTTGAAAATAATAATATAGCAGTTTCGGATAGTTACGAACCTGGTTCAACTTTTAAGATAGTTACTGCAATGATGTTGTTAGATAAAGGATTGGTTGATACAGCGGATGTGGTTGAAAAGGGTGTTAAGACTTACTTTAATGGTTCTGTAACTGTTAGAGATGATAATGCTGTCGATGGTGAGGTTTCTTTTGCTCGTGCATTGGAAATATCTTCTAATGTAGGAATCAGTGATATTGTTTATAAGCATTATGGCAATAAGCGATCTCAATTTGCTGAGGATTTGAAAGAATATTTCAGATTTGAACGTTTGGGGTTGGATATAGATGTTCACGAACCTAGACCGTATATAGGTTCTACTAAAAATCAGAAAGACTTATTGTGGTCTAGTTATGGTTACGTTTCGCGAATGACACCTTTACAGATGCTTACTTTTTACAATGCAATAGCTAATGATGGAAGGATGGTAAAACCAATGTTCGTTCAATCAGTAATTAGAGACGGAATAGTTCAAGAAGAGTTTGAAACAGTTGTTTTATCGGAAAATATTTGCAAGAAGGATACAAGAGATAAATTACATAATATATTAAAAGGAGTTGTTCAAAGAGGTACTGGACGTAGACTTAGAAGTGCCTCTTATGGAATTGCAGGAAAATCTGGTACTGCTGAGGAGAATTATGGCAATAAAGGGATTAGCGAAAAGTATAACAGAGCATCGTTTGTCGGATATTTCCCTGCAGATGCTCCAAAGTACTCTTGCATAGTTGTTATAAGTAATCCGAAAAAGCATCATACACATGGAGGTGATTTGGCTGCACCTGTATTTAGAAATCTTTCTGATAGAGTTGTCGGATCAAGAATGGAGGTTGAAAATGCAAAGATAGAAGCCTCTCAAATCAAGTATCCTATCTTGAAATATGGAAATAATGTCAACTATAATGCCTTTTGCAAGAGTATTGGCTTGAATAATTCTGTGCCTACATCGTTGTGGGTCAGAGGAAAAGAAGAGAATGGAATTTGTGTTGTAAATGAGCAAAGATTGAGTAAAGAGAAAGTCCCTAATGTCATAGGTTTGACAATTAAGGATGCAATATATATGTTGGAGAATCTGGGAATGAAAGTAAAATTTTCCGGAAAAGGAAAGGTCGTTCGTCAAAGTATTGCTCCGGGAACAAAGTTTGATAAAAAGAATAGTGTAATCGTACTCGAATTGCAAAGTGCAGACAGAGTGAATTAGTAAAGATTATGGAATTGTTGTCAGGTTTATTAAACGGATTGGATATTATACAACGAGTAAATGCAAAGGATGTTCAAATAAATCAAATAGAGTTTGACTCTCGTAAGGTTTGTCAAGGAACTCTCTTTGTTGCTCAAAGAGGAGTTGTGAGTGATGGTCACAATTATTTGGATTCTGCAATTTCGAATGGAGCAGTAGCCGTTGTCGTAGAAGAATTACCACAAAATATAAATGATGAGGTTGTTTATATTCAGGTAGAAAATTCATCATACGCTCTTGGTATTTTGGCAAAGAACTATTTTCATGATCCATCTTCAAAACTAAAGTTAGTTGGTATAACAGGTACAAATGGGAAAACTACAACTGCAACTTTATCTTATGATTTGTTTTCTTCATTGGGCTATTGTTGTGGTTTGATTTCGACTATCGTTAATAAGATTGCTGATAAGAACTTCCCGACAGAAAGAACTACTCCGGACGTTCTAAGTTTGAATAAATTACTTCTTGAAATGGTTGAAGCCAAATGCGAATTCGTTTTTATGGAAGTAAGTTCTCATGCCGTTGTTCAACATAGAATAGCAGGATTAAGTTTCTTTGGCGGAGTATTTAGCAATATTACTCACGACCATTTGGATTATCATAAAACCTTTACTAATTATATAAATGCTAAAAAAGGATTTTTTGATTCCTTATCAAGCGAGGCTTTTGCACTTACAAACATAGATGATAAGAATGGTGAGAAGATGGTTGAGAGTACAAAAGCTCAAAAATACACTTACAGTTTGAGCCGCTTAGCTGATTATAAGACAAAAATAGTTGAAAATTGTTTTGAGGGTTTGTTGTTGAATATCAATGGGAAGGATGTAAATACAATGCTTGTCGGAAGATTCAACGCCTACAATCTTACAGCGATTTATGCAATTGCTCGTCTTTGTGGACTAGATGACCAAGAAACCTTGGTAGGATTAAGTAAACTAAAAGCAGCCGCGGGAAGATTTGAACCTCATTATTTGAAAAATGGAGCGACTGCAATAGTGGATTATGCTCACACGCCTGATGCCTTGGATAATGTTTTATCTACCATAAATTCAATAAGAACGACAGGTGTTTTGGTAACGGTTGTAGGATGTGGAGGAGACAGAGATAAGACTAAACGCCCACAAATGGCGTCTATTGCCCAGAAAGGTAGTGATATATTGATTCTTACCTCAGATAATCCAAGGACAGAAAGTCCTGAAAGTATATTAAAGGATATGAATTCTGGGATTAATGACTTTGATAAAGTGTTTACTATAACAGACAGAAGAGAAGCAATTAAGTTGGCTGCACAATTGACTAAAGGTAAAGGAGATATAATTTTGATAGCAGGCAAGGGGCATGAGACTTATCAAGAAATCAATGGAATTAAATATCATTTCGATGATAAGGAAGAGGTTGCTAAATATTAGATAATAAGATAAAAGAATAGGATATGTTGTATTATTTGTTTGATTGGCTGCATAATAGTTTGAATATACCTGGAGCAGGAGTGTTTCAGTATATTTCGTTTCGAGCAGCAGGAGCAATCATAACGTCGTTATTGATAACGATAGTGTTCGGTAAAAAACTGATAGAACTTCTCAGAAAAAAACAAGTCGGAGAAACGGTAAGAGATTTAGGATTGGAAGGACAAAAAGCTAAAGAAGGTACTCCGACAATGGGAGGCTTGATAATATTAGCTGCAATATTGATTCCGACTTTGTTATTCGCAAAGCTAGATAATATATATGTAATAATAATGCTCATAACTACGGTTTGGTTGGGAGCCTTGGGCTTTATTGATGATTATATTAAAGTATTCAAGAAAAATAAAGCAGGATTGAGCGGAAAATTAAAAGTTGTAGGACAAATAGTTTTGGGAATAGTTGTTGGATCAATGATTTATTTTCATCCGGATATTACGATAAAGGAAAAACAAGAGATAGAAAAGTATGCAGAATCACATAATCTTCAAAAGGATTCTGATTATCAACAGGCTAAAACAGAATTTATGCAGGAATCTTCTCGCTCGACTAAGACTACGATACCGTTTGTGAAGAATAATGAGTTTGATTATAGTTGGCTTATCAAGTGGGTTGGAGATGATTACAAAGATTATGCGTGGATTATTTTCATTCCTATAGTTATATTTTTTATCACTGCAATTTCTAATGGAGCGAATCTTACTGATGGAATAGATGGTCTGGCAACGGGAACATCTGCGATAATCGGAGCATGTCTTGCTGTCTTGGCATGGGTATCGGGGAATATAATATTTGCCGATTATCTGAATATAATGTATATCCCGAATGTAGGAGAGCTTACAATATACATAGCTGCTTTTGTTGGAGCAACGATAGGCTTCTTATGGTATAATACATATCCTGCTCAGATTTTTATGGGAGATACGGGTTCGTTGGCAATCGGTGGAATCATCGCCGTATTTGCAATTTTGATAAGAAAAGAACTGCTGATACCTATTTTGTGTGGAGTATTTATCGCAGAGAATCTATCAGTTGTAATGCAAGTGTCTTATTTCAAATTCACGAAGAAAAAATATGGAGAGGGAAAACGTATTTTCCTAATGGCACCATTGCATCATCACTATCAGAAAAAAGGATATGCAGAACCAAAAATCGTTCAGCGATTTATGATAATATCAATCATTTTGGCAGTAACTACAATCGTAACATTAAAACTAAGATAACAAGATGAATATAGAAGACTTGGCAGTCCAAGGAAGACGTTCCATATACGGAAATTTGGCAGAAAGAAATTATTCTGAAGTGCTTCGTTATCGAAATAATACACTTAAGAATATGTTTTCAGACAGCCAATCGATGAATCATAGAAATCAGGTTGTTGCAAACATAAAGGGAGTCAGCTATATTGATGATGCGAAAAGTATAAAGCCGAACTCTACTTGGTTTACGTTTGAACAGACTAACAGTCCTATAATATGGATTTTGGAAGTTGATAGAAATATGGGCAATTTAGCATCTTTGATTGGTGAAGTAAAACAAAAGGTTCATACTTTGATAATGGTGGGAGATTGCGTTACTGAGATTAAAAAGACTTTCGCAGGATTGGCAAATTTAATTCAAGCGAGTGATTTGGAAGAAGCTGTAAAAACTGCATACTTTTTTGCGAATGAACCTGATGTTGTTATATATTCACCTGCTTCAGGCAATGAAGAGAATGTGGAAATCAACGGAAGTAGATTTTTGAAATTTGTAAACGATTTATAGATTATATCTTAGATTTAGTGTAATGAAGTTATCAGCTAATAGATTTAAGGTAAGGGGTGATAAGATCTTGTGGATCGTATATATTGTTTTCCTTCTGATTTCTCTGTTGGAAGTGTATAGTACTATGGGTAAGATGGTGTATGAGAAAAATGAAGGAGATCTTGTCGGTATGTTCTTAAAACATACCGGTATATTGCTTTCCGGATTACTTATTACATATATTGTTCATCTTATAAAATATAGATTCTATTCCGGATATACTAAGATAGCTTATGTTTTCTCGGTTGGATTATTGGCAATGACGTTGGTAATGGGGGGCGGTAATGAAGCGAATCGCTGGATTCAATTGCCATTTATTCAGTTTCAACCATCAGAAATAGCTAAATATATCTTGGTTTTATATGTTGCCAATGAGTTGGCGATAATGAAAGAATCGGGGATAAGAGATCAGAAGAACTTTTTTGTGTTGCTTGGTAAGATTGCAATTGTATGTGTCCTTATATTTTTTGATAATTTTTCAACTGCTGTATTGATATTTATCGGATGCTATATAATGCTATTCGTTGCAGGAGCAAGACTCAAAGATATATTGACCCCAATAGTCCCTTTGGTGATTGCGATTGTTGTTATTTTACTGATTCAGCCTGATTTTTTGAAAAGATCTGAAACTTGGAATAATCGTATAGAAATATTCTTGAATTCCGATAAGGAAGAAATAAATCAACCGAATATAGCAAAGATGGCGATTGCTACAGGTGGTATAATGGGTAAAGGAATAGGCAACACAACTCAGGGACGTTTCTTAAGCGAGTCACACAATGACTTTATATTTGCAATAATTTTGGAAGAGCTTGGAATAATTGCGTGTATAGTTATCTTGGGACTTTATGCGATTTTGATTCATCGGGCGGTGATTATTGCAAAAAAAGCAAAAGGTCTGTTTGGTCGTTATACCGCAATAGGTATTGGGTGTATGATTTTTTTGCAAGCTGTAGTTAATATGTTGGTTGCAACAGGTGCGGCTCCTGTAACGGGACAAACCTTGCCTTTTATCAGTTATGGAGGAACCTCTTTATGGATAACAAGTGTGGCATTGGGTATATTGCAAAATATAAGTGCAGGTAGTAAGGAAATAGAACAAAGTTCTGAGCAAACGGATCTTGAATCCGAGAAAATAGATCTTGAATCTGAAAAATTAGAATCGTAAAAGGGTAACTATATAAAACATAGGATGTTATGAAAGCAATAATACGCGGAGGTGGAACAGGAGGCCATATATTCCCGGCAATAGCTATAGCGAATGCATTGAAAGAACAGTACTCGGATTGTGAAATTTTGTTCATTGGTGCCAAAGGAAAAATGGAAATGCAGAAAGTTCCGCAGGCTGGTTATCAAATCATAGGATTGCCGATAGCAGGATTTCAGCGGAAAAAACTATGGAAGAATTTTTCACTCCCTTTCAAGGTGCTCTATTCAACAATAAAGGCAAGACGAATCATTAAATCCTATGCACCCGATGTTGTTATCGGTGTAGGTGGATATGCATCCGGTCCGACTTTGGCAGCGGCTGTTGCCAAAGGAGTACCAACTCTTATTCAGGAACAAAACTCTTATCCGGGTGTAACAAATAAAATGCTTGCCGATAAGGTGAATCTTATTTGTGTGGCTTATGACAAAATGGACAGATGGTTCGATCCGAAAAAGATAGTGTTTACAGGAAATCCTATAAGACAGGTAATAGCACGACTTTATGAAAATATAGACGAAAAAAAGGAAAAAGCACTTTCTACGTTCGGCTTGTCAAAGGATAAAAAAGTTGTTTTGGTTGTCGGAGGCAGTCTTGGAGCTCTTACAATCAATGAAAGTATATTCTCAAACTTGGATTACTTCGAAAAAAATAACATTCAACTTATATGGCAGACAGGAAAATGGTTCTATGATAAAGCAAAAGAGAAAGTAAATCAAATTCAAGCTTCGAATATTAAAGTTTTTGACTTTATTTATGAAATGGACTTGGCTTATTCTTTGGCAGACGTTATAATTTCTCGTGCAGGAGCAATCGCAATTTCAGAATTGTGTATTGTCGGAAAGCCTTGTATATTGGTACCTTCTCCAAATGTGTCGGAAGATCATCAAACGAAGAATGCCAATGCTTTGGTTACAAAACAAGCTGCCGTAATGGTAAAAGATATTGAAGCGAGAGAGAAATTGATAACTGCTTTGGATGGAATTATAAACGATTCTGATTTGCAGAAAGAGCTATCCGATAATATTAAAAGTATGGGAATCAGATCTGCAGACAAAAGAATTGTTGAGGAAATAGCCAAAATAGTAAAATGTTAGCAAAGATGGAGATAAAGACATATTATTTCATAGGTATAGGTGGTATAGGAATGAGTGCCATTGCAAGATACCTCAAGACAATGGGGCATAATGTTTTCGGCTATGATAGAACTGCTACTCAGCTTACAAAAGACTTAGAGTCAGAAGGAATGGATATAACTTACGAAGACGATGTCAATCATATTTTGTCTGCCAATGCAGATTTAGTTATTTATACTCCTGCAATAGGACAAGATAATAATATACTGCAATGTGCGAAGGAGAATAATATGCCTTTGAAAAAACGCTCCGAAATGCTTGGCATAATTACTAAATCAAAAAAAGCAATAGCTGTTGCTGGAACTCATGGGAAAACAACAACAAGCGGTTTGATTGCCCATTTGTTGAAGAAAAGTCATCTTGGTTGCAGTGCGTTTTTAGGAGGGATTTCGAATAACTATGACACGAATTATCTTCTTGATGTTGAATCGGAGTATGTCGTTGTTGAGGCAGATGAATATGATCGTTCGTTTTTACAACTTGAACCATACGTTAGCGTTATTACATCTATAGCAGCGGATCATCTTGATATATATGGAAATTTACAAAACTTAGAACAAGCATTCTCGGAATTTGCTTGGAAAACGCAAAATCAAGGTTTGTTGTTTCTGAATAAAGAAATAGAAGATAAAATAAGCACAGGTGTTAAGTCTTTCAGCTACTCTTTTTCTACTGATTCTGATTTTTATGCAGATAATATAAGAGTTTCTAAGGGTTGCTACTATTTCGATTTTCACACGCCTGATAAGGTTATCTACGATATGAAAATGTCTTATCCCGGATTGCATAATGTGGAAAATGCAGTGGTGGCATTGGCAGTTGCTTTCAGTCTTGGGGTAAATGAATACGAATTGCGGGATGCATTAGCTGATTTTGCGGGGATGAAACGTAGATTTGATTTAAGATTAAAGACGGATACAACAATATATTACGACGATTATGCTCATCATCCTCAAGAAATCGAGGCAACTATATCATCTTTGAAAAGTTTGTATCCCGATAAGCGTATATGTGGAGTGTTTCAACCGCATTTGTATTCAAGAACCAAAGATTTTGCAGATTGGTTCGCAGAATCTTTAGGGATGTTGGATGATGTCATTTTGCTACCTATTTATCCGGCAAGAGAAGAGCCGATAGCAGGAGTAAGTTCCAAAATGCTTCTTCATAAAATAAATAAAATGGATAAGTATTGTGTAGATAAAGAACAACTTTTGCCTTTATTAAGTGCATTACAGCCTGAGTTGTTAGTTACTTTGGGCGCAGGGGATATTGATAAGTTGGTTGAACCAATAACAAATATGCTTAAGGACAATGAATAAGAAAGTTCTACGCTTTATTCTGATTTTGGTAGCTATAGTTGCGATTGTTGTATTTGCAAATATAACAATGCGAAACATTAATGTATCTGCCATAAATATAGAGATAGAATATGGAGGCAAAGATGAATTGATAGGCAAAGCGGATGTTACTAAAATGCTTCAAAGTAAATTTGGGGACATTTCTAAAAAGAAACGTAAGGAAATTAAAAGTGAGGAAATTGAAGAATATTTGGTTCAACGTAATTTTATCTCGGCAGCAAATGTTTACCTCACACTTGGAGGGGACTTGAAGTTAGAGATAGTGCAAAGCAATCCGATAGTAAGAGTATGTACTTCTAACGGCTATCAATTTTATATAGATACAAACAAACAAGTATGTAAATTAAAAAAAGGACGTGCGGCAAATGTTATCGTTGCAAGTGGAGAATTGCAAGGACAACCAAAATTAAAAGAAGCAATAGATTCTGTCTCACATCCTATTCTTAATGACGTGTACAAAATAGTGGAGTTGATAGAGCAAGATGAGGTTCTGAGAAATCAAATAGATCAAATATATTATTCCAAAAAAGATAAGTTTCAATTGTTGCCTAAAGTTGGTGATTATGTGATTTTGCTTGGTGGAATCGATTCATTGGAAGGTAAATTAAAGAAACTGCATTATCTTTATAAAGATGGCTTTGTTAAACATGGTTGGGATAATTATAGTTTTGTCGATTTGACTTTTAATAATCAGGTTGTTTGTACGAGAAAGTAATAAAAAACATATAAATATGGAAAACAAAGAAAATATTGTTGTTGGTATAGATGTTGGAACAACGAAAATAGCTGTTTTTATAGGACAAAGAGATTTGGAAGGTAAGATTTCCATAATAGGTATGGGAAAAACCGAGTCTGATGGTGTCGAAAGAGGTGTTGTTAAAAATATTCAGTTGACGGCAACAGCGATTAAGGCCGCGGTTGAGCAGGCTGAAACGATGGCAAACTACAAAGTAAATGATGTATATGTAGGTATAGCAGGACATCATATAAAAAGCTTGCATCATCGTGGCAATATAATGATTTGTGAGGATAATCACATAATAACGATGCAGGATGTTGAGCGATTGAGACAAGAACAAAATAATTTGATGCTTTCACCCGGAGAACAAATTATCCATGTTGTAGCCCAAAGTTACAGTGTTGATGGTGATACAAGTACGACTAATCCTGTTGGAAGAATAGGAAAGTGTTTGGAAGGTGACTTTAACTTGATTACAGGTAATGTTACACACATTCAAAATATTTATCATAGCGTTCGATTGGCTGGATACTCGGTAAAAGAACTTGTATTGGAACCTATCGCATCGGCAGAGGCAGTTATCAATGAAACTGAAAAAGATGCTGGTATTTGTTTGGTCGATATAGGAGGAGGTACTACGGATATAGCTATATTTAAGGATGGAATATTGCGACATACGGCTGTTGTGCCATTGGCAGGTAATGTGATAACTGAGGATATCAAAGAAGGATGTTCAATAATCAAAACTCAGGCAGAAGCACTTAAAATCAATTTTGGAAGATGCCTTGAATCGGATAATTCACAAAACGAAATAATTTCAATACCTGGTTTTAGAGGAAGAGAATCGAGAGAAATATCTGTGCAAACTTTGGCAAATATAATCAAAGCTAGAGTTAAGATGATTTTGGATCAGGTTCAGTATGAAATACATAGTACCGATTATGACAAGAGATTGATTGCTGGAATAGTGCTTACTGGAGGTGGTGCCAAGATCAAAGACATCGTTCAACTGACAGAATTTATTACAGGCTTGGATGCAAGAATAGGAATCTCAAATGAACAACTTAGCGGTACGATTACAGATGAGATGAAACACCCTATGCACGCAACAGGTATTGGTTTGGTTCTAAAAGGATTTGAAAGCATAGATAAGGAAAACCTATTGAACGGAAAAACAGATAGAACAGATGAGCCTATTGCTGAAAAAGATGTGGTGGAAGAAGAAACAAATGAAACAGATGAAGTCTCTGAAGTAGAGAAAAATAAAACCTCATTTCTGGATAGCATAGTTAATTTCTTTAGATCAATAACTAGTGAGAAAAACGATTAAGCCCGTTTTTAACAATAGGTTGTTGAGAACTTGATATTTTTTGTTGATTCTGTTTGTTTGAAAAGTAGTAATTTTACAAATTGATATAGTAACTTTCGGATTAAATATAGTAATGGATTATGGACGAGCAATTACAATTAACCAGCGTAATAAGCGAAAATAGCTTTGTTGTGAATGAAGAAGAAATTCTTGAAAGCAACTCTTACATCAAAGTATTAGGTGTTGGTGGAGCAGGAACCAACGCAGTAAACAATATGGATAAAAAAATCAACGGAGTAGATTTGTATGTTTGCAATACAGATGCTACGAGTTTGAATGCAAGTCCTGTAAGAAATAAGATAAGTTTAGGAAAACTTGGAGCGGGAAACAATCCGGAAGTTGGACGTCAAGCAGCTGAAGAAAACAGAGAAAAAATCAAACAAATATTTGGTGAAAACACAAGAATGCTCTTCATAACTGCAGGAATGGGGGGCGGAACAGGTACGGGGGCTTCACCTGTTGTTGCAGAAATTGCAAAGAGCATAGAGTTGCCAGATAATAATGAGAAGATACTTGTAGTAGGTGTTGTTACATTGCCGTTGAGTTTTGAAGGACGCAAGAGAAAACAACAAGCCGAAGAGGGTATCAAGAGATTGAAAGAATTTGTTGATTGTATAATCATCGTAAACACAGATAAGTTGAGAGGACGCAAAGGTTTGTCGCTTTCGGCTGCGTTTGCACAAGCAGATGATGTTCTATTGACAGCAGTAAAGGGTATATCCGAAATCATAACCAATGTAGGGTTGGTACAAGTTGACTTCAGAGATGTTCAATCTGTTATGAAAAATTCTGGAGTTGCTTTGATGGGAATGGGAATTGCGGAAGGAGAAAACAGAGCAATGGAAGCCATAAAAGCCGCTACTACATCCGAGTTGCTAAATGACAATGATATTTCTAAGACAAAGAACGTCCTATTGACCTTTACTTGCAGTCATGAGCATGAAATCACGATGGATGAAATCGAAGTAATAACAGATTATATCGCCGATCAAACAAACGAAGATGTTGATACTATTTGGGGTATAAGTTATAATGAAAGCATTGGAGAAAAGCTAAGTATTACTTTGATTGCAACAGGATTTGAATCAAAAGACATTGATATTCCGTCAACCAGAAGAATAGGGATGGATACCACTACATTAAAACCACCTACACAGACACCTGTTACTGGTACAACATCAACCACTTCTTCTATGACCGAAATGACTATTACAACCAAAGCACCGGAGCCTGTATCTACTCCAATTTCTACACCTACACCTGTTGCTAAGACAGAAGAGAAAGTGGTTATTGAGGTTGATGTAAATATGAATCCGATAGAGAATAAGGCAAAAACTTTTGAGCAAGTTGAGACTTCTGGTATTCAGCCTGCTATTTCAGTAGCTCAACCTATATTCAGACAAGATCCGATAACGCAAATACAAGTAAAACCGCAACCAAGTTCAGATATCCGTCCAAGTGACCTGTCTACCTCACGAACTACAGCGAGCAAAGACTTCAATCAACGAATGGAACAAATAAAAAAGTTGAAAGAATTGATGTCAACCGACGAGGGATTGGAGCAAATCATTAACTCTCATCCTGATGCAGGAAACAATTATGATATATCACAAAGTTTTTCTGCACCAAAGCAACAATCGTCTTTTGCAATCAATAGCATGGGTGCTGTAGGCATTACTGCAAATTCTGCAATCGATGCACAGGTTGATTAATCCTATAAACATGAAAGTAAAGATTATAAATAAATCAAAGCACAACCTGCCTGCCTATGAAACAATTCAGTCGGCAGGCATGGATTTACGTGCAAATATTGACGAACCTGTAACTATCCAACCGAAACAACGCGTACTTATACCAACAGGTTTGTTCATTGCATTACCAGAAGGATACGAAGCACAGATAAGACCGAGAAGCGGATTGGCTGCAAAGCACGGTATAACCGTATTAAATTCTCCCGGAACTATAGATGCAGACTACAGAGGCGAGATAAAAGTCTTGTTAATCAATCATTCCGAAGAACCATTCGAAATAAAAGACTCCGAACGCATCGCACAAATGGTCATAGCAGCCTACACAAGAGTTGAATGGGAAGAAACCGATGAATTAGACGAAACCACACGAGGAGCAGGCGGCTTCGGACACACAGGAAAATAAAGAAAACAACATGACAATAGAAGAAGCAAATAAAACATTTGCCGAAAGGGTAGCAACCCTAAGGAGGTGTCTTTGACGTAGACGAACTTAAAAGACAAATATCCGAAGAAGAACAACACACACAAGGCGATACCTTTTGGTCAGATCCCAAATCCGCCGAGAAATTCCTTAAACAATTAAGCACAAAGAAAAGTACGGTAGCTGACTATGAGCAAGTGAACTCCGCATACGAAGATTTCCAAGTCATAAGAGAGTTTTACGAACTTGGAGAGATAGACGAGGCGGAAGCAAACGAGAACATAGAAAAGTTAGACAAGCTTATCGAGAGTTTGGAACTTAAAAGCATGTTGTCCGAAGAAGAAGACGCATTGTCAGCTATTATAACCATAAACGCAGGAGCAGGAGGCACTGAAAGCTGTGATTGGGCGAGTATGCTGATGCGAATGTACGTCCGTTGGGCTGAAAGAAACAAATACAAGCTTACAGAAATCGACTACCAAGAAGGAGATGTTGCCGGAGTGAAAAGCGTAAGCTTTCAAATCGATGGAGCAAACGCCTACGGCTACCTTAAAAGCGAAAGCGGCGTACACCGATTGGTAAGAATATCACCATTCAACGCAGCCGGCAAACGCCAAACCTCCTTTGCCTCAGTCTATGTCTATCCCGTTGTAGATGAGAATATAGAAATCAATATCAACCCTGCCGACATCGAATGGGACACATTCCGCTCCTCAGGACCCGGAGGACAAAACGTAAACAAAGTAGAAACAGCCGTAAGACTGCATTACAAACCCGACAACATAGTCATAGAGTGCCAACAAACCCGTTCGCAACTCCAAAACCGCGAGAAAGCAATGCAGATGCTCAAATCGCAACTCTACGAAAAAGAACTACGCAAGAAAAAAGAAAAGATAGCCGAAATAGAAGGCAACAAAAAGAAAATAGAGTGGGGAAGCCAAATCCGAAACTACGTTTTACATCCGTATAAACTCGTAAAAGACGTGCGAACCAACGTTGAAACAACCGACACCGCCGCAGTGTTGGACGGAGACTTGGACGCATTCATCAAAGCCTTCCTGATGGAATACTAAAACCAAGGAACACTACTTCTTTAACTGCTTTTTCTTATCCTTATACACCTGAGCGAGCGTGCCAATCATGGTTTTAAGCTCCTTTTTCTTTGCTTTCACCACATCGGGATTCTTTTTAGCCCACTCCAACAAAGGTTTGGCACACTCATCTTCCGCCTTTTTCAACTCAGCCTTATTCTTCGCAGCCTTAATCTTCTGTTCGCATTGCTTACACATAGCCTTAGGCTTATCCAAATCCCCTTCCGCAAACGCAAACAAAAACGGCACAACTGCCAAAGCAAGAAATAATTTACGCATACTCATAATTCTGTTTTTTATATCGCAACAAAACCGTCGCATCGGTTCGCAAAAATAAATCCAATCAACCAAATAACGTGATAAACCCTTGAAAATTATTTAACCGAATCGCAATTTAAGAATCTCAAACTTCGTTTCGGGAAATTCTTTTCAAGAAAGAATTCCGCAAAATCAAGTTTCGATTTTCCCGAACAAAGATTCACAAACACAAAACGAGCGTTCGCAAATGCAAAAGCAAGTCGAACGCTCGTTTTTCTTTACCTTATATATATATAGGGTTTACTTTAT
>JAEIGA010003544.1_pt1 | contig 24422 bp, 24 predicted proteins | sample 9270691 | NCBI WGS metagenome assembly JAEIGA01 (sample SAMN17057246, study PRJNA624740) | gut metagenome | biome: biome; isolation source: fecal sample | host: Bos grunniens | place: China: Xizang | collected 2019 | reverse complement strand
GCCCGGCATCGGGCTCCACACGATCTGCGGGTTCACGCTCATCGCCTCCGGCGGCAGGAAGTACTTCTGCATCGCGTTCTTGAAGGAGTCCTCGGCCTTCTTGATCTTGTTGATGTCGAAGTCGAAGCCGAAGTCGGGGTCGCCGTCGAGGCAGTGCCACATGGTGATGATGTCGGGCTGGCAGGTGCCGCCGGACATCGGCGCCATCGAGAGGTCAAGGCCGTCCGCGCCGCCGCGGAGCGCCGCGAGGTAGCAGGCGACGCCGTTGCCGGCGGTCTCGTGGGAGTGGAACTGGATGTGCACCTTGTCGCCCAGGAGCGCGCGGCAGAGCTTCATCGTGTTGTAGACGGTCGTCGGCGTGGAGGTACCGGAGGCGTCCTTGAACGCGACGCGGTCGAAGGGGATGCCCGCGTCCATGATCATCTTGAGGCGGTCGCGGTAGAACTCCGGCGTGTGCGTGCCCTTGTTGTCGATGCCGGGCGGAAGGCCCATCATCGTCACCACCACCTCGTGGTTGAGGCCGGCGTCGTGGATGCACTGGCCGGACCACTTGAGGTTGTTGACGTCGTTGAGGGCGTCGAAGTTGCGGATCGAGCTCATGCCGTGCTTCTTGAACATGTCGGCGTGGAGCTTGATCATGTCCGAGCTCTGCGACTCGAGGCCCACCACGTTCACGCCACGCGATAGCGTCTGGAGGTCGGCCTCGGGCGCGGCGGCGCGGAACTTGTCCATGACCTCGAACGCGTCCTCCTGGCAGTAGAAGTAGCAGCTCTGGAACCGCGCGCCGCCGCCGGCCTCGAACCAGCGGACGCCGGCCGCGTAAGCTTCCTCGACGCAGGGGAGGAAGTCCTTGGAGAGAACGCGCGCGCCGATGACGGACTGGAAGCCGTCGCGGAACGCAGTGAGCATGAACTTTACGTTTTTCTTAGCCATTGCTGTTGCCTTTGCTGTTTGGAAGTTGAAATTGCCTGTTTAGCCCCGCATCGCCACCGCGATGGCGAGGGCGACGTTCGCGTCGTCGTCCGCCGCGGCCGCGGCGGGCTTCTTCTTCGGCGCGGAGTCCGGCAGGATCGCGTCGAACCTGGCGACGACGCCCATCGAGAGCTTGGTGACGACGATGAGGAGTGAGAGAAAGCAGTAGACGATGCCCATTCCGGCGATCATCAGAACTATTCCTTGGCCTATCATAGCTGGTTTTCGGTTGGGGGTTAGGGGTTGAGGTTCTCGAGCTTCAGCGTGTCGAAGTCGATGCGGCGGTAATAGCAGTTCCTGGGCTCGCCCTGCTGGTTCTTGGTGTGGCAGATGCCGCCGCGGCAAGGGCGGACCACGTAGAGGAGCGAGTTCTGCTCGCAGTTAACGTAGGCCTCGAGGAGGTCGAAGGTCTCGCCGCTCGTCTCGCCCTTGAACCAGAGCTTGTTGCGGCTCGTCGACCAGAGGACGAGCTTGCGCTTGGCGAAGCTCTCCTTCATCGCGAACTCGTTGGTGTAGGCGACGAGGATCACCTCCTTGGTGTCCGCGTTCTGCACCGCGACGGGGATTACCCCGGGGTCGCAGTCGGCCGAGCCCGCGGCGCGGGTCGCGGCGACCTGGGCGCCGACCTTCTCGAGCTTGGTGAAGTCGAGCGTCAGGTCCGATGATTCCTCCAGCTGTCCCATTGATTCCTCCTTCAGTCGATCGAAAAAGTCTGCCCCGGCGCCGGCGCCTCGACGTGGCGGATGCCCTGCTCGCGCAGGATGTCCGCCATCGCGGCGACCTTCTCCGGCTCGCCGTGCACGGCGAACGCGTGGCGCACGTTGTCCTTGATCTCGCCGATCCAGTCGACGAGCCCCGAGCGGTCGGCGTGGGCCGAGAGGGCGTTGATGACCTCGACGCGCGCCCGGAGCGGCACCTCCTCGCCGAAGACCTTGATCGTATCGCGCTTTTCGACGATGCGCCGGCCGAGGGTGTTCTCGGCCTGGAAGCCGCAGATGAGGATGATGTTGTCCTCGTCCTGCGCGCAGTGCTTGAGGTGGTGGAGCACCCTGCCGCCCTCGCACATGCCGGACGCGGCGATGATGATCATCGGGCCGGGGGTGTCGTTGAGCGCCATCGACTCCTCGGGCGTCCCCACGAACACCATGCCCGGGAACTCGAGCGGGTCCTTGCCGGCCCAGAGCATCCGCCGAGCCTCGTCGTTGTAGACCTCGCGGTGCTTCGCGTAGATGCGCGTCGCCTTCTGGGAGAGCGGCGAGTCGATGTAGACCTTCACCTCGCGCGGCACCTTGCCGCGCTCGCGGAGACGGTTCAGGTAGTAGATGATCTGCTGGGTGCGGCCGACGGAGAACGCGGGGACGAGCAGCTTCGCGTTGTGGCGGTCGATGTACTTGAGGTAGCGCTCGAGCCGCAGCTCCACGTCGTCCGCCGACGGGTGCAGGCGGTCGGCGTAGGTCGACTCGACGAGCAGGATGTCGGCGCCGGCCGGGTACTCGTAGTGGCGCAGGATCGGCTGGTTGGGCTGGCCGAGGTCGCCGGAGAAGAGCAGGCGGTGGTTGTGGCCGCGGTCGGAGCGGACGTCGAGCTGGACGAGCGCGGAGCCGAGGATGTGGCCGGCGTTGAAGAGCTCGAGCGTCACCCCGCGCACGATCTCGCGCGGCTCGTGCATGTGCGTCGGGACGAAGAGCTGCATCAGCGCGTCGACGTCGCTCTCCTCGTAGAGCGGCTCGAACGGCTTCTTGCCCTCGCGGCGGCGCTTCTTGTTGACGTACTCGAGGTCGCGCTTCTGCAGAAAGCAGGAGTCGCGCAGCATCACGTCGCAGAGCTCGACCGTCGACTGCCGCGCGTAGACGCGGCCGCGGAAGCCCTGGCGGACGAGCTGCGGCAGGTTGCCGGAGTGGTCGATGTGCGCGTGCGAGAGCACCACGCAGTCGACCGTCTTCGGGTCGATCGTCAGGTTGCGGTTCCTCTCGAACGCCTCCTTGCGGTGGCCCTGGAAGAGCCCGCAGTCGAGGAGGATGCGCTTCCCGTTCGCCTCGACGAGGTGCATCGAGCCGGTGGTGGTCTGGGCCGCGCCGTGGAAGGAGATCCGCATCCCGCCCCCTCAGCCGAACTTGACGGGCTCCACGCCCCAGATGTTGCGCGCGTACTCCATCACCGCGCGGTCGGACGAGAACCGCCCCGAGCGGGCGATGTTGACGAGCGACATCCGGTTCCACTTCTTCGCGTCGCGGTACGTCGCGTCCACGCGGTCCTGCGCGTCGGAGTAGCTGCGCAGGTCGGCGAGGAGCATGTAGTAGTCGTTGTAGTCGATCAGGTTGCGGATGATCGGGTCGAAGAGGCCCGGCTCCAGCAGCGAGAACACGTTCGCCTTGATCATGTCGATCGCGGCCTTGATCTCGGGGTCGCCCTCGTAGCGCTCGCGCGACGAGTAGGCCGGGCGCAGCTTCGCGACGTCCTCGGTGCGCAGGCCGAAGAGGAACATGTTGTCGTCGCCGACTTCCTGGTTGATCTCGACGTTCGCGCCGTCGTAGGTGCCGAGCGTGAGCGCGCCGTTCATCATGAACTTCATGTTGCCGGTGCCGGACGCCTCCATGCCCGCGAGCGAGATCTGCTCCGACACCTCGGCCGCCGGCATGATCTTCTCGGCGAGCGAGACGCGGTAGTCGGGGAGGAAGGCGACCGAGAGGCGGTCGCGCGTCTTCGGGTTGGAGTTGACCACGTCGGCGATGCCGTGGATGAGGCGGATGATGAGCTTCGCCACGTAGTAGCCCGGCGCGGCCTTGGCGGCGAAGATGAACTGCCGCGGCACCGGGTCGCAGGAGGAGTCGTTGAGGAGCCGGTTGTAGAGCATCACGATGTAGAGCGCCAAGAGCAGCTGGCGCTTGTACTCGTGGAGGCGCTTGACCTGGACGTCGTAGATCGCGTCGGGGTTGAGCCGGATGCCGTGGTTGCGCTTGGTCCACTCCGCGAGCGCGACCTTGTTCGCGCGCTTGATCGCCGCGAGCTCGCCGAGGAAGCCGTCGTCGCCGGTGAAGCGCTCGAGGCCGCGGAGCTCGTCGAGCTTCGTGATCCAGCCGTCGCCGATCTTGCCGCTGATGAGGCTGGAGAGGGCGGGGTTGGCCTTAAGGAGCCAGCGGCGCGGGGTGATGCCGTTCGTCACGTTGCGGAACTTCTCCGGCCAGAGCTCGTAGAAGTCGCTGAACAGGTTCTCCTTGAGGATCTTGGTGTGGAGCTCGGCGACGCCGTTGACGGACGAGGTGCCGACCACGGCGAGGTTGGCCATGCGCACGTAGCGCTCGCCGTTCTCGTCCACGAGCGACATGCGGCGCAGGCGCGCGAGGTCGCCGGGATAGCGCGAGGAGACCTCCTGCAGGAAGCGGCCGTTGATCTCGTAGATGATCTGCAGGTGGCGCGGCAGCAGCCGCTCCATCATCGACACCGGCCACTTCTCGAGCGCCTCCTGGAGGATGGTGTGGTTGGTGTAGCCGGTGGAGCGGCGGGTGAGGTCCCACGCCTGGTCCCAGCCGAGCCCCTCGAGGTCGATGAGCTGGCGCATCAGCTCGGGCACCACCAGCGCTGGGTGGGTGTCGTTGAGCTGGATGAACACCTTGTCCGGCAGCGTCGCCCAGTCCTTGTTGGTCCGGCGGAAGCGGCGCAGGATGTCGCGGAGCGAGCAGGCGACGAAGAAGTACTGCTGGCGGAGCCGGAGCTCCTTGCCGGCCGACGTGTTGTCGTTCGGGTAGAGGACCTTGGTGAGGTTCTCGGCGAGCACCTTGGTCTCCACCGCCTTCACGTAGTCGCCCTTGTTGAAGTCCTCGAGGCCGAAGTCGTCCACCGCATGCGCCGACCAGAGGCGGAGCGAGTTCACCGCGTGGCAGTAGCCGACGATCGGCATGTCGTAGGGCACGCCCTCGACCGTCTCCGCCGGCACCCACACCCAGCGCGAGGAGCCCTTCTCGGTGCGGCACTCGACGTGGCCGCCGAAGTGGACGTGCTGCGCGTACTCGGGGCGCGCCATCTCCCACGGATAGCCGTTCTTGAGCCAGTGGTCCGGCTCCTCCACCTGGCTGCCGTTGACGATCCGCTGGCGGAAGATGCCGTAGTCGTACCTGAGGCCGTAGCCCATGCCGGCGAGGTCCAGGGTGGACATAGAGTCGAGGTAGCAGGCCGCGAGGCGGCCGAGGCCGCCGTTGCCGAGGCCGGCGTCGGACTCGTAGTCGCGCAGGTTGTTCCAGTCGATGCCGTACTCCTTGAGCGCGTCGCGGCAGAGGCTGTCGGCCTTGAGGTTGATGACGTTGTTGCCGAGCATGCGCCCGATGAGGAACTCGAGCGACATGTAGTAGACGCGCTTGGTGTTCTGGCGCCCGTACTCCTCCTGGGTGCTGATCCAGCGCTCCACGATGCGGTCGCGCACCGCGTTCGCGAAGGCGGTGTACTCGTCGCGCTCGGTCGCGCGCGTCTCGCCCTTCGCGAGCGAATACCTGAGGTGCCAGGCGAAATCCTCCTTGAGCCCCTCGACCGACATCTCTACCCGGCGATCCTTCTTCTTTGCCATCTTCTTTCCTGCGTCCTGTTGTTTTGCTGTTGTTGCTGTTTGCTGTTTTCTTACTTGAAGAGACCCTTGACCGCGTCCACGGCCTTGCCTGCCCCGTCGCTCACCGCGTCAGCCGCCGCCTTCGCGCCGTCACCCACCGCGCCAACGGCCGCCGACGTGCCGTCGCTGACCGCGCTGGCCGCGGCCGAGGCCCCGCCGCTGACCGCACCGGCCAGCGCCTTGGCACCGTCGCCGATCGCGAGCGCGCTCTTCAGGATCGACTGCCACACCTGGTCCATGATCTCGCTGAGCGAGGCGCCGTCCGACTCCTTGCCGATGTCGGTGAGGGTGATGGACGGCACCGGGATCGTCACCAGCCCGTACTTGAGGCGGATGTTGTTGATGACGAGCTTGTCGATGACGAGCTTCCGCGCCGCGGCCTCGGCGGCGGCCTCCTCGGCCTCCTTCAGCCGCTCGTATTCCTTGCGCTCCTCGGCGGTCATCTTCTCGAGCTTCGCCTTCTCGGCCTCGGCCTCCGCCTTCTCCGCCGCCTCCTCCGCGGCCTTGTCCTGCGCCTTCTTCGCCTCGGCCTCGGCCTGCTTCAGCTCATACGCCTCCTTGCCGCCGGCGACGTTGTACTGGATCTGCTTGAAGTTGTCCACTCCGTTCTCGCCGCCCTTCACGTAGGAGGCGAAGAACCCGTCGACCGTAACCTCCTCGACGTGGATGTACTTGGCGTGGACCGTGTTCATCGCGACGTCCACCACCAGGTTGGAGAGCGCGACCGCGACCGGCTCGTCGTAGCCCTCGGGGTTGCCGAGCTCCATCTCGCCGACCTCGAAGCGCCCGGTGTACGGGTTGAGGTAGAGGTGGCCGAGGTTGAACTTGGTCTGGGTGATCTGCGGCACCGCGAGGTTCGCCGCGGGCTTCACCACCGGGCCGAGCCAGAGCGGGAGGGTCGCCACCAGCAGCACTACGAGCGCGACTGCGATCAGCACGACGTACATCACGAACTTTAGGAACTTCTTCATTTTTGCTTCTCCTTGCGAGGTTGTTGTTTTTATTTCAAGTCGTCAACGGTGATCTTGGTGCGGTGCCCCGAGCCGATCGTCTCCACCTCCATCACGTTCGCCATCCAGCGGTCGCCGAACTTCTTCAGCCGCGTCCCCCAGAGACGGCGCACCGCCTGGCCGTCCCGGAGCTCCTCGGCCTGCATCAGCGCACCGGTCTTGCGGTCCACCCACGCGCGCACCGTGCGGCCGCCGCGCTTCAGCAGCACCACCGCGCACTTCTGGCCGTGGACGGACTCCGCCTCGCGCTCGGCGTCGAACTCGAAGTCGTCCCACCACAGGTACTCGAGCGAGAGGTCGCTCCAGGTGACGTCGGTGCCGAGGATCGGCTGGTCAAGCTCGCCCGGCTTCGGGTCGAGCGGCTTGCCGTCCACCGCGAGATGCGTCACCGCGTTGGTCCGCGAAAGCTCGTAGGCATGGCGCGAAAGCGAGATTCCGCGGCGGTTGCGCAGGTTGATCTCCCCGCGGATCTCGATGTTCGCCGGGATCATCGCGCGGCAGCTTTCCACCAGCTCGCGCGGCGTCGCGTTGGTCGCAATCACGAAGCTCGCCAAGAGCGCGATCACTTCACCGCCTCCTCCAGCGCCGCGTTCCGCGGACCGCCCATCGCCCGCCCGGTCTCGTAGTAGCGCCGCGCGCCGTCCTTGGTGTCGGGATACGCCTTCAGGATCAGCCGGGCCATGTTGTAGTAGGCGTGGTACGACTTCGGGTTGGACTGGATCGCCTGGTCGAGCGTGTGCTCGGCGTCGCGGTACTTGCCCTGGGCGGACTCCATCATCGCCCTCAGGTTGAGCGCCGCCGCGTCGTTCGGCTTCGTGCGCAGCGTCTCCGCGATGTCGGCGTCCGCTGCCGCGTAGTCGCCGTCCGCAATCGCCTTCGCGATCCGCTGCTGGCGCGAAAGCGCCTTCGCCGGCGCCACCGCAGGCTTCGCGGCGGGCTTGGCCTTGGGCGCGGGCTTCTCGGGCACTGGCACTGGCGTCTCGGCCGCAGGGGCTTGCGCAGCAGGATTCCCCGGTGCCGACGCCGCCTTGGCCGCGGCGGCCTTCTCCTCGGCAAGCTTCTTCTCGAGCTCCGTCGTGTCGCTCACCGCGACCGCCTTGGAATTGTCCTGAACCTGCTTGAGCCTGAGCATGTCGATTGCCGTGCGCACATACGCCCGCTTGGTCTTCACCGTCGTGAACTCAGGCGTCTCCATTCGGTCTGGGTACGCAGCCTCCAGGCGGTCAAGCTCGGCGAGCGCCCGCCCGTAGCTGGCGATAGCCTCGTCGATCTTGCCGTCAGCGACGTAATCGGCCGCCGCGTCGATGTTGGTGGACGCCGGCTCGATGAGATCCGCGAGCCTCGGCTCCTCCTCGTCGTCGGTCCCGAAAGGCCAATACCAGCTGCCCAACGCCCCCAGCGAGAGCGTCGCAGCGACAGCGAATGCACCGAATCTGACCATTGGTGTGTATTATACCAAAAATCGGGCCAGCCAGGGGTGCCGTTTTCTCAACCACGCTCAAAAACGAGGTCTTTTATGTCCGCAGGAACGAAACTGCCGCAAATGGGCACAAAGGAGATATCAGCCTAAAATATCCCGATTGAGCATGAAGTCCATCAAACTGACGAAGGAAACGCCGGATTCATCCGTGTAGAACGGCTGAACACCGTCCACAACGACGATTTTCCGGAAAGAATCCCCAATCTTGCGAAGACCACGCGTCTCCTGTTCAAGCTTGTCCGCACCTGCAAGCCGGTAAGCCGACTGGATATACGTCTTGCCCCTCCCTGTGTTTACGACAAAATCGATCTCAAGTTGTTTCTTCTCGCGCTTCCCGCCATCTCTTGATTCCACCTCAATCATACCGACATCTACGCTTTTTCCACGAGCGACCAGTTCGTTGTATATGGCGCATTCCATCAGATGGTCAGGCTCTACCTGGCGGAAATTGAGACGAGCATTGCGAAGCCCCACATCCGCAGGATAGTACTTTGACGGGAAATCAAGGTAACGCCTTCCCCTGATGTCATAACGCTCGGCCTTTCTGAACAGATATGCGTCCATCAGCATGTGTATGTACCGATCGAAGGTCCGCGAGTCCGGCCTCCTCCCAAGCATCGTTCCGATATGGTTGGCGAGCTTCGATGGATTCGTAAGACTGCCCGAATCGCTCATCAGCACATCGTTGACATTGGCAAGAAACCTGTCATCGGGCAATTCGCACCTCTCGACCACGTCCCTGAAGTAGATTGTCTTGAAAAGCCCGTCCAGATATGTCCTCTTCGCCTCGTCCGTCCGCATGGAGAAAAGCTCTGGCATGCCGCCGTATAAAAGGTACTGCGTCCAGGCATCGGTTTTGTCGCCGCCGGCGGCGGCATAGTACTCCGAGAACGTGAGCGGATTGATCTGTATGGGTTCGCCCCGACCCCGAAACTGAGTTGCGACATCTGTCACGAGGAGCCGCGAATTAGAGCCCGTCACGTACAGGTCGATGTTCTTGCGTTCGCGGAACTCGTTCAGAATGTCGTAGAACTGCTGCTCGCGCTCGGCTTTCTCCTCGGCTGTTTCCCGCCCAGTCCCCTTCGGTCTTCTGCATTCCTGCACCTCGTCGATGAACACATAGACTCGTCCTCGTTTCTTGGCCGTGCGCGTTGTCAGGAAATCATACAGGGCATCGGGACTGCGCAGCTTCGCATCCTTCTTTTTGTCAAGCGCGATCTCAACGATGTTTTCGCGGCGTACGCCATCCCTCAGCAGATGCTCCTTGAAGAGGTTGAAAAGGAGATAGCTCTTCCCGCAGCGGCGGATGCCCGTCAAGATCTTGACGAACCCGTCGCCTTTGGCTTCAACCAGCCTGCGGAGATAGAAGTCACGCTTAATTTTCATGGCGCGTATTATACCACGAACGCCGTTTCCGAATCAAGTGGTCAATTACATTTTTAGGCGTATTTCCACCTAAGAATGGAATTTACCTGTCTGCCGCGCCCTTCGCCGCGCCTGTCCCACTTATTATAATATGTGGGCAAAGGTGGCGGGGCGCGGCGAAGCACATCTCATTGAATACCATCGAGTCCATAGACATGGATCGAAAAAATGACGGCGCGCGGTGCGGCGGAGGGCGGGGCGTCGGCCCGACGACGTGATTCGAGACCTAAGCGCGATAGGAACGGAAGCGAGTTGCGGTCAGTGTTGAGGATCCCCGAACAAAACATGTTAGGGGTCAAAGCGGACCTGCCAGGGGCCGTGGGTGCGCCAGCAGTCGCGGACTGACTCGACCGTCGGCTCCACGTAGATCGGGGTCGCCTGGTGGCGAAACCAGGTGTTCTGGCGCTTCGCCAGCTGGCAGGTGCGCACGAACTCGCGCTCGCGCGTGTCCCCTTCGCGGTAGCCGATGGCCGCCGAAGCGGTGGCCGACCAGACGGGATACTCCTCGCGCAGGCGGCGGCGCTCCTCCTCCAGCCCCTCCGAGTACATCGCGTCGAGCCGCGCGGCGATGCGCTCGCGCACCAGCGCGCGGTCGATCGCAATCACCGGATAGGCCGGCGGTGGCTGCTCCCAGCGGCGGTCAAGTCCGCGCAGCAGCGCCGAGAAGTAGAGCCCGGTGCCGCCGACGATGACAATCGGGCGATCCACCGGCACTCCCTTCGCCCACTCGGCGGCTGCGCGCAGCCACGCGCCGGAGGAAAACGGCTCGGCGGGGGTGACGAGGTCGACCCCGCCCATGTGGAACTCCTCGATCTCCTCGCGCGACGGCTTGGCGGTGCCGATGTCCATGCCGCGGTAGACGAGCATGGAGTCGGCACTCAGGACCCACGCGCCCATTTCACGGGCAAGGACCGCCGCGAGCGCGCTTTTGCCGCTCGCGGTCGGTCCCGCCAGGAGATAGGCTTCCCGTTCCGTCTTACCTGTTGAGCGCGGAGGCGAGGCTGGCGAGGATGTCGCGCAGCGCCTTGGGGACGCGGCGGGCGGTCTTGGAGCGGACTTCGGTGTCCTTGGACGCCTTGGCGTCGTACTCGTCGTAGGACGCGCCGACGGTGGCGATCTCCTTCTTCCAGCCCTCCTTGTCGACCTTGAGGATCTCGCGGAGGTCTTCGGGGACGACCTTGAACTTGCCCTCGTTGTTCGAGAGGTCGATGTCGCTCTCGAGCGGCAGGTTGCCGATCGGGGTGACGTGCGCATGCACCTTGCCCTCGATGCGCTGGCAGATCCACTTGAGGACGCGGCTGTTGTCGCCGAAGCCCGGCCACATGAAGCGGCCGTCGTCGCCCTTGCGGAACCAGTTCACGAAGTAGATCTTCGGCAGCTTCGTCGCGTCGGGGCTGGTGCGCTCCATCTCCAGCCAGTGCTGGAAGTAGTCGCACACGTTGTAGCCGAAGAACGGCAGCATCGCCATCGGGTCGCGGCGGACCTGGCCGATCTGGTCGGAGATGACAGCGGCGGTCACCTCGGAGCCGGCGGCCGAGCCCATGAACACGCCGTGGGTCCAGCTCTTGGCCTCGTTGACCAGCGGGATCGTCGACGGGCGGCGCCCGCCGAAGAGGATCGCGTCGATCGGCACGCCCGTGGGCTTGCCCTTCCAGATGCCGTCGAAGCCGGCCTTGTCCAGCACCGGGCAGTTCTCCGCCGGCGCGGTGAAGCGGCTGTTCTTGTGCGCGGCGACGTAGCCGGACTCCTTGACCTCCTTCTTGGTCATGCCCGGACGCGGGCCCATGCGGCGCTTGTCGTCGACGCAGCGGTAGCAGGGGTTGCCCTTCCAGTCAATGCCCTCGACCGGCGCGTCGACGCCCATGTCCTCCCACCAGATGTCGCCGTTGGGGGTGAGGACGACGTTGGTGAAGATCGTGCCCTTCTTGCAGGACTTGAGCGCGTTCGGGTTCGAGTCCATCGATGTCCCCGGCGCGACGCCGAAGAAGCCGTTCTCGGGGTTGATCGCGTAGAGGCGGCCGTCCTCGCCCGGCTTGAGCCAGGCGATGTCGTCGCCGATCGTCTGAAGCCGCCAGCCCTTGAGCTTGGGCAGCATCATCGCGAGATTGGTCTTGCCGCAGGCGGACGGGAACGCCGCCGTGAGGTGGTACTGCTTCCGCTCGGGGCTGGTGAGCGTGAGGATGAGCATGTGCTCGGCCATCCAGCCCTCGTCCTTCGCGAGCTTGGAGGCGATGCGCAGGGCGAAGCACTTCTTGCCGAGGAGGGCGTTCCCGCCGTAGCCCGAGCCGAACGACCAGATCTGGCGCTCCTCGGGGAACTGGGTGATGAACTTGTCCTCGATCCGCTTGGCGCACGGCCAGGCGACGTCCTTCTGCCCCTTCTTGAGCGGAGCGCCCACGGAGTGGATGCAGGGGATGAAGTCGCCGTCGGCGCCGAGGTGGCGGAGCACCGCGTCGCCCGTCCTGGTCATGATGTCCATGTTGACGACGACGTAGGGCGAGTCGGTGATCTCGATGCCGTACTGGGTGATCGGGTTGCCGATCGGGCCCATCGCGAACGGGATCACGTACATCGTGCGGCCCTTCATGCAGCCCTTGTAGCTCTTGAGCATGAGCTTCTTCATCGCCTCGGGCTCCATCCAGTGGTTGGTGGGGCCCGCGTCGATCTCGCGCTTCGAGCAGATGAAGGTGCGCCCCTCGACGCGCGCCACGTCGCTCTCGTGCGAGCGGGCGAGGTAGCAGTCGGGACGGGTCTTCGGGTTGAGCTTCACGAACTGGCCCTTCTTGACCATCATCTCGCAGATGTCGTGGTGCTCCTTCTTGGTCCCCTTCACCACCACGATCCTGTCGGGGGTGCAGACCTTGTTCCACTTGTCGACCCAGGCGAACACCTTGGCGTTCGCGAACTTCGGCGTCTTGGCCATTTTCTTCTCCTTGTTAAACTGTTGGGCGGGTCCGCCGCGGCGGACCCGCGGATGTCACTCGACGATCGTGACGACCTTGCCGTCCTTGATGAACTTCACCTTGCCGTCCTTGAGGGCGAAGAGGGTGAAGTCGCGGCCCTGGCCGACGTTCTTGCCGGGGTGGATCTTGGTGCCGCGCTGGCGGACGATGATCGAGCCGGTCTTGAGGAACTGGCCGTCGTAGGCCTTCACGCCCAGGTACTTGGGGTTCGAGTCGCGGCCGTTGCGCGCAGATGCGGAAGTAGCCATTTTATGTTTCTCCTTCCCTTACGCGATTGCCTTGACCGTGGCGACCGTCAGCTGCTGGCGGTGGCCCTTCTTCCGGCGCTCGCCCTTGCGGCGCTTCGCCTTGAAGTTTATCACCTTGTCGGCCTTGACGACGCCGTCGACCGCGAGGGTCACCTTGGCGCCCTCCACATAGGGCTTGCCGACCTTGAGGCTGGTGCCGTCAGAGACCGCGCAAACGGTGTCGATGACTGCCTCCTGCCCCGCTTCGACCGAGAGCTTTTCAATCTCGATCCTGTCACCGACCTTCACAAGCACCTGCTTGCCGCCGGTTTCGAGAACTGCGTATGCTTCCATTTTGTTCCTTTCGTTCCCGTTTTCCATGTGGAGGGGCGTCCAATCGCCCTTCCACGAAAAACAAGGTTCGCGTATTATACCCTTTTTGCGCTTCCGCTGTCAAATCGGCGGTCTGGGCGCCGGGCGGAAACTGGGGGAAAAGACGGCAAATAAGGGCGAATCAGGGCTTCAGGTTCTGGAGCGCCTCGATGCGGTCGTCGATCGAGGGATGCGTCGACCAGACCGAAGTGCCGCGCTTGGACGCCACACCGAAGGCCTTGAGCGAGTCGGGGAGGACCCCAGGCTGCAGATTGCCGAGCCGCCGAAGCGCCGCGATCATCGGCCCGGGCGTGCCCAGGAGCCGCGCGCTGCCCGCGTCCGCCGCGTACTCGCGCCGCCGCGAGAACGCGAACACCACCAGCGAGGCCAGGATGCCGAGCCCGACCTGCAGCACGACCGCGAAGAGAACGTACGCGCCGCTGTTGCCGCGGCGGTTGCCCTTTCCGCCGGAAAGCACCGCCGCCAGCACCCGCGAGAAGAAGAGCACGAACGCGTTGAGGACGCCCTGCAGCAACGTAAGCGTCACCATGTCGCCGTTCGCGACGTGGCTCATCTCGTGACCGAGCACCGCCTTGAGCTCCTCCTTCGTCATCTGGCCCATGATGTCGGTCGAGACCGCGACGAGAGCGTGGTTCCTGAACGCGCCAGTCGCGAAAGCGTTCGCCGCGCCGGGGTAGATCGCCACCTCCGGCATGCGCACGTTCGCGCGCCGGGCGAGGTCCTCCACCGTCGCCACCAGCCAGCGCTCCGCCTCGCCCTCGCTGCCGTCGATCGTCCGCGCCCCGCAGGCGAACTTGGCCATCTGCTTGGAGAGGAGCAGCGAAATGATCGCGCCGACGAAGCCGTAGACGACGGCGAAGATGAGGAGGTCAGCGTACTCGGCTCCGAGCAGCTTCTCAAGGTCGGCGCCGAACAGCGCAAAAATGAGCTGCGACACGAGGACGAGCGTGAGCAGCACCGCGATGTTGGTGACGAGGAAGAGGAATATGCGCTTCATGGGGCCTCCTTGCCGCTATGTCGGTGGGGAAATCAGTGGCCGGCGCGGTCGTCGGTCTTCTCGGGGAAGGACACCTTCACCCCAGCCTCGTCGATTGCGTAGCGTATGTTCGCCTGGGCGATCTTCATCGAGTCGTACTTGAGCGTCAGCGTCTTCGCGGACATGTCCCAGTCGTAGCTATCCTTCAGCACCCCCTGGTACTTCGCGAGCGCCTCCGCGACCTTGGCCTTGTCGGCTGCCTTCAGCTCCGGCATCAGCACCGTCATTTCGCGCACGTCCTCGCGGCGGCAGCCGCCGAGGGCAGCCAGCGCGGCGAACAATGCCAGGACAATCGCACTTCTCATCTTTCTGCTCCCTTCGATGTTCAGGAATAGGTGGTTACGTCACTGCCCGGACCGAACGGCGACAGCTCCCTGAGGCCGCGGATCACCGGACCGACGTGCTCGAGCGCGTAGTCGATGTCCGCGTCGGTGTTGTAGCGCGAAAGCGAGAACCGCACCGAGCCGTGGACTGCTGTGAACGGCACCCCCATCGCGCGGATGACGTGGCTCGGGTCGAGCGAGCCGCTCGCGCACGCCGACCCCGTCGAAACGCAAATGCCGAGGTCGCTGAGCCGGTAGGCGATCGCCTCGCCCTCGACGTACTCGAAGCTGACGTTGAGCGTGTTGGGGAGCCGCCGCGACCTGTCGCCGTTGACGCGCACGTCGGGGCAGGTGGCGAGGATGCCCTCCTCGAGCCGGTCGCGGAGGCGCCCGAGCCGCTCGCCCTCGGCGGCCATGCCGATGCGCGCGAGCTCGCACGCCTTGGCGAGGCCCATGATGTAGGGGACGTTCTCGGTGCCGGCGCGGCGCCCGCGCTCCTGGTGCCCGCCGAGCATGAACGGCTTCGCCTTCGTCCCGCCGCGGACGTACATGATGCCGATCCCCTTCGGCGCGTGGAACTTGTGGCCGGACATCGAGAGCATGTCCACCGGCACCTTCTTCACGTCCACCGGAAGCTTGCCCGCCACCTGCACCGCGTCGGTGTGGAGGATCGCCCCGTGCTCGCGGCAGATCTGGGCGATCTCCTCCATCGGGAAGACGACGCCGGTCTCGTTGTTCGCCCACATCACGGAGACGAGCTTCGGGCCCTTGGCGGCGAGCTCGCGGCGGAGCGCGTCGAGGTCGAGGTTGCCGAGGCCGTCAACGCCCAGCTCCACCGTCTCGTGGCCGAGCGCCTTGAGCCGGCGCACCGGCTGGAGGACGGCTGGGTGCTCCACCGCCGTGGTGATCACCTTGAGCTCGCGGCCGAACCAGTCCGCCGCGCCGCGGATCGCCGCGTTGTCCGACTCGGTGGCGCAGCCGGTGAAGACGACCTCGTCCGGGTCGGCGTTGAGGAACCGCGCCACCTCCTCGCGGGCGCGGGCGACGAAGCGCGCCACCTTGCCGCCGAAGGCGTGCATCGAGCTGGGGTTGCCGTAGAGGTCGCAGAAAAACGGCAGCATCACGTCCCGCACCTCGGGCGCAACCCGGGTGGTGGCGTTGTTGTCGAGATATACCGTCCGCTCCATAGGTTGTGTATTATAGCAAAAATCACCTGAAGCGGGCGGCATCGCCTGCGCTGCGGGTGGTGCCATCGGCGAGGATCCACAGCGCGGCGGCGACGCCGGCTTCGGGGAATTCCTCCGCTGCGGAATTTAGTAGCGCCGCGCCGGAGTCCGGCCCCATCACGAAAAGCGCGGTGGAAAGCCCATCCGCCCACATCGCCGAGCGCGCGAGCACCGTGACCGAGGCGACGCCGTTCGAGACCACTGCGCCGGTACGCGCGTCGCGGATGTGGCTGCCGCGGAAATAGGTGGCGCTCGTCGCCAGCGCCTCCCCTTCGCGCAGGTCGACGACCGCGGCAAGTCCGCTGCCGCCGGGATCGCGGACGCCGGTGCGCCACGGCCGGTGCGAGCCGCCCTCGCCCTGGAGCGCCTTGAGGTTGCCGCCGAGGTCGAGGAGCGCGTCGTTGCCGTCGACGTAGATCGACTCCGCGGCGAGGTCGACGGCGAAGCCCTTGGCGATTGCGCCGAGGTCGAGGGTGTTCGTCCCGCGCCAGCGCGGACTGAACGCGCCGCCGGAGAGCCGTTCGAGCGCGAACGCCGCGGCGTAGCATGGACGCATCCGATCGTCGTACTGCGCGAGGACCGCATCGTCGCCTAGCGGCGCGAGGCGACTCAGCTCGGAGTCGGGGTCGTGGGCGTTCAAAAGCCGCTCGACTTCGGCGAAGGCGTCAGCGGCAATCTGGCGGTAACCGGACGCGGAGAGTCCGCCGCCGCCGCGCACCTGCACCGCGGCGACAGTGCCCATGACCGGCCACTCGATGCGCTCGATCGGCTCACGAGCGCACCCGCCGGCAAGACTCAGGGACAGCACCATCCCAATCAAGCCGATCCTATATCTCGACGATTTCATCCTGACGAAGGATCCTGAGCTCGATGTCTGTGCGCCCGATTTCGCAAAGCGCAGTGCGCATTGCGCCCTCGGCGACATGCGGCTCGTTGCAGTCGCGCGAAAGGTGGGCGAGCGCAAGCGTTCGCAGCCGTGGCGAGGCAAAGCGCCTGACAAGATCGCACGCCTGGTCGTTGGAAAGATGCCCGCGCGGGCCGGCGATGCGCTGGATAAGCGCGGGCGGACGGCCGCTCCGGCGCAGGAGAACCGAATCGTGGTTCGACTCGAGCGTCGCTATGTCCGCCTCGGAAAGGTTCACGCCTATCGATTCAAGCGGCGTGCCGACATCGGTCGCGTGGAAGTACCTGCTTTCTCCGTCAGTGACGAGAAAGCCGACGGGGTCGCTGGTGTCGTGGGGGATTGCAAACGGCTTGACGGCGAAGGGGCCGACCTCGAAGTCCTGCCCGTTCTCGAAGATCGAGAATTCGCCGACGCCAGTCACCGCGGCAATGGTGTCGGCCGTCATCGCATTGGCGAAAAGCCCGGCCTTGGGGAAGCAGTCGTGGAACTTCGCAACCCCCTTTACATGGTCATCGTGGCTGTGCGTGAACACCGCCGCCACCACCGCCCCAAGATCGATTCCAGCGACGCGGCTGCGCTTCAGGAGCTCGCGGCAGCTGAGACCGCAGTCTATCAGCAGCACGCAGCCCCCGGACTCGACGCAATACGCGTTTCCCGCGCTTCCGCTCGCGAGCGAGACGATCCTCATTGCCCCGCGCCCTTGCGCTCGAAGGCGCGGTGCGCGATGTCCCGGCGATAAAACATCTTCTCGAAGGAAATGCCGCCGATGCGTGCATAGGCGCGATCAACCGCCGCCCGCAGGTCGGCGCCAAGGCCGGTCACGCTCAGGACGCGCCCGCCGGAAGTGAGAATCCTGCCGTCGGCTTCCTTCGTGCCGCAGTGGAAGACGATTGCGCCGGTTTCGGCGGCGGCAAGGCCTGTAATCTCCTTGCCCTTCTCGTAGTCGCCGGGGTAGCCGCCCGAGGCGACGATCACGGTTGCCGCCGACTCGCCCTTCACCACCACGTCCTCGTCCTTCAGGGCACCAGTGGCGGCGTGAAGGAGCAGCTGCGCGAAGCTGCCGTCGAGGCGCGGCAGCACCGCCTCCGTCTCGGGGTCGCCGAAGCGCGCGTTGAACTCGACGACATTCACCTCCGAACCGCTCTTCGCGAGCGGCCCGTGGGGGTTGGAGTTCGCGTTGTTGACCATCAGCCCGGCGTAGAGGACTCCACGGTAGACAATGCCGCGGCGCTTAAGCTCGCGGAGGACCGGCAGGATGATCCGGTCGCGGATCTCCGGCAGCATCGCGTCCGTCACCACCGGCGCGGGCGAGTAGGCGCCCATGCCGCCGGTGTTGGGTCCCTTGTCGCCGTCGAAGACGCGCTTGTGGTCCTGGGAGGACGGCAGCAGCACCGCGCGTTCGCCGTCCACCACCGCCAGAATCGAGCATTCCTCGCCGTGGAGGAACTCCTCCACCAGCACCTCGGCGCCGGCGGCACCGAAGCGATTGCCAACGAGCATGTCGTCGATCGCGGCCTCGGCCTGCTCCTTTGTCTCGGCGACGATCACGCCCTTGCCGGCGGCAAGGCCATCCGCCTTGATCACCACGGGAAGCCCAAACGACAGCAGCGCGGCCTTGGCCTTGGCCGCGTCGGTGAAGGTCTCTGCCTTGCCGGTCGGCACACCCGCCGCGTCCATGACCTCCTTGGCGAAGCGCTTGGAGCCCTCGATCCGCGCACCGGCGGCGACGGGGCCGAACGCGACGATGCCGGCGGCGGAGAGCGCGTCGACGAGCCCGGCGACAAGCGGAGCCTCGGGGCCGACCACCACGAGGTCGGGCCTTTCCGACTTCGCCCAGGCGACGATGCCGACGATGTCGTCGGCCTTGAGCGGCAGGTTCGCCGCCACCGCCGCGGTGCCGGCGTTGCCCGGCGCGCAGTAGAGTTCATGCCCTTCGGCGTCCTGCGCCAGACGCCAGGCAATCGCGTGTTCGCGTCCGCCGCTGCCGACTACGAGAATCTTCATCCGTCCGCCTCCTCTACTTCTTCGGCACCATCAGCTTCTGGCCGATGCGCAGGTTGTCGCTCTTGAGGGAGTTCATCTCCTTGATCTTTTCGACCGTGGTGCCGAAGGCGCGGGCGATGAGCGAGAGGTTGTCGCCCGTCACCACCTCGTACTCCAGGTGGGGGCCGATCACCTTCGGCTGCGCCGGCGGAGGCGGCGGCGTGGCCGGTGTCTGCGCCTTCTGGATCTGCACGATCTTGGCAGTGAGGTCCTTGACGATCTCTCCGCGCATCGCCGCCATTTCGCGCTTCAGGTCGGCGATCTGCGCGCGCAGCGAGTCGATCTCGGCCTGGAGCCCCTTCGACCCGTCCGCGCCCTCGATCCGCCGCACCCGCGCGGAGAGATCCTCGAAATTACCCTGCAGCACGTCCACCTGGCCGAGCACGCGCTGCATCTCGGCATATGCCTGCTGCTTGACAAACGCGTCCCTGCCGGCGGCCGGCTGCTGGGCGGCCGCGGTTCCGGCGGACAGCACCGCCGCCAACACGAGCATTGATTTTGCCTTCATGGTTTTCCTCCTCTATTCTATGCTATGTACAAGACAAGCCAGCACACGGCGATCGCCGCGACGACGAACATGAACCGGCGGTGCTTCGCGCGCGCCATCTCCTGCGAGATCGTGCGCCCGAAGGTATGCATCCCGCCGCCCGCGAGAAAGCGCACCAGCCGGCAGCGGAAGGCGTCGGGGCCTTCGATAATCCACGGCGAATCCTCGCGCGTGTAGCCGTGCGCGGGCTTGACCACCTCCGCTGTGATTATCTCGCTCATTTCGGCAGCTTCAGCTTCTGGCCGGTCTTGACGCGGCCGTCGGTGGAGATTTCGGCGCGGTTGGCGTCGCGGATGAGCTTCCAGGCGGACGACTTGCCGTAGAACTTCGTCGCGATCTTGTAGAGCGTGTCCCCCTCCTCGACCACGTACTCGTCGGGAATCCTGTCGCGCATCGCCTTGAGCTCGGCGGCCTTCGCGGCGGCCTCGTCCTCCGCGGCCTTCTTTTCCGCGGCGCGGCGCTCCTTCGCGTCCTTCGGCTGGACGATCGGCGCGGTCGCCTCGAGATCCAGGTCACGCGCCGTCAGCGCGGCAAGAGCGTCGCCGGACGGCGGCGCAGAGGCCTCGTCGTCATCGCCGCCGGCAAGCAGCGCCTTCACGTCGCGGACGTCGCGGGACGGCGCGTCGGCGTCGGGCGAGTCGCTGACCAGCGACTTCAGGTGCTTTACCTGGGCGGCAAGCGCCGCGATGCGCTTTTCGGCCTCGGCGAGCCCCTTGCCGCGGGCCTCGCATTCCTTCTCCGCCGCGGCAAGCTTGTCCGCCAGCGCCTTGAGCTCCGCCTCCTGCGCGTCTTTCCCTTCGGCAAGACCATGCCGGACGGCAAGCTCGCGGGCGAACTCCTTCTCGCACGCCGCGAGGCGGTCGCGTGCGATTCGCGCCTTGTCGCTCCCCGGCTGCTGCAGCAGGTATTCCCTGAACGCGCAGTAGGCGCCGGCATAGTCGCGCGCCGAGTCGAGCAGCAGGCAGGCGAGCTGGAAGCGGGCCGACGCATTGGCCGGCTCCTCGCGGCAGACCTTGCGGAAGCCCTCGACCGCCTGCGGCAGGCGCCCGGCACGGTAGTCCGCCATCGCTGCGCGATATGCCGCGCCGTCGCGCTGTCCCGACTGCTCAAGCCGCTCGGCGCGGTCGCAGCCGACGAGCGACGCCGCCAGGACAACCAGTAGTGTGGTCTTATTCATCTTCGCCCTCCTCTTCTTCGTCGTCGAATTCGTCTTCGTCGTCCTCGTCGTCGAACTCGTCCGGCGTATCGTCGATGAAGAGGTCATCGTCGTCCTCGGCGGCGTTCGACGCACTGGAGGACACGGAGCCCTCGTCGCCCTCGGCCGGCTCGGCGTCCTCGGCGGCTGGCGGCGGCTCCTCCGACGCAACGGGGAGCTCCAGCTGGGCGTCGTCCTTCTTGTCGTCCTTGCGCTTGTAGGCCTCGGCCTTCTTCTTCGGGTTCGAGCGCTGGAGCGTCGGGTCGAGCTCATTGAGCTGCTGCAGGGACGAAAGCCCGAAATGCTCGAGAAACGCCGCGGTGGTGCCGTAGAGGAACGGATGGCCGGGGAGCTCCGACTTGCCGACGAGGCGGATGAGCTGCATGTCCATCAGCGTCTTGATGTTCGCCGAGACGTCCACGCCGCGGATCTCCTCGATCTCGCTCTTCGTCAGCGGCTGGCGGTAGGCGATGATCGCGAGCGTCTCCAGCGAGGCGCGGCCAAGTCGGCTGGGGCGGTCCATCTTCAGCATCGCGCGAACGTAGCGGCCGCAGCTCGGCTCGGTCTGCAGGCGGTAGGCGCCGCCCGCGCAGACGAGGCGGAATCCGCAGCCAGCCACCTCAAGCGCCTTCTCGAGCCCGCGCAGGGCCTCGTCGATCTCCTTCGAGGTGCAGGTGCGGTAGACGTCCATAAGCTCGGCCGTCTCGCCTTCCTCGACGTCGACCGCGCGGACGCTCTCCCTGAGTTCGCTCGCGGTGAGCGGGGTCTCGCTCGCGAAAAGCAGCGATCCCACGATCTCCTGCAGGGACTTCGGCAGCGGCATTTTCGTTTCGTCACTCATAGTCGTCGGGCCTTTCAAGCGGTTTGTCGTCCGGCTCCTCCCTGGACGCGAGGATGGTGATCTCGTGGAACGCGGCGTTCTGGTAGACGATCACCCGGTGCTGGCGCAGGAGCTCGAGGAGCGCGAGGAAGGTGACGATGATGACGCCCTTCGGGGAGCGCTCGGGATCGAAGAGGGAGAGGAAGGAGAACTGCCCCTCGCGGCGCGTCCGCTCGAGGATCTCGTCCATCTTGTCCGGCACCGAGTAGCGGATGCCCTTGAGCTCCTCGTGCGGAATCTCGTTGGCACGGGCGAGCACCTCCTGGAACGCGGTCAGCAGGTCGTAGAGGTCGAGGTTGGCGAGCGCGCCGCGCGCGTCCGCGGCGGTCTTTTCGAACTTGGGGCGGCCGCCGCCGTAGTCGAAGCTGTTCGCCTGCAGGGCCTCCATGCGCTCGAGCCGAAGCGCCGCGTCCTTGAACTTCTTGTACTCGATGAGCTGGCGGACGAGGTCGAGGCGCGGGTCGACCCACTCCTCGTCCTCGCCGTCCTCGGCCGCGCGGCGGGTGACGGGCAGGAGCATCCTGGACTTGATGACCATCAGCGTGGCGGCCATGACGATGAACTCGCCGGCGATGTCGAGGTTGAGCCTGCGCGCGTCCTCGATGAAGCGCATGTACTCGGCGGTGACGTGCTCGATCGGGATGTCGTAGATGTCGAGCTCCTCGCGGCGGATCAGGTACAGCAGCAGGTCGAGGGGACCCTCGAACACGTCGAGGTTCACCTTGTAGTCGTCCGCGAAAAGCTGCTCCTGTGCCATAGGCTGATATTATACCATAAATGGCAAATTGAAGACCGCGCGGCAGAAGATGCCGCTCGGGCAGGGAAACGACTTCCCCTCGAGCAGCATCTCGCCTTTTTCTGTCCGCGCCACCGGCAGGAGCTGGGAGAGGACGTTCTCGGCCACGACCGGCGAGAGGCCTGGGGTGTGGGACGAGAAGAGCACGAAGAGCGGAGCGTCCGAGAGGAGCTCCTTCGCGAGCGCGAGCGTTGTCTTGAGGTCGCGCTCGATCTTGTACATCTCGCCGCCGGCGCCGCGCCCGAAGCTCGGCGGGTCGAGGACGATGGCGTCGTAGCGCCGTCCGCGGCGGATCTCGCGCTTCATGAACTTGTGGGCGTCGTCCACAATCCAGCGGACCGGCGAGGCGGCGAGGCCGTTCAGCTTCGCGTTCTCTCGCGCCCACTCCACCATCCCCTTCGAGGCGTCGAGGTGGCAGACCTCCGCGCCGCCTAGCGCCGCCGCCAGGGTCGAGCCGCCGGAGTAGGCGAAGAGGTTGAGGAGCGACGGCGCGCGGCCGGACGCCTTCGCCGCGGCGACCGTCTCGCGGATCCACCGCCACTGCGCGCGCTGCTCGGGGAAGATGCCGAGGTGGCCGAAGTCGGTGCCGCCGAGCTTGAAGCGGATGCCGGCGGTCTCGATCTCCCAGGACTTCGGGATGCCAGCGCGGTTGTGCCAGCGGTTGCCGTCCTCGCGGTCGAAGGACGCGTCGGCGCGCGCCCACTCCGACGCCGGCAGCGACGGGCGCCACAGCGCCTGCGAGCAAGGGCGCGCGAGCGTGTAGGCGCCGAAGCGCTCGAGCTTGCGGCCGTCGCCGCTGTCGAGAAGTTCGTAGTCGTCGTTCATCTTCCCTCCCCTTCCGTCTCCTTGTCGTAGTCGACCAGCTCCGGCACGGCCGGCAGGCACGTGCCGCCGCGCACCGCGCGCTCGAGCTCCTCCGCCCGGTCGGCGTCGTACCACCAGTACGAAAGCGCCGCGTTCTCGCGCCCAAGGCGCGAGAGCACCGTGCGCGGAGTGCCGAACTTGTTCCAGTAGAGGATGCGCGTGGAGTCGGTCTGCCAGAGAAGGACGTACGGCACCGCCGCGGCGACGCGCGCGTCAATCTCGCGGTAGGCGGCGAGGCGGTCCGCCGCCGACTCCATCCCCTTCTCCGCGGCTATCAGGCGGTCAACCTCGGGGTCGCTGAAGCCGGTGACGTTGTTGGAGCCGCGGCGCGCGGCCTCGGCGCTGGACCACGAGAGCTCGGGGTACTTCACCACCCCGGCGCCCCACGCCGCCCAGGTCATGTCGAAGTTGAACTCGTCCATGTCGCGCATCCACGCGGCGAAGTCCTTGCGCACGATCTCCATCTTCACCCCGCACTCCGCGAGCGCGCGGGAGAAGAGCGCGAGGAACTTGTCCTCGGTGGCGCTGCGCGAGAGGAAGGTGAAGGAGAAGCCGCCGCCGAGGCCGGCCTTGGCGAGCAGCTCCTTCGCGCCCTCGACGTCGTAGCGCCAGACGGCGTTGGTGCAGGGGTGGGCGGCGTCGTAGAGGTCCTGGTAGTAGGAGCTCAGCAGGAAGTACGCGCCGTTCATCATCGTGCGGTTCATGGTCTCGCGGTCGACGAGCTTCGCCATCGCCTGGCGCACCTCGAGCCGGTCGAACGGCGGGCGGCGCATGTTCATCGCGAAGCCCTGGAAGCCGACCGGCGCGTGGTTGCGCACGCGGCGCTTCAGCACCAGGTTGCGCGCGAACTCGTCGGTGCGCGTGCCCTCGGCGTAGATGCGCGCGGAGTAGACGGGGTAGACGTCGATCCGGCGCTTCCGGAACGCCTCGAACGCGTTCTCGTTCTCGGCGAAGTACCTGACCACGATGCGGTCGAAGTTGCAGAGCCCGCGGCACTGCGGCAGGTCCTGGCGCCACCAGCGCCCGTGGCGGCTGAGCTCGGTCTCCACCTGCTCGGCCGCGCGGGAGATGAAGTAGGCGCCGCCGGAGACCGCGCCGACGAAGTCGAGCTTGTTGAAGTCGCGCCCCTCGAAGGCGTGCCGCGGCAGGACCCAGAAGGACGAGCAGTTGAGGACGTCGCGCCAGTCCTTCGGGCCGTCACCCTTCTTCACGAACCGGACGGTGCGCTCGTCCACGGCCTCGGGGCTCTCGAAGAAGGCGAGGGTCGGCTTCCACGGGCCGGTGTCGCTCCTTGGATCCGTCACCGCGTCGAAGGTCCACTTCACGTCCGCCGCGGTGACCGGGCAGCCGTCGGACCACTTCGCGCGCGGGTCGAGCTCGAAGACGAACTCGCGCCCGTCGTCCGAGGTGGCCCAGCGCCGCGCCAGCGCCGGCACCGGCTCGCCGGTCTCGGGGTCGGAGTCGAGCAGCGTCTCGTACATGAGGCTGAAGAGCATCGCGGTGTAGGAGTTGTTGTCCACGTAGGCGTTGAAGCTCTTCGG
>JAEIGA010003543.1_pt1 | contig 24430 bp, 41 predicted proteins | sample 9270691 | NCBI WGS metagenome assembly JAEIGA01 (sample SAMN17057246, study PRJNA624740) | gut metagenome | biome: biome; isolation source: fecal sample | host: Bos grunniens | place: China: Xizang | collected 2019 | reverse complement strand
AGACGATCTCGAAATACTTAATGGTATGATTGATGCTTTTAGAGAGGTTAACTCTGTTAAGGAAGCAAAACAAATTGTATTAGATGCTTATCTAAGAGATCACATTATCGAGGAAGATAAAAACTTTGAAGATGTACCATTTTGATTTGTATGATAGATTTTATATATAGCGTAATAGATTACATATCTAGAAGAGGTAATCTAGATGGATTCGATTTTGATCATCCTGAGTACAACTTTCCTGATATGTGGGAAGATCTCACAGACGAAGAAAAGTGGAATATATTATACGATGCTCAATATACTGGAATAGCTATACCAGATGAGTATCTACAATTTGGCACACTACAGAAGCGTATGCCAAAAGAGCATTTCTTAGCCAAATACACATACATGAAAGATAACTTGGGGGATGAGAATTTCCCTTATGTTATCAAATATGAAGATGGCACAGAAATCTGGACATCAGATCTAGAACCAGAGCAAAAGATTAAATCTACTGGAGTACTTTGGATATTAGCTGGAGCTGGATTGTGTGAGGATGCGTATTACACAAAGAATAAAGCAGCTGAAGATGATTTGATGATATATTCAGGTGCTATATTCTTTAAGGATGGCAAAATAACCAAACAATTATAACTTTGGCGCATATGTGGCGCATAAGGTATACAAAAAAAGCAGTACCTTTGCACCGTCGTAAAAATATAATCTAGGGGGAGTGACAGAGTAAGTTGTGTTGTAGTCCGAAAATCACTTCCTTTTGGGGTGGCCTTTGGCCATCCCTTTTTTGTGCCTATAGCTGATCCATCTTCTCTGCTGCAATACCTATCTTCGGTTGTCGTTTCCTTAGATACTCCTCTGTCGTTTGTACGGACTTATGTCGAAGCTGATCCTTAAGCTCAAAAACAGTTGCACCATTTTGTGCAGCAGAAATTGCTCCTGAGTGCTTCCATGAGTAGAACTTTTTATCTGGAGAAATCCTTAATAATTCTCTATAGCTATTAAAACGATTACGCATCGTATTCATACCCATAGGAACACTAGCTGGTTGACCATACCGACCAAAGATATACAAATCACGATCAAACATATTTAGGTGCAAATCAAACATGTATTGTAACAAACTATCAGGTATACCAACATACTCTGTAGTTTTGTTTTTCGCTAGCTCAGCACGCACACAAATAGTTTTATTAACAAAATCAATATCACCTATCTTGAGCAAGCGCATTTCAGTACCTGGTCGTATAGCACAGTAATAGAGCATTTCACATGCTAGCCACAAGTAAGGTTCTTTTGGCTTGATAGCATCACGCAAGCGTTTACGCTCATCTATATCAAACACACCTGGAGAGCAATCTATAACTTTTCCGATCTTAGGTATTCTCTTAATTGGATTAGTATCATCCTCACGAACACCTATATCCTCACACCATGTGAAAAACGAGCGCACAGCTTGCATATACTTTTCAACAGTTCTTCTACATAACTTATTCTTGTTAACTAGCTCCTCGAAAAACGGAATCAGCATCTTACGCTGCATCTGTGGAACAGTTAGATTAGGTAAGTTTTTATTTACATACTCAGCAAACACACTAAGCTTCGAGCTATAGTTCTGATATGTTTTCTTTCGTACATTAGGATAAATAAACGCAAGATACCTAGATACTAGTTCTTCTAGCATCATGGATTTCTTATTCTCCATCCACAAGCGTTGCTCTGGCCTATGATCTTCGGATTCTTTTAGAGGATTAAGATTCGGTTGCTGGTTAAGATACTCACCAGTTTTTAGATACTCAGTATAATAAGCAATTAGCTTCTCAGCTATTTTATCCCTATCTTCGGCTGATCCCGAACATAGGCCACTATACACACGATAACGATGAGGATCATTATCCGATGGTAGTCTGTACGCAAATTCTACATACCACCTTTTTGTCACATCTCCTTTCGCCCTATTGTACTTAGGGAAAGAAATCAAATTTTTAGTTCTCATAGATTAATGTTGTAATTTTGGGTTAACATTAATCACATTTCTTAAGCTCCTGGATGATGCTATTTTTGTGGAGTAAAATATGGAGTTATTCGTGTTTACTCCATAAATATAACTACACAACTTCGCTAATTCACTGATTTCCTGCGTGTTAAACACACTTTTGTGGAGATAGCGGGAGAAGCAATCTACCACTTGAAATATGATTAATATTGAGTTTATATTTGTCTATTTCGTGGAGTAAATAATATCCCGATTTTTACTCCACAAAAATAAAATGTTAATTATCAAGCAGTTACTTATTCCCACTTTAACAGTAGAGTTACCTTAGCATTACTAGAGCTACCAGTAGTCGATTCAGGGAATCCAGACTTAAGATTACTGGTATTAACTACCCAACTAGCCACTTGTGATCCAGTACCCGATGATTTACTATTTTGGTACAAACGCATTACATGTTTACTATTTGATAGATCTAGTTGTTTTTTCTTGCTGAGATTATAATTGTATGGTAGATTGGCAGACGATAGCATAACCCAGTCTGTACACCAATATAGAGTTTCAAACATTATATAATCATCTGTAAATCGTATATTATAATACTCATTATTCTTAGGTATAGCTTCATACTTAACACCAGTAACATAGCACACAGTAGGTTCTTCTATAGTTACACTGGCAGTATATTTATGCTTCTCAGATCCACGCTCAGCAGTTAGAGTAACCTTATACACACCTTTACTTTTATATTTGTGTGTAGGAGCTTTTTCTGTTGAAGTATTACCATCTCCAAAATCCCACTTATAAGAAGTTGCATTTACTGACTTATTCTGGAAATATACAGATAGAGGATGGTATGTTTCATAGATAAAATAAGCTTCTGGTTTTTTAGTTGTTTCAGTTCCAGATCCTGGCTTATTATTATCACCACCTGGAGTGTCAGGGGGATTATATCCACCACCACAAGAAACTAGTAGCAGTAGCGAAGCAATAATAGTTAGAACTTTTGTTTTCATAACATTATTTTTTATTTAATAGGTTAAACAGTTGGTTTATTTGCTCATCTTTTATAGCAAGCTGTTGTTGCAGTATCTCAATACCAGCAGCTCCTATATTTTGATTATTTAACATACCAACTTGCGTTGTATTGAAAGTTGCAACTTCATTTTCCCAATTAAAAAACTGATTAGGAGTTATATCTAACAAACTGCACAAAGTAAAAATAACCGAACTTTTCAATGTTTTCTCTTGCAATGCAGCTTTTAGACCATGCAATGTCATTCCTACTCCTTTTGCCAGATTTGTTACTGTAATTTTCTTTACAGCGCACAAATCACTTATCTCTGTGTAAGTCAGTTGTTTAGCCATAATAGTTATTTTTTAAGAATCTAAATTTATAATAAAAGTGTAAATTTATTTGCTCATAATGTAAATTCTTTGTACCTTTGCAGCGTAAAATTACACAAAAAAGCGCAAACACGCAAAATTTTGATGTATATTTTTAACAAAACATGTTGTAAAACATATAACCAAAAGTCATGCGCAACACACACAAAATATCATTTTTCACAGTTGTAACAAGTTTGGCACACCTTTTGCAATGGTACGAGCAACCTAACTTAAACAACTATGAGAGCGAAGCTAATCTTTGCATTATTCCTAATCAGGAACAAGGCATTACTAAAGTATCTTTGTTTGTACCACAAGTACATTTGTACGCACGAAAGGAGAGTGTTTTTCAGAACATTCTCAGCTTCATCATGGATAAGCGTGATGTATATGTTATATAGTCCACGTAAGGAAATGAAGTACTGGATATTATTAGATCGTAAGTGGAACGAGTATTTATATAAACATAATAATATATAAGGAATATGATCAAAAGAATTTATTACTACTTCAAGCTCAAAGAGCTATTGAAGATGAAAGATTTAATGCCATTTGTAAATTATCTTATGACCTACAAAGGTAAAAGTCTATTTAAGATGTGTATGCAAACAAAAGAGATAAGATGGTGGTTTGATAACATGGTTACTTTCAAAACCACATATCACGATTTACTTCCAAAAGCACACAAACATACGGAATATGCAATACAAGCAGAGCGACTAACCAAACGATTTTTTGCAGCAAAAGATATTTGGATGAAAACAATACAACCACATTAAACTATGAAACGATTTTATATTGAGAGTGGCATACTAGTATATGAGTGGCCAATATTTGAGCAAGCAATTCTCAATGGTACACATGGCTTCATTTTTAGTAAGGAGCAATGGAAAAATAGAAAACTTACGAAAGATGGAGAACAGGGAAGAACACAACTGAGTGCAAATGAAAGAATAGCTATGATAGATGTACTTAATAAGCTAAGATCATCTGGAGTTATACCATCACCAGAAGAACTAAAACAAAAACTAGAGAAAGGGCTAAAGATATGATTTTACATTACAACATAAAGCCATCACCTAAGGCGTGGCATGGACTACGACATTTAGCTGTGTTTTATTTAACAGAGTGCGATTCATCAGAACTAGCAAAAATAGCTAAGATAGCCACAGAAACGATAGATAGTAGTATAGGTACAGTTTATTATATGGATTGGGATTTTCTATCAGGAATAGGCACTATCCGTATCGAAAGCCAAATGGGATGCGAAATACAAGCTCTAAGAGATGCTTGCGACAAGATATTAACCAACATAAAGAACAACTAAAAACACACGACCATGACATTTATTATCACTATTGCACTACTAACAATTTTAGCAGTTGCTATATTATTGATCCTCGAAAGAACTATAGCGAACAACAAGCAATCATCCATACTTACTGAGCATACAAAAACGCTACTGGAGATAGCTGAGAAAACTTGCGAAAGTATGCTCAAGATCACAAAATCTTTTGAGGAAGTTTTGGAGAAACAAAATAGTACTATCAATAAGATTTTAGATAAGTATGAAAAAGTTACAAAATGACTTCACAACACCAGAACAAAGTAAGAGGTTGTTAGAGTTAGGAGTGCCTGCATGGACAGCGAACTGCTTCCGATGGGATTTTTATAGTGAATTTGATTTGGTTAGTGAAGATGAAAGATATAGCACATCTATTTCTTCAATATGTTATAAACATCAATTTAACTTCCGTAATAAACTTCCATGCTGGTCAGTCGGCAGGTTGATTGAGATATACGAAATCGTAGGAGAGAACGGAGGACAATGCGTAACAACAAAAAAAGGCACATCTCGTTTAGAGATCCTTGTGCAACTTTATGAGGAGAATGCAACATTATTAGACTTTTCAAAATTGGAGGAATGAGTATGAAGAATATAGACTTATCTCAAGAACAAATTGGAGCTATTTTTTACACCAGGGACTATTCGGAAGCAAAGCTCATTGAACGCATAGGCAGTTATTTGTACAGATTTGAAGTTGATACATTTAATACATTTGATACACAAACAAGAATCTATAACAAAAGAGGTAATATTATCCAAGCTGATATGAGAAAATCACATCCACTAGACTTAATAGAGAAACAATAGAAACAAGACTAACTATGAGGCAATTATCTTTTTGTCGTACATCAACTAAAGATGTTTGGTGTATTATAATTCCTAAATGGCGCCTTACTAATACAGAAGCTGAACAACTGCGACTCCGCATAGAGAGAATGAGATCATTTGATTATATACGGATGGAAGTAAAAGAAGATACTTATGAGTTCTACGGAAATTATCATTTTGTTTCTGCCACGCACATACAGAACATGATGATTCGAGTTAATAATACTATTGACCAGATAAGAGTAATTTTATACGATAAAGCAAAATGAGTATGAAAACAAGACTACTAAGGAAACTTCGCAGAGAAGCGAATGAGCATTTTCGATTTACTATTATCGGAAATAATTTTGATACATTTGCTTATGTAAAATCTCACGACAAAACAGTACATACTATCTTACATACAGGATTTAGTCTCATAAAAGCAACTAAATTCTGCCAAGATAAAATTAGAGAATATATATTAAAGAGAGTTTCACAAATGAGATCAAAATAATACTATGGCACGAAGATTAACAGATACGTATTTTGTAGAATGTGAGTATTTTTATACGATAAAGCAAAATGGTAATGAAAGTGAAGATGATGGATATTATAAATTTCTTATAGAAGTACCCCCACAAGATTCTATCATTACTGCATTACAGGAAGCAATATGTAGATACATTAAGAGTATAAACGATCTAGGCTATGATGCGTTTCTAACAATAAGAAATATATATATATCAAAGATTACACCACTATGAGCAAAGAATGGAAAGGAAATAAGAAGTCGGTTAGTACTATGTTAGGTATGAGTACTACATGGTATCCAGAAAATAGAGCTGCTGGAGATTACTATACAACTGATCCGACTGCAGTCCGTCAGTTTATAAATCACTTACAAATAGACGGAAAAATTACTGAGGGTATAATTTGGGAACCAGCTTGTGGTTGTGGTAACATAAGCAAGGAACTTATAAATGCAGGATATAATGTATTTTCTACAGATTTGCATGATAGAGGATTTGGAGAAAGCGGAATTGATTTTCTACAAACCTTTATAAAGCCACTAGACTGTGACACAATTATAACAAACCCACCATATAGCCTGGCTAATGAATTTATATTAAAAGCCATGGATGCACTACCTAAGCATGGTCGATATTATGCACTAATGAATATATCGTATCTTGCTGGAATTAAAAGATACAAAGAGATATACGAAAAAGGATATCTAAAAGCAATACATATTTATCCCCATAGAATACACTGCTATAAAAACAATGAAATCACAGGACACAGCTCACCAGTTAACTATGCGTGGTTTGAATTTAGTCCGTCAACTCTTGTTAATAAATATATACAACCAAGAATATATTGGATTGAAAAATAATACAGCTATGCGTATAGGATTGATAGATGTGGATCACCACAACTTCCCAAATATAGCACTTATGAAACTTAGTGCCTGGCACAAAAAAATTGGTAATACTGTTGAATGGTACACGCCATTTGAGCATTATGATATTGTATATATGTCAAAGGTATTTTCATTTAGTGAAGATTACAAATACCCAATATGTGCAGATGAAATTGTATATGGAGGAACTGGATACCAAATAAAGAATAACAATGGCAAAGAGTGCTTTAGATTGTATGAACCAAAATTCAATAAATTTCTAACCAGCAAAAATACACTTATATCACAAAGTATTTTTCTACCTGACTACATAGAGCACATATACCCAGACTACTCTATATACCCTATGTACACCAAAGATACTGCATACGGATTCCTGACCAGAGGTTGTCCACGTGGATGCGCATTTTGCCATGTAGGACTCAAAGAGGGGAAGCACAGTTATAGGGTAGCTGACTTATCTGACTTCTGGAAAGGTCAAAAGAATATCGTTCTATGTGATCCAAATATACTTGCGTGCAGAGATTGGAAAAATTTATTACAACAACTCATAGACAGTAAAGCATGGATAGACTTCAACCAGGGATTAGATATAAGACTAATGAATGAAGAAAAGGCTCAGATGATTACTGATTGTAAGATAGATCAAATACATTTTGCATGGGATAGGTATGAAAATGGTAAGATTATTATACCAAAGTTAAAATTATTCCGAGAGGTGTACGAACGCAAAAAGAAGTGGAACGAGCACGGAAAAATAGTATTTTTATTGGTGAATTTCGACACAACTCCAGAGCAAGATTTAGAGCGTATATATACACTTAGAGAATTAGGGTATTGGGCATTTGTTATGATATACGACAAAGAGAATTGCACAGACCGATTTTATAAGGATTTAGCAAGATGGGTAAACAACCGTAAAATATTTGCAGTATGCAAAACATTTGAGGAATATATAAGATACATAAACAAATAATCTTATGAAAAAGAATGTGATAAATAAGGATATAGAACACGATGAGTATATGCCAGAACCATCTGAGATTATAGAAGTAGATGGAGCTATGGATATTAGTGAGGTTGTAGAACATGGTGATCCTGGTGTATACAATCTTACTGAGGATGGCAAATATGTAAAAGCATCTAGTCAGCATCAGCAAGTATATATAGATCTATATCCTGGTGGAGATAAAGAAGAAGCTAGAGTTAAGCATCTTCATAGATTCTACACTATAGAAACAAAAACAGATAGCTCTGGTGATGTACAACTAAAAAAGATAGAGTTGGACAATTTCGCCATCATAGATGTTTTGCGTGAATTAGGATACTGTCGTTACGATCAACCAAACGGAACTTTCGAGTATGTTAATATCCAAAATAACATTATTACTCTATTAAAAGACAACCAGGTTATTGTGGATGCTTTCGAGGATTATGTTAAGAACATACCTACTCTATACTATCGTACAGATGGCGCACCTATACATGTGAGATACGATAAGAATAGCAATACTACCTATGTAAAGGAAGCGCATATAGAGATCAATAGTGATATGTTGCTCAGGAAGATATATAAGAATATTATGTACTATTTTACTAGTACACTTCCACGCTTACGACCAGATCAACCTATTAAGCTATTAGAGGACACAAAAGATAGTAAATATATATTTTATAACAACTGCATCGTGCGTATCTCTAAAGGCGGAATACAGACCATAGAATACGATGAAATAGATGTGGTTAATGATATATACCATGAGAATAACGGAACATATATCTGGAGTACCAATATACTTGATCGTGATTTTCCTATTGATTTTATAAACAACAAAGGAGAGAAGCTACATAAGTACGATAGTGATTTTGAGATATTCGTTGACTGTATATGTGGATTAGGTGATGGCTTACACACAGACGGAATAGGAAATAATAGTACATGGAAGCAAGACTTGAGAGTACAAGATGGTGAGGGAATTGTACCTTTGAAGCGCAAGCAAGCTCTAATGAATATATTTGGCTATCTTATGCACAATAACTATGAGTGCAATATGAAATCTGTTATGTTTATCGATATGAATAAAGAAAATATTGGTAAGCCAGCTGGCGGTACTGGTAAAGGTATTATTGGTAAAGCTTTAGGACAGATGCTTAATCGTAGTGAGAACGATAGTAAGTATATTGCAGTAGCTGGCAAGAACTTTGATCCTGAGGATGAGCGCAGATACTCTGAGGGAGATATTACCACACAACTTATACATATAGAAGATATTAAAAGCAGCTTCCGATTTGAGGGCTTTTTCAATGATGTTACCGATGGTGCAGTATTTCGCAAGATGTACCAGGATAAAACTAGACACAGAGTAAAACTAATGTTGAGTAGCAACCAGCCGATTGATCTTAGTGCGCCATCATGCAAGAGAAGAATGGTAGTGTTCGAGCTAGACAACTTTTTCCACGAAAACAAAACACCACAGGATATATTTGGAAAACGATTCTTCGAAAGCCAATGGAATAAAACAGATTGGGGTATGTTTGATACCTTTATGATTAGATGTTGTTACGACTATATGAAAGAAAAAGATAGTGTAGGAGCAGATGGTAAGGTTATAGGCCTAAGACAACCACCTTTGCTTAACTACACCAATACTCTACTCTACTCAAAACTGAGCGAAGATTTTATAGCATGGTTCGCTGATCAGATACAAGAAGCTTGCAAGTATATGACCGAAAAGTGTTTCAGCAAAAATGGTATGTACAACGCTTTTTGCAAGAAGTATAGCGAGTATGCTGATGAGCGTAGATACAAACGAGCTTTTACCAGTTGGTGCAAGTTCTACCTACAAACTATGCAAATACCATCAGCTGAGAAACGAAGTACCGAAGATTTATTGATTCTATATCCAAAAGAAGATCCAAAAATAACCTATATCTATAAGTAGGTTAAATATATTCTCTAAATATCACATTTCTTAAGATTTGGATGCACTGGCTTGTGAAAGTCGGTGCATCTTTTTTGTGACACCAGGAGACCATCGTGTGCGTATGCGTTTACTCTATTTGACATAATATAAATTTGTTTTACCGCATAACTGCATAAAAATAGGGTAAAAACGAGTGAATCGGGGACAAAAACTCTTAAAATTGCGCTTTTTTGATTATTTTTTTTTGGTTTTATGAAAATCTAATGCAGTTTTGCAGTTAATAGTGTTAAGGATGCTATTCGCAGTTGTTGATAAACTTTGTAAATATTTATGGAATAATAAATTATATTTACTGCAAAGGAAATTGAGCTAAAAAAATCGCATGCAGTAAATTGTCAATTCTATGCAGTAAATTGTCAATTCTATGCAGTAAATTGATAATTCTATGCAGTAAAATTTGGAAAATTGGCTAATTTGCTGGTAAAAATGCCAAAAATAGGACTTACTGCATAGAAAATAGGCATTACTGCAAAGCTACTGCAAAGGGTTTGCAGTAAATTGGAGTTGATAATCAACGAGTTATAAGGTTACTGCAAAACTGCATAGAAAATCGGAAAAAAAATAAAAAGCTGTGGTATATCTATATTTTTGTTTTTTGAGTGACTATTGCCAGGAAAATACGAAAAAGTATCAATTATTAAGATTGTTTTTATATTGTGCATATTAGATAACTGTGGAGATATTTTGTGTGTTTTTTGATACATTATATAATATTCGTGCATATGCGTAACATATGCGCATTATACGCGCTCGTACGCGCGAAAGGAATTATTAAGTAATTAGCAAACAATTATCAAACAAGGTAAAATGTATTTTTCTTGCGCTTAAAAGCGTAAAATTGAGCGAAAATTTGGAAGTGTAAAAGCATGGTATTAATTTTGTAGTGGTTATTTCAAAAATAGTTGGTATTTATGGCTACAATATTGTTTTCACCTTATGTTTGTATTGAGCAAATAGCAGATGCTTTATGTTGCTCTGAGCGTACTGCATCTAGGAGAGTGCAACCTTTGAAGCGTGCGTTGGGATTACGCGCAAAGCAAAGTTTAACTAAGCAACAAGTGATCGATTATTTTGGTGATGCGTTGATTAGAAAATTGTAGTCGTTTTTGGGTTGTAGATTTTATGGTTAGTGAGCATCTGGTCTGTGAAGATCGGATGCTTTTGTTTTTGTTCGTGTGTGTATGTGTGTATGTATTTGTGCGTATATGTGGCGCATATGTGGCAGATAACGAGCGAAAAATAGCAGTACCTTTGCAGCGCAAAATGAAATAGTGTAGATGAACTTAAAATCAATCATAGGAATATTGGCCAGTGCAGCTGGTGTTTATTGGTATAAAAAGGTGCTAGATGCTGAGTATGAGGATCGTGTTGAAGATCTTAATGCTGAACGACAGGCCTATGTGGATGAGATAGCTAAGAAAGATGCTATCATTAATCCTAATGGTAGTTCTAGTCAACCTCCAGTATCAATAGTTGGATCAGTCACGATGGGTGGTTTGACATTGAATATGCTGGAAATATGTTTAACTATTAAGAACTACAGTACTGTTGATGTTGATTTAGGTGATTGGAGAAGCGTGTTGACAGTTGGTGGTGTAACTAGTCTGCGAGTGTTTCCATCAAACTTGATCAGAGTTAATATCCCAGCTGGACAGACAAGAGAGATTAGATTATATGCTAGAGGTGATGTTGCTTATCCTGGAGCTGATGTATTGAAAGAAGTTAAGCGTGGTTTGGTTGGTGATAGTCGTTTGTCTAAAGGAACTATGATACCAGCTAGTAAACGACCAGCGCAGTTGGATATTGATGTGTTGTGGTATTGGTCAGGTGGTCAAGAGGAATCGCACATATACAATGTACCATGTAGTTTTTATTATCCTTATGCAGGTTGGACAGTTGGTCAGTGGGTAGGATATAATGCTGGTAAGGAGAATCAACAGGATAAGAATCCAAGTTATTGGGAGAAATATGATGAGCATGAAGAATAATACTATAGGAAAGTGGCTATTGGGCATAGGTGCAGCAGTAGCTTTTATCGGTAAGCAGAAAGTTACTTTTGGAGTTAAGGGTGTTTATCTAAATGGCATAATCACACAGAACTCAATACCTTTGAGAGTTGTTTGCTATCTGATGAATAAAACGATTATTGGTCGTTTGCTAGTACGCAGTATATCTGGTTACCTGGTTAGCAATGGTAAGGTTATAGCTACAATGAATCAGCCAGTTAATCGAGTGTTGAAAGCAAATAGTTATATAGAGCAAGTTTTGGTTGTGAATATACAAGGCCAAGAAGCGTTGAAAGCTCTGTATGACAATGTGCAAACTGGAGATATTAATAATCTTTCGTTTGAGTTGATTGGTCAAGCTGTAATTGGTGAGCAATGGCCAGTTACTATTAAGTTTAATAAAGTGTTTACATGGGATGAAATAAAAACGATGGTATGATGAAAAGTGATGGTAAGAATACACTATTAGCTTTCGGCTATAATGATGATGTGGTGGAGAAAGAATTGGAGTGTTACCATCTATGGAAAAATCAACCAGTCGAGTTAGTGCAGCATCTATCAGGAACAGTTGATGAAAAGTGTGAAGCTATATTTGCCTATCTGGTGGAGCATGTAACATACAAGCTTGATGATGATGGTGTACAATGGATAAAATCACCAGCAAGATTGTTAGCAGATGGTTGTGGTGATTGCAAGAGTTTGACGATGTTTATTGCATGTTGTTTGAACTGTTTGGGCATAAAACATATTATCCGTTTTGTAAACTATGATGGTGGAAAGCAGTATACACATGTTTATCCAGTAGCTATTGATGAGCGTGGTCAGGAGATTATCCTAGATGCTTGTGAGAAAGATTTAGATGGTGTGATTTTGTATAATTACGCACGACCAAGTAAGAAACAAAAAGATTTTAGATTTTGAGTATGAGTAAGCTAAAAATATACGCATGTAGTGGTGTGGGATCGGCACAGAGTAATCGTGTCGCTAAGGAACTAGAGAATTCTGGTTGGATGATGAACGAAACTTTGCGTAAGTACTTAGGTACAAGCAAAGATGGTGGTTGTGCAGAGTATTTCCTATATATCTTTATCCCAGAGAGTGAGTTGGGTAAATATAATGCGGTGATCTACAATAAGCGTAAGCAACAGTTGAAAACTTTTGAGTATGTGCGTGAGTTGTTTGTTGGGCATGGTTATGGAACAGAAACTGAGATGTTGAATATTATCCGTAAGGGTATCGAAACTACTTTCGGTATGTCTGTTGAAAATGTGTTAAGCGTTATTCGCTCAGGTGGTCGTTTAGAGGGTGTTGGTATTGCAACAGAGATTGTGCTTGCAATTATATCAGCTGTTATGAGTATTGTGATAGCGGTAGTTAGTGGTATTATTGCGTATTGCCAAAATGTTCAGATCGCAAAATACACAGCTCCTACAATGCAAGAAATTGAAGATAGTACTCCAGCAGAATCTGATCTATTTGCAAGTAGTAAGAAAAAAGGGTTGTTGTTTGCGGTGGTTGCAGCAGCTGGTGTAGCAATTTATAAGATATTTAAGTAACAAGAATATGGCAAAAAGAACTTTAGAAAGTATCAAAAAATGTCCTATAGATTTTCTCTATTTGTGGGCAAGTGATAGTTTTATTTCTAAATTGGGAAGTAAAGCAAATATCATCCGTAGTAAGAAGTATAATCAATACCAGACACTATGGAAAACAGTTGTGGAGAATAATCCTAAAGCAAGTAGTCAAGCTGAGCTTCAGGAAGTGTATAATCAATGGATAAGTGAGATCAGTGCAGAGATTAAAAATGTTTATGGTATCTCTCCTAGTGCTATTCTTGAGAAGTTGGCAATGGGTGAAGATGTTTTGGGTAAGAACTGGAGTAAAGGTGTGTATGGTATTGGAGATGTTAGTAATACCTTTGTGCAAAATAGTTCTGTAACTGTAGATCGAGAAACTGGTAAGATTTTGGTTGATGGGGTGGAAGCTCCTGGCCAAACAGCTATTTATAGCGCAAATGGTGATACTGCAGTCGTAACTGGCTATAGCTACTACGATTCAACCAATAATGTGCAATTTCAGTCAGGAGTAAGTGCTATTGGTCAGTTCGGTGCAGTTTGTTACACAGATTCAACAAGCGTACAAAGAGCATCAGGTGGAAACTTTGATCCTACTACTGGTAGCTTCTGGCAAAATGCAAATAACTATATGCCTATTGTTAATGATCTCTTAAACTGGTTGATGTCACTGGTTGAGAGTTATACAGGGCAAAATCGTGTGGTTTTGACAAGTAGCAATACTGTACCAAAACAAACTGAGTGGATCGAGGAAGATAACACTGGTTTGTGGATAGCTGGTGGTTTGGCTTTAGCTGGTGCAGCAGTATTGGCTTTTGGTAAAAAGAATAATAATCAATGAAATATTAATATCTAAATCTTGTGTGATTATGGCAAAGAAAACAATGCTTAAGTTACCTAAAGCTCCTAAGGCTAGTGCTAGCGTAGAGGTAAAAGAAGCGTATTTGAAGCGCGTTGCAGAGATCAAGAAAGAGAATGCTAGACGTGCAGCTGAAAACAAGAAGTCAGAAGAATTGAGTAAGCGTATTGCTAAGGCTCGTGCAGACTTCCGTAAGTAAAAAAACGTGGCTGATATCCTACTATCCGTAAGCATGTAGCGTTTACATGTAACAAATTAAAACTAAGTAAAAATGGCTAAAAATCTTTTTAAGAAATCTAGCATCATCGATACAGTAGTAAATGTGGGTGTAGGTGGTGCAGCAAATGTAGCTGTTGATTATGTAGTTAACCAAATTGATGCTATCAAGTCTTTGGGTGATACTACTGTCAATGCAATTAAAATTGCAGCTGGCGCAATCGTTGGCTCAATGGTAAGTAATAAAGTTGCTCGTGCAGCAGCTGATGGTGTAGCAACTGTTGGTGCAGCAAACTTGATCTCAGGTTTGATGGCTGATACCACAACAGAAACAACTTCTGGTCTACCTTATGGTACCATCGGTCGTGTTCGTCCAGGTGTTCGTGCGTATCGTCGTGCTCATAAAGTATCTGGTTGCGATGCAGCAGCAGTAATGGGTAAGTAATTAACTAATGTTTAACAATTAAAAAAAAAGCAATATGGATTTCGTACAAATCATTAAAAATCGTTACGACAAAGTAATTGATCAGCTTGCAGGTACTGGCTTGTGGCCATCTCAATCTAAACTCCGTTATTCGTTGCCTATCCAAAATGGCAAAGGCCAATATACCTTTGATCTAAAGGAGAAAGGTGATGGTCTTAATACCTTTGGTTTAGATCGCAATGATGTATTCATTCCTAACTTCGTTGGTGTTCTCCTTGAGTTGGTAAACACTACTACTGGTGTTAAAAAATTGTTCTCATTCGCTCCTGTAGGTTCTACTGATGAAGCTCCAACTGTATTCCCAGTAGGTTTCGCTGATGATCAAATTGAGAAATTGTATTCTGGTTATCTCCAATGGTTGCTCGACAACCAAGTGATGATGCCTGTGTTCCCAATGGAAAACTTCAAGCACGTTCCAGAAACTCAAGGTGCGTTCGTGTTGAACTCATCTGATGAAGCGGTACAAGAGGGTATCCAAGTAGAGTATGATATCAACAAGATGCTTACTTTGCTCTATCCTAAGTACACTATCGCTGGTACTCGCGATCATAAGGTAAGCGTGAACTTTGATGCAGCTGGAAATACCTTTGAGTGCACAGAGGGTTACACCGCTAACATTGTATTGTACATGGATGGCTTCCTCGTTAAGGGTGGTTCTGAGTACAAGGGTGGTGGCGCAAGCAACCCATTCGGTGAGGCCGTTGGCCAATGGTAATTCGCCACTTTTCGCTCTAGAGGATGGCTGTTCCATCCTCTGGAGTCACTTTTTTTAACTTTTAAAAATATATTTATTATGAAATTGGAAGATTTGTATTTAGAGTACGGAGAGGAGTTTTTGCTAGAGGAGCAAAATGAATTTGAGATAGTATATAAAATGGAAGTTTTAGAGTCGTCTCTAAATTCAATGTCAACTATGGATGTTTTTGCTAGAGGTGCTTATTCTTATGGGTTTTTCGGTGGTAGTTTTGATTTTAGAGCACCTTATTTTGTGATAGATGCAGCTGGAAATTATGCTTCTTTAGATGAGCATCAGCTGGTTAGATATTACGAAAGGATTATAGAAGATCGCTATTTTATCGACTGGTTGTATGAAATGGGGATAATTGATGATAGAGAATATAAGCAGTTGCAATACGAAATCTCTTAATTATAATTAAAATTTGAAATCAATGAAATTGTACAAAAATATCGATGTTGTCCAAATCAATATAAAAGATGGTGTGAGTGAGTATTTCTTCCCACGCAATGTTGATTGGGCTGATAAGGTTATCGAGAAGATGGTTGTTTATTCTCCAGCACAAGAATCAGGTATTTTATCTCCTATTGATCTTAAAAACTATATTATAGAGCGAGATGCTTATGGAGATGTTTATATTGATTTGTATGGTGAAGATAATACTGAGCTTGCTTTTTCGCTTAGCGCACAAAGTATCGTGCATACCAACAATTATCCTATAGAGATCAACAGTAAGATTTCTTTACAACTATCTCGCATATTCCTTACAACTACTCCAAGAGGTGATGGTGGTTGTTTGTTGATCTATGTATTTTGGGGTAACCGAGAAGTAGAGGATATGGATCTTCCACAAAATAGTGTAACAGTGGATGTTGAAGTTCCTTTTGGCAGGGATGTTATGTTCGATGAGTTTATCGATACCTATATCCATGCTCAGGGTAAAAAGGTAAAGGGTATAGATGTATGGGGTGGTATTCATGGTGTACAAGATGTATTTGTTACTTTGCGTGATCACAACTATAGTACAATAACAAAGTTGTTGCCAACTGCGATGTGTAGGCCGCAAATGATTATGGGGGAATATTCTCAAGCTGAAAATGTGCAAGTGCATCCTATGTATCTAGACAATGCTGATATAGATTTTGCAAATTCGTATTTGCGTGCATCTGGTGATAGTAGGGACACGCAAAAAGTAACAATAACTTTATATTATTAATTTATGAATCAAAAACTAAGTGGCGCACAACTTGTGCTAGTACCTATCACTAAGATAGGTGAAAATAAATTTCCCTGGATAGAGAATATCCGTAATCGATTTATCAAATTTGTGGATTTTTATCCAACACAATATCTTCCAGGTACAACTGCAACTGGTTTGCAAACAACTGATAGTTTGTTTGTTACTTTCAAAAATGCAGCTGGTAATACTGAGTTTATTCGTAATCTTCCGTTGCAGCGTTTAGACTATACTCAAACTTTGGGTATTCGTCAACCTATCTTTAGTAATATTGCTTTGAGTGATTGTAGTGTGAATTGCCAAAACGAAGATGCAGTAGGTACAGTAGCAGCTTTTGTTTTTTGGTACGATCTTCCTGATTTCTCAGCTAAGAATAGCACTAAGCAATTAGTAACAGATTCTGTAAGTATTAAGCTCGATACTATCTATGGTCGAAATATGTTCCCGGATGCTGAGCGCATGACTGGTAAGCGTTTCCGCCGAATTTTATTTGGTGTTCCTACGATTACTCCAGATTTCAATGATGGTGTTTCTTCGGATCAAGCTAAAAACTTGTATGTAACACTACGCAAAGGTAGTTACAATGTGTTAGATAATGTGCCAGTGATGTTTTTGTATCAGTTTGCTATGCTTCAAAAAACGGAGTTCCAAAATATTATCTTTGATTTCCAAAGCTGTTTCTTGACCATCGGTGGTGATGGATCAATTCCTTTTGTAGAAGAGAATTATATTGGAAAGTCTGTATTCTTTAATATGCAATACGAAAAACAAGTAGGGGGGTAAGATATGTTTACAAGATGCCAACAAGTAGAAGAATGGATCAGGGATTATGGTCTGACTTCGTGGAGATTTTCATTTGATCGTACAGGCACACAAACTGGTGATGATGGCAGCGAAAAGCAAACTCGAAGCAACCGTATGGCGGTTGTTTCCGAATCGCTTCCTGGTACATTAGATGAAAAGATCGCGCTTACGTTAAAGCGTTTGAGGGAGGAATCAAATGTTACCTTATACGGATATGGTAAACGCGGGAAAGAGAACACAGGTTTGATGTATTGCGAGGTTAGGCTGGTGGATGACTTGCAGCAACCAGGTACGCAACCTGTGTCCTCTACTCCCGCTTATCCTGCTTTTGATCAAAAGGAGTTTGCGGATCGGATTCGCAAAGAGGTATTGATGGAGGTAGAAAACCAACGATATAAAGAGGAGCGCAAGCAATTTGAAGCGGAGAAGAAAGCCTTTGAAGCTGAGAAAAATAGTGCCATTGGTCTGTTGGTTCATCACCTTTCGCCAGTCGTTGCAGCTATGTCAGGCAAGCGTGTTGCTGGTGTAGATGCATCTGCTCCAGTGCAAGCTGCGCCTATTCAAACTCTAGAAGCTGAGTTAGAGGATGAGTTATTCACAGACGAGGAGAGTGATAAACTCTTTGATCTGATGGCTAGATTTAAGGCAGTAGAACCTAGATACCTAGAGTTGATAGAGAAAGTAGTAACTATGGCTGAGAGTGGTGATGCAACCTATAATGCAGCCAAAATGATGTTGTTATAATATGTTGAGTTATAATAGTACATATGCTGGTCGATACTATCAGTTACAAGGTGGAGAGATCTATGTCTTGCGAGGTGATGGTCGTTTTGCCTATGCTGGTGCAGTAGTTAGTAATATTGCCACTGTGCAACTTACTGGCTACTATCGCACTGGTGCAGACGGAAACTTGATGTACCAAACAACTAGTGATGGTTGGATCAGGATGATAGATGGCTGGAAACAGTCGGGATATGGTTCGCTGACACAATACTCACAAGCTGATGCTGAGTATTATGTTAAGCGCATGATTAAGAACAATGCACGCATCCTGGAGAATAACCTACTCTGTGCAAGATTTGCTGATAAGCTAAGCGAGGATCAGCGTGCGTTACTCTATCAGTTGCAAAATAGATTGCAGAATCGCAATTCTAAGCTTCTTAATGACGGTTATTGTCAAGATGTGCAAGTATCTACTCCTCCAGGATATAATCTTCTAGAGAGCGAATTAAATGTGTTTATGCAAAACTATCCTGGTACAGTTAGCGGTATCGGTCTAGTGATTAGCACTACTACACTAGTCGTTTCAGCTATCGTGATTGCTTCTCTAGCAACTGCTGCATACTTTGCGTATAAAGCGTTGTGGAAAGAGAGTAAAGAGGATGTTAAGTATAGTGACGAGCTGACACAAATATTGCTGGCTAAGTTGACTCCAGAGGAGTATGAACAACTCCGACAAGAAACACAGGGTATGGTGACTAAGGCAAAAATAAAATCACGATTCTCTAATACGATGGATATTCTTAAGTGGGGGTTAATCGGATTTGGTTGCTATACACTATACAAAGCAGTAGAACCTACAATTAAACAAAGCAAGTTATGGAGAAAATAGAATTTGGTATCCCTAATAGGGTGTTCTTTGAGTTGTTCTCAGGAGCGCATCCATCGGATAAAATCTATAGCGTACAAGTTGCTGATTGGGATGAGTTTACAGCTCAAGTGGTGCGTGATAAGAACCAGGAGGTTTGGGAAAACAAAACGCATCTTGAGTACAAAGAAACTCCTGCAGTCGTGAGCTTGCAAGAACAAGAGCTTAAAACGAAAGCAGATCACCTATTGGTAGAACCTACAGAAGAACTTGTTGCTTTTCTTGAGAAGCGTGGTATAGAGATTCCTGAGGAGTTGTGGGTGCAACCTTTAGCTTTTAAGTGGGAAGAAGCTGGTGAGGATGATATAGTGATGCCTGATGGGGATGTTATTGAGGATCTAGAAAAAGAACTAGACGAAGAATATAATAAACAGAAGTCAAACAAAGCGAAAGCACTATTAGCTGGTGTGATTGCACTAATTACTTTATTGAGATGAAAAGGGTGAGAGTTACAAATCGTGTGCAAACGATCAGAGAAAACACTACTTTGATGCCAGAGGGATTTGGTGGTTATTTTGCACAAAACATTGGCACTGGTGATGTTGAGGTAGATGGTTTTGTATTAGAGCCCGGAGAGCAACTTGATTTTTCGCATCTAGCACCTGAATGTGTGTGGGATAGTCCGATTGCAGTTGTTTGTCGTGAGAATGGAATTTTGCGTATAACCAGATTACAATATACTGTGGAGGGGTAGTAGTTATGTGGAATAAGATTGTGAGTTGGATTAAGTCGATGCAATTTGCTAAGATTATGTGTGCGATTCTTACTTTGAGTTCTGTTGGTCTTTTTGTATGGGGATTCTTCGTACCGCCATTAGGTGCTATTGATGGATCAGTACTAAAAGCTGGTGGTGTGTTATTGGCCTTTGCAACGTTGTGGGTTATCGCTCATATCGTGATCGAGCTAGATAAATCTGGTAAGGCCAGAGTATCTAAGGATGGTATCGAGATTCAAGTAACAGAAGAATAATGGGTACGATGACATCAATGTGTATGTTCTTTCTGCTGATCGTAACATACTTATATGTTCTAGAAAAACTAGGAAAATAAAAAAAAACAATAACAAATAAAATTTTAAGATTATGAGATTTGGAATTAATAATCCAGCATGGTTGCAAGCAGCAAGTGCAGTAGGTGGAGAAAAATTTTTCTACTTTATGTCTAGAGAAGATGGAAATCAAATCAGTTTTGAGGATACATATCTAGGTGAAAAATCCGATCAAATGGAATATAGTTTTGATGGTGTAGAGTGGGAACAACTTAATAGTGATGATTCTTTTGGTCTTGATAATGGAGATAAGATATATATTCGTTGCGCCAGCGGTAATATAGTATATGATGATGAGGCCGAATGTAATCTTGTTTCGTTTGATGATCATTTTGATGTTGGTGGAGATTTATTTACATTAGTTTATTCTGAGCCAAACTACAAAGAACATGCTGATTTTAATAGTTTGTTTATGGGTCAAGATTTGTTGTTGTCAGCAAAAAATCTAAAGGTGCAAACAAATTTAAGTAATAAATTAAACTCATTGTTCGCTGGTTGCTCAAACTTACTTGAAGCACCAAAACTACCAGCAACCACCCTAACCGAATATTGTTATACTAACTTGTTTTCTGGATGCACATCACTAATAACTGCACCCGAACTTCCAGCAATGTCACTTGCTCCTGAGTGCTATAGCTCTATGTTTGAAGGCTGTACATCACTAACAAACGTACCCGAACTTCCAGCAATGTCACTTTTCGATAGATGTTACTCTCGAACATTTTCTGGATGCACATCACTAATAACTGCACCCGAACTTCCAGCAATGTCACTTGCTCCTGAGTGCTATAGCTCTATGTTTGAAGGATGTACATCACTAATAACTGCACCCGAACTTCCAGCAATGTTACTTACAACCGATTGTTATAGCTTTATGTTTTATGGCTGTACATCACTAACAAACGTACCCGAACTTCCAGCAACAAGCGCACAAGCAAATTGTTATAGCGGCATGTTTAGCAACTGTACATCATTGATGGCATCACCTATCATAAATCTTCAAGCATTTAACGCAACTGGATGTGTAACAAGGATGTTTTTTGGTTGTAGCAGCTTATCACATGTTACTAGTCTAACAGGTTTTCCTAATAGTAGCAACTCGAATAGTTGGTTAAGTGGTGTAAGCGCAACAGGAGAGTTTGTTACATATAGCCGTTATATAGACGAGTGGACTAGAGATGCAAATGGCATCCCTACTGGTTGGACTATTGTTGAACCATAAACACTTTGCGCTATGAAATGGAATATTAAATTATAAAGCTATGAAACCAACTACTGCAATAGGATTGGCTCTGGCAGCTGCGATTGCGTGGAAGCTGTTGCATAAGCGTTCTAAACAAGTATGTAAGATGTCTGATCCAGCTCCTACGCTAGATAACCTGAAACGAGGTATAACTAACGGATGGTACAAGGCAGAACTTACTACTGTTAACGGAAAGCAAGCAGTACGACTATCTGGCAAGATGACCGATGGAAAGTTTTATGAGGATGTATATCCTATTTCTCCTGAGGTTGCACAAGAATTACGCAAGATGGGTATTAAAGATGAAAAGAAGTAGTTTCTTCATATTGTTTATATTATTGTTTGTGACCATGATAGGTTGTGCATCGACACAACCTACCATCGGCACGACAAGCAACACTCAAAACGATAGCATCCGTATACGCACAGAGTATGTGCATGATACGACCATCATCGAGAAGCTACGACTAGTGATCCAAAAGCCAGACACAGTGTATATCCATGATAGTACTGTTGTATACAAGTATAGAGATCGTTGGAGAACTGATACACTATTCCGTTACCACTCCGATACCATCCGCATAGTTGAGGAGAAGCTTGTGGAAAAAGAAATAGCACCTTTTGTGCGTAATAGTTGCATCGCACTGTGGAGCGTTGTTGGTGTAGCAATACTGGCACTAGTAGCGTGGATTGTATGGAAATTCGCCACAGGGAAATTATCGTTGGCAAGTATACTAAGTAAATTTATCATAGGAAAATGAAAGAAAACAACAACACTAGAATAGCAACCATATGCTTTGCAGCAGCTGGTATGATCTGGTTAATTGAGCGTGTATTAAGTATGAGAAAAAAGAGTTATTTTACAATAGCTGAATTGTGCAAGAGTACTAAGGCAGATCAGTTAGGAATAGATAACACTCCTACACCAGAAGCTGAGTATAATCTTCAACAGTTGATTGACAATGTGCTTAATCCAGCTCGAACTGAATTGGGATCTCCTATCTATGTTAAAAGCGGATATAGATGTCCAGAGCTTAATGCAGCAGTAGATGGAGAAGAAACTAGTCAGCATATGGATGGCGAAGCAGCCGATATAACAGCTGGAAATAAAACCAAAAATAGAAAACTATTCGAGATACTGGTTGCACAAAATAACTATGATCAGTTGATTTGGGAGGGTAATGGAATTTGGATACATGTTAGTTACGATGGCTCACGAAATCGTGGCCAGATACTAGCACAAAACTCATCAGGCGGATATACAAATATTAAAAATAATTGGCAAACTTATATTGGATAAAATTATGAGCAGAAGATTAAATGATTTAACTTATGTTATATCCGAAATTCGTATTTCGGATTCTGGGTATCCATACATTGAGCAACAGGGCATAACTGATAACAAGCAAGATGCTCTAGCACTATTTAATAGCTGGTGTGAAGATTTTGGTGCAAGACTAACGCAAAATATGCGATATGGAAAACAAATGCACATGAAAGCTATAGGAATAGATAATATCAATAAGAAATTTACTATTGACCTTTCAAGTTTTTAATTATATGAGCAGAAGATGGGAATGGGAAATGTATCAGGAGTTATCGGATACATTCTATGAGATTATGGAAGAATTTATAGAGGATGAAAATCTCTATGAAAGACCACGCATATCTATCTATCGTGGAGATTATGGTGGATATGAAGTAGAACTAGCAGAGTATATGGATCTTGAGAATCCAGAAGATAGCTATGATGCGTACAAGTTTGTTAACAAGGGAGAAATCGATTATGAAGAAATCGATGATGTTGTTAGCTTATATTTTGATTTAAGATAACTATGATTGGATTAATTACCATAGGAGCAATAGCACTATTAGCACTACGCAAGAAGCGTGGTGTATGTGGTATTGGTGCAGTAAAAAAGCGTAGATTATACCATGAGATCGACAGACTACAACCTATCGTAGATTTTAGTCTAGACTATGAACAACAGTCACCTCAAGCAAAAGAGGAGATTGAGATTCATAGTAACAGATACTATAATGATATTTATACAAAGCGTAAACCTATATCACCAGAGAAGTATTACAAACAACTCAAACGAGCTTATAACGCTATATCTGGAATAGGCGAAACTGCATTACCTTTCTATGAGAGCAAAGTACGAAACGAGTATGGAGATATAATACTGATCCATCGTGACTACGGAACAGACGAACAAAAGCTCAGAGATGCTATTGATTATATCGATGAGAACTATCATGGCTCAGATTATGATATTGGCTACTGGAATGCTCTATTAGCTATAGCAGCTGGCTTGCGTTTTGTATGGAACTCCAAAGACCATCACAGAGGATTAGAGGAACTAATGATTGGTGCAAAATCGGATGCTGAGCGCAAAAAGCGCATTTCCTATTTAGCTACACCAAACAAAGGTGGATTATATCCAGAAGCGTTTGCACACAATATCATCCAGGATAATTGGAGAGCCACAGACGATCTCGAAATACTTAATGGTATGATTGATGCTTTTAGAGAGGTTAACTCTGTTAAGGAAGCAAAACAAATTGTATTAGATGCTTATCTAAGAGATCACATTATCGAGGAAGATAAAAACTTTGAAGATGTACCATT
>JAEIGA010003542.1_pt1 | contig 24434 bp, 49 predicted proteins | sample 9270691 | NCBI WGS metagenome assembly JAEIGA01 (sample SAMN17057246, study PRJNA624740) | gut metagenome | biome: biome; isolation source: fecal sample | host: Bos grunniens | place: China: Xizang | collected 2019 | reverse complement strand
TTTCCAACCTTCTTCTTTAAGAAGTTTATCTTTCGCTTTATCTCTAATCATTTGAGCTTCATCTCGATAATGTTGTTCTCCATCAATCTCAATACATTTTTTAAGTTTTACCCATGCAAAATCTAATGAATATTTATGAAATGGAAATTCTCTAATATATTCTTTATTTGTAAATTCATTTTTAATAACATCCATAAACCATTTTTCTGGATAACTTGGTTTATTGTTCCATCTACATTCTCCAATATTATGAGCCCTACCTTCATTATGAGCTTTTTTCATTGAACATGAGATTTTCTGTTTTATTTCATTTGGTAAATGTTTACCCTAACACCAAATTTTAATTTTACCCATTTTTATTTTATCAGAATATGTTTTACTATATTTAGCAACACGCTTATCAGTTTCTTTTGTTAAGCCTTTATTCCAAACTTGGCCTTTAGGAATAGGATGAACTTCATGATTATGAGCAAATAACTAAGCTCTAGTTTTAAATATTAAATTACAACATTCACATTTCCATGTACCATATGGGGCACGATTTTTTAATACCTTATTGTTTTCTTCATTCATATTATTTTTACCTTTATTAATGTGATATTCACGTATCACATTATTATTTACTCTTTAACTAAATATATTATACAATTAAAAGTAAAAAATATCCTAAAATGTTGGCGTGAACCATGATTTTAGGATATTATAAAAGTGGCACCATATCGTGGACTCGAACCACGGACGGGCTTTCGCCAGCAGATTATGGAGATGAGATTGAGATTTGCACTCAAATTTTCTCAATGGGATGTTTTACTTAAACTACCTCATCACAGTCTGCCCCCTGCTACCAACTCGGGTAATATGGTAATAAAATTCTCGTTTATAAATATATTATACAATAATTATTTACATTATAAAGATTTAAAAATGGTCGGTCATGCTGGATTTGAACCAGCGTTATTCTTGAACCCAAATCAAGTGCCATACCAGGCTAGGCGAATGACCGTAAATCAAAAAATTCTCACATAAAAACACAAAGAAAGGAATAGTTGTGTAAAAACTTAATGAGAAATATGAGTATTCGAAGAAAGGAGGGAATAATACTCAAGTTTTTATAACCTTAAAAAAGGATAATGAATATGACTTATCATTAACCAAAATGATGGTGGACCGTGGGGGAGTTCAACCCCCCTATCTGCCGTGCAAAGGCAGTGTAATAAGCGATATACGAACAGCCCATATAAGAGACGGAATGTAAAGTTTTCCAAGATATTAAAATAGGAACATTCTATGTCTCAATTTTTTTTGAATACGTTATTGATAGGCGGTCTAAATAATATAGACCCTGACACATCAATAACCGCTTGCACCCTAAATTCCTTATCTATATAAATAATAGACTATAGATGGTGCAACACCTTGTAATTTTTTAAGGTTCAATTACAAAACCCATTCATCAAATTCAATTTTCAAAGATCGATTAATTAAGTGATGTTAATATTATATAAAAAATATCTTAAGTATTATTAAAAAATTTTTATTTTTTTTTTAACAACCACTTGTTTTGTTTTGATGCCTATATTATATCAAAATTTTTTTAGGCGGTCAATAGTATTTTTTATTTTTTTTTAACATCAATTAATTATCAAAGAGCAATTACATTTTTATTTAGGTGAGTTAGTTTTCTCACAACGAAATATAGTATACCAAAAATTAAAAAATCATTCAAGTATTATTTTTGAATGATTTATTTTTTTTTAATATAGATGTATTAAGAAATCATTCAAAACAAAATACATCCACTGGCATAATTTTTTATGCTTTCTGGTTGTCTTAATATTGTTTTATTTGATTTCATAAATGTATTTACAAAAATATTTTAAAATTATTTTTTTAGACCCTTTAGGGGGTTAAATTAATAAATTAAATTACCATATTTCTTTCTGGGTTTCTTTTCTTTATAAGCTGAAAACCATAGACCATTAGGAATATTATCAATATCTGTTATATCAATTTCAGAATTATTAATAACATATTTTCTTATATAAGGAACAGTAATATTATTTAAATGATTATTAATGAACTCATTTAAAGAAATAATTTTATTTGAAGAAATTTTAGACCCTATCCATCTGGACATATCCATTCTATTAAAAACTCTATTGGTATAAAATAATCTATAATTATCTTCCATATCTATCATGGACATTCTAAATTCTTCTGCTGGATTAATTTTTATAAGATTATTTTTTAAATTAATCCAATTTTCTTTAGTATCAATTCTAAAACTACATTTATAAAAATTCTTTTTCTTATTATCTCTATTAGTATAGTAATAATATAAAATTATCATTATATTATCATTAGGTAATTTTATACTAAGAGATTTCCACAAAACTACTATATCAGATTCAGGTTGTACCATAAAAATAAAAAAGAACCGCCCATTAAAGAAAGGAAAAGAATAGGCGGTTCAATAGGAGATTATATGAATAATTACTTCTTGGGGGTCTTCTTTGTGAATGCATCAAGCATTACGGCAAGCTTATTTACCACATCACCAAGAGATTCAGTACACTTCCTGAGAGATGGGGGTTCTGTCTTGACCTTGTTCTTGAGTTCAGTCTTCTTAGTCTTACGAATCTTCTCTTCGGCTGCGTTCTTGGCGGTTTCAATAGGCTGAACAAAAGCATTCTTGACAGTCTTGTTAAGGAATGTACAATAACCACCTGTTACAGTACCCTTTTCATCAGGTGCTCCAATAAGCCGCTTGACAAGTGCATAAACAAGACCAACTTCTCGTGACTCAATTGAGGGAGCATCAACTTCAATCTCTGAACCATCAGAGAGCTTTACCTTTTCCTTGATAACACCAACCTTGTCGTGAACTGAATTCTTGACTGTTGTCTTAGTGCCATCTGCGAAGAAAACTGTGGTTGCAAGAGTATATTCGGTACGATGAGACTTCTCACCACGATATGTATCAAGATTATAAATTACTCGCTTGATGTTTGGACAGAAGGTATTATTAAAACAAAGTGACTTCATTACCTGAGATACAATCTCATCGTTGTCATTTACTACAATACCATTGGGGGTCATCTTCATTGCTGTATTCATTTTTTTATCTTTCTTATTTTGTTATATTATACTTATTTGTTTATAAAATTATTTTTTAATTAATATTAAATTTCATCATCTTCATCAATATATTCATCACCATATTCATTTGATAAATCATCGAGAAGTTCTACAATTTCATTAATCTTTAGTCTTACAAGATTAATCTTTTCTGATGGTATCTGATTCATTTCTGCAATGTTATCATCTACCTCATCCAACACATTAATTAATTCAGTTATTGTTTTCATTTTACTTCCTTTTTAAAATTAACAAGAATAGTTATCTACATAACACCATACATAATTTTTGGCCCATTCAATAGGATTTATTTCCTTATCAGTTTCCAAATCAATTACATTGATAATTTCAATATGACCATCAGAATCATTACCCCAACCAACACATTCAATCATTTTGGAATATCCATCATCCTTAAACATCTGCTGAATATCACCCCAATCTTCTTCACAACCAACATCAATAACTTTTGATTCACCGTTGTTAAGAACGATTTTATATTCGTGATAAGGAACTCCGTATTTGTTTTTCATATTGATTTTACCTTTCTTAAATGTTATGTATGTATTATATCATTTATTTTTAAAAAAGTCAATGATGTTTTTTAATCTCTATCAACTTCTTTTGCTACACCATCAATAACTTTAAGTCTCCAAAATCCTTCATCCATATCAACATCTAAATCACTTCCATCTTCAAGTGCAGGTGATATTATTGTAAACCAACACCATAAAACTTCTTCCCAAGAATAAGTTGCTTTAAAACAATTAAATAATTCTTTGAAATAATTTTCTTTAGGAGTTTCAGTAAAATCATCAGGTTGAGTATCACCACAAAGAAATGCTCTGATACATCCATTAGCAGTTTTAAGATTGCCTTTATCAAAACAAGTCTTACTGAACTTTTCACTCTTAATATAATTATTAGTAAGTTTAACGAGAAGTTTCTCATTTTTAACTTTATAATTCATATATACTGAATAAATTTGTCCCATTTTATTTTTCCTTTCTTAATTGTTTTTTAATTATGTATGTATTATACCATTTATTTTTGAAAATGTCAATGGTGTTTATTTATTTTCATCTAAATTAAACCCATATTTCTTGGCACATTCTTCACACACAATTTTTGTACCACCATTATCATCGGGTACTCTATATTGAAGTTCCCAAGGTGTATTAATACCACAATCAGCACAAGTTGTATCCATAATATTATTCTCCTTTTTCTTTTAAGTAATTTTTTGCTTCAGTTAAATCCTTAAAATAACGACATTGAATAGTAACACCATCATCCCAATAGTGTTTAACTTCCCAATATCCTTCAAATCTCCCATCAGTACATCGTGATAAACTATATATCATAATTATTTCCTTTCTTATTATGATAGTATTTTATCAAAAAATTATGATAAAGTCAATGATGTTTTTTATTTTGGGGGAGTTTTCTCCGAAAAAAAGTGAACTCTATGCCAAGCTAAAGACTTGGCATCTTCTTGCTTCATAGTTCAGACTTATCAATGATATTACTATCATTAACAGAGGTCTTAAACTCCACAAGCGTAATTTCCCTATGTTCCGTAGGTATAAATTTTAATTTATCAAAAACAAGATTTTTAATAGCTATCATATTTTTAGCTGAATGGACATCCCTATCTTCTTGATATCCACAATTACAGATATATGTTCTTTCTTCAAGACTTATATTATATTTTTTAAGACATTTTGGACATAATTTAGTTGTTGGAATCCATTTGTCGAGAATAATTGTCTAAGGAAGTTGTTTAAGTTTAGATTTAATTAATCCCATACAACTATGTTGAATCTGTTTTCCAAATAAACCTTTATGCCAATTAGCTATCTATTCATCTTGAATAACGATAGTTTCATATTTCTTAAGTTTTGAAACTATTTTATTAGCTTTATCTTGTTTTTTATTAGAGATTTTTTGATATTCTCTCTATATTTTCTTTATTGTTTTATATCTATTGTTAGAACCTTTAACTCTTCTAAAAAGTTGTTTCTATAACCTTTTTAATCGTTCACTTTCTTCAATAGATATATCAAGTTTTTCCCCTTCAGATGTAGTAATATTAGTTTTGATACCAAAATCCAAACCAATATCTTTTCCATTTGAAGGTGGTGTTTTAAAATTCTCTTTGTTAATATAAGCTGTAACTTTTAAATAATAACCATCTGGTTTCTTTATTAAATTTGCATTAGCTAATTCATCAACATTTTGAAGCTGATTGCCTGTTCTAACCAAAAGCTTTCCACTTATACCTGAAATTCTTACTTTATTGAAAGATTTAAATACATATGAATTTCCATATTGTTTAAGTGGAATACAATTTAATTCTGATTTAAAATTAAGCTAACCAAATTTCTAAAATTTATTTTTAACTAAACTTGCTATTGTCTTTTCATTACTAATCATTCTTGTAACAATAGCTTGTTTTTGTTGAGAACTAATATAATTAAGATTTGAAATCTGTTCTTCTTTATCTTTATTAAAATGTTTAACTTCTTTTATTTTTGTTGTATTTATATCTCTAAGTTTTATACCGTTTTTCTTCATTGAAAGAATGTGATTATAAAACCATTTACCTTCAACAAAAAGCATTTCTAATTCTTCTTTTTGTTTCTTGTTTAATCTCTTTTCAATAATCTTACATTCATAAACTTTAACAATTTGAGACTAACGCTTAAGAGCAGTAAGTTTTTTACTCTCTTTTATTTTGTTCTTTTTCTCATCAGAACATGTTAATCTATTGTCTTGTTTATTCATTTATATTTATTTACTATTTTTATTTACTTATTTTCTTTACATATTTTATTTACTCGAAATAAATGCAAAAATAATGATTTTTATAAAAATTAAATTATTTTACATATGAATTATATAATTTTTGTAAATATAATAAAATAAAAGGATTTAAAAATGATATTAGATGTAGATTTAATGTTGGATAATATGGTTAAAGAACAATTAAAAGTTAGCCATTTGGAAAAGAAAATTACTTCAAAAGTAATTCCTGTTAAAAAAATGAATAAAAAATTAAAAGATGCTATTAAAAAAGAGTATGATGAAAAACTTTTAAAAGATGCTGATTATGTAATTCTTTGTATGGAGAATGAAGTTGTGGTTGATAAACCAGAAGAAGAGAAGGAAGAAGAACCTAAAGAAGAAACATCTACTGATACTAAAGAAGATACTGAAAAGGAAGAACCAACTGAAGAAACTACAGATGATACAGAAGAAACATCTGATGAAGATACTGTAGGGGATGAAGAATCAGAAGAAACATCTGATGAAGAAGAGCCATCTTTTGGTGTAGGGGATGAGAAAGGTGCTGGCGATACTGAAGAAGAACCTACTGAAGATAATGAAGAAGATGAAGAAAAGGAAAAAGATAAAGAAGAATTAAATGAAAATATAAAAATACAAGATTTAACTAAATCTATGCTTACTTCAGTTAAAGTATCTACACCTAAATCTTCAACACCTAAAACAAGTACACCTAAACAATCAACTAAAAAATGTGATTGTAAAGGTGAATGTAAAAAGAAAGAATGTAAATGTAAGAAAGTTGAAGAAGCAGAAACTGAAGCAACTGGTGAAGAATTAAGATCTAAAGTTCATAATGCTCTTAATAATGTATTTAAAACTGAATCTGATGAAAATAATAAGATTGAAATGTATGATATAAAAGGTACAAAAGAATCTTGCTATTTTGCTAAAATAACAATAAAGACAAGAGAAATACAAACTGAAGAAAAATAATTAATTAAATTAAATATGAAAAAATTAGACCCTCACTTCTGAGGGTCTTTTGTTTGCTTGGGGGTTATAGGTCACCTAAAAGGAATAAATAGTTTCGTGCATTTCATAACTTAAACAAATAGCATTTTCTTTTATTGTATCATCTTTTGTCATATGTTGAATTAAATGTTTTCCGTGAGTATAATTACATTCAAAATCACCACTATAAATGGGAGTTTTTAGACCATTTGGAAATAAATCTTTATGTTTTCCAATAAAAGATATAATATCTTCTACTGTAATTAGTTTATATTTATCTTCTTTATTACGCATTTTCTTAGACCCTTTCTTTGTTTATAATAAACTTATTTATGTATTCATTAACTGTTGTAATATAAGAATACAATGTTTTAATATCCACTACTCTTTCTTCTTGGGTTTTAAACATTTCATCATCCCACATATCCTCATTTGGATATGATGCAAGGAAATTAAGTTCATCATCCCTCAAACTATCATATTCTTCAAAAAGTTCTTTATAAAGAATTAATATGTCAGTGTGGGATATATTCCCAAGATTATTAAGATTTCTTTAATATCCATTTTTAAATCCTTTCTTTATATTCAATGACTGTATAATGTTTAGTTAAATTATTAGATTCTTTTGTGAAGTATTTTGAATTTACATATTCCCACTTATTAGTATCTAATAGACTATATTGTTGATAATAATCATTTCTACTAATTCTTTTTCCATTTACAAAATACATTGTAGCCAAATCAAATGTACCACACAAATTAAACCTTTCAAATTCTATAATAGTAATCTTCATACTTCCACCCCAATCTTTGAAACCCAATATCCATAAGTATCGTTATTAACAGTTACCATTTGCCAATCACCATTATCACTTGAATCACGATAACATCCACCTTCATCAACAAGGTCAAGATTATCATTCATCTTTTCATCAGTTAATTCATAGACCTTTTTAATTGCGTCTTCCTCATTGAGATAACCATAATCACATACTCCACTTTTGTTAGTCATTATGTTATCACTATTAATTGAGATTTCTTTATAACACACTACATAAAAGTTTTTAAACATTTTAGTTTTCCTTTCTTTGATTTAATATGTGTATAGTATATCAAATAATTGATGATTTGTCAATAGGTATTAGATAACCTTTTCAAACATTTCTTCAATCATTTTCTTTTGAGCATAATTTGTTGTTTCCACAACTTCCACATACCTATCGTGATGATACTTAACAATCTTTTTAATGAGAATTTCAAACTCTTCTATGACAGTATTAACAAATTTGTCAAAAGTTTCAACTCGCTTTTTCTTTTCAATCCAATACTCTACGGAATTATTATTTGGGTCTATCCCAGTGTTATCTCTTCTAAAATTGTATACCTTAAAGTCTCTATTATATCAATACCAAGTGTAATATGTATACACAACTTTATTTGAATAGTTTTTATATATTTTTGAAAATAGTTTTAGTGCTTGTTTGGTATCATTAGAATCCCACATATCACAATTAAAATATGATGGGTCATTCTTAAGTTTATCAATAATGAGTTTTATATTCTCTTTTGTTAAAAGGATATGGTTACAGTTATCATCTTCACCCAGCGGTAGAAAGTTTGATGTAATAAATGCGTGAAGGTTATATGGTTTTCTCCAATAAAATATTTCTTCTTCACATTTTATGGATTCAAGTTTTTCAAATCTTTCAGAAAAATCGTGAAGTATTTTCCTATCATCTTCTGATAGTTGTTTCTTCAAATCTTCTGTTGAATTAACATTATATTTTTCTCTAAGAGATTCATAAAACAACTGATATTCATCTTCAAGTTTTTTATACTTCTCTTTATATTCAAGATACTTATTATAATCAGATTTTTTAAGTTTAAAAATATATGAATCCATACCCATAATTTACCTACTTTCTTTTTATTTTTATTTTATGTGGGTCTAAAATTTTAGACCCACATAGGGGATTGTATTACCAAGAAGCCTGATAGTAATAATCAAAGTATGTAGTGGTTTGTGTGTTATTCTTTCTATCTTCTGCAAATATCTTGTCATTCTCGTCGTGCTTCTCAAAGAGTTCGTCAAGCATTTCAATCGTTTCAACAAGTGACTGAAGATACCAACCATCGTATGAACAAGAACCGAAGAAAAATCCATCTTGGGTTGGAAGAACATTATCACAACCACACTTCTTAATTTGAGATTTTGTTAAAATGTGATGTCCTGTTAGATTTGAAATTGTTTCAAAGTTATTAATATCAATCTTAATTCTCTGAATTGACTTACCCCCATAAAACTTATCGTTGGCTTCCTTAAACTCTTTTACACCTTTCTTTGGAACACGAATTTCCATTCCGTGAAGTTTAGAGAGGATATCAAAACAAATATTACGAAGTTCGTGAAGTTGCTTTATAGAAACATAATACTCTCTACAATCATCTTCACCATCTTGAACATTATCAACGAACCACTTATGAATATGGTTAGCCTTACGCCAATAACCAACCATTTCAGAGAAATTTACTCGGTTTGAGCGACCAAACCTATCAAGTTTACAATCATCCCAAATAATAGAGAATGTTCCATCATCCTTACGATACTTGGAATAAGACCTTTTAAGATACATATCAAGACCCATAATTTTATCCTTTCTTTTTGTTTTAATTTAGTTGTTGTTTTATTATGTTAATAGTATATCAAATATTTTTGAATTTGTCAATGGTGTTTTTAAATGCTTAATGTATCAAGAAAAACATTATAAATTCTCGTATAATCAGTTTTTAATTCAGTATTAAAATCATCCTTCCACAAATATCTATTGACAGTTAAATTATCATAGTTTCTACCATTAGGAGTTCCATTTTTCTTCCAATAGTTATATGCAGTTCTCTTTTTTGGTTTTTATGACGATATCATCCATCCATCCCCAAATTTGAATAAACTCTTCAACACTTTTAGGTTTTTTGAATGTGGGCATATTTTATTTCCTTTCTTTATTGTTGTTTGATTATGTAAGTATTTTATCAAATATTTTTTAATATGTCAATAGTGTTTATTTTTGATTTGTCAAGTTAGCGAGTCTCATCAAATCTAACATCAATCAGTTTCATTCCCTTGCCCCTCGGAGACTTACTTGTAATTTCAAGTTCATCCCAAGCCCAAGTTCCAATAAGTTCCATATTTATTCCTCTATAATCTCCACCACCTCGGCCATTTCCAATGGCAGTCAGAAGCGAGAACGGACAAATACGCCATAATTTATCACCAAAAGTTTTGATATACTTATCAAATGAAATATAAACACCCTTTGTGCGGTTTACAAGAAACTTGTGGTGATAATCAAAATTAACCTTTTTGAGAACATTATTATGCTCTTTATCCCAAACCTCTTCCATTGTTAATTCGTTTTTGCAGATTTCAGACAATTCTTCATCTTCTGCATAATCACCAATCCAAGCAAGACGGCACTTACCTTGTGAAAGCACATTTGCAATCGCCATAACCAAATCATTTTTAAGCCAACTATGCTCCATCAGTTTTGCCATCATATAACCACAACCTTCAACCTTTCTATCGTTAATGACTGTGATATCATCAGACATCCTCTTGAACGCAACTTTATAATACTGACCCATTTTTATTTCCTTTCTTTAATGTTTTTTGATTATGTAAGTATTTTATCAAATTTCTGATGATTTGTCAATAGTGTTTTTTACCAACCATAAATTTCTCTTACCAATTTTCCCAAAGATTTAGTATATCGTGAAATATCCTTTGATGAAAAATTATTATGGTATATTTTATTAGTAAGATGATGAATTTTATCCATATCTTTGATTAAACGAAATGTATAGATATTAGTTCCATCGTGGTGGGAATCTTCCATTATAATATCTCTACCTTTTACATAAACTTTCTTTCTTTCACCTTGTCCTACATACATAATTTCATTAAGATTTTGTGAATCAATAATCTTAAAGCCACTACTTATACTATCCCAAAGATGAAGTTCAGCAATAACAAGAATTTTATTATCTAATTCTTTACTTAAATTAGTAACTTCATCATCAAAATAAAAATCATAATCTTCAAATTCACCCTCATCGTTTTTTTCATTTATCCAATTAGAATCATAAATCATATGTTTTTTCATAACTATTTCCTTTCTTATTATGATAGTATTTTATCAAATATCTTACGATTTGTCAATAGTGTTTTTAATTTTTTATAATTTTAAAAACTCTACCAACCATTCCGTGTTCTTCACTCATACTATTCATTGAAATAACAAGTTTATCACCCTTTTTAATAAGTGAGCCAATTTGTCTCATCCACTTGCTATGATTGAATGGATCTAACATTGCAAGTGCCATTGACAAGTCAGGTTCTTTCATTTCTTGTTTATTTGCTTTGGCAATAGTATTACCATTGTCACAAATATAACCATATTCAATAATGAATTTCTTGATACGCATAACTATTTCCTTTCTTATTATGTTAATAGTATATCATTTCTGATGATAAAAGTCAATGGTATTTAAGAAAATAATTTAAAATAAATATTACTTGACAAATGTTATTATTTTTGATATAATTTCCGAAAATTTGACTAATTAAAAAGGCTGACCCCAAGAAAGGAATAAGGGGGTCAGCCACGAAAGGAAATTATCTTTTATTGTTTTCTAATTCTTCAACTAACTCTTTATAACCACCACCTAAATCACCATTTTCATCATTTCATATATTCCCATATTATTTTCTTTATACCAAAGAATATGCTCTTCTTCACTCATTGAGTCTGAAACTTTAGCCTTGTTCCACGGACAATCTGTACATCTGCTATTATCATCACATTCATTACAAGGTTTAATAATAGTTCCACATTCGGGGCATTGAATCAAACCAACCTTATGGTTATAAAAATCTTCAACATTAAAAACTTGATGAACAACATTATCACACCCATCACAATAATTTTCAGTCATCATATTTATCATAATTATTCCCCTTTCGTTAATTCAAAATCATCAATACAAAAACCAAAATGACAATGACCATATCTATCAGATAATTCATCACCAACGATATCAGCAACTTCATCATCAGTAATATCATCCCACGGATGATTTATAATTATCATATCTTTAGTGGGTAAAGTTTCTTCTTCACCCTCATCATAATCCCATTGAATATCACTCACTTCACATTTAATAATTGTCATTTTAATTTTCCTTTCTTATTATGACTATAGTATATCAAATATTTTTGAATTTGTCAATGATATTTAACTTCCACAAATAATTTTATTTTCTCTTTCATCAATTCCAATAAGAGCAAATCTACAGTTAATAAGTTTAGCAATATCTTTTAAATCAAGTTTATGTGCTTCTCTTTCAAAATGAATTTCAATACTATCTTCATTAAATTTAATATTCTTATATTTAGAAGTTACATTATTCTTTTGTTCAAAAATTGTAATGAATCCCCATTCGTTCATAATTCTTCTAAATACATTTGATGAAAATGTAAACTTTTTATTTATAACTTTCATATTAAAATCCTTTCATATTATGACTATAGTATATCAAATATTCTTGAATATGTCAATAGTGTTTTTAAACTTCCAAAATAGTCCATATACAAGAATAATCAATTACACCATTTTCATCATAAATTACTACACCATTATCATCAAGTCTCTCTTCACCTTCATCCTTAAATTCATCAAGAGATTTAAGAATAGCATTTTCAATATAATCTTCGGCCGCAGTTCGTGTATTAAATGTTGCACAAAGATGTGGTACTTCGGTTTTCTCACAATGTTCACAACTTACAACAATAAACTTCTTCATTTTATTTTCCTTTCTTATTATGTCTATAGTATATCAAATATTTTGATAATTGTCAATAGTGTTTATGAAAAAACCTTGACCCCATAATAGGGTCAAGGTCACCTTTGATAAACATCCTTAATATTTTAGCCCATCTTCATAAGACGGGAACGAATTGAACCGATCCTATATCCACCACCATTATGCAAAACATTAGACCCAGAAACGGAATAAAACCGCCCCTTCTCTCCACTCTCATACATACGGAAAATTCCCCACGGAGAATTTACAATCTTTGAATGAGAATTCTTACTGCACTTATCAAGGTTTGCTACAACCTTCTGAATGGAATTGTATCCAAGTGATTTATATGACTTCATTTTGTTTTCCTTTATTGTGTTTATAGTATATCAAAATTTTTATAATATGTCAACCATATTTTTAAAAAATTTCGGCAAAATTTTTGACCCCCAATTAAGGGGGTTGACCCCCTTAATCAAGAACCTCTACTTCCATTCCATCACCAAGAGGAATAAAGTCGCTCTTAATGATTCCCATAATAACATTGTTGCACTCACGGCTTGCCATAGTCCTCTGATTGGGATTAGTAATCTTGTGTTCAGTGACATAGGAGCAAGCGTTCATAAGACGCATTACGGAGTTATCGTTGTGAGAATTGAGAGAGGGGTTCTCAAGGTCTTCCAACATACGAACCAAATTTGCAGACCCTACATAAGAACTATGAATCATCTGCTTAACAAACTTACCAACAATTTCATCAGTAAGAGTTGTATTCTTCATCATAGCAATCTGTTCGTGAATCCTATCCTTATCGTTGATGAACTGATTGAACGCAATATCAATCTTTGAATCAATGAGATTCCTATCAACATTACCAATGGTGTGTCTCATCTTTCCATCCTTACAAATGGAATTGCATACACCATTGCAACAAAGAAACACATTGCTACCTGCAATAGAGGAATAGGAAAGTGTCTTGTCAGAGAAGTTACGGAATCCCAAAGTGAGAGCATAATCCTTATGGGAATCATCCTTAACTTCAGCAAGATACATAAACTTCTTACCCCTCTTTTCAAGTCCAGCCGTTTCCTTACCCAAAGTAAGTCCAAGATTTTCAGCCCTCTCACGGAACTTCAACACAAGGTCAGCGGACGAAACGCACTTGTGCATACGACCCATTGAGGTAAGGTCTTCGTGATTGCGGACGAAATCCACAATATCACCACCCATATCTTCAGTCTTGAACCAATTATTCTTGAGAATCATAGTTGCCATAGTTTTATTACCTTTCTTGTTTTAGTTGTTGTTTGATTATGTAAGTATTTTATCAAATTTCTGATGATTTGTCAATAGTGTTTATTCACCAATCAGTTTTTTAATTTCATCGGGTAAATCATCAAAAATTTCTACAATTTCACTTAAATCACAAATCATATTATCAACAAACATATTACACAATTCAAAATCAAGGTTAGTTTCAAAACCATATTTAGTTTTACACAACTTCAAACACTTATTCATTGTTTTAAGTGTTGTTGGCTTTATGTTTTCTTTACCAACTTTTTTAATTGCCCTTTTAATAACTTCTTCGGCAGTATGATATGTGCAAACTTTCATAATTATTTCCTTTCTTATTATGTCTATAGTATATCATTTCTAATGGTAAAAGTCAATAGTATTTAAGTATATTTCTTAAAATAAATATCTCTTGACATAAACAATAAAAAATGATATAATTTCCGAAAATTTTAGAGGGGTCTTTTATTAGACCCCTCTCTTTTAATTTTTAGTGAAGAACTTCATCTTCCTTTTCAATTACTTCATCAGTAAGTTCAACAACCTTTCTTTCGTTTGGTTTTACATCCACATAATTACCATTTTCATCTTCATATCCGTGTGAAGTTGCAACATACCACTTATTATCTTTGAATAGATAACCATATTCTTCAATGTTAGACTTCCAAAACTCTTCTTCACTTCCATCAAGACGAGGTTCAATTTCCGTTTCACCTCTATCTCGACCATAAGCAACGGTAACATTGTCTAATGGTTTATCAAAAGAGTGTAACTTACCTTCGGGAATATCAACCTCTTCTCTAACCGATGAACAATCACCCAAAGCAATAAGTTTTTCAACCTTTGCTTTATCCTTATAATTATTTAAAAGAATTTTACCTAAATAACTTGGATAACTATCCCAATGCTGATAAATAGAAGTAACAGTTCCATTATCAAGTTTAATACCAATTCGTCCTCTTGTAGCCATAGTTTTATTACCTTTCTTGTTTTAGTTGTTGTTTGATTATGTAAGTATTTTATCAAATATTTTTGAATTTGTCAATGGTATTTATTAATATTTAATCATAATATCCCTATAAATAGGATATTCTTGTCCAAGACTTCCAATAAGAACTGCCTTAAAAAATACATTATGTTTTTTAACCTTACGATTATGCTTCAAAATCTTATAATGTTCATCACAAACATAATTATTATTTTTGAGTTTAACAGTTCCACTTTTATTACAACCACTAACCTCACATTTATGTTTGAATTTCATTTTAAGTTCCTTTCTTATTATGACTATAGTATATCAAATATTTTCATATAAGTCAATAGTATTTGAGCATATTTATTTTAATAAATATTACTTGACTCATTTAAATATGATATAATTTCCGAAAATTTTAGAGGGGTCTTTTGTTAGACCCCATTGTTTTTTCAATCGTTCTTTTTAATATCTAAACGAAGATGATTTTCATTTAAGTAACCCGAATTAAATACTGTAGAACTGTTGTTGTAAAGACCATAATGAACAGAATCCATAAAATCATCATTTTCCCAATCGGAAACTTTTAATTTATCATACACTTCATTTGTAAGTGTTGTCAAATTATTACCAAAATAACGGCGTATTGGTTTATACTGTGCAATATTATTCTCAACACCAATACATCTATGAACAATTATCTCATATTTAGTATTACACAATTTATTAGCCTTATCAACAATATCTTGATAAACACTCACAACATTATTTGTCTTTTCTGTAATGAATTTATCAAATCTCTCAAACTCATTCTCATTTGTCAAAATGATACCCACATCCCACATCTTACCATTTTCATCAGTTCTATTACCAAATGAATCATTGATATCATCACAAACTTCATTCCAAGAAATGACTGATTCTATTTCTTTCCCCCAAGGAATTACATTAAGCAATTCACAAGTTGCACCATCTTGTTCATCGGTTCCCAATACCCAACGGATAAGTGATTCCTTAACATAAAGTTTATTCATCTTATTTTCAATTTTCATTTTAGTGTTCCTTTCTTTATTGTATACCTATAGTATATCATTTCTAACGATGAAAGTCAATAATGTTTAATAAAATAATTCAAAATAAATATTACTTGACAAAATAAACAAAAAATGATATAATTGGTAAAATTTCTCCGATATTATATCAAAATATAAATTTTTGTCAAGAAGTATTTTTTGAAATTTTAAAATATACTTGTCATAATACAAGGTCTATTTTCTATAGGCACATTTGGTAGGCTTCCTAATGTATTATATCCCCAATCGTCAAAAGCATCCTCTTCAGTTATACCCAATGATTTTGATAGGCTCATACAACATTCATAATCATCATAAACAATTCTTCCGTTTCCTTCATCATCAACTACATATCCAACAATACCTTTATCATAGGGGGAGTCTTCACCACAACCTAATCTAACTGCATTAGGAAATTTATCCCAAATTTTTTTGTAGTCCCTCTCTTTATGAACAAATAGAACTTGATTAAAATCAGTTTCAACATAATAACCAATACATTCATCAGTTTCAATATCTATAAAAACTGTTATTGGGTCTGATACTCCTATTTCATTTCCATAGGCTTTACATATTTCACTACTTGATCTTAATACCATTATTCTATCCCTTTAAAAATTCTTTTAGCATTTTCAATATCATCCCCACGAAGTTTTTTATCATCAAGTAAAAATTTAGACCCATTTATAGATACTAAACAATGTGAACAAACACAAATATAACTACCATTATCTATATATTCATCTAACCAAATACTCTTATATTTGTTTTTACCTTCTTTCCATTCTTTATAATCCCATTTTCTTATTTCATTTTTTTGGGGTATATCAAATTCAATTTCTTGAATGATAACTTTTTCATCACTAATAGCCATTCCATATTATACAAAAAAATAGACCCCAATTAAGGGGTCTATTTTTATCTTAATGATATTAGAAATACCACCGAGGAAATCTCCTCTTATAAGACCTTTTCATTTTATTTGAAGGTTTATCAACAACTTCACATTCAACACCAATCTTTGCAATGGTTGAAATAACCATAGTAATATCACATTCCTTAACCAAGACACCATAACACCTTCCACCACGACTATCCCAAATATCAATAACATTACCCTTATGGATAGCACAAGCGTGACCTCTTGAGATTGTAACCATAGGAGTTTCAAAGTCAGCAAGACACTTTGCCAATCTATCACGAACAATGTTATTTGAAAACTGAACCCAACGAAAATCACGATTTGTCAAAACCTTATCCCAAGTGCCAACCATATTTCTAACAGTACCTCTTTCCTTACCAATACGATACTGCTCCGCTTCAATCTCTTCATAAGACATAGCACCCTGAAGAGCATAGAACATACTGCGAGTTGTACAATCACCCTTATTAAAGTCTCTTGTATTGTAGTTAGACGGACGGACATTTGTTACTACGAACTCACTGCGGCTCATTTTGATTTCCTTTCTCTTTGAGTTGAAGAACCATTCCTCAACTGTTATGATAGTATTTTATCAAATATTCTTTAATATGTCAATGGTGTTTATACAAAATATCCAAATTTTTTGCAAATAACTCTTCCTATTGCAAAACGAATATCATCTGTAATATTTTTTTCCATAACCATTTCCTTTCTTATTATGTTAATAGTATATCATTTCTATTGATGAATGTCAATAGTATTTAAGCATATTTCTTAAAATAAATATTGCTTGACAAATAAAAAGAAATATGATATAATTTGACGAAAATTTTAGAGGGGTCTTTTGTTAGACCCCTCTTTGATTTATTCACTATCAATAGCAAGTTGAATTACTTTTTTTGCACCCATTATTGAAATACAATTTTTAACAATGTTTTCCAATTCATCCATATTTACAGAAATAGTCATCTTGATATCACAATTATCTGATTGACTGTTAATACAAATATCATATTTTTTGTCCATCTTTGAATTATTAAGTTTAGACAAATCTGACCAAATATATCTTGTAAATGTTTCCTCCATATTTTTACTCCTTTATTTTAAATTGCTATAAAACTAACTTGAGAATCATCCTTAAAAGACTCGGGATATTCATTTTTCAATGCTTCCCACATAATATTACAACACTTAACGGCACATTCATTTCTATCATCATATAGTCCATCTTTATACTTCAAAGCCATTTTACGGATATAATTCATCACAAACTTACCACAAAACATCTGTTGAAGTGTCCTGTGATCATTCAACAATGTATTCAACATATCACAAACATCTTCAGTACAGTTGAAGTTATTAACCATTCTTGAAATTTCAAGACCAATTTCTTTGCCGTTTATTTAGAACTCCTTTCTTGATTTTATACCTATAGTATATCAAAAAATTTTAGACCTGTCAATAGTGTTTTTAACACCCACCCAATAAATGAACGATATACAATAGCAATACAATAATAATTATCGTACCACAACCGCAACCATCACCATCTTTATTTGCCATATCTTTATCCTTTCTTTATTTTATACACATAGTATATCATAATTTGATATAACTGTCAATAGTGTTTAATGAAATAAATATTACTTGACAAAATATATGTTTTATGATATAATTGAAGAAAAAATTCTCCGATATTATATCAAAAAATTTTATTTTGTCAAGAAGTATTTTTTATGGGGTAGTTTTTTCTACCCCATATTGATTTTATATTTCTTCTATTGCAAACTCTGGAATATTTAACATTACACCATCACCATTTTTTTCTCTCAAATCATAAAATCCATCTTCTAATATATCATCTACAATATATTCGACTCCCTCAAATAAAACTGTTTGATTTATACAAAACTTATTCATAACTAACCTTTCTATTTTAGTTTACCTAAAAAGTTCTTTCCCATTTTCAGTCAATTTGAAATAAGGAATTGTCACAAAACCACTAAACTCTTTATAAATGGGTGTATCTTCAATAATACCGATAGACTTCAAGAAATCTACCATACCTTCATTCTCACTATAATCCTTAACACCAATAATATCACCATTGGTGAAAACCGCCCTACCATTAACTGTGCAAGTAGCAATCAAACCTTCATCATCTACAATTTGCAAAGCAAGATTGCCATTGTAATATTTGGCAGTCTTAAATGTGCAGTTAGGATAAGAAGCAAAACGGCTCTTATAAGTAAATGTTGTTTCAGTTGTCATAACTATTTCCTTTCTTATTATGATAGTATTTTATCAAATATACTTGAATAAGTCAACAACTATTTTTAGTTTTTTACACCTTGAAATTGATATGTATAAAAATCATAATCACCAAACAATTTATCCAAAGCATTTTTATATGAATCCGCTAAAACATAAACATTCTTTTCCATTTTGTCAGTAGCAATTTTGAAGTGGAAGTTTTCCATAACTTTATCCTTTCTTGATTTTATACCTATAGTATATCACATTTTTGTATTTAAGTCAATAGTGTTTAATGAAATAAATATTACTTGACAAACACCTGACAATATGGTATAATTCACAAAAATTCTCCGATATTATATCAAAAAATTAATTTTTGTCAAGTATTATTTTTCCCAATTTTTGGGATTATTTAATTTTTGTCTCTTTTGAGACTTCCTCTTTTTATCAACAAATACTTTTGAGGTTGTTGATATCTTTGGTTGAAATCTATGCTTCCTAATATCCATAATTTTTATTTACAAGTAAGGGGATATTTTCATATCCCCCATTTATATAACCCCTAATACTTTTTATCAGTTCATTTTGAACGATTTTGTAATAGGGGACTTTTAAAGTCTAACTGCTTCAAATCCGTGGCTTGAACACCACGATTTTGCTTCTTTCATATTCTTACAAAATACATTTTCAAAACCCAAAGCCATACAAATATATCCAATAATGGTTCCATACTTTGAATAATTTGGCATAATATGTGCAGTTTTCTTCATTTTAATTTCCTTTCTTATTATCGTATAAAAAATGTTTCAACAATTAGTTGAATTATTATTGTCACTATACCACCACATAATACACCTGCAATAAATGATACACCAATTAACATATTATCAATTTTAATCACCACATCATCTTCAAATGTATCATCTTTTTTGTTGAAAAATTTATACTTATTTATCATAATTATTCCTTTCTTATTATGATAGTATTTTATCAAATTTCTGATGATTTGTCAATAGTGTTTAGATATTAAATTTATCTAAAATATAGCCCGTTGCCGACGGCAACGAAATAAAACAAAAAAGAACATCTACACCAATTATCATTGAAATGATTTGACCGATCATTTTAGACCCCCTTTATTTTAGTTTATTTCTTATTATGCTAATAGTATATCATATTCAATTCACTATGTCAACTATAATTATTCATAGACCCCATATATAAAATGTTCCACATAGAACAATTTAATTAGACCCCCAAAAAATATTACTTGACATTTTTAAAAAATTTGATATAATTTCGGCAAATTTCACAAAAATAAATATCTCTTGACAATTATATTAAATTATGATATAATTTTCGGCAACTGTGTCTAAAAAAATTAGAGGGGTGATTTCTCACCCCTTCTTTTTTATTTCAGTATCTCATTTATGTATACTTCTTTATTCTTTTTATTGTAGCAACGCATACAAGATAAACAAGACAACGCACCGCAATTTATTTTAATATTATGCTTTTCAATATACTGCTTATCATAGACCGTAAAAACCTTATCTGCAAACGGATAATCAGAAATTTTTAGAGCCTTATTGATATATGGACTTGAAACGATGATGATCAAATTTTTAGGCTTTTCATATTTGATACCTTTATAACCTTTTTTGAAAAGTTTGGTAAAGATATTCATATTTTTTGTCCAAATTGTAAACTGAACATTTTTATTTCTCAAACACATATTGAAATAGTTGATAATCTGTATCTCATTTTGAATATCACCAAATGATTCAAAACGAAAAGCGAGATAATTCAATAAAGGCATTTTATCAATAGGTATAATTTGAGAAGTTAAAACCTCATAATTCTTAATAAGTGCTTTATATAAAGCGGAATATATTTTTGCCATTCTCATAGCATAGCATTTTTGACAAATTGTACCTTCACGTTTTGCTCTATTGATACAAAAAGTGTTATTCATTGGAGAAGTTGACAACGAAGCGAAACCGCTCATTTTACCATTATGTTCAGTAGTAAAGTGAATACCAAACTCTTTTTCAAAAGTTTTGATAGTTTGTATTTTGTCACGCATTTTTATTTCCTTTCATTTAGTTAAGAAAACCATTTCCCTTAACTGTTAATAGTATATCAAATTTTCTTACACTTTGCAAGCGTGTTTTTCATTTTTTTAAAGATAATTTTATATCAATAAAAATATATCAATATAAAAATATCTAATAAATATCTTGACAAATGTTTTAAAATATGTTATAATATATTATATATGGTTAAAAATTTTGACGAAAAAATTCTCCGATATTATATCAAAAAGTTTAGGCTTGTCAATGGTGTTTTTTAAAAAAGATAAAATTTTTTAGGGGTGATTTCTCACCCCTTTGAATTTATTTTAGACCCCTTAACCAATTACAATTTTTTGGTAAGATAAAAGCAAACCATATACATTAAAATCATCATAAGCATTAAGTGTTGCTTCAAATACTGAAATATCAATATCGTGCTTTTGTTTCATTTCATCTTTATAAGAATACAATTGAAAAATCGCCGCCGCCCTCGCTTGTTGTTCACTATTAAACACACCCATACAAAAAGGCTTATAATTTGAACCTTCGCTTATATCAACACTCATTAAAACCCATTTTTCCATTTTAGTTTTCCTTTCTTGATTATGTAAGTATTTTATCAAATATTCTTTAAATTGTCAATAGTATTTTATTTATTCTTCTTCACCTATTCCACAGGCTTCTAAAATTTCCATAGTATGAAACCATACATAATCATTTATTTCAGTTTCCGTTGGAACAGTACCCTCAAATACCATTTCAATGTGTTCTCCAAATTCATCTAATTTTTTATTCTTTATTATTATATTATAGGTATCTTTAGCACCACCCCAAAATTTAAAGGCATCTACAACAAAATTTTTTCTATATTCCATAACTTTATCCTTTCTTTATTTTATACCTATAGTATATCATATTTTCATATTTAAGTCAATAGTATTTTTATTAGACCCCAAAATAAATATGCTTGACATTTCATATATTTTTTGATATAATTTCGGCAAATTTTTGGTCAAAAAAATTATAGGGGTGATTTCTCACCCCCCTCATTTCTTTAGTCTATTTTCGTTATCATCATTTCAAGATTTTCAGAAATGTAATGATCAATGCGATGACTTTCAACTCCCCAAATCCTATATTCGTTCCACTCCATACGATATCTTTGAACAATTGTCCCATAGGGAATCTTAAACATTACACATAATTCGTTAAGTTTGTATATTACTCCCTTAAACATCCAATATTTTGCTTTTCTCCCCTTACCACCTTTATCTTTGTCTTTAATCTTATCTGACAACAAAGAATATTGTTCTTCATTAAGTTTTCTCGGTGCTTCAAATGAAAGTTTTGTTATTTCGTTAAGTTTGTTTGTTTTTACTTTATTTATAGCGTCTTTCAATTCTTTACAATAAGCACCACTATTCTTATTTATTTTTTCCACTGCGTCAAGAACTGATAATAAAAAATTAGATGGGTCAATATTATTATCTAAATTTATCATATTGTCCATTTTTACCTTCTTTGCGGTTTTCGTTCTCATTTTAGTTTTCCTTTCTTTAGTTTTAAGTTGAAGAACTGTTCCTCAACTGTTATGCCTATATTGTATCATATATTCTTTAATAAGTCAACAGTATTTAAGCATATTTCCTAAAATAGTTTAAAATAAATATTACTTGACAAGGATATATTTTTTTGATATAATTGACGAAAATTTTCTCCGATTATACCAAAATTTTTAGATTTGTCAATCGTGTTTTTTTATATTTTTATAAAAATAAAAGTGGGGTTTCTTTAGACCCCACTTAAAAATGTTCCTCGTGGAACAATTATTGAGCAATTAAAGAAATCATTTCTTGAGTAGAGGGAACTAAAATTAAAATAAGAACTGAAAAAATTACACCCACAATACTCCAAAAAATTATAGATCCTTTTTTATTAAATTTAATCAATTCTTTACTTACAATAAACAAAATCATTGCACTAATCACCAATAAAATTACACCAAAAGTTCTGACCCCATCAAGGCGAGAAATTAAGTATAATGTAAATGTAAAACTAAACATAATTTTTCCTTTCTTTGATTTATTATGCTTATAGTATATCATATTTTTATATTTATGTCAATAGGGCTATTAAAATAAATATCTGTTGACAATTATATTAAATTATGGTATAATTTTCGGCAACTGTGACATTTTGTCACAGTTGTAACAACAAAAAAATTAGAGGGGTGATTTCTCACCCCTCTCGTTTTCTTTATTTTACCTTAATGATACTTTCAATTCCGTAAGTTCTCCAAGTGATACCATACGGATGAGGTGTCACTTTGGGAAGGTAATTCACCTTCAAATCTTCCACCTCTTCGGGAGTTGCTTCCCTTCCGTTAATGAGATATGTTCTCTTTACTCCACCGACCTTATCAACGGCAAGATAATACTTGCTTTCGTCCTTGTCGGACTGCATAAGATACTTGCTACCTTCTACATAATGTTTTCCAAACGGCTTTTGTGCTTCAAAATCCCTCGCTTCTCCATTGCGTTCTTTCGCATTGTTGACAGCGTTCTCATAAGAGATACCGAGCATAGCAGAGAAGGTGGAGTGAATAGTCACAACAAAATTCGTCGGTTCTTTCGTCGTGCGGTTCTTCTTCGTCAACTTCGGTTCGGTCACAGTTTCAAAGCCATAGAAGCAACCGCCGTTGCGCTTAAGACCTTCGATTGCGTTGATGAGTTCTTTGAGTTCCATTTTTATCTTTCCTTTCATTTTTGAGTTGAAGAACCATTCCTCAACTGTTATGACTATATTTTATCAAATATACTTGAATAAGTCAATAGTGTTTATCAACTTTTTTTAAGATATTTTTATATCAATAAAAATATATCAATATAAAAATATCTAATAAATATCTTGACATTGAACTAAAAATATGTTATAATATATTATATATGGTTAAAAATTTGACGAAAATTTCTCCGACATTATATCATATTTTATAAATTTGTCAAGGATATTTTTTATAAAATAATAAAAAATAAAGCGGT
>JAEIGA010003541.1_pt1 | contig 24436 bp, 22 predicted proteins | sample 9270691 | NCBI WGS metagenome assembly JAEIGA01 (sample SAMN17057246, study PRJNA624740) | gut metagenome | biome: biome; isolation source: fecal sample | host: Bos grunniens | place: China: Xizang | collected 2019 | reverse complement strand
TGGATGATTATTGCATCGTATACGGATACAAAGAATCTACCAAAGCTATGGAAGAAGGCATGATGAACAGCCTCTCGACCATCTCGGTCTACTACTACGACGACCCTGTAATCACTGCCTTCCTGAAAGAAGAGATATCTCCGTATTATGCCGGAGACAGGCCGCTCGAAGATGCAGTCAGGATCCTCAACGACCGCGTGGAAAAGTATATAGAAGAGATGTAAAAATGTAGGGCCTTCTCTAATTTGAATGCGAGAAGGCCTTATTTGGCAGTTTTTCGTTTCAAATAATCAGGGCCATCGCATTACTCAGCGACAGCCCCGTAATATTTATCTCAAGTTACTTGCACTCAACGCCTTCTTTTTTGCAGATTCTCCATGCTGCATATTTGCCCTGGGCAGTTGCCGGCGGGAGTCCGCCTGAGCCCATGAGCCACTGACCTGCAAGGAATACATTCTTAAGCTGCTTAACAACGCCGGGTGTTGTTACGGTCTTTGTATCCTTGTCTGCAACGAAAGCCATGTAAGCGCCTCTGTATGCGTTGCAATGCTTAGCGTATGAGACAGGTGTCCATGCGTCGAGGAGCCTGATCTTGCCCTTTGTCTCAGGGAACTGCTTCTCGACCTCAGCAATGAGAGCATTAGCAATTTCCATCTTCTTTGCTTCATACTTCTCAGGATCTTTTGCAAGCTCAAACCAGTTGTCTACTTCCTTGCCGTACTGGAAAAGCTTCATCTGTATGCTTGTCTTGCCTTCAGGTGTGATAGTAGGATCGTAATCATAGCAGATGAAACCGATATCCTTGATCTCTCTGTCCCAGACCTTGATTCCGTCGCTCTCCCAGCATGTTGTGTCGGGATCGACATTCATCTTGCCGTCAACGAGGAATGCTGCGTGATACTTGCTGAATACGGAGAAGTGCTCTTTGTCGTCGAAGCACTTCTTGAGTTTCTTCGGCATGTATTCTGCAGGAAGAAGATGTGTGAATGTGTGATTTGCATCTGTTGCGCATATAACGTAATCAGCCTTAACTTCAGTGCCGTCTTCAAGAACGATACCGTCAGCAATTTTACCGTTGATCTTAACGTTCTTAACAGGTGCGCCGAGATGCAGTTTTCCGCCTGCCTGCTTATATCTGTCAGCGATTCTCATAGCTGCTGCCAGTGATCCGCCCTCAGGAATATCACCGCTGCCTGATGTTACCATCGCATAAGACATGATGAATGAATATGCCTGTGTGGTCTCAGGGTGTGTGAGCATAACTGAACTTCTTAATACGGGATTCTTGAAACTGTCTGCAAGATCTTTTACACTTACGCCCTTGTATGCCTTCTGGGCTGCAGGAACGTTCTTTACGAAATCACCGAGCTTCATGAAGTCTCTCGGGCCCATCTTATCCATCGGCTTGTCGATAGGCATTACCATGCTCTCGGCTCTTGTGACATTCTCGAAAAACTTCTCGATGGCTTCCTTATCTTCAGGTGCCAAAGCGAGCATCTCGCGCTTTGTTCTTTCCTTATCTCTCCAGTAAGTTATCTCTCCGCCGTGTCCCTTATATGTGAAGAAGCGGTCCTTGGAATACATCTTGACGCTGTCATCGAGCATTCCGATCTCGTGCCAGAGTTCATTCATGGCACTTCCCTTTTTGCTGCACATGAGATAGTTGATGCAGTTGTCGATGTAAACGCCTTCGCGTGTCCATCCGGTAAGCTCTCCGCCTGCCACGGGATTCTTCTCGTAGATCTCAGTCTCGAAGCCTGAGTTTTGCAGGATAATACCCGCAGCCATTCCGGAGATACCGCCTCCGACAATGATTACTTTTTTCATCTGTTCAATTCTCCTGATTAGTTTGTGCACCCAACGCACTTGTGTAAGTATATCACTTAATAACGGAAATCAATCAGAATGACAGATTACTTATATTCTTTTCGGGTATCGGTCAGACTGCCTTTATCTTTTCGATGAACTCACAGATCTTCTTTTCGTTCTCTTCACTCGGATGATCCTTCGGATCGATAAGGCTTAACTCTGCAACAAGAGAATCCGCTTTTGAAGCTTCCTTAAGAGCTGCAAAGCACTTAGCGGAATTACCGCCTGCAGAAGTTGCAATGACTGCGATCTTCTTTCCTGTCAGATCGTTATCCTCAAAGAATGTACGGAGCGGAGGCGTGAAGCTGCTTGCCCATACAGGTGTTGCAAGAATAACAAGTTCATAATCAGCTGCATTGAATTTGTAAGGTTCAAGCTCAGGCTTCTTTTTGAATGTAACGGCCGAACCTCCCCACAAAAACTTGACCATGCCCTTATCAGGATATGCCTTAACCGGAACAAGTTCTATAAGATCTGCTCCGATTTCTTTTGAAACTTTCTCACAGACATAACGCACATTTCCCTGAAGTGAATAATAAACGATTGCAGTTTTCATATTTTCTCTCCTCAAGCCTTAAGCATCTTTTTTGCCTTTGCGCACCATCTGAGATACGCCTCATATGTCTCTATCCCGAACATGACCGTCAGAAGAAAATACTTGTGATCATTATCAGGCTCTTTCTTAAGATTCTTCTCATACATCTTCAGCACTTCGAGTCCGTTTTTAATGTCACTCTCGAAAACTTCGATGTTATGCATCGTAGTCTCTGCCCCTTCAACACCGCCGAAATATAATTTCAGAAGTGTCTCATATTTGAGTTCATTGGAAGCCTGCTCATCGTTAAGCCACCTCTTCAAAACAGCGGTACCCTTTTTGGTAATGTGATAAAGGATCTTCTCGCGGCTTCCCGAATCATCAGCTTTATAGCTCTTTATCTGCCCTGCTTCCTCCATTGCGGAAAGCGCGGGATAGATGCTTCCGAAGCTTCCCTTCCAGAAAAAACTTATCGCACTGTCGATACGTTTCTTGATGTCATAACCCGTCAGATCCTCATGAGATAGGAGCCCGAGGATGACCACATCTATCTTTCTGTCTTTTGCCATTTTTGACCTCACATTGAATTTATATCAATTTGATATATCGTTTTGATACATTATGAAACCCTGCAGCAATTTTGTCAAGCGCATATCTGCTCAACAAAAATTACTGCCGTTTTATCGTTTCAGATTTACAGGAGATTTATCCTCTCTCGTCCAGAACTTTCTGTGCTCTGTCATTTATGACTGTTGCCACATCTTCAAATGACTTCTGCCCTTCAAAGTATGCCGGGACTTCTTCATAGATGATCAGCGAGATGCTGTGGTAAACAAAACTTGATGTCGATGCCGTGGAAAGCTGCTCTATATATCTGTCGGCAAGTTCCGGTTCTAGTGCCATACCTGTTTTCGCAAACGGCGATTCCTCACTCCTTGCAACGTTTTTGTTGTATTCATTAATCTCCAAAACCGCAATGTCCTTAGCACACTTCTTGTTGACCGGTATATTCATGAAAAGAGTTTTCTGGATATCCTCAGAAAGAAGTATGTTCAGGAACTGCTTGCATGAGTTTATATCTTCCGTATGCGAAGAAACCGAGACCGCAATTTCCGAACCGATTGCAGCACTTCTTCCGTCAACGGAAGGATAGCCGCAGATAACAGGGGCATTAAAATTCATAGCGTACAATTCGAATTCGTAAAAACCGTAAATCTTTGCAGGCTGAACGCGCATCTTTTCACTTGCGGCCATAATGTCTTCCCATTCGGAATCTATGTCTTTATCCTCAAAATATCCTTTTGAGGGAAGTCCGCTGCAGTAATCGAGGATCGCTTTGAAGTCGCTGCAGTTTACATCTACTTTTCCGTCTTTTATATACTTTTCACTCGAGTTTGCGAAAAGAGTGGCTGCGACTTCAGTTCTCGAATATGTCAGCTGGTGGTCGTATAAAGGATCTGCACCGTTGCAGACAGTCTTTACCATGGAAATATATTCTTCAAACGTCAATCCGTTTTTGCCGCCCAGGTCATCTTCTGAAGCCAGCAGACAGTCAACATAAAAACCAATCGGCAGCTGGTAAAGAGCACCGTTATATTTCGAAGCTTCGATGGCATTCATAAAATAATCTGCTTCATTGATGCCGCTCTCGTTTTGTAAATAGTCAGAAAGATCAATGAAGTAATCCTTATTGGAAAGCTGCTCGTTATTACCGTTAGTTATGAGAATATCAGGACCGTTTCCAGCCATGATATCCATTGTCAGACGGTCAGATACAGAAGCATAGGAATTCAGTCCTGAAAGAGCTGCATGGTCAGTGCTGTCCGTATTTGCGTAGTCGATCTCGCTGTTGGCTTTATATCGGTTATCGAACAGCATATACGATGTATCACTTCCCTGATTAAAACGCATTATCGCTTCTGAAATACCGTAATCAAGTTCTTCTGTTGAAGCTATGGTAAGGATGCTTTTTCCTGCTGCGGGATATTCGTTTGTCTTTGTAAAAGTGCAGAGCGCAAAACGGATCTGGTTCGCACCCACATATCTGGATGAATAACTGAAAATAAGTCTGTCTTCATCCGCATACTTCAATTCCGAATTGTTGACAAGAAATCTGTTGCAGACAGAGCAGTTGAACGACAGGATCATTTTGCATGTGCCTGCATCGATATCGATGCTGTAAACGCCGCCGTCTGTTACCGTAACGAGCATGCCGCTGCAGTAAGTAAGATTGCGGAGCGGGATATTGATATATTCCATCTCATCGAGAGCTGATGTCTTCCCTGTTTCAAGATCGACCAGACAATACCTTATCTGTCCGAAATTAAAATTGGCAGATGTGTTGCCCCAGACGACAACTTTATTATTTCCTGCACAAATGATCCCTTCCGGATATCTGATATAAAAATCACTGTTGAGATTATCCAGACCAATCTTCTGCTTTATGTTGCCTGAAGAAGGATCGATCAGTTCAATACTTGTAGTGTTTTCCAGCTTAAGAACGGCGATATCGTTTCCTACAAATGTGAATCTGCTGCATGCCTCATTTTCCTGTGAGCTTTTAGTAAAAACCATCTTGTTGTCAGGCGTTATTTCACCTGTATTCTCGTCTACGGGATAAAGGTATTGTTCATGAGTAGCAAAATCGTAAGCTTCAATATACAGACGGTCACCTAACACCATGCTGTCAAGACTAATGTTATCACCGAACTCATTTCTGATAACAAAGTCGCATTCCACCTTATTATTATCAAATGACATTATGTGGCAGACGGCTTTCTGCGGTTCAGTCTCAATAAAGAAAACCCATGTGCGGTCTGCATACCAGGTGATATCAGAAATAAAGTATCCTCCGACAGTCTCTGTCAGGTATTCAAAGATTGATGTATCTTCCGTAAAGTCGTACCACGAAAGTCCTTCCGGAAGTTTATCCGGCATAGCGCCGCTTAAGACAAGCCCCGATTCATCCTTGATCTCATTTCCGCCTTTATTATCTGTGCATCCGCACGCAAAAACAGGCGTCAAGACAAGCGCCGCCATCAGGGCAGCCCCTGTCCTCTTCATGCTGTTCATGAAACGATTCCTCCGAAATACTATTTTCCCCATTAATATCCGATGATCCTATTTAAGTTTCCCCAATGCGGAATTATATCACTGCGATGCATATGCGAGAACAAGGCTTAATCAAATCATTTAAATTTGCCTGTTATCGAAAACAGGGATGCTCCGCCAATCCGAAACATCCCTGCTGCAAAACTATGGAGTTTGAAACTTTATCAGCCGTTCATCATTGAAAGAACTATCTCAAGATATTTGGCATCAACCGTAACGCCGTAATAACCCGGATCTATTATTAGTCCCATCTTCACGGGCGCGCCGTCGTTATTGACCTTTAAAGTTATTTGGGCAACATTCGCAAACGGTGCATGCATTGCAATATAACCTGCGCGCCCTGCCTGCTCGAAGAACTCCTTGGTCCTTTCCATTGAAGTGAACACCGGCAGGTATCCTGTACCGTCAGGACCCGGAACAAGGAACAGCCTCGGTTTGCCGTCAATGTGGTCACCGTAAGGCGTTGAATAGAACACGTGCTCCTTACCGAAATCACATAGGAATTCCCTGTTGCTTATCTGGCCCTTTTCCTGCTTTTCGAGCAGTTCAACAGCATTGCTGTTAGTCGTTTCAGTCTTATTGAATATACCCATACTGTTCACCTCTATTCATTGCTCTTATTTTTCTTGGAAAGCTTATTCCAGTTCCAGTAACCTATGAATGCTTCGACAAGATAGATAGCCTTCTTTGTTGTGTATACGGGATCTTTCTTGATTGCATACTGGGCAACAGCGATTACGTCTGTAATGATCCACCAGGAATACTGTTCCTTGAATCTGAAAAGTTCCAGTGTGGATGCTACGATTCCTATGGAGAAGATGAACGAATCAAGCCACTGCATGATTGTCACGTTCCAGCCGTAGTTCTCTGCGAATTTCATCCAGGAATCTCCTGCAAGTTCCGACAGTGCGAAATGTACTAATACTGCAATTCCGATGATCGCCACGATTGCAAGGATCCTTTGAAGAACACTCATCTTTTTCGCTTTGGCAAGAAGCTCATCGTCTTCATCCTTGTGCTTTGCCCATCTCCACCAGGAGAAGATATTGAGCGGCATGTATACCACAAGTTCAAGCCAGAATGTTGCCCATATTCCAAAGTAGAAAAGGTATATGATGAATACCACTGTGTTGACCATCGCAAACGGGAAATTCATTCTGTTTACCTTTGCTGTGAGGAACACGCACATGATTCCGCAAAGTCCGGAAATCAGGTTAATCACGGCAAGCCACTGTGGGCATCCCTCTTCAGGTTTGATAGCGTAATATATGGAGATGCCGAGCATTATTACGCACATGACGGCTTCGTACCATTTAAGGCTTCGAATCGCCTTTATTATTTTCTTTATACCATCCATTTCTGTTTCTCCTCTAATGTCTTCATGGCCCTTATCATCGTTGCGCTGATGGGATAAGTGATACGCTTCTCGTCAACGATAACGTGGGTAGCCTCGGGATATGCTCTTTTGAAATATTCGCCGTAGGAGGGTTCGCTTGAATACACATAGTCCATGTGCGGAACGTATGCTCTTACCAGAGGTGTCTCCATATCCCAGTTGTTTGTTCCGTCGGGATTTCTGCAGTAATCGTCGTTGATGATGTGAAAGGATACGTTGTCGTACAGCGAACAGACTTTCTCAAGCTGCTTTATCCTGCTTTCGACGGAGAGTTCTTCTTCAGAATGAGTCTTCATTATCTCCAGTTCTTCATCGCCGTTGATGAACATTATCACGACAACATCATCACACTGTCTTGAGGCCGTATCTATGCAATACAGATGGCCCTTGTGAAGCGGCATGAACTTTCCTCCAAAGAATCCGTGTATTGCAGCCATGTTATTACCTCTCGATATACTTATATAACCTTGCCGGTTTTCCTTTTGATACTTCCGTTCTGTTTAAGTCGGTTACTTTCCCGGTTGAGACATAGTCTCTTAAGAATGTCTTGCGGAAATTGGGAAGATCCAATGACCTGTTCTTGATCGTCTCATATATCCTTTTAAGCTCTGAGATCGTGAATTCATTCTTGTCTCTTAAAAGATTGAATGCATCGTCCTCGTAATCTATGCGGTTTCTAAGTCTTGTGATCGCCATCTTGATTATCTCCGCATGATCGAAAGCCAGATCGTTCTCGGTTATCACCGTGTTCTCATTCGTAAAGATGATTCCGTTCACGTCGTACTTGATAGCAAAGAGCTTTGCGTCGTCTGCGTCGTCACCTGCCTTGATGTCGAGCATATGCTTCGGAACCAATGCGGTGTATGCAACTGAGATTACTGTCGTACGCGGATCTCTTCCGGGATTTCCGAACGTATAGAGCTGCTTGAGATATACGTTGTCTATATTCGTTTCTGACTTCAGTTCGCGTGCAGCGGCTTCGTCTATTGACTCCTTACCTGCAGCGAGAAAACCTCCCGGGATTGCCCATCTGTCTTTGTACGGATACTCACCTCTTTTTATCAGAAGGATATTCAGTTCGTCTGAAGCATCGAGTGTGAGGATCACGATGTCGGTCGTTACTGAAGGGCGCTCAAATTTAGAAGCATCGTATTTCTCAAGAAACGCCTTTTCTTCATTTGATGTGCATTTATACTTATTCATGTCCGCCCTCCTTATTGGTTTTCTGTACCACTTGTATTATGGTACATATTACCATAAGTGTCAAGAGCTATTTTTAAGTTTTTCAAATATGTTTTTTACCCAGAAACCGCTTGTTTTAGGGCACGCACCATATTGGTGACACGATTCTTACAGGGTGGTGCTTGATGTTTTCGGGCCCTAAGCGGATACTGAAGCCACATCTGCAGGTGATTTTACGAAAGGATCGGATTTGACATGGTCGAATTTGGTGAACAGTTAAGACGAGCAAGAGAAGCAAAAGGAATGACGCAGCAGTCCCTGGCTGAACAGTTATATGTAACAAGACAGTCTGTATCAAGATGGGAATGCGGCGACCGCTACCCCGATCTTCTCACCACCACGAAAATCGCGCAGCTCCTTGATGTGAGCCTTGATGACCTGTTATCCGGAAAGGAAATGGAAAAAGTAGTAGAAAGAAACCCTGTAGTAGAGAATAAAGCCGTAAACAACATCATGATCACGCTTTATTCGGTAGTCGTATTATCTTTGATCGCTCCAGCACTGGACGGTATTTTAAGACATGATTTCAGTGAGCTCGGCACGGCTAACAGCATCGTAACGTTAGTTCTTTTTGCCCTTAAGATCTTCAGTTTTATATACGGTCTGGTAAATGCAATCAGAGGAACCTTGTCACCCAAGAGAATGGGCGCGGTAATAGGCGCATTCTTTACGGCAATGGTCATATCGGGAGCTGTAACGATATACACAGTTTTCCCGTTCAACGCACTCAGCCCTGACGCCGATAACGGAAACATGATGAAAGCACTCTGTTTGTTCGTAATAGAATTGTTCCCCGGAATCGCCGGAATCATAGGAACATACTTCTATTTCATTAAGAATAAGAATCAGTCCATATGGCCCGTACTTATAACGATCGCATCAATCTCAGGGATCGCAACCGCATTAATCGGCACTCTTACAGTCCTCAACCGCTACAGCGATATGTACTCGCTGAGCCAGACACTGAGCCTGATACTTAATATTGCAGTATATGTCCTGATCATCTATCAGACTTTTACTCTTCGCATCAAAAGGAAGAAAGCCAAAGAAGCCGGCAGCAAGTGATCAGACCAAAAAGGCGGGACCGAAATAAACGGTTCCGCCTTTCTAATTTTTTTGTTTTATAAGAATCATTTCATATTATGACCGAGCGAATCAATATATTTGTGATACTTCTCTTTTTCGTTATACATATACTTATCAGCACGGTCGATGTAATCATCAATGCCTGCGTCATCACCGGGTTCGATGATCGCATATCCGATACTTGCGTGAAGTACAAATGCAAGATTTAACGCTTTGAAATCTTTGCTCATGGCCTCGGACAGATTCCTGATAAGACTATCGATCTCTTCCTGTTTAGGACAAGGTCCCACAGCTATGAACTCATCTCCGCCGTATCTGCCGAACAGCCACTCCTCAGGCGAATGCGTCCTGAATGCTTCAGCGGTAGCCCTTATGGCAAAGTCTCCGTTAAGATGTCCGTAAACATCGTTGATGGTCTTCATTCTGTCGATATCAGCGAAAACCAGTATCGACTTCTGATTATTCTCTTTTCTTGAATTGATGTAATCGTAAAGGACTTTCTGACAGCCTGTGCGGTTATACATTCCGGTAAGAGCATCATTCATGTATATCTTCTTCAGCTCTTTATTCTTGCGGTCAGAGAAGATGTGACGGCGCATGCTGAACAGTTGCGCATTCATGTTCTTTATGAACTTGCTAAGACCGAGATTAAAAAGAAGCGCAGGCGAATTCTTTATTGCAATATAACCAATGATGTAATTCAGGTAGTTAAGCGGAGCAAATATATAAAGATTGGATTTTCCTTCCTCGTAAGCATATCCGGGATAGAGTTCTTTGGAATCGAAGTGTCTCAGGCCGATTCTTTCTCCGTCGCGGAGCTCGTAAATGACATCCATGTTGGAACCGTATCCTCTGATTCTCTCAGGATACTGGTCATCATCCATCTCAAAGAACTCAGGCTCGGTGCAGAGGCAGTAATTCTTGCCAAGCTGGGGAATATCGTTGGTGCTCTTTATACCCTTCTCATAGAAGTCTTCCTTCTTTACGGCAAATGACAACGGAACCTGCATACCCATAAAGAACAAATCCATAATCTCTTTTTGGAGATTATCAAAATAGGAATTTCTTATTGCATTAAAACGGTTTTTTAGAGCTTCTTCGGAAGCCTCGCATCCGCAGCTTTCAGAAGGAACAAAATATGATTGGTATTCTTCAGTAAAACGCTCATCCGGATGCTCGATCTGATACTTGAGTTTATCGTATGCGATCTCGCCAAACTTGTCCCAGCCTCTCGAAACGGTTGAAAGGATCGGGAATGTATACTGACCGTCTTTATTCATGTCAAAACCGGTAAGCAATACATCTTCAGGAACGCTGTAGCCGTTTTCAGTCAGAGCGGTATTAATGCCGAGAGCCATATTGTCATTTGCACAAACAACAGCATCAGGAAGCTTTTTTCCATCCTCCAGGAACCATTTCATCTGAAGATAAGCTGTATAGAATCCGAAATCACATACAAACTCATCGTATAGCTCAAGGCCGTGTTCATTAAGAACATCTACGAGTGCCTGGCGCCTGGTCTTATTCTCGACATTGCCCTCAACGCCGTTTACAAAGATTATCCTTTTCGCGTTGTGATGCTCGACCAGGTGGAGCGCAAGATCTCTTACGCCGTTATAGTTCTCGGTCTTGATACAAGACATATTGGGAACTTCGACTTCAAGAGAAAGCATCGGCACGCCGGCTCTCTGGAAACATGCACAGACACGTTCCTGCTCATCAGGGAAATTATATGTGTTGGTCAGCATTATCGCGCCGTCAAAATCAGAAGGATTCGGAAGGTGGAAGATATTTAACTGACACTTATTCTGGAGATCGTGATCACCGGGGCTGCAGTATGTGACGAACACAAACAGATCCGTGCAATCCTCTTTTGCCTTTCTCTGTAAGCCACTGACTATATGTTCAACAAACTCATTGCTGAATCCGTTTGTGAATATAGCGATACGCCTGTTCATTCTCGCATTCTCCCCAACGTCTCATTTTACTGAGCGTCTTACGTCACGATATCGTTCCTGCTTTAGTTTACTATATCAAACCAAAATTAGTAAAATAAATTTACTATTTTCTTATACTTAATTATACGAATCATAATTGTGAAGTATGTTTATTTCCTGTTAACTTCATTCAACTTTTTTCGAAATGACGGATTGTGAAAAGACACAAAAACCAATTCTGATTTTATTGCAAAAAAACCGAAAAATAAGGCGTTTATCAAATTCTTTTAATCATCATGCAAAGTGTTCACAGAGATTTAATAATGTATTGATTATCCGTTATCAATCATGACCCTATAATAGACTTAGAAACCAACAGAAAGGGGGATCATAATATGGCACTTACTGACATCTTAAAAGAAAAAATATTAAAGGCAGGTTCGAAGCAAAAACTTGATGCTGTCACAAAGTATGCGAGCCACCAGAGCGAAGACATCAGACTGACTGTCGCAATGGCACTTGGCATGATCCCCACATACGAATCCGGCATGGCACTCATTCCTCTTCTCAGAGACAAGTCAGCTATGGTAAGAGCAACCGCATGTGAGTCAGCAGCAACCATCAGGGCAAAGCATTGTGAAGAGTACATTAAGAAACTCGCATTTACCGAGACAGATCCGAACGTTAAGCAGGTTGCCATGAAGGCATTCGATCAGTTAAGAGACAAGGTCGCATAAGACTACATAAACACCCCAAAAAGATAAAGGGCCGGAAGCTTAGGTTTCCGGTCCTTTATTATGTCTGGTAAACTTTATCAGCCGATGCTTATCCTCTCCATCGTTGACATATTGAAGCACCTCATACTCTCCATTCCGCTAAACTGGGATCCGACAGCATAATAGAAACACAACGCAACACCGGGTTCGCCGTCAGGTGTAATGAAAGGCGTGATATTGATGTAATCGATCTGCGCGATGCTCTTCTCGAGATCGATATCCGGATTGCCGTTATAATTGGCATTCAGGATATCTGCTGTCTTGTTGAAGAAATCATCATCTGTCATGCCGAGACGCTTAGCAACCTCTGTGTCTTCCAAAGCTGTCAGAGTTTCAACATCGTAGTTAAAGACTTCACATGTATAATAATCCTCGCAAACTGCGCTTGCTGCAATGACAATTGAAACGGTATTGTCCTTAACACCCCACGAATAACGCGTCTCATAACCGTCAACATAATCACCGTTCTGTTCGAGCGGATAATTCTTCTGTACATAGTCACTCAGTTCGGTGTTAATTGCTGTTGCTTCCACACCGTCTACAATAAGCTTTGGAATCGTGCTGGTATATTCGCTGGTGCCGTCTGAAAGAGTTGTCTTCTGAAGGTCTTCAACCTGCACCTGGTGTGCAGGAGCGCTTTCCACGGCCGTCTCGGCTGCTGTTGTATCCTGAGGCTCACTTGCAGGTGTAGTCTGATGTGCTGTGCAGCCTGCTGCCATAAGCGACAGACAAAGCACTGCTGATATTACCTTTATTCTTTTCATAAACCATACTCCTAACGTTATAGTTTTCCCTTATAACTGCCCTAATTGTATGAGTTCAAAACATCAAATCAGCATCAAATAAATGTCATATTTATAGAGTTGTGAATGAAAACGGTCAGAAAACAAACTGATAAGGACGGAACGTTATCCTCTCTTAATATCCCATACTCCTTCCACTCCGAGATAATCACGTGCAAGATCTTTTGAATAATCCAGCCCGTTGTCACTGTTCGTCAGAACGATCACGTATTTATCTTCTTCAGGATATAAAACATAAAGACTCTGAAAACCCGGATTGATTCCCGAATGCCAGTATGTCGTCTCAGATCCCTCATGCTCTACGGCAATTCCAAGTCCCCATTCATTCTCCTCATCAATCTCTACCGCAGGCTGAAACATAATGTTGTAGAAGTCATCCGGATCTTTTGCCCTGTCCATCAGTTCACTGCAAAACAAAGACATGTCTTCTGAAGTCGATCTGAATGTATAAGCGCAGTTGGCATCCCTTTTAACAATATCGTTAGTAACGGGAACATTAAAAGGAAGCAAAAATCCGGCAGCTGCGATAAGTCCCATAATAACAAGAACGGATGCATAGAAGAATTTTGTTCCAGTCGAGATACGCAAAACAATTCCCATCAACATAAAGCATGCCGCAAACAATACAAATACTTTGGACACAAAAACGAACAGCAGAAATGCAGCATTAATTACACCTGCCAAAACAAAACTTGCCAGAAAAGCACTTCTGAATGAGAACAGTTTAAACTCCGTTACTTTCCCGATTATTAAACTCAAAACGATCAGTACCACAAACGAAATAACAAACATTCCCAGTGCATAAAGAACAGCCAAACCGGGATTCATATAAGGCGTAACGGTCGGCACACTTTCAAATGTGCTGTTATTCATTCCCAAAGGCTCGAAAACATAATTGTACGCAGCCTGGTCCATCGTTAATCCGCTTGCGTTTTCAATGACATTCTGAAGATAGATATATCCCACTCCCGAATAACAAAACTTATCACCCGGACCGGAATAGATCTTCTTATCAGTTACGATCTCATAATTCGGAGAGAATCCTGCCGTATGGGACAGCAACTGTTTGAGAGTTATATCATTGATTCTTTCATCATCAGTAATAAGTTCATCATCAAGATACGGCGCTATCTTCTCATCAAGCGATAAAACACCTTCATCCACCATTGAAAGCGCGGTATAGGCTGCTATTGTCTTGCCGTTGGAAGCAAGTTCATACACCGTCTTTTCATTGGTGTTTTTGCCGCGGTTCTTAAACTGAACAGAACCATTCTCATAGTAAACAACCGAGCAGTTATTTATCCCGTATTTCTCTTCAACAGTCTTATTGGCATCATTGCATCCGGCAAAAAGCAAAACAATTACCGCTATTAAAACCAGACTTATCGCGGTCTTAAACTTCATAAAAAATCCTCCGCCCCCTGTGATTGATCTTTGTTCTTTCACAGGTTAGACGGAGGAATTTGAATTTCGTTACAAAAAACTGAAAAAACTAAAGATCACTCTATCTTCTAGGAGTTTTAAAGTTCCATGTGAACCAACTGCTTTAAGGACTTTTTCGGAAGGCCATCACAACAACATTTATAGGTTCTGTGATCACCATAACGAACATTAGGAATTACCTTAACACCGTTCATCTGGAGCCAGAACCCTATTGCTCTACTGCGGTATATATTCCAGAGCTGCATTACCAGGGGCATATCCCTGTAAAGACTATAATCCGGAAGGATTATTCCATTGTATCGCTGAAGGATTGGAAGGTATTTCTTCGGGTTTCTCCACAAGCGTTCAAACAGGTAATCGTCTTCGTAGAAGTGAACCCAATAATTGTAATCCCTGCAAGAGATGCATTTTGAAAAAGCAATTAATCTATTGGGTATTTTGAACTATAATGATTTTACTTGATTTCTACACTGTTGATAACGGGAGAACATGCAATGAGCAATTTCTATACTGCAGATACTCATTTCGGTTCAGATTCAAAAGAAGTCCTGATCCGTGATAACCGTCCGTTCAAGGACATTAATGAGTATACAAAAGCGCAGGTAAGGATTTGGAATGAACAGGCATCTTCAGATGACACCATATATGTCATCGGTGATTTCTGTAACTGCGGTCCTAAGGTAGAAAGGGATTTTAGGAGTGGTCTTGCCGTATCAAAGCAAATAAATGCACATATCATCCTCATTATCGGAAACAATGAACAGCGTGCCATAGACGATTGCTTTGACGGTTCTTTTGAAAAATTCCGCGAATACTGCCTGACTGATCCTTCATGCAAATTCGATGACGTAAAGCTGAATGACTACGTTGATATAAATGGCGAAAAGTTCTTCCTTACACATAAGCCTACTGACCACGCTAAAGACTGCCAGACTCTATTCGGCCACACGCACAGGTACGGCGGGCTTTGGAAGCCTTTCGGATTCAATGTCGGCGTTGACCTGAACCACTTCAGACTGTTCAGCGACGATGACATAATGTATATGCTCAGCAGAAAGAAAAACTACTGGGACGAAGATATGGCTATTAACAGCTGAAAATAAGCAAAAACAAAGGAGTTACCGGTAACTCCTTTTTGGTGGGAAGAGGTGGTTCTAATTCCACCAATTTGGCCACCGCTGCAAAGCCAATAAAATCAAGCATTTGAGCATCATAAGCCGGACTAAAAACAGGGCTTAAACCAAACTTAAACCACGATTTTTATTACATAGGGGAACCAACAACAAAAATTACCGGGTACATATTCTTGTGCCCGGCATTTTTTGCTTTATAGATATTTAGCTTGGTGCATTTAATTCCTGATATTGCGGACTAGGTGCGCTATAGCACCGGATTAATATCGAGTACGTATAACGCACAGTATTTTTGAGCATCTACTGTATGAATTACGTATTTTTCGCTTGAAATACGTAAACCGTACAGTATTCCGAAGTGATTTACTGTACATTTTACGTACGGCCGAGATTGAACGGATTCACAAGTGATCACCGGCCAGGTTTAGAAACAAAAACCACTGGTTAATCAACCTTAAGTTATGGCGAGTTCGATATGCCCTTCACTCGTTGTTGCAACTTTGTTTTTCCATTCTTGTTCTGAACAATAATATGTTGTCATAAAGGTGTGGCTTGCTTCAACCGGCATATCTTTTAGCTGGTATTTGACAACAAACTTAAAACAGATCTTATTTACATACGCATCACATATCAGAATATAATTTTGAGTGCGAATAGAAACTGACCTTGATAAAAATGCATATTGTTTAGGTATTGTTATCGTCATGGTTTCAGCATCAAACGCTATTTCCGTCCCATCAACTTCTTTTCCGTTTACTGTCACAACAACATCACCGGAGTATAACTCTTCAAGAAACATATTACAGATATCATTATTCAGATTATTCCCGGAATAAGAAGATAAACCCGAACACTCATTGTCAGTGTCAAAAACAAGTCTTATGCCTTGTTCATCTAAATCAAAGCTCCTTATTCCAAGAATATTGTCCTGACAATCTTTAAACACCAGATGATGTGGTTTAAATGCTGGAAGCATTAATGCAGCGAATGCAACAGAAAGAGAAACTAATACAATTGTTACTGCTATGTAGGTTTTTCTTTTTCTTATGATGCTGACTATTCCAAAGATAATTGCAACTGTCAAAAACAGTATTAGCATAATCGGAAAAACAATATAAAACAAAAACTCTTCCATGCTTAATAATCCGTTTAGCATTACATCCTGTTTATTTAATGTTCTAACGTTTTCTATCTTATAACCTAACTCTCTTTACAGCAAAATGTTATATCTTTTGTTTTTCATGTCGAATATCAGACTTCTTTCGGTTTTACCCCATCGTTTTGCCCTTTCCCATTCCTTAATAGTAGAGAAACATTTATATACGCAGGCTTACCTTAATTATTCTTTCCAAAATTGATTACAAAAATAGTTATGCTTCTTTCACAACCATGGGAGTATATTCTTTTAAACTAACAACTATCAAATAAGCATACAAAAACCCGCAAACGCAATGTTCGCGGGTTTTGCAGGGCATCTTGTTCTTTTTATAGCCCTCATATGGCGGAGATGGTGGGATTCGAACCCACGGATCCCGTTAGGGATCAACGCATTTCGAGTGCGCCCCGTTATGACCACTTCGATACATCTCCGTGCATAAAATCAAGCTACAATCGCATATTACTGAACGCCATCCGTTCCGTCAACCGGAGCGATATGGATCGTTTTTGGAGCGATATCTTATCAGAACGATGTCGCAACAATCTCGCAAAGTGCTTATATTATTGCATCTTGTTCTTGAGGCCATAAAGTTGACAATCACATTTCGAGTGCGCCCCGTTATGACTACTTCGATACGTCTCCAAACTCGCAATATTGTAAATGATTCGAGTCTATTATTCAACTAAAACGGCGTTGTAACAATGTTAAATAGCGCCAAACCTTATGTTTTTACGCAATTCTTCCTTGGCTTCCTCACCGCACAGGAAACCTACGAGAGCAAGACCGAAATCGACTGATGTGCCCATTGCCTGGCTTGTGATGATGTTGCCGTTAACTACAACTTTGCTGTCTTCGATGACATTGGCACCGCCCTTGCGGAGCTCTTCCCAGAAACCGGGGTTGCATGTTGATGTCTTGCCGTTAAGAAGACCAAGACCTGCAAAGACAGTAGGAGCAGCGCAGATTGCTGCGATACCCTTGCCCTGATCGTTAAACTTAACGAGATTCTTTTTAAGTTCCTCGCAAGCGTTGAAGTTGTTTGTTCCTCTTACGCCGCCCGGAAGAACGAGAAGATCGTAATCTTCGAAGTTGATCTCGCTGATAAGCTTATCTGCCGTGATCTTTACGTCTCTTGAAGCGCAGATCTCGAGTGAAGGCATGATGGATACCACGTCAACATCAACCTTTGCTCTTCTTAAAAGGTCAACGGGCGTAATTGCCTCTACCTCTTCACTGCCGTCTGCTATGAACACTGCAACTTTTGCCATGTTAAAATCCTTTCCTTAAAGGCCGAATAAGCCTTTTACAAATATTTCTATTCCTATGAGGATCAGTATTACGCCGCCGATTATCGTGGCCGTACTGACGAATTTTGCGCCGATCTTCTTGCCGAAGATCAACCCCAATAAGCATATCACAAGCGTTACGACTCCAATTATCAAAGATGAGGCAAATGCTCGTAAAAATGAGTAATCTGCGATGGTAAATCCTACTGAAAGAGCATCTATGGAAGTTGCGACTCCCTGAACGATGAGCGCACCCCAGGTGAGTTTCTTTGCTTCCTTAACCTCTTCCTTCTCCTTTTTGCCGCCCTGCTTCTTATCCTTAATTCCTTCAACGACCATCTTTCCGCCGATGAAGAGAAGAAGGAACAGTGCGATCCACGGGATAAACTTATGGAATGCGGTAAATATCTCGGCAACTGTCGTTACCAGGAACCAGCCGATAAGCGGCATGAGAAACTGAAAGACTGCGTAAACGCCTGAGATCTTGAACATCCTGGTCTTTCTCATGTCGGGCTCAACTATTCCGTTGGCAACTGAGATCGAGAAGGCATCCATAGCGAGGCCCACACCCAAGAGCACGGAACTAAATATGAATTGGATCATTTGAATTATCCTCCGTCCTGATGCCCGGGCAAAAAAATAACCCAAGGCACCTGTATTAGCCTTGAGTCTCACATATCAGAATAAGCCAGGTATTATACCAGTATGTTGACTTATACAACGCAAAAGTGCGTCTGCTACTCCCTCAACAGCACCGATTCTAACAACCGGTTTCCGAGTTAGTCAACACTAACATCGTTGTTTTACGGCGGTTACTGCTTTTCGCATTATCAGAAAACAATAAAAATCAGGGTTTTCGGCTGCTGTAGTTTCTACAAATCGTTGGTTCACTGCCGGGCTCATATAAAGTAATATAATAAAGCTCGCACGCGCGTAAATAATGTTGTACAATAATCATTCGCTGACCAATATACATCAGGAGGCCAATATGAACGAATACATTAAGCAGATATCTGACAGAATCAGAGAGCTTAGAGACATCCTCGACTTGACCGCAGAAGAAGTTGCTTCAGGCTGTGGCGTGAGCGCAGAAGAGTATTTAGCATATGAGAACGGCGAAAAAGAGATCCCGATCAGCATCCTTTACAAGGTTGCAGGCATTTTCAAGGTGGATCCCACAGTACTGATGACAGGCGACGTCCCGAGAATGGACGATTATACAGTGGTAAGAGGCGGCAACGGCGTTAAGGTCGAGCGTTATCCCGGCTATTCTTTCAGCGCCCTCGCTTTCAACTATAAGCACAGACAGATGGATCCGATGATCGTTACACTCTCCAAGTCAGAGACAGCTGAGCTCGTCCGCCACGGCGGTCAGGAGTTCAACTATGTCATCGAAGGCGCGATCAGAGTAGTCGTCGGAGACAGAGAATTCACACTCGAGGCAGGAGATTCCATTTACTTCAATCCTGAGAAGCCTCACGGACAGAGAGCCGTGACGGAGACTGCTAAGTTCCTCACGATTATCAACGAGTGATTTAGCAGTTCTACCCCAAAAATATTGAAGTAGAAAAGGAATGATATACCCATGGATTTATTAAGCAGATTTGTTAACAGAATTGATTTTGACAGTTACGAGGACTTTAAAGAGAACTTTAAGATAATTGTTCCGGAGGATTTCAACTTCGGTTTTGACGTTGTCGATGTATATGCCAAGGAAGATCCCGACAAGGAAGCGCTCATCTGGTGCGATGACGACGGCAACGAAAGACACTTCACTTTTAAGGATGTAAGCGAAAAAAGCAACCGCGTTGCAAACATGTTCAAGGACTTGGGAATCAAGAAGGGCGACAGAGTCCTCATGATGCTCCGTCAGCGTCCTGAAGTTTGGTTCACTATGGTTGGTCTTCATAAGCTCGGCGCTCTGGTAATTCCTGCAACGTTCCAGCTTCTTTATCACGACATCGTTTACAGATGTAATGCAGCTGACGTTAAGATGATCGTTTGCGCTGACGATCCGCAGATCTTAGAGCACGTTAACAAGGCACGTCCCGACTGCAAGACAGTTCAGTACTGCAGCGTTATAGGCGAGGCACCCGAAGGCTGGAGATCACTTACAGATGATATCGATAATGCATCTCCTGTTTTCGAGCGTCCCACAGGCGACGAAGCTACACACGCATACGATCCCATGATGATCTATTTCTCATCAGGTACGACAGGCGAGCCTAAGATGATCCTGCACGACTACACACTGCCTTTGGGCCACATCGTAACAGCCAAGTACTGGCAGCAGGTTTACGACGGATGCCGTCACTTAACACAGGCTGACTCAGGCTGGGCAAAGTTTGCATGGGGTAAGATCTACGGCCAGTGGATCTGCGGTGCCGTAAACGTTACATACGATACACAGAAGTTCAAGGCTTCAAGAATGCTCGAGATCATGGAAAAACTCAAGCTCAATTCTTTCTGCGGACCTTCAACTATCTACAGATATCTCATTCAGGAAGATCTCACAAAATACGACTTCTCTTCCATCAAGCACTGCTCAATGGCAGGCGAACCCTTGAATCCTGAAGTATTCTACAAGTGGCAGAAGTACACCGGTCTTGAGATCCGTGAAGGATTCGGTCAGACAGAAGGAAGCGTTCTTTTCGCAAACTTCCCCTGGCTCGAAGTAAAGCCCGGCTCAACAGGTAAGCCCACACCTATCTACGACATCCAGCTTGTTGACGAGAACGGTGTTCCCGTAGAAGACGGTATCGTTGGAAACATCGTTATCAAGAATGCTTCTTCAAAGCCCACGGGACTCTTCCGTGAGTACTATAAGAATCCTGAAGCAATGGCTGACCAGTGGCCCGGCGTAGACTACAGCACAGGTGATACCGCATGGAGAGATCCTGAGGGTTATATCTGGTTCGTAGGAAGAAACGACGACGTTATCAAGTGCTCCGGTTACCGTATCGGACCTTTCGAAGTTGAGAGTGCTCTCATGACTCACGATGCAGTTCTCGAGTGCGCAGTTACAGCTGTTCCCGATCCCATGAGAGGTCAGGTAGTTAAAGCTACTATCGTCCTCACAAAAGCATATAAGGAAAAGGCTTCTCCCGAACTCGTAAAAGAGCTCCAGAATCACGTTAAAAACGCTACAGCACCTTATAAGTATCCCAGAGTTATCGAGTTCGTTGAAGAGCTTCCCAAGACCACCAGCGGCAAGATAATGCGTACTGCAATCAGAAAGGCTGACGAAGCTAAGTACAGAGCAGAGCAGGAAGCTGCAGCAAAAGCTTAAGCTTAAAGGAAATCCTCAATAACTTTATTGGCAAGATCAAGACCGCTCCGTGTTAACCGGAGCGTTCTTTCTTTGCGCTCAAGTAATCCTTTGCTGATATTTGATTCCACTTCATCAGCGAAAACATCTTCGAATTCTTTTCCGAACATCTTACGGAATTCATCTAAGAGGATTCCTTCCGAAGTCCGAAGTCTTAAGAAAGGAACTTCGCGCATCTTATCGTCTTCATTAAGCATCTCTTCAACATAAAGAGAAACAAGGTCTTCCCTGCTGCCTTCGAAAAATTCTTTATAGTCTTTTGAAGTAATTGTCTTCATCTCTTTGATATAAGAAACCACATCGTCTTTATGTCCGTATCTCATATCACCGATATATCCGTGAGCGCCTGCGCCTATCGCAAAATACTCACATGAATTCCAGTAAGAAGAATTGTGGATACTCTTATATCCGGGCAGCGCGCTGTTGGATATCTCATAAGTCTCATAACCTAAGTTCTGAAGGAATTCGCGCGTGCCGTGATACATCTCTCTTTCCTTTTCGGGAGACACAAATTCTTCCAATGTCTTACTGTATCTTTCGAAAAAAGGAGTGCCTTCTTCTATGCTCAGAGAATAAGTGCTTATGTGCTTTACACCGAGCTCGTAAAACGTCTTTATGTCGCGCTTAATTCCTTCAAGAGTCTCACCCGGAACACCGGTAATAAGATCAGCGGAAACATTCGTAAAACCCGATGCAGTGATCTTCTTTAATGCGTCAACCGCACCCTTTGAATCGTGAAGTCTGCCGAGTGTTTTGAGCACCTCATCGTCCAACGATTGTATGCCTACGGATATACGGTTAAAGCCCGCTTTAAGATAGTCTTCCAGCTTGTCTTCCCTCACCGATGAAGGATTAACTTCTATCGTTATCTCAGCATCTTTTGAAATGGAAAAGTTCTTCTTAATTGCAGCTAATAATTCAGTAATAAGTCTGCTGTCAGGAAGTGACGGCGTGCCGCCTCCGAAATAAACAGTGTCTATTCCGTCAGCATCTGTAAATGAATTTATTCCCGTCGTTTCAGTAATGACAGAACCCAACAATTCAGCTTCGGTTACAGCTGCTTTATAGAGCTCATCAACACATGAGTGATCAGTTACGGAATAGAAATCGCAATAAGGACATTTGCGCGCACAGAAAGGATTGTGGACGTAGATATGTCTTGCCATCAGAACTCACGCCTGCGGTAAATGGGGACAGGATTCTTGAGTGCAGTGATCAGGGCCATCTTGAATGTGTTAAAGCTCGGCGAGACGTTCTTCTGCGGAACCATGTAACGCGAAATGGTCTCAGCCCACAATGCTTTGTAATGACCTATAGCGGGGTATCCGATCTCGATCAATTCCTCTGCGTTATCGCTTATTGCTCTGCAGAGCACTTCCCATGTGCCGCATACGGAATCCTGTTCGTAAGAAGCAAGAACGTCGGTTTTGCAGTCAGGATATGCAGCACAGATGGCATCTTTATCACCGAGAATCCATGCTTCTATTTCTTCAGTACTGAGTCCGACAATGCTCCTGATATCAGGTGCAAATTTCGATGCACAGGAATAGAGCATCTGTCTTAATTCCTGAGGATCGTTATCGTCGGAATCCATGGCGATTATGAGGATAACATCCTGGCCGCCATAGACTTTGTTATAAGCTCTGAGCTTTGCGGGAAGGAGATCCAAAAGAGAACTTGCAAACTTCGGCGGTGCGGCCGTCATGTCCTTTGGAAGGCTTCCGCAGCCTCTGTGAGGGTGAACGTTTACCTCAACATCCACACCTTCATTCTCTGTTATTCTTTCAGTCAGACGCTGTACGACTACAGCACCCGATTTATCTTCTGACAGTATCTCGATCAGCATTCAAAAAGCCTCAGTTATCATCTTCCGGTCTTGTATCCAGATGTCCGCCGTACCAGATGGCGCCCATTCCGACACCCTGGTGGAACATCTCCATGACGAGCGGATCAGCGCCTGCGCAGCGAATCGCAACGTCGCCGTCATCCTTTTCGAAACTGCGTTCAAAGATCCATATTTCCTTTGGAGACAAAGTCTCGATTATATAAGGATTGTGCGTTGAGAATATTATCTGGCAGTAGTGATTCTTCATCGTGTAATCGCGCATCTCGTCGCTCAATACATCGACCATGTCGTGATAGAGATCCTTATCAGGCGTCTCGATAAAGATGGTCGATCTGGGGCTCTTATCGCGGAGCAGGAGCAGATAAAGGAAGAGCTTATCAGGACTCTCCTTAAGCGCAAGAGGAAGATTCTTCTTATGCTTCATCGCAGGGATCTTATCCTTTATCTCAGATACAACGCGCTCGTATTCATCTTCATCATTCATCTTGATGTATTCAAGAACATTACCGACATTAGAACCTGAGCTGTTAAGGTGCTTATGTCCGCCGGGTGCGCCGCCTTCGTAGTAATAAGAGCTCTGTTCTTCTGATGAAAAACTGCAGAAGAACCATGCGGATATCTCTTTATAGAGCATTACAAAATCCCTGTATCCGGTTATCTTTCCGTACAGGCTCAAAGCCGTGAGGTGCTCGTCTTCAACACCGATATCCGCCTTGTCGGCTGAATCCGCAAGATTGATTATCGTGCCTGCGCCGCCCTTCATATCAAGTATGGTGACAGGCTTCTTCTCACCTTCAACCTCGCCTACGATGATTACCTTTTCCTCATCGATAACAGGGCTCATGTATCTGCTCGTAACTATGCCGAGTTCATACTGGATATACCTGGGGCAGCCGTTCTTTTTATCTTCGAGTTTGAAGAAGACTCTGAACAGGGAAGGACTTGAAATGTCCGGAGTCATGTTGGCAAAGCCCGGTCTGCCGTAGCTTATGGAAGCAACGGCGCAACCCTGAGTAATGCAGTCCTTGAGGAAAGCCATGCATCCCATGAAGGATGTCTTGCCGGTATTGTTGCGGCCGATAAACGCATTGAGACCGCGCAGACTGTTGTAAGACTTTCCGCCGTCTTTATTCTCAATGAAATCATCAATAAGGATTCCTGCCTTATCCGTATCGAAAACGTCGAAGTTACGGATCTCAATTCCAAGGATCATTACCGGTCACCTCCTTTATAAGAAAGCGGCCGCGAAAAATGTCACGCGGCCGTTAATGCTTTTATCAATTCTTTACTAAAACCTGATCTAAGAGTATCACTCTGTCTCATCAAGAGTGCTGTTGATCTCAGTGAGGTTTGTCTGGATCTTGGCCATGTTGTCAGAAAGAGTCTCGTTAACGTTCTCAAGGAGAGACTTAACATAGATGTGAGCGTTTCTTCTGAGTTCTTCTGCCTGAGCCTCAGCGTTTGCAATGATCTGGGCAGCTTCTTC
>JAEIGA010003540.1_pt1 | contig 24436 bp, 17 predicted proteins | sample 9270691 | NCBI WGS metagenome assembly JAEIGA01 (sample SAMN17057246, study PRJNA624740) | gut metagenome | biome: biome; isolation source: fecal sample | host: Bos grunniens | place: China: Xizang | collected 2019 | reverse complement strand
GTTTATCAGCAAACGATCTCCTGAAGAAAGTCAGGAAGATAGAGATAAAGACCAGAGCGCTTTCGCACCAGATATTCGCTGGCGAATACCATTCGGCCTTCAAAGGCCGCGGTATGGCCTTCAGCGAGGTGCGCGAGTATCAGTATGGTGATGATGTGCGCAATATGGACTGGAATGTCACGGCGCGCATGCGTTCTCCCTATGTAAAGGTCTTTGAAGAGGAGAGGGAACTGACAGTGGTCCTGCTTGTCGATGTCAGCCGGTCCCGACTTTTCGGAACCGTGGGCGGAAGCAGGAGGGATGTCCTTGCCGAGATCGCGGCGGTGCTCTCGTTCTCTGCGATAATAAACAATGACAAGGTCGGAGCCTTGTTCTTCAGCGAGAAGGTCGAGAAGTTCATCCCGCCTAAGAAGGGACGCAGTCATCTTCTTCATATCATAAGGGAAATCATTGAGTTCCAGCCGACTGTGGATGGTACGGACATTTCGGAGGCCTTGCGTTACCTGACCAATGCCATCAAGAAGAAGTGCACGGCCTTCCTGCTTTCGGACATGATAGACGTGAACAGGGACGGAAGCCCGAAATATGAGGATGCACTGAAGGTGGCGGTCAACAGACATGACCTTTCCGTGATCGAGGTATATGACCCTCGCGAAAGGTCCATACCGGACATAGGACTTGTCAATATCAAGGATTCCGAGACCGGTGAGTCTGCATGGGTCAATACTTCGGACAGGAAGATGAGGCTTGCGTACGAGGAATGGTTCCGCAATGTGGAGGAATCCTCGAAGAAGCTTTTCATGAAATACAATGTGGATAAGGTCAGCATAGCAGTTGATGAAGATTACGTCAAGGGGCTTATGGCTTTGTTTAAAAACAGATGATGAATATGCGTAAGGCATTGATATATATTGTGTTGCTGTTGAGTGCGCATGCGTTGTGGGCTGATCCTGCGGGAAAGACCATTCCTATGCAGGGGGCTTTTCTGCAGCAGCTGCAGCAGAGGGATTCCGTGCTTATAGCCGACCAGCTCCTGTATGGCTTTGAACTCAAGCAGGTGCCGGAGGGTACGGCTTTCGTCTTTCCGGAGCTTCCCGAGAAGCAGGACCACAGGATGATGTACCTGTCTCCATGGATGCTGGACACGCTGAAGGTAACGAAGCAGAAGAAGGGGCTTCCCAGACTGCTGGACCTTAGGGGAAGGATAACTATAGCCTCATTCGAGGAGGGAACATATCAGCTGAATCCTATCGCCGTGCAGAGGGTCAGTCCGGATGGACTTACTGATACCTTGCTCTTCGAGCCCCTCACTCTGGAGGTGAAGACCATGCCTGTGGATACGGCGACTTTCCAGCCTCATGATATTAAGGGCCAGATACGTTATCCGCTTACATTTGCCGAGATATTCCCTTGGCTTGCAGGAGGATGGCTGCTGGCTGTACTTATTATTCTTGCAGTCTGCCTCTATATCATCCACAAGAAAAAGAATGATCCTGATTCTGTGGTCAGGGAACCGGCTCACATAGTCGCGCTCCGCAAGCTTGACCAGTTCAGAGGCAACAGACTCTGGGCTCCGGAGAAGCAGAAGCTCTTCTATTCGGGTGTGACAGATACCTTGAGAGAATATATAGCTGCCAGATATGGTATCTCTGCCATGGAGATGACTACGGCTGAGATTTTCGATGACATGAAGGCTACCGACGCTCCGGAGGAACTTCTGAGGGAGATGAAGGAACTCTTCGAGAGGGCCGACTTCGTTAAGTTCGCGAAGTTCGTGGCTTCCGAGGAGGATAATGCGGCGGCTCTGCCTGTGGCTGTACGTTTCGTGACTGAGACATATCAGGCGGAGATAGAGACGGAAGCTGAAATTAAGGAAGGAGGAAGTGAGTGATGTTTTTCGAGTATCCTGATTTATTATGGCTTATGGCAGTGCCGGCTTTGCTGGTGCTGCATTACATATGGAAGGAACTTTCCGGAAGAAGACCTCATATGAGGGTTTCGACGTCTGTCCCATGGACATTGAAGGGACGTTCGTTCATGTCCTTCTTCCGTCATGTTCCATTTCTCTTGAGGATTTCCGCACTCGTGCTGATAATCGTCGCGATAGCGCGTCCGAGGTCGTCGCAGGATATGGAAAAGATTGATACAGAGGGAATTGACATTGTGCTTGCAATGGACGTCTCTACCAGTATGCTTGCCAGGGACTTCACACCTGACCGTATCAGTGCATCCAAGGATATTGCGATAGAGTTCATCTCGCAGAGACCTTCGGACAGGATGGGTATAGTCGTTTTCGCAGGCGAAAGCTTCACGCAGTGCCCTCTGACTACGGACAGGGCTACTCTCATCAATATGATGAAGGAAGTCCAGACTGACCTGATAGAAGACGGTACCGCCATAGGAAACGGTCTTGCTACAGCTGTGGCGAGAATGAAGGATTCGGATGCGAAGAGCCGCGTGGTCATTCTGCTTACTGATGGCGTCAACAACAGGGGAGAGATCACCCCTCAGATGGCAGCGGAAATTGCAAAGACTTATGGTATAAGGGTTTATACCATCGGTGTAGGTGCTAACGGCATGGCTCCGTATCCGGTGATGACCCCATGGGGAGTTGAGGTGCAGAACGTTAAGGTGGAGATCGATGAAGAACTGCTTTCGGGTATTGCAGATGCTACGGGGGGACGCTATTTCCGTGCGACAGACAATACCAAGCTTGCTGAAATATACAGTGAAATCAATAAGATGGAGAAGGCCCGCACCACTGTGGACAGTTTCCCTGTGTACAAGGAGCTCTTCGGACTCTATGCTTTGCTGGCCTTGCTTGCCCTTCTGCTTGAACTTTTGCTTAACTGGTTTGTAATAAGGAGGTTGCCATGATAAATTTTGCACAAGCACAATATCTTTTTCTGATACTCCTTATTCCTGTGTTCTTCCTGCTGCAGGCTCTGGTCTTCAGATTGAGGACCCGCAGGATAAGAAAATTCGGTGATGAGGAACTGGTGAGACAGCTCATGCCTTCGTATTCGAAGTCCAAGGTCTGGGTGCGTCTGGTCCTGTTTTCAATAGGATTCTTCTTTTTTGTGATAGGTCTTTCCAGACCGCAGATAGGAGCGAAACTTCGCGAGCATGAGACCAAGGGCGCGGAGATAATGATAGTCCTTGATGTCTCGAATTCCATGCTTGCGGAGGATTATTCGCCTAACAGGCTTGAGAGAGCCAAGCTGGCTATATCCAGGCTTGTCGACAAGCTTCGTGATGACCGTATAGGACTTGTGGTATTTGCAGGAAACTCATTCGTGCAGCTTCCTATCACGACGGATTATGTTTCCGCAAAGATGTTCATGGGAAGCATATCCACCGAATCTGTCCCTATCCAGGGCACAGCAATAGGAGAGGCGATCAATACGGCGATGCGCAGTTTCAGCGCTCAAAGCGAGAAGAGCCGCGCCATCATAGTAATCACGGACGGAGAGAATCATGAAGATGATCCTGTGGCTGCTGCGGCTCAGGCTGCGGAGCTGGGAGTGAGGGTCTTTACGATAGGAGTAGGCTCTCCTGAGGGAAAACCGATCCCTATGGATGGGGAACTGCTTAAGGACAAGGATGGAAATATTGTGGTGACCAGACTGGATGAGTCTGTTCTTCAAGAGGTTGCGGATGCTGGTAATGGACTATATGTCCGTGCGGGCAACAGCGAGTTCGGACTTAATCCCATAATAGATGACATCAGGAAGATGGAGGACGAAAAATACAGTTCCATCGTATTCGAAGAGTATGATGAGCAGTTCATGTATTTCATGGGCATAGCACTGCTGTTTTTCGTGATAGAGATGCTCATAGGAGAGCGACGCTCTAAACGTCATTTGTTCAAGAGGTAGAGACAGATTAGAATTTACATGCAGATGAAGAAAGTATATCATATATTTCATGTCTTGTTCCTGATGTTTGTGCTGACGGCTGCCGAGGCCTATGCGCAGAATCCGGACAGGAAGGATGTGCGTCGTGGAAACAGGGATTTCAGGAAGGAGAATTATCGTGAGGCCGAGGTGGACTATCTGAAGGCTATCGTCAAGGATTCTATGTCTGTCGCTGCCAATTACAATATGGCCAGCACGCATTTCCGCAATGGCGATGCTGAGCAGGCCCGCAAGAATTTGGACAGGATAAAGGAGGCAGCTCCTCTTACTCCTTCCGCTGCCGATTATTTCTATAATCTCGGCGATGTGGCTCTGGCTCAGAAGGATTATCAGACTGCAGTGGATGCATTCGCTCAGTCTCTTGTTCTGAGGCCTGATGACCTGGATGCAAAGGAGAACTACATCTATGCGAAGAAGATGCTTCAGAATCAGCAGAATAACCAGAATCAGGATAACCAGAACAACCAGAACAACCAGAACAACCAGGACAATCAGGACAATCAGGACAACCAGAACAACCAGAACAATCAGGACAATCAGGATAATCAGGATAAGAACAATCAGAATCAAGATAACCAGAACAATCAGAACAACCAGGACGATCAGAAGAACAACGACAATCAGAACGATAATAAGCAGGATCAGAACGGTCAGCAGCCTAAGATAAGCCCTCAGGCGGCCCAGCAGATGCTTCAGGCTATCCAGGCTAAGGAAAAGGAAACTCAGGACAAGGTCAACGCCCAGAAGGCCAAGGTTCTGAAATCAAGACAGAAAGATAAGAATTGGTAAAAGTATAGTTCATATATGAGAAATCTGTTTACATCTGTAGTGCTGTTTCTTGCAGCTGTTGCGGCATATGCCCAGACCGGCATAAAGGTCGAGATGCATAAGGTCGTGGCTGCTGATGAGCAGTTCAATGTAACATTCGTAATCGAGGGAGAGAACAGCCCTACAGGCTTTGAGTGGGCTCCGGGTGAGGATTTTACCTTGCTCTGGGGACCTCAGCAGGGACGTTCTACAAGTGTCCAGATAATCAACGGCAAGACGACGAAATCAGTCCAGACCACTTATACCTACGTCCTGAGGCCGGTCAAGACGGGAAAATTCTCCATCCCTCAGGCCAAGGCCAAGGTCAAGGGCAAGGAAATCGTGTCCGAGCCTGTGACTGTTGAGGTCGTCGCTTCCGGAACGGGTTCTTCTGCCGGCAGTCAGGCGCAGTCTTCTTCTCAGGGACAGGCGGCCCAGAGACAGCAGACAGGCCAGATCAGTGACGACGATATTTTTCTTCGTGTTTCCCTGAACAGGACCAATGTGGTGGTCGGCGAACCTCTGACAGCTACCATCAAATTGTACCAGAGAGTCAATATAGCCGGTTTCGAGGGTGTGAATTTCCCTACATTCGACGGTTTCTGGAGCCAGGAAATAGAGGCCCCTTCCAATATAGAGTTCACTCGAGAGACATATGAAGGACAGATATATAATTCCGCACTTCTGAGGAAGTTCGTCCTCATTCCGCAGCAGCAGGGCAGCATAAGCATAGATCCTGCTGAACTCGTATGCCTTGTGCAGATAAGGATTTCATCTCCGGGAACCAGCATTTTCGACGGCTTCTTCGATGATTACAGAACCATAAGGAAGAAGGTCGTGTCAAATCCGCTGACCGTCAATGTGCAGCCGCTTCCCGGCGGTGCACCTGCATCTTTCGCCGGTGGCGTGGGACAGTTCAGGATGTCGGCATCTCTCAGCAGCGATTCTCTCAAGACGCACGAGGCTGCGTCGCTTCTGGTAACAGTCAGCGGAACAGGCAATGTGTCTCTTCTGGAGGCCCCCAAGGTGTCATTCCCGCCTGATATGGAGGTGTATGATACCAAGGTTTCGGAGAAGGTGGACAAAGGCGGGGTATCCGGAAGCAAGATATATGAATATCCGTTCATACCGAGAAGTCACGGAGATTTCGTGATAGAGCCGATAAAGTACTCGTACTACGATGTGAATTCCAAGAAATATGTGACTTTGGAGTCGGAGCCGCTGCAGCTTTCAGTCGCCAAGGGCAATGAAAGCGAACCGGCAGGAGTGCTTGTAGCCGGCAGTGTGCCTAAGGATGTGAGGAATCTGGGCAGTGACATCCGTTTCATCAATACGAAGAATCCGATGCTTCATCCGAAAGGTACCTTCTTTGTCGGTTCGGGACTGTTCTGGTTCTTTGCGGCGCTCATAGCGCTGGCTTTTGCTGTTACATATTTCGTCTTGAGGAAGTTCGCTGCCAGAAGAGCAGATGTTGCAGGTACAAGGAACCGCAAGGCCACTAAGATGGCTCTTAAGCGTCTCCAGCTTGCCGGAACCTTCCTTAAGCAGAATCTGTACACGGCTTTCTATGAGGAGCTTCATAAGGCCTTGCTCGGATTCGTTTCCGATAAGCTGAATGTGCCTTCTGCAGAACTTTCCAAGGAAAGGATATCTGCTGCCCTGACTGAATCAGGGGTTGAATCTTCATATATAGACTCCTTTATAGGCATACTCGATGCCTGCGAGTTCGCGAGGTATTCGCCGGACGCAGGTCATGAGGCCATGGCGGCCCATTACAATGCGGCTGTAGATGTCATATCTTCCATCGATTCAAACATGAAGTCAAGGAACAATACTTCGAAAGGCAGGATGCTTTCCCTCATAATCATGCTGATAGTGCCGTTTGCGGCTGGAGCGCAGCAGGCGGATTATGTCGATTCTCTATGGAATTCAGCAAATGCGGCATACGCTGAGGGCAGATGGCAGGATGCCCTGGCTGATTATACCATGATATCGGATGCTGGCCTGGAGTCTGCAAGGCTCTACTGCAATATGGGTGATGCCTTTTTCAAGGACGGCAATGTGCCTATGGCGATATTGAATTATGAGCGTGCCCTGAAGCTTGATCCTTCATACGGCGACGCGAGGTTCAATCTGGATCTTCTCAACAGCGGTATCCAGGACAGGATAGATCCGGTTCCTGAGCTCATCCTCAAGACATGGATGAGGCAGTTCTGCTATATGGCGGATTCGGATGACTGGGCTGTGGCCTTCCTCGTCCTCCTTGCGGCTTTCGCTGCTCTGATGCTTCTGTTCCTTCTTGGACGTACCGTGGCTGCGCGAAGACTGGGCTTCTTTGCCGGCATAGCTGTCTTCCTTGTCGCTCTGATGTGTCTGGGCTTCTCGCAATGGCAGAAGAAGGACTATATGAGTGCCGATGAGGCTGTCATAGTGCGCCCGGTAACATCTGTAAAGAGCTCGCCGTCAGGCGAATCTTCAAAGGATCTTTTCATTCTTCATGAAGGAACGAAGGTGAAGCTGCTCGACAGGGTAGGAACATGGAGCAATATAGAGCTCGCCGACGGAAGGCAGGGATGGATGCAGAGTTCGGACATGGAGGTGATATGATTTGATGACCATAATGATTAATAACTATAAAAACTGATTGCAATGAAAAGACTTTTGACAACTGTACTTTGCTTCGTGGCAATGTGTACAACTACTGTCTTTGCTGCGGCGGAGACGCTGCCGGACTGGCAGAATCCACAGGTTGTCCAGAAAAACCGACTTCCTATGTCAACGACGTTCTCCGTCGGCGGACTTAATATGTCGCTCAGCGGCACATGGAAGTTCAACTGGAACGAAACAGCAGATTCACGTCCTATGGATTTCTACGTTCTGGGATATGACGACAAGTCATGGGGCGAGATGCCTGTTCCGGGCCTTTGGGAGCTTAATGGCTATGGCGACCCGCTCTATCTGAATATCGGATATGCATGGAAGGGCCATTATGAGAACAATCCTCCTTATCCGGCAATGGAGCACAACTATGTAGGCCAGTACCGCAGGACCTTCGTTCTCGACCAGGAGTGGGAAGGAAAGGATATCTTCCTCCATATAGGCTCGGCCACTTCGAATGTCCGCGTATGGGTCAACGGCAAAGAGGTCGGATACAGCGAGGACAGCAAGCTTGAGGCGCGCTTTGACATCACCAAGTTCGTGAAGCAGGGCGAGAACCTCATCGCATTGGAAATCTTCCGTTGGTGCGACGGTACATACCTCGAGGATCAGGACTTCTTCCGCTTCTCGGGTCTCGCAAGAGATGTGTATGTGTATTCGCGCGAGAAGAAGAGAATCGAGAACATCCGCGTTACTGCAGCCGCTTCGGGAGAAGCTGCGCTGTATACAGAGGTTACCAAAGGCGTCGTTTCGCTTCTTTATACTATCCTCGACCAGGAGGGAAATGAGGTAGCATCATCAAGGATGACTGTAAACCAGAAGAGCCGTTCGGAGAACGGTAAGCCGTTTGTGGAGACATCTCTTCTTGTTCCGTCTGTAAAGCAGTGGACTGCAGAGACTCCTTGGCTCTACACCCTCAATGTTACATCATACGACAAGAAGGGTGAGACCGAGACTGCCTCGCTTCAGATCGGTTTCAGGGATGTCGCAATCGTTGACGGACAGCTTCTCGTGAACGGAAAGCCGGTGCTTATCAAGGGCGTTAACAGACATGAGATGAACCCATACAAGGGCTATGTGGTCAGCGAGGCCGATATGATACAGGATATCCTTATCATGAAGCAGCTCAATGTGAATGCTGTACGTACCTGCCACTATCCTGATGATCCTCTCTGGTATTCTCTCTGCGACAAATATGGTCTTTATGTCGTTGCCGAGGCTAATATCGAGTCTCATGGAATGGGTTACGGCGACCAGACCCTGGCCAAGGTGCCTGAGTTCGAACTCGCTCATCTCGAGCGTATCCGCCGTGCGGTGCAGAGGGATTTCAATCATCCGTCTGTTATCATCTGGAGCCTTGGAAACGAGGCTGGCGACGGTCCTAACTTCACAAAGGGTTATGCTCTGGTGAAATCGATGGACAAATCGCGCCCTGTACAGTACGAAAGAGCTGAAGGCGGCCCTAATACGGATATTGCCTGCCCTATGTACTGGAGATATGACAAGTGCGAGAAATATGTCACTTCAAATCCTTCAAAGCCTCTCATCCAGTGCGAGTATGCTCATGCCATGGGTAACTCTCTAGGCGGCTTCAAGGAGTATTGGGACCTTATAAGAAAGTACCCTCATTATCAGGGTGGCTTCATCTGGGACTTCGTGGATCAGGCTCAGAAATGGCCGGTTGATCCAGCTTGCGGCTCAGACCATGTCTTCATCTATGGCGGCGACATGAATGATTATGATCCTTCAGACAATTCATTCTGCTGCAACGGTGTCATCGCTGCAGACCGTTCGCTCCATCCACATGCATACGAGGTGGCTTATCAGTACAGGTCTATCCTTACCTCTGCGGAGCCTGTTGACGCTCTCAACGGCAAGGTGAATGTATATAATGAGAATTTCTTCATTGATCTCTCACGTTATATGATGGAGTGGGATGTAGAGGTTGACGGTGTACGCGCCCTCGCGGGTGTGATTCCTGCTCTCTCAGTCGCTCCGGGTCAGAGTGTCGCTGTGGATCTCGGTTTTGACGAGGCTCAGCTCAAGGATGCATGCGGCTACAGGAATCTTGCAGCTCATGACATCTATCTCAATGTAAGATATCTCCTCAAGAAGGCAGACGGTATCCTTGACGCAGGTTCGGAGGTCGCATATGACCAGATCGCAATCAATGAGGCGGCAGTCAGACCTTTCGAGAACCTTTCAGGAAAGCCGCAGATGGTGAAGGAAGGAAATACTGTTACATTCAGCGGCGTGATGACATATCCTGGCGTCCTCTCTGCACGCATGTCTCCTTGGACAGCAGTGTTCGATGCATCGGCAGGAGCTTTGGTGGACTACAGCCTGGCAGGTAAGGATATGCTCGCTGAGCCTCTTATGCCATGCTTCACCCGCGCAGCTACCGAGAACGACCTCGGAGCAAGATTCGACAAGAGATTCGCAATGTGGCGTTTCCCTGAACTCAAGGTCGCATCTTTCGATGTTGAGGAAATGGAAGACTGCTATCGCATAAACGTTTCATATGAGCCGTTGAGCGGCAGGCTGGAGCCATGGAACGCTCCATCCAAGAACGACGCTCCGGAAGGAAAGGCTGCGGTTTCCATGACATACTATGTGTATGCAGACGGTACAGTTGCTGCAGTTGAGAGTATGAAGGACGCGGGTAATATTGAGAAATGTGCTCCGCTTCCAAGATTCGGTATGCAGATGGCGATGCCGGGCGAGTATTCGACTGTGGAATATTTCGGTAACGGTCCTTTCGAGAACTACTCTGACAGAAACTCTGCAGCTCTTATGGGACATTATGTCCAGAGAGTAGAGGATCAGTACCACTACGGCTATGCCCGTCCTCAGGAGTCCGGTACAAAGACCGGGCTGAAGTGGGTGAAGCTACTCGATGACAATGGTGCCGGTTTCGAAATCACATCGGATGCGAAGTTCTCCGCTTCTGCACTTCCGTTCAGCGTGGCTGAGATGGATGTCAGGGCTATGAACAACGAACAGGCACATTCTCTTGAACTCAAGGGTCTCGCGAAGGAGAATGTACGTACCCTCGGCAAGACACATGTCAATTTCGATCTTCGTCAGATGGGACTTGGCTGCGTGAATTCATGGGGCCAGTGGCCTTTGGATGAATATATGATCCCGGCAGCGGAGTATCAGTTCTTCTTTGCTCTTCGTCCGGTGAACAACTGATAGAAGGAATATCTGAAATGAAGGGAGTGACTGCATGTGGTCGCTCCCTTTTTTTATGCTGTTCCCTGTCAGATTGACACGAAATCTATAAAAACCTTCCCGGGACGGGTCATATAACGAAAAAAGGCGCTGAAAATTCAGCGCCTTTGTGCTCCCGAACTTGGACTTGAACCAAGGACCCTCTGATTAACAGTCAGATGCTCTAACCAACTGAGCTATTCGGGAATTTGTTGTTTCAAACGTTTTGTTTTCGTTTGGGATTGCAAAGGTAGGCAAAATTTCTTTACCTCCAAACTTTTTTGCAAAAATTTTTAATATTTTTCGTAATTTTGTGCCGATTTAGGATTTTAACCTGACCTTATGGGGTCATAAAGCGACTTTTTATGGATATAGATCTTTTGTCAAAGATGGTTAAGGAACTGATTCTCGATCAGGATAGAGTTGTTCTTCCGGGTCTGGGATCTTTTGTAGCCGAGGTTGTGCCTTCAACGTTCTCGGATAAGGGCTATACCATAAATCCGCCATACCGAAGGCTCTTCTTCAGGTCGAAACCGGATGAAGGCGATGATCTCACGTCTTTCTATGCCTCGTCCAACAATGTGGAGCTTGACCTTGCCGACAGGATAATAAAGGAATTCATTTCGGAGCTCAAATCAGTGCTTCATGAAAAGAAGACGGTTGTGTTCCCGGGACTCGGACGCCTTAGAGCCACAAAGGAGAATCATGTGTTCTTCGTCGCTGACGAGAGCCTCGATATATATCCTGCAGGATTCGGCCTCGAGCCCATATCGCTGAAGACTCATCAGGAGACCGCGGAAGAAGTGGCAGCGGCAGTAGAGGGCCTGAAGACTCTTTTGAAGGAACCGGCACCGGCCCCTGTACCTGTGGAGAAACCGCTTCCTCAGCCGGTATCTGCTCCCGAACCAGCTCCCGCTCCAGTGCCGGACCCTGTGGCAACCATCGCTCCAGAACCAGCCCCCGCTCCAGAACCAGCCCCCGCTCCCGTTCCGGAACCTGCGGCGGTGCCCGAGCCGATGCCGGATCCGGATCCGCAGCCTGTGCCTCCGTCCGCTCCGGCCGCCCCTTCAGCGCCAGGCCATGTGAGGAAATCACGCACGGGCCTCAGATTATCTGTAGGTCTTGCAGCGGCGGCCGCTGTTCTGCTTGTTGCTTATATGATCATAGGCAGGACTCGTCCGGATCTCGTCGATCCTTTCCTTTATACTCCGGAAGAGCTGGAGATAGTAAAGATGCTTTAACTTTAAATCATGTCAGAGAAAATGAACAAGTTCACGCAGGAATTCCATATACCATGCTATAACACAGATATGTCGTGGCGTCTCAAGCCGGCGGCTTTCATGGACCTTGCGCAGGAAGCGGCAAATCAGCATGCCACCATTCTCGGTTTCGGTTATGACGATCTCATAGCGTCAAAGACGGCGTGGGTGCTTTCCAGGATGAGGGTGGTTTTCGTGGACACTCCGAAGTGGCGTGAAGAAATGAAGTTCCAGACATGGCACAGGGGCCTCGAGCGTCTTTTCTTCCTCAGGGATTTTATTATGACCGACAAGGGTGGTAAGACAAGAGTGAAGGCAACCACTTCATGGCTTGTGCTGAATCTTGAGAACAGACGTCTGCTTCGCGATCCTAACCTTCTTGATGAGGGTACCAGATGCCCGGACAGTGTCCTTGACAGGCCTGTAGACAAGGTTGTCATGCCTAAAGATGCTGATTCCCAGCTGGTTGGAGAGCATAAGGTCGCGTATTCGGATCTCGATATGAACGGGCACGCCAATAACGCCATGTACATGCAGTGGGCGATGGATGCCGTCAATTACGAGATTTCGGCGACTCGTGCTGTAAAGGAATTCACCATCAATTTCAACCATGAGGTGAAACCGCAGGAGACCGTATCCATCTATAAGGCCATAGTCGAAGCTGAAGACGGACGCCATGTCTTCGTGGAAGGCAAGGTGGCCGAGCAGTCATCATTCTGTGTAGAGATAGTATTCTGATGATGGAACTTATATATCCATATGAACTTGCTCCTGTCCTGCCGGCTCCCACGGCGGATAATTCTGTCACCTTTAAGCCGGGGACGGAGTTCTTTCCTGTCATAGAGCCTAACGGGCTGGTGATTGCGCGCTCGCCTCGCGAGTATTGTCACTCCGGTGCCAAACCTCTTCATCCTGTCGTTCATCTCCATATAATCGACAGATATTCACGCATATATCTTCAGAAGAGACCTTTGACGAAGTTCATACAGCCCGGTAAGTGGGATACTGCTGTAGGCGGCCATGTCGCCTATGGCGAGATGCTTCTGGAAGCTCTGTTCCGCGAATCGCATGAGGAACTTGGATTTACTGAATACAATCCCATCCATCTTCTTACTTATGAGTTTGAATCGGAGGTGGAAAAGGAGCGCATAAGCGTATATGCTGCGGTAGGAAATTTCGAGCTGAATCCCGATCCTGAGGAGCTGGACGGCGGAAAATGGTGGGAGCTGGATGAAATAGAAGCCAATCTCGGAAAGGGTGTATTTACTCCTAATTTCGAGTCTGAATTCGCCATGATACGCCAGTCGCTTCTTGCACTGCTTTAATCCTCTTCGGCAGAAATTGATTATCTCTTTCAAATTGATTATATTTGTCTTTGATATACAAAAACAGATATGATCATGTCAAATATCGAATGTTTCATTCCTTCCATGAGTGGTGCAGATATAGAGACCACCGTGGAATCTTTCAGCAGAAGCTCTTCATTTACAGGCGTTACCGTTCTTGACGGTATTTCACTTCGTGAGACTGAAACCCTCAGAAGTCTCGCTGACGCCATCTCGGGAAAATTCGTCCTGATCTATACCAAGGATACTCCTCTGGAAATGGGAATGTTCGCTCTCGACCGCATCATCTCGATCGCGGAAGATACGGGCGCGGACATGCTTTATGCCGATCATTATGAGCTTGTGACAGATGCGGAAGGCCGGGAGGTGAGGCGTAAGCATCCGCTCATCGCTTGCCAGAAGGGAGCCCTTCGCGATGATTTCGATTTCGGCAGTGTGCTTGTATTCAGAACAACATCTTTCCGCAGGGCGGTCCGTGCTATGGAGCAGGACTGGCAGTGGGGCGCTTTGTATGACCTCCGTCTGCGAATGAAGAATATAGTCCATATCAACGAATACCTATATACCGAGATCGAGACGGATACCAGAAAGTCAGGAGAAAAGCAGTTCGATTATGTGGATCCGAAGAACAGGGCTGTCCAGATCGAAATGGAGAAGATATGCACCGGGCATCTCAAGCGTATAGGGGCATGGCTGGAGCCTGTGTTTAAAAACCCTGACCTGAGAGAATTCGGACAGCAGGAATTTCCTGTGACCGCTTCTGTGGTCATTCCTGTATTCAACAGGATAAAGACAGTGAAGGATGCTGTGGAGAGTGCCCTGAGCCAGGAATGTGATTTCCCGTTCAATGTCATTGTTGTGGACAATCATTCTACAGACGGTACCACTGCGCTTCTCGAGGAGCTTGCGGCCAGGGACGAGAGGCTTGTACATGTCGTACCAGTGAAGCATGACCTGTGCATAGGCGGATGCTGGAACCTTGCGGTCCATCATGAGATGTGCGGCGAATATGCGGTACAGCTTGACAGCGACGATGTTTACAGCGGCCCTGATACCTTGAGGAAGATCGTGGATGCCTTCCGCGAGCAGAAATGCGCGATGGTGGTGGGCACATACCAGATGACGGATTTCAATATGAACCCTATACCTCCGGGCGTGATAGACCATAAGGAGTGGACTGAGGACAACGGCAGGAACAATGCCTTGAGAATTAATGGACTAGGTGCTCCTCGCGCTTTCTGGACTCCGCTTCTGAGGACCATCAATCTTCCTGATACAAGCTATGGTGAGGATTATGCTCTCGGTCTGAGAATCAGCCGCGAATACCGTATAGGACGCATATATGATGTGCTTTATTGCTGTCACAGATGGGATGGCAATTCAGATGCAGCCCTTGATATAGAAAGGGTAAATGCGAACAATCTCTATAAGGACAGGATACGTACGTGGGAGCTTGAGGCCAGAATCAACAGAAAATGAAACAGGATATAATACATAAGTTCGTCGGGGACCAGCTTTCGCTCTGGTCTCTCGCCTGCGATAACTTCAGGGCGCTGAAGAATGTAAGGCTCAGAAGTATGGACGCCGGCGGACTCGAAGTGAAACTTCAGTTCAATCCGGCCAGGATGATATCGTCTGCCGCAAAGCTCTCGAAGGCGGATATCGCAAAGCGAAGGTGCTTCCTTTGCCGTGAAAACCGGCCGCCGGAGCAGATGATGATGGAATTCGACGGCAGGAAAGGTAAAAAATACCATATTCTGGTCAATCCTTATCCTATTTTTCCTGACCATCTGGTAATTGCTGCAGCCGGGCATACGGACCAGTCCATACTTACCCGTTATGTGGACATGCTGGACCTTGCTGCGAAATACCGTGGATATACTTTCTACTATAACGGTCCGCGCAGCGGTGCATCTGCCCCTGACCATCATCATTTCCAGGCGATTCCGGACGGACTGATACCTCTGGTGAACGATGTGGATGCAATCCTGGCAGACGGCGGGAATGACAATCATGTGCTTGAGCATGTCATATCTTCGCAGGATGCATGTCTGTATCATTACAGAAGGTTCACGACAGGTGTATTCGTAATATCTTCACAGACAGTGAAATCGGCGGCCAAGATGTTCTATCGTCTGCTCGACTGTGCTGATATGCAGGAGGGGGATAGCGAACCTATGTTCAATCTCTTCTCATACTGCTCGGGAGGCGAGTACCGTTCGGTTGTGATATTCCGCAGCCGTCATCGCTCCCACCATTATTTCAGCGAGGGCCCCGATCATCTTACCATGAGTCCCGGCTGTGCTGATATGGGAGGCGTCTTCATTGTTCCCGTAGAGGAAGAGTTCGAAAAGCTGACGCCGGAGCTTCTCAATGAGATGATCGCAGAAGTGTCTGTGACCAAGGAAGATGAGTCTAAGATCATCAACAGGCTCACGCGCAGGCAGAAGCAGCTCCAGGTGGGGATAATGTCGGCCAGGGAGCTGGAATTCGAGATTTATTCCGATGGTGCAGGCCTTCGCAAGGCAGTGCTTCGCGAGGGAAAGATAGAGTATGACGGAGCTTTGTATGACGAGCTCTATTTCGAGGCTCAGACGCCTTCATCCATGTTTGCTGAGCCATCCTTCATGCTTAAGGATGTTACCATAGGCGTGAATTTCCATTGGGAAAGGAAGGAGGACCAGAAATTCGCCGGAGCTCTCAAGGTCTTTGTAGATAAGGACAAGCTGACCGCTGTCAATGTCATAGGCGTGGAGGATTACCTCCTGAGCGTGATCTCGTCAGAAATGAGCGCATCGGCATCGAAGGAATTCCTCAAGGCGCATGCGGTCATCTCGAGGTCATGGGTCATGGCCCAGATAGCGTCGTCGCATGTGCGCAGGCATGAGGTTCCCGAAGGCGTGTGCAATCTTCCGAGCCTGGTGTCCCAGCTCGATGCGGCTCGCAATAGTGTGCCGGCCGGAACCTCGGGGGTCCACGAGTGTATCAGATGGTATGACCATGAGGATCATTCCCGCTTTGATGTGTGTGCCGACGACCATTGCCAGAGATATCAGGGCTTGACAAGGGCAACGGGAAAAACGGTGCGTGAGGTGATAGACCAGACCTGGGGACAGGTTCTTGAATATGAGGGAGAGCTTTGCGACGCACGCTTCTCTAAATGCTGCGGAGGCGTCATGGAGCGTTTCAGTTCATGCTGGGCGGATGAGGACAAGCCATATCTTCAGGCTCTTCCTGATGCTCCTGACCATGCTGAGGATGAGGAATGCTTCTGCAATACCACAGACAGGACTGTTCTGGGCCAGGTGCTTAACAATTACGATCAGGAGACAGTTGACTTCTACAGATGGGAGGAGGTCTGCGACAGAAGCGCTCTGGCTGCCCTCATAGAAAGCAAAAGCGGAGTAAGGATAGGCCGTCTTCTGGAGCTGATACCTTTGGAAAGAGGAGCCTCCGGCAGGATAGTCAGACTGATGATAAAAGGGTCCGAGAATGAGCTTGTCGTGGGTAAGGAACTGGAAATCAGACGTCTGCTTTCGGAAAGCCATCTTAAGAGTTCCGCTTTTGAGGTGGAGTATCCGGATGAAGATACGGTGCTTCTGAAAGGCTCAGGATGGGGACATGGCGTAGGCCTCTGCCAGATAGGCGCGGCTGTCATGGCTGAAAAGGGCTATGACTACAGACAGATACTTCAACATTATTATCCCGGCACCCTGCTGTCGGTTAAAGACTGATCTTTATGAATGATAAAAGGATGAATCCATGGTGGTGGATACCGACTCTGTATTTTGCGGAAGGTATCCCGTATTTCATAGTGAACAACATTTCTGTGATCATGTTCACGCGTATGGGCATGGCAAAAGGAGATATGGCGATGTACACCAGCCTTCTTTATCTCCCATGGGTGATAAAGCCTCTATGGAGCCCCTTTGTGGACATAATCAGGACCAAGAGGTGGTGGGTCATGGCGATGCAGGTCATAATGTCTGTCGCATTTGCGCTTCTGGCCTTCTCTCTGCCTCATCCTTCGGCGGAAGTGATAGCGGCCGGCAATACGGAGGTGTCTCTTTTCCTTGTCACCCTCGTCCTCTTCTGGATCACGGCTTTTGCCTCGGCGACTCATGACATCGCAGCCGACGGCTTCTACATGCTGGCTCTCAGGCCGGACGAACAGTCGCTTTTCGTAGGTATCCGAAGCACATTCTATCGCCTTTCGTCCATTTTCGGACAGGGAGTGCTGGTTGTGATCGCAGGAATGCTGGAGCGCAGCACGGGTGATATACCTAAGGCCTGGTCTGTCACTCTTCTCATAAGTGCAGTGCTGTTTGCCGCAATTACGCTCTGGCATACTTTCCGTCTTCCTAAGGCGGAAGCGGATACGGCCAGAAGCAATACATCTGCCAGGGATATCATCAAGGAGTTCGGAAGGACCTTCGTTACCTTCTTCAGAAAGAAGGGAATATGGCTCGCCATGCTTTTCATGCTCCTGTACAGGCTTCCTGAGGCCTTCCTTGTGAAGATGATGAATCCTTTCCTTCTGGATTCTCTTGCCGAAGGAGGACTTGCCCTTTCGACGGAATCAGTCGGCCTGGTATATGGAACCGTAGGCGTTGCCGCGCTGACTGTGGGCGGCATACTCGGTGGCATAGCGGCGGCGAAATGGGGACTGAAGAAATGCCTGTGGCCTATGGCCTTGAGCCTTACCCTGCCATGTCTGTCTTTTGTCTTCCTCGCGGCCTTCCAGCCTTCCAACATATGGATCATAGGCTCCTGTGTGGCGCTGGATCAGTTCGGATATGGCTTCGGATTCACAGCTTACATGCTTTACCTCATCTACTTCTCGGATGGTGAATTCAAGACAGCGCATTATTCGCTCTGCACTGCCTTCATGGCTTTGAGCATGATGCTTCCGGGCATGGTGGCCGGCTATCTGCAGGAAGCTGTCGGATATACTAATTTCTTCATCTTCGTCATGATATGCTGCCTTGTGACTGTCTTTGTGACAATGATGGTGAAAGTAGATCCTGAATATGGAAAGAAATAAGTGAAAATCAGATAATTATGAAAAGAAATTTGATTATGGCTGCCATTATGGTGCTGGCATCATGCTCTCCTAAGGCTATGCAGACAGCTGCAGAACAGGGTTCGGAACTGGGCTTCTCTGTGGACTTCTTCAGGCACGCCCTCCTTACATCGGACCAGGATGAAAATCTCTCGGTCTCACCGTATAGCGCAGGTGTAGCCATGTCCATGCTTGCCGAAGGAGCGGCAGGCGAGACCAGGTCGGAGCTTGACAACGCATTGAACGGCTGCTTCTTCCGCAATACGGACCTGGGCAGCAATGATACGGTCAAGGTGACGTCAGCCAATTCTGTATGGCTTGACAATGACTTCGCCGTAAAGAACGAATATCTCAATCATATGGCAAAGGAATACAATGCGGTTGCAACCGTGTCGGACTTTTCTGCTCCGGAGACGGTCAAAGCCATAAATGACTGGTGTTCCGAGCATACGGAGGGCATGATAAAGGGCATCGTTTCCAAACTCAGCCCGGAAATGAAGCTGGTTCTTGCCAATGCTCTGTATTTCAAGGGAGACTGGTACAAGCCTTTCAATGCAGGACTCACAAAGCCGGGTGTCTTCCATGGCTCCAAGGGTGATTCGGATATCGACTTCATGTATAAGAAAGACCATTTCAACTACATAGAATACCATGGGAATCAGCTGATAGAACTGCCATACAAGACAGGAAGATATGCCATGTACGTGCTTCTCCCGTCCGAGAGTATGGGTGTTGAAGAGGTGGTCCACTATCTCTACACATCAGGCGTCAAGGAGGTCATGGGTATGATGGCTCCACGTCAGGTGAACCTCATCATGCCTAAGTTCAGGGTCGAGACTGATCTTTCGCTGGTGAAGACCTTCGAGGCCATGGGAGTGCGTACCGCATTCTCGGCAGCAGCGGATCTTTCAGGAATCGCGAAGGGGCCTCTCGCGGTGTCCGACGTACTACAGAAGACGGTCGTGGATGTCAATGAGAAAGGAACAGAGGCTGCAGCCGTGACAGCTGTAATGGTAGGTCTTACGTCCGTACGTACCGAACCGCCTGCAAACATGCGCATCGACCGTCCGTTCCTCTATCTTATCGCAGACATGGAGGCGGAAAGGATACTTTTCGCCGGCAGAATCATGAACCTTTAGAACAAGCTTGACCTATGATCAGACGAATGCTTAGACTTGCCTTCGCAGCGCTTGGCCTTATGATGCTGTGCGCGCAGGCATATGCCGCAGAAAAGGCTGTAAAGCCGGGAATAGAAGTGCTCAGGGACAGGGGGTTCGATATACTTGTCGGCAAGAAGGTCGGTCTGGTGACCAATCCGAGCGGAGTCGATTCCAAGCTGCGTTCCACCATAGACATACTTTATCATGCGCCGGGCGTGGAACTTGTGGCCCTGTATGGCCCTGAACACGGCGTAAGGGGAGACGTCTATGCAGGCGGCAAGGTCTCTGATACCAAGGATGAGGCTACAGGACTTCCGGTACATTCGCTCTACGGTTCTACCCGTAAGCCGACCCCTGATATGCTCAAGGGCATAGATGTGATGGTTTATGACATACAGGACGTCGGTGTCCGCTCATACACATTCATCAGCACTCTGGGCCTGGTCATGCAGGCATGCGCGGCCGAGGGCATAGAGGTCGTGGTGCTCGACCGTCCGAACCCGCTTGGAGGAAACAAGATTGAGGGAAACTACGTCGAGCCGGGCTTCTACTCATTCGTCAGCCAGTATAAGATCCCGTATATCTATGGCCTCACAGTAGGAGAATTCGCGGAATTCATTAACGAGGAGGGACTGAACAAAGGCCAGAAGGGTAATGAGCCGCACCAGAAGTGCAGACTTACCGTAGTGCCTATGGAAGGATGGGAAAGGGACATGCTGTATGAAGATACCGGTCTTCCTTGGGTGCTTCCTTCCCCTAACATCCCTTTCAAGGAAACCCCTATGTATTACGCCGCAGCAGGAATATGCGGAGAACTTTACGGGTTCATGAACATAGGCATAGGCTATACGCTTCCGTTCCAGCTTTTCGGAGCCGTATGGCTTGATGCGGTGAAGCTCAAGGAGAAGCTTGACAGCTATGGACTTGAGGGAATTTCTTTCAGGACAATATGGTTCAAACCCTTCTCAGGCAGCCAGAAAGGCCAGCTGGTACAGGGCCTCCAATATTTTTTCACAGACTATGAAAAAGCTCGTGTAACGGAGACTCAATTCTATGTGATTCAGGCGGTTAAGGAGCTATATCCGGATAAGGGCGCATTCGATATCATATTTGGCTACGGACTCTTCGACAAGGTTTGTGGCACGGATTATGTTAGACTGCAGTTGTCAAAGGGGTACAAGGTTGCAGATATCCAGTCATACTGGCGGAAGGATGAAGATTCTTTCCGCGCATTGTCGCAAAAGTACCATATCTATTAACCTAAAAACTGAAAGATCATGAGGACAATCAGAAACTTTTTCGCTGTGATGCTGATGGGATTGGCATTTTCAGCTTTTCAGGTTGATGCACAGTCTAGAGGAGGGGAGTCACGTTCGAATGGAGCAAGCCGTTCTTCGAGCCGCAGCACAAGTGTAGCAAGACAGTCGTCTCAGTCCAAGTCAACAGTTTCGAGACAGTCGTCAGCCAGCAGACCGGCAGCTTCAGTTCAGAACAGACCGTCGTCTTCGGTTCAGAGCAGACCGTCGTCACAGAATAACCGTCCGTCAAGAACTGCCGGCCAGTCAATGCAGAGCAGGCCGGTTTCGCCAAACGGACCTTCATCTTCAGTGAAACCTTCGTCTGCGAACAAGCCTTCAGTACAGGTTCGTCCTACTGCTCCGTCAAGAGAGGTAAAGCCTTCGTCTCCTGCGAACAACAGACCTCAGTCAGGTGCAGTAAAGGACAGCAAGCCAAGCAACACTGTAAGACAGCCTGCAAACAGACCTTCTGTAAACCGCCCAGGTTACCGTCCTGGTGACAAGAAGCCGGCACAGAGTCCTGTGGCAGCTGACCGTAGGCCTGCACAGCGTCCGGGAGCAGGATCGTCATTCAAGCCAGACCATCACAGGCCTCCTGTACAGATAAGACCAGACCACAGACACGACAGACCTAGGATACACCCTGTACACAGAGATTTCATAGCGTTCGACAGGCCGTCATGCTTCTGGTCAGCTCACCATCACTATTTCGGTCACAGGGTCAGAGTACTTCCTGCAAGGGCAAGACTCTACAGACATCACGGTATCGCATATTACTGCTACAACGATATCTGGTATCGCTCATATGGCGGATATTATGTAGTCTGCAGACCTCCTTTCGGAACAGTGCTTGCCGCTAATATCATCAGGGATATGGCGTGGACAGCTGTAAGGATCTCATACTACAATACTGTAGCCAAGACCTACAGAACCATCAATGAGAACAATGAATATATAGCTCAGCAGAACGCGATCATCGCACAGAACAACGCGACTATCGCAGCACAGAACCAGACTATCGCGATGAATCAGGCTCAGGCGACTGCAGCATATGGTCTCGCAAACGATCTCGGCCTTGTCCAGAGCTATGCAGCCGCAAACAGCGAGTATTTCTATCAGGACGGTGTGTTCTACGCGAAGGCGGCCAACGGCGAGTACAATGTGATTGTTCCTCCTGCAGGTGCACTTGTCGAGAGTCTTCCAGAGGATTACGATATGGTTACACTCGGAGGCAATGAGTACTACAAGGTTGATGACACTGTCTACAAGGTGACCCTCAGCGAAGGAAAGCCATATTTCGAGGTTCTCGGACAGATGTATTCATAAATCAATCGGACTATAAACGAAAAAGATCGGGTCGCCCCGATCTTTTTTTTATCCTATTTCCTGAAGCAGTCGTTGAAGAACATGACCTGGAATCTGATTGAGGACAGCCAGTAGGTCCAGTTGTGCTTTCCCGGTCTTAAGTAGAAATCGTGAGGGATGCCTTCTTTCATGAGCTTCTCGTGCAGATTGCAGTTCACTTCGTAGAAGAAGTCTTCTGTACCGCAGTCGAAGATTATGTTCATCGCTCCTGGTTTCAGAAGGTGGGTCAGGTTGATGACGGTGTTCTTCTCCCAGTTCTCCGGGTATTCTTCTTTCGAACCGATTCTCTTGGCGATGCCCCATTTTGTAGGGAAGGGACGGAAATCGACTCCACCGGAAAGTGATCCCATGGAACCGAAGGTGTCCTGATGTCTGATGCCGAGGAACATTGCGCCGTGGCCTCCCATCGACAGGCCTGTGATGGCTCTTGCCTTCCTGTCACGTATTGTCTTGTAATTGCTGTCGATATACTCGATGAGTTCCTTGGATACGAATGTTTCGTACTGATACTCAGGGGTGAATGTGCTGTCGAAATACCAGCTGTCGTATCCTCCGTCAGGCAGTACGAAGATTATTCCGTATTGGTCGGAGAGCTTGCCTACGACGCCTTCCTTTGCCCAGCCGGTGTGGTTGTCGCTGAATCCGTGCAGCAGGTAAATCACAGGAAACGCCTTTTCCTTCCTGTATCTGTCCGGGGTTATGACGGTTACTGGGACGTCCTTGTCCATGCTTTCGCTGCGTACTGCGACTTCCTTCTGCTTGAAGCCGTATGACGATGTGCAGAGCATCAGGAGCCCTGCGATGATGATCAATGTCTTTTTCATCTTATAATAGTCTTTTATATGTTTCCTTCAGGCAGGAGTCGTCTCCGGATGACAGCAGCGAGATGCTGTATGACTGGTTCTCAGTCTTTGTGAGTCCTTCAGTCTCCATGACATCGACGAGATGTCTTGCCACCGCCGGTGCCGGATCTATGATCTCGACGTCTCTTTCAGGGTAGAGTTCCTGAGCGACCTTTCGTATGGTTCCGGACAGGAAGGGATAATGCGTGCAGCCAAGCACTATCTTGTCTGCTCCTTCATCCAAGAGTGGCTCGAGACTTTCTCTGACGGTCTTTTCTGCACTTTCGGAGCAGGTGTCGCCGCTTTCGACGAGCTCGACGAAGCCCTTGCCGACATGTTCCACGATCCTTACGTTTTCGGCCCATCTGCCTCTGTTGAGGAGGTATTTGTCTGCCTTGAGAGTTCCCGCGGTGGCCAGGACGCCGATGACGCCGGTCCTGGTGCTTAGGGCTGCCGGTTTGATTGCCGGCTCCATGCCGATGAATCTGATATCTGGGAATTCTGCCCTAAGGGTCGCGATGGCTGCCGCAGTTGCCGTGTTGCATGCGACTACGATTATATCCGCCCCCTTCGATAGAAGCTCCCGGGTAATGTATCTGGCGCGGTCGGTGATATACTCGCGTGTCTTTTCCCCGTAGGGGCAATGCGCATTGTCCGAGTAATATATATAGCTTTCCTGGGGGAGAAGTTTCCTTATCTCCCTGAATACGGAAAGACCGCCAACACCTGAGTCGAATATTCCTATCATTTGTGAGTCACAACGAGAATACAAATATAGTCAATTCCCATGTGTCAAGCAAGCGGCATATTTCTATGATTTTTCATTATATTTGCATGATTAAAGAATGATATCGTAAGGATGGTGAATTTAGAACATATAAAGGAACTTCAGCAGCGTGTCGAGACGCTCGGCAGATGTATCAATGTGGAGGATAAAAGGGCGGATGTGGCTGCCAGGCAGGAAAGGACTCTGGCTGCAGATTTCTGGGATGATCCCAAGGAGGCGGAAAAGTTCCTGAAAGATATGTCAGGAGTGAAGTTCTGGGTGACAGGATTCGATGCTGTGGCTGCAGCGGTCGAAGACTTGAATGTCCTTTATGATTTTGCCAAGGAAAGCCTGGAGGGTGCGGAAGATGAGAATACATCCGAGGTCGAGGAACTGGAGCAGGCGTATAAGGCGGCTCTGGCGGAGCTGGAGGCTCTGGAGCTTCGCAATATGCTCGGAGAGGAAGGTGATAATCTCGGTGCCGTGCTGACAATCAATTCCGGAGCAGGAGGAACTGAAGCAAACGACTGGTCCTCAATGCTTATGCGTATGTATATGCGCTGGGGTGAGAGGAATGGATATAAGCTGACCGTGACCGATTGCCTCGAAGGTGAGGATGCCGGCATCAAGTCCGTGACCATACAGTTCGAAGGCGACTATGCATTCGGTTATCTGAAGGCCGAAAGCGGCGTGCACCGTCTGGTCCGCATCTCGCCTTTCAATGCTCAGGGAAAGCGCCAGAC
>JAEIGA010003539.1_pt1 | contig 24437 bp, 14 predicted proteins | sample 9270691 | NCBI WGS metagenome assembly JAEIGA01 (sample SAMN17057246, study PRJNA624740) | gut metagenome | biome: biome; isolation source: fecal sample | host: Bos grunniens | place: China: Xizang | collected 2019 | reverse complement strand
TGACAATCAATCATCACGTTGAGCGGAATGGTGAGATATGAACGCACACTTTCCATCTCACCAGACTCCTTGTTCATCTTTTCAGAACTAAAAATGGCGAAGAACAGATTTGTACCCTTGTCGGCCTCAACAAACTTCTTGGCTTTACAACCTTTTTGTCCAATAGAATACTTGTTGCCACTTTCGTAACGGCGCACCTTGTATATTGGTTTGTGAGGTTTGCCACCATTCAGTTCGACAATGTTGCGGTTCATTTCATCAATCCCATCAGCAGAAAAAGCAATTTCGGGATTATTGCCTTTTGCCTGCAAGTGTGCTTTTAATATTTTTTGAATACCAGTGTCCGTTATGCCTTCTATTTTTGAGATAGCCTTTTCAGAATCTTTTATGCCAGACATATAACCAACCAAATCGCTCAAGAAACGTGTAGCGAAATAGCGTTTATTCGCATCTTTTGTGAAATAGTAAACCTTTATTTTCTTGATATCAATGTCCGACCAAACATCTTGGTTGTCTTCTACATATTTCTTTATGTATTTGGCATCATGGCCTTGTGCAAGCAACTCTTGTACTCTTCGTTTGAAGTCTTTATTGACAATTGATTTAGGATTTTTCAGAGCCTCATTCAACGACACTTCTTTTGTAAATCGCAAATTTATCTCACCCCAGCCAGTGTCTTTATGTATCGACTTTCTAATTGCCCAACTATCACCCTTAACCTGTTTTACTATCTTCTTTTTACCATTTTCGTCATAGTGTTCAAACTTGTTCACTGTTTTATTTATAACACGTAAATTCTGTTTGAAACTTACAATCATATTTTCTAAAACCCTCTGTGAATCTGAAGTGAAAGTATCCCAAGGTTTAATGAATTCTTTAAACACCTTCCTATTCTTACCTTCAATTACAACATCCTCTTGTCGTCTAAGTTTTTTGGACAAGTGATAACGATATGAACTATTCTTGTCAAAATCATCAGACTTGGAACATTCGTCTTTGTACATAGAACGAGCAGACTCGTTGTTTAACAAATTCACATGACTACGAGTTGCACACGCAATCACAATTGCATCCATCGCATGATGACGATGATCTATACGCTTCTTATTAAAACCTTTCTGAAGTTCCAATGGCATATTAGGAATCAAATGACCTTGTTGGTTAACTGCTGTAAAATTATTTGTTCCTGCCAATTTATTCAACCTTACAAAACGAGGCAAAACGATTCTATTCCACACATCATCCATGCCCCAATCTTTTTTAAGGCGGTCAGTCACACCCCCAGTACAAGAGATTAGATTTTTAGAAACAGCTTCCAGTTCATACTCTCCGCCTCCACTCTCTTCTCGAACTATGTTAGAAAGCAGTCCTTTAATAAACTTGCTTATATAACGGGAATCATTCAATTGTCTTTCTATAAATCCATCCGGAATATCTGACATCAATAATTTGTTCTTTTTAGCTCCTTTAAAATGTTTTTTTACAAAATCCTCGTATTCTCCCACAGAAAATATCTTTACAATTTTAGCATCTGCCAACGTAACTATTCTGCCTTCATTACTACTAATAAATTCATACGCTAATTTATTGTCTTTTAGCTTATTTACTTCTGACTCACATATAACCTTGTTGCTAAAAGAATCATCAAAATAACGTGACTGAGGAATAACATGTTCGATTTCGTAAGCTGGAGTAAACAACTTAGCAAGAGGTATAATCTCACCTGTATAAGGAGAACGATATTTCTGCTCAAGCCAAGCTTTATAACGAATAATTTCACTCTTAGTAGGTTGTGAACTTTTAGACACTTTACTTACAAATTCGAAATCTTTATCTGCTTTTGTCAAATTATCCAATGCATACTCTTCGTAAATTTTCAGAATATCTTGTTGAGATGGTGAATACGGACGTACATTTTCCACTCCATAATCAGGATTCTTCAGTTCTTCCAATATAGCCTTTATACGCAAGTTTGTATTTTCATTTTCCGAAATTCTCTCTGTCAACCTCTTGCGTTTATCTGCAGGATTCTTCATTTCACGCCCCAACTCAAGATGAATTTCATCAATCTTTCCGACCTGCTTCCATATATCACGAACCATACGAAGTGTTTCGGTTACAACCTGCTCCACTATAGGATTACGCAAAGAGTGTTGCTTAAAACCTCTCAGATAATTATCTATATCCTCAGGGCTATTCCACTTCTCAATATCTTTAACTTCGGAATGACGATTATAGACAACATAACAAGCCATCCACAACGGAAGTCCTTTGAACTGCGAAAGATCTCTTAAACCGACAACCTTTTCACGCACTCTGTCACTAATATTTTCGTCATACTCGCCAGCGACGAGTTTTTCTATGCGTTCTTTTGTATTTTCATCAATTGCGTCAGCACTCCAATATTTACCCATACGCATCAGAGGCAACAATTTCTTAATTGCCTTTTCCGAATACGAACCATACTCCTTCTTAAACGGTTTTATTTTTGCAAATACATCAATAAAAGATTCAGACAAATTATTTTTTTTAGCAAAACTTTTCAAAGCCTTTTCAATCTCAATTTTATCATCAATAGAATAGAGTAAGTGCCATAACGAATATTCTTGTTCTTTACTTAGGAAACTTACTGCTACTCCACATTTTTTCAATTCACTTAACATCACTGCTCTCGTATCATTACAAGGATATTCTTTATCTTCGACGTAATTCCAACGGTACGGATATTTATCTTTACCCTTCTCTTTTTTGAATTTAAAATAAGAATTAAGCAATGTATCTTGTTTTATTGAATCTCTATCATTAAGCCATTCAAACAATTTCACATAATCATCTTCACACCTCAAAAGTTCGTTTGTAACATCGACATTCTCCTCAAGTTTTCTTAATGAAACATTACCAAACAAATCTAACTGTCCATCACCAACAACCCTTTCTCTTTGAAAAATTCTTAGATTTTGTACAAACTGCCAAAGGCGAAATTCTTGAAATATCGGATTTGACTTAGCAATACATTTCACAGGATACACTTTCCCATCTTTATCTTTATGAGATTCGTATGGACAATCTGAAATCAACGATTTTTTACTTTTCAAAGGTCTTTGATAAAACAAAATATCATCAATAAACAGATAGGTAAAATCTCTATTTAATATATTGCTTCTATGACCTTCATTTTTAGGATATAATTCATCCAAACACTTCTTGTATAACTCTTTATCGTTTAACTCTGAAATAAACTCTTTTTGTTTTTCTAATATTAAACGTAGTTCTTCCTTATAGAATTTACGCTCAATGGTACGAACCAAATTCCCTATGATTTTTTGTTGCGGATTATTTATTAAAGAGTCAAAAATGTAGCAACCAACCGTCTTTCCGCTATCATAGATGTCTGCCTCAGTTTTAACTTTCAGCAAGTTCCAATCTTCTTCTTTTGGAGCTCTAAATGAAGGTTTAACATTTCCGTCTTTATCCTTTTTATACGTACCATCTTCATTCAGATCAGTTGTCACGATAAACTCCTTTATCTTTCCTTCCCAATCCAACGGCATTTTACTTGCACGAGAATATATCATTCCATTTTCCAAATGCACATTATACCAAATAGAGCCATCGTTCTTTTTTTCTCCTGTATCTTCAACTTTCAACACTTTTAGGGCATAAAACTTAACCTCTTTGGTCTCATCGACAACATCATCCTCACCTCGCAGCTGATAATAGCCACGTTTCTGATTAAAATTCAGCAAAATCCACGCTAATTCTTCCTTTGTTAGTGCCTGTGATAGCCCTTTTTTGCGCAAATAGTAAATAGTCCAATCGTAAGGAATACTCTTTAGTTCTGGATGAACTTGATTAAATTCATGGACCATCTCTTCAAACGACTCTTTAAAGAGAAACTCATAAATTCCTGAATCATTTTTTCTCCACGCCAATTTAGGCTCCGAATCATCAGAAAATTTGCCATAACGAGTTAATTTTGCTGAATAATGTTCTGGTAGAAAGCCCATCAAATCCAGCACTCTATGCAGTCTTTCTCTACGCAACAATGCACGTTCCCTTAACCTACGAGCACCTCGAAATCCAGTACGCTCTTTTGTTTGCGAAACTGAATTTCCTCTGTCAAAATCTCCTAATATAGACGCATCCATAGGAATAATACGGCTATTCGCTGCCTCTATCGAGACCGGTTTCAGCGTTACTTTACCGTCTTCTTTGTCGTCATGAATTTCTTCCGCATTCACAACCGCCCAGCCTATTGAGTTTGTCCCTAAGTCGAGACCTAATATTTTTTTCATGGCAATATTTTTTTATTTACTCTTGCAATTTATTAATTTTCCTTTATATTTGCAATACAAATTTGAAGCAATTCACAATAAGGATTATTCCGTTGTGAAAACATTTAGGTTCCCATCGTCCTATATCGGTGGGATTTTTTTTACAAAAAAACAAAGATATGGAAGAAAAGAAAAGTTGGGGCGGTTCTCGTCTAGGTGCGGGACGCAAAAAACAAGGAGTAAAAGCGGTAACGTTCAGTGCAAGCGAGGAAGTTTGGACGTATTTATCAGATATTAAAAAGAAGTCGGAATTTATCAATGATGCAATCAAACATTATATAGAAAACAAGAAATAAAGCAGAAGAGTGAGCAGATAAAATATATTTGCTCGCTTTTTTTATGTATTTACGAGCTAAAATAGTCCATAAACAACTAAAAAAACAACCTATATTTATAGCACTAAAAATCGGTGAATTTTAAGAAGAAATTATAAAACTTAAATAGCCTTCTTTTGATTAACGAATCAAGTAAAATATCTACAATAGTAGAAATTATAAAACTTCAATAGCCAAATAAAATAAAAGACTTATGGAAATAACATCTACAATAGTAGAAATTATAAAACTTCAATAGCCATGTCTTTTCAAATCCGTTTGTCAGTCATCTACAATAGTAGAAATTATAAAATTACTATAGCCAGATAACCTCCGATGAGTTGTCCCATCTTCCATCTACAATAGTAGAAATTATAAAATTACTATAGCCTAACTTTTATTAATATGAGAATCAGCCAACATCTACAATAGTAGAAATTATAAAATTACTATAGCCTAACCTTGACGGGTTACACTATTCTCCTATCTACAATAGTAGAAATTATAAAATTACTATAGCCCTGCAACAACGATATTCTGTTGCGATTGATATCTACAATAGTAGAAATTATAAAATTACTATAGCCTACTCGGGGTTTCACGAAGTAGAACGCTAGATCTACAATAGTAGAAATTATAAAATTACTATAGCCAGCACTATTCTCCCTAAATAAACTCCACAATCTACAATAGTAGAAATTATAAAATTACTATAGCCAACCTTAAACTTTGGCTTAACTATCTTCTCATCTACAATAGTAGAAATTATAAAATTACTATAGCCTCTACAGACTAAATTTATTTAACAAAGATAAACTTTTCATTCTTAAAATCAAATAGTTATAAGATTAAATTATTTTAGATGCTAACAAGATTTTTACCCCACCTAAAAACAAGAAACCTCTTAACTTAATAACTACTAACATATTACACAAATTATTCATTTTGTAAAGAGCATGGTTTGCATACTAAAAATAAACAATATCAACATCTCTATGAATTGCATTCCCATATTTTTTTAATTTCACTTCTGATACATCAAAAATTATAACGCTATCAGATCCACTAAACTCTTTTGCAATTTGATCTATCTTAATCATCAAATTATCTAAAACTCTTTTCGTATTATTTACCTCATACACAGAAAATTGCAAACGAATCGCCCCATTTCTTGTGAGCATCTTTGAAAAACGCGTTCGTAACTTTGTATCGTGAATGTCATAACTTACTACCAACATTATATTTCAAATTTGGGATAATTACTAATTTCTTTCCCCTGCATAAAACAACGATAATATGCTCGAATAAAACAAAAAATATCCATCTTATAAGGAATAAGTGCATCAAAAAAAATCTTCATATAGTCCGCGTTTTTTTCTAACTTAAGACGATATTCGCCTTTATGTAATTTAAAATCACTTTTCTTAAATTGCTTGCGATTAAATGCACTCCTTATCGTTCTATCTATAATACTTCTAAATGGCTCAACTAAATCACATATCAATGATTTTCGTTTAAACCAAAGACGGTGATATACACCAACATACAAATCAAATCCAAACATTCGTACAAAACATTCTATATAGTTAAACAACATTGTATAACCGATATCTAAACATGTATTTATTTCATCACATTTAGTCCTTGGTTGACGCTCTTTCCATCCTATTTCTTGATAATATGCAGCAAAAAAAGCCTTTGAAACATACCCCTCCATGCCCATCAACTTATTATAATCTACAATTACTGATAGCCAACTCGACAACGCTTTTTGACACACCTCTTTTGCTTGTACTGTCAACGAATCTAATTTTCTTGTACTTTGTAACAATTTTAGTTGATTTTCTACCTTTCTACGAACAATCCACTTAGCTATACTTATATCTGTTTTAGCAAACATGTACTGCTTCTGTCGTAACAAATAATTTGCTTCTGCAGAATTTGCCCAAAAGAAAACTGGTCGTAAAGATGGTTTAACTACAACTAACGCCACATTAAATTTCTTGCATTTCTCTAATAGAGGTGTAGAAACATGAATATGCCCAACTACAAACAACGCTAATATTTTCTGAAAGGGAAGTTTTGTTAAAGTCTTTTTCTCTTCCACCTCTTCCAATAATAATTCTCCATTGCATACTCGTAAATTTCTATCTTTAATGCAATTGACAACATAAATTGTTCTATATTCAACGTCTTTATTGGTAAACATTTTCTTGTTCTGTTTTATCGCAGAGATTGCAATAGATGCAATGACGGCATTTGTTTAAATTTATTTCTATATTTCCAGATGGATCAAAATTTTTAAACCTTTCGATAAATTGGGTAAACTCGACTTCTTCTTGTTGTGTAGGAATAGCTATTGGAATTGTCTTGTTTGATGAAATTTCATAAAAAGCAAGCTTTTCTACTAAATATCCCATTTCTATTAGACAAAAATATTGAGCCCATAATTGATAAATCTGCCCCCGAAATAGTTGCTTTAATTGATATTTTCGTTCAACAAGTAATTTCTCACTCTGCTTATATATATCAATTTTACCAACTAAACCAAATTTTGACGAGTAGATAGGCAGAGCCATCAGTGTATCTCGTTTATTGCTTGCCTTTTTAGTATCAACGGATTCATGTGAAACTCTACCTCGTGTTTGCGGTGTGGCATGATACAATCCTTCGTCCGTCTCCATATACACATTGTGCAGATATATGGAGTACGGACAAAAGATGTAGTCATTAAGAGTTGATATGGAAATATAGTTATGCATCCTTACTCGTTGAGATATGGTTTCTTCTGTGCAAATTTCAACCACTCTTTGTTACTGATGGATAATTTAACATTCTTCAAATCATCCGCCGCCTTGATTTGCTGAACTATCCACAAACCTTTCCGTGCAATGTTGTATGCTCCGTTTGCATCAGCATTCTTAGGCAAAGAATCATCGCAAGTGTCACTATTGTAGAAATTTCCGTTAGCATCAGCTACCGGTGACTGCATATAATCTACTTCTGTGCCTATTTCACTATTACGCATTTGAAGGGTTAGTTTTAGCAAATACAAAAGACCTTTGAAGAAATCTGCCGAATCTTGTTGAGAAATAGCTTCTTTCAAATCTGCTTGAATGTCAATTTTATATTTTGCAAAAAGCTCTTTGAACTTATCTGTCAAATTAATTCCCCGGGATGCCCAATTTGAATTTTGCTTTTCGTCCCGAAATTTCTCAATGCGTTCCCCATAAGTGCACAGCGTCCAATTTGTACGAGAGCCGTCAGCCTTTGATGTGAAATTTGAATAATCAAAGGCAAATTCAAACCAATCCTTAGCTGTATTATAACGGATAGCGTCAAACTTACCGAAGAAAGTTTTTGCCTTTTCGCGTGTTTCATAACGGGTGTCAAACAGATTCACAAAACCTGTTACAGGGTCAATCTTGCTTGTGTTCCATGCTTGAGTATAAAAAAGGAAGCCACTTTGTTTGCCAAGTTTTTGGAAACTCTCAAACTTGTTGGTCAGCTGATAAGCATTAAGAACGCCGCCGTCCTCATCTGGAGACTTTTTCTTATCTACCAAATAGTTGAGTTTGTCAATCAGCATCTTTTCAAATTTCTGATAAACAGAAGATTCCACTTTTTGACGACCGCGCATGAATCCCATATTCAAATCTTCCAGAACTACAATGGCGTTATATTTCACTATCAGTTCTGAAATCTTATGAATAACCTGACTTAAATATCCCTCTTTGAGTTCTTTGATATTCTTAATCGTTTGCCAGCTTTGACGGGCCTTCATTCGTTCATCCTCACGCTTAGACAACAAGTCATGATAATTTGTGCGGTATTCATTGCCATTGTAAGTATTTACGATTTCGTTCAAAGAGTATTGCTCTTTGATTCGGCCTTGCAAATCAATCACCGTCAAATAGAGCAGATGACGTTCACCACGGTCAATGCCTATAATGTGCAAATCATCGCTTTGGCGGATGTATTCGTTAACTCGTCTATTCATTTCAAAGTCTCCAATTTTGCCAGCTAAATAATTTTGTTCTATGGATAAATGAAACTGAAATTGATCGTATACATACCGTTTGTTCGATATAATCGGATATTTGAATTTATCTTTTAAAACATTATGATGATGACCAGTTTTCATCTTTTCATCTGAATATTGAATGCTATGTTTTCTAAAATAAACAACGCCAGTCCCTATATCGAAAACATTTTGGTTCCCATTCATCAAGGCCTTAAAATACATAGTATGTAAATTATCTGTACCTCGCGACTTTCTCAATCCTTTTTCGTATGATTCTGCAAAAGAGAGGTCTTTATTTGATATTTTAAACAAGAACAATGGTTTTTTATCCCGTTCCATAGAATTTTCAAATTCCTTTAGACTAATAGGAACGTATGTAAAAACTTTTTCCTTTACCATTTCATCTATTTCATTCATTAAATCAACAAATAAAACAAATTCTTTTTGAGCTAATTTTTGCGCTTGGGGAATTCTTTTAAATGCACGCAATGTTTTTTTTATTGATTTAATCAGCTGTAAATTTGCCTTAACAAAGGCAGAGTCATTAATGATAGAGTCATAGATTTCCGAATTTTTCCTCAAAAAATTTAAATACCCTTTTGCTGTACTTGTTTTAGGATTTTTTGTTTCTCTGTCTTGATTAATTTTTTCTTTCAAATTAGTATTTGTTGTCCTTTCGACAAAAGAATCTATTGCACTTATTATTTGTGCACTTTCTTGGTTATAATCGCCTTGATAAGATTTACCATACACCGTTTGTGATTTTAATTGATAATAATCCAGCCTTTCAAATTCAGACTTGTCAGTATCATTAATTACAGCATCTCTCCTGAATAATTTTGTATCAGAAGAAATTCCTAAATAATAATCATATTCACCTATAATATTTTGTTTTCTAAACAAATAACCACCATATTGAGTTCCATTATCTGAGTTTTCTGTTTTACTATCAACCCATCCATTTAAAAGTGATCCATTATTTTCAAAGTGTAGCTTGAATTTCTCGGTTGAATATGGTTTGCGTGTCATATAATTCCGCACCATATTATAGAGCGGTGTAATCTTGTCAAGTTCTTCCCAAAGCATAGAAAACTCGCCATAGAACTTTTCATCCTTTTCAGACTCTGTTCCATCTCCAAGCAAAGGTTTCACAAAATGTTGAAGAGCCTTGACAGCATCCAATAAAGACTTTATCTTTTCTATAGCCACATTGTCTTGTGCTAAATTCTTTCCAGAATAAGGCGTGTTCAATAAATCCTTTACCTCTGCGTAAGCATTTTCTATTTGAGTAAACAAGTTTTCCTTTTTTACCGACTCCGTCTCTACAGCTCCCAATGAAGCAAAATAGGTCAGTAGGGTATTTTGCTCCTCTGAATTTTGTTTTTGTACACCCTGATTAATCAATGCGATAGGAATGCTTCCTTGGGATTTTATTATTTTATTTAATCGCTCTTCATAGGCTTCGTCAGACTCATTTTTAGGCTTCTTCTGCACATCTTCTTTTAGTTGTTCTAACAAGGCTTTTTGAATTACGTCCCAATGACCAAATGCTTTCTGAGATATGTCAGTCATCTGCGTGTCATTGCGGATATAAATTTTAGAGAGGTCATAATCAGACAATGAAAGCAACAGATCTTTTAAAGAGTGCTCTCCCTCTTTTTTTCGATTAAAAACTTGTTCTTCCAAATCCTGATAAGCCTTCTGAATCGCTTCCAAAACTTTTTCGTCTGACTGGAATTGCTCCGGCAGCCAAGAAATCGCATTTCTATCACTTAATATTTGTTTGTAAAGAGGTTTTAGCTTTGGAAGTCGTGCTGATTTGTCTTTTTGTTGTTGGTTGTAAAGGTTAATGTATTCATTCAAACCTTGAATCTTTCTTCCATCTTCCAATGTCTTTCCTCCCACGATAGCATTATAAACATCTATTTGTGTTTGAGTAAGTACAATATTGTAGTAATCGAGACGAAACATTTCACCAAGCTCAGACACGTTCAGATACTCTTCAAAGTCGCTATACAATTTTGCAAAATGTTCCGCAATTGGTGAGGCTGCCACTTTATCAAAAACCATTATATTGTCTATGAATTTGGGCAAATTCTCGTGAATCAAGCGATAGGCAATTGCTGTAGATTGCGCTTCGTCAGTATACATATTTTTCCTATTTTCGTGAAAACCGGTAAAATAGGTGGTAAAGTCTTTAAATTCTTCTATCAATTGTCGTTTTTCCACATCCTCAACGAATGACAGCAAATCTTCTTTGATGAGTTCCTTTTTATCGATTCGATTAAATCTATCGTCATCCGAAAACCTTTGGGTAATTTGCTTTCTCAACTTATCTTGAATATCTGCGAATTGTCTTTTTTGCGTTTCGTCTTTCGATTTACACATATAGTAAACCAAAAACTCTTCAAGAGAATTTTTCTCACCCCTATTTTCAGAGAACCTGAAATCTTTAAGAACATTTTCTATAAATGCCTTATGGTATTCATCAATGATTTTCTTAACCTCAACATAGCTTTCAGCACGATGGTGGTCTTGAGATAAAATTCCACTCTTTTCTATATGTTCAAGAGTTTTTCCGATTGGTCTTAATTCAAACCTAAGTGTTTTTGACAAGGGATAAATCCTACTAAAAGCATTTAATTTTTTCATAATACATCTTAATTTTAATTGTTAAACATAAAAATTTGCCATTGCATAATTAATTATGCACACAGCATAATATATATCTACTATAGTAGAAATTTAGACCTATAGGTCAATTTGCAAGCTACGTATTAACCTATACGTCGAAAGTATGGCAATATAGAATTTATTTTTAATATATTATGCACATGGCAATTATTTTTTTTACAACAACAATTTAAATTTTTACAAAATTTCAAAATGAGATCCTCTCCAATATATATCACTCTATTCGAAATTTTGTAAATTAAATAATAAGCTTTGACAACTTTTGTCACAGCTATATTTTTTTTCTAAAAATTTATTAAAGACCTTCTTCAACTAAAGAATTTCACGCCAAAACTACATAGATATCAAGAATTTAATTACCTTTGAACCAACAAAAAATAATATAGTTTTAGTAAGTGACAAACATACAATGTCACTATACAACCATCAAAACAGGCATAATATGAGAAATTTAAAATATATTTTTTTCATTCTATTTTTGAGTTGCATAATCTTGAATTGTCAGGCTCAAGAAGAATATAAATATGTAAAATACTCAACAGAATTTGAAATAGACTCTATTATTCGTAAAAGTGATTTTCAATATATCTATTCGCTCACCAACGAAAAAGAGAAAAAAAAGCTAACTGGAATTGTGTTTAAATGTGCTTATAAAGGCTATATGTACGATTGTAAAATCAATCTTGATGCAAGTTTCAGAGTAAAAAACATCAAGTTATTTGCAAGAATAGTATATACAGAAGATGTATCAAAATCTGAACACTATTTAACTAATTACACAAACTCAATGTATGGCAATACTACAACCATACATTATAAAAAGGGTGACTATGCTCGTACCACGAAATTTCACTCTCATAAGTTACGTTATAAAAAACGTGAACGAACCTACTACAAAGACTATTTAAAACAATTTTAGTTTTATCTTTAAGATTAATATGTAATGTAATTGAACCCAATCTTATTCTAAATAAAAAAAGAGGACCTTGGCTCACACCAAGGTCCTCCCACGATATAAAACTTCGCAATAAGAAAATCAATTTATCCGCAATATTTCACCATCTCTGTAAAGAGTTGTGATAATTTATCTTGAGCCAAAATGGTGTTTTGCTGTACCTCTTCATGAGTTACGTTGCTTAGGTTGGCATCTAACCCCACGTTAGAGACCACAGAAACGCCAAATACAGCCATCGAAGCATGGTTGGCAACAATCACTTCCGGCACAGTGGACATTCCCACGGTATCGCCTCCTATAATACGGAAATAGCGGTACTCTGCCAATGTCTCAAATGTCGGGCCTTGCGTTCCAACATATACACCGCACTTCAAGCCAAACCCTCTCTCTTCACCAATTGCCAACGCTTTTTTTGCCAATGCCTTGTCATACGCATTACTCATATCCGGGAAACGTGTTCCCAACTCTTCGATATTTGGCCCGTGCAAAGGATGCTCCGGAAAGAGATTGATATGGTCTTTTATAATCATAATATCACCCGGAACATACTCCGGATTCAAACCTCCTGCTGCATTAGAAACCATCAGAGTCTGCACCCCAAAAGCCTTCATAACACGTACCGGAAATGTTATCTCTTGCATTGTATATCCCTCATAATAGTGTAAACGCCCCTTCATAGCCATCACCGGAACACCCTCTATATATCCGAAAATCAAACAGCCGGAATGACCTTGTACTGTGCTTTGCTTAAAGTGAGGTATCTCTTGATAGGGAATAGTATCCACAACGTCTATTTTCTCTGCAAAATTACCCAAACCGGTTCCTAAAACAATCGACACCTTGGGACGAACCTCAGTTCTCTTCATCAAATAGGAGCAACTCTCCTCTATTTTCTTCAAAATATCCATATCATCAAAATTTATCAAATCAATGTTTACTATTAAATATCAGCCTGCAGAACCCCTTGTTCCGCTCTAAATGAGCAAACAACTTCTCATCAAATGAGGCTCCCTCCTCTCGTAAAAATTTAATATAAAGAGGAACGTAATAAATATGTTTTTTCAGTTGTGCAGGGAAAGATGGATCATTCATCAAACGCACCGCATCTTTTTCTGTCGTCAAAATCAATTTATGCTTGTCAGGAATAGTCTCAAACTCACTTTGAATCCGCTTGAGATCCGACTCCGAGAAACTATGATGATCCGAATAATTAACCGAAACCATCTCTTTCAAAAAACTTCTCACATGCTCTTCAAACGGCAATGGAGAAGCAATACCAGTCAATACCAAAGCTGAATACGATCCTTTAATCAAATCTTTTCTTAACGGGCAAATTACAGACTCCGGAAAGAGTGGTTCTAAATCACCATACGCCAACGTTGTAAAGAACAAAGATTGATAGGGATATAACTTTAACTTTTCTCTCGTAATTCTGAATTCTATCGGTTTCAGATTTTGCGGACATTTTGTTATCACAATGATATTAGCACGAGTTTTCGCATGCACAGGTTCTCTTAATTCGCCCATCGGCAAAAGAGAATCATCTGTAATCATGCGATTATAATCAATAAGCAAAATTGAGACATCCGGTTTTACATATCGATGTTGATAGGCATCATCCAATACAATAATGTCCGGCTTATCTTTCAACTCAGAAAGCATACTCCGAATACCCCTGCGTCTATTGGCATCCACTGCCACCATAATATCCGGAAACTTACGTTTAATTTGAAATGGTTCGTCTCCAACGTCTTGTGGAGTAGATTTACTCGTAAGCAACAGGTAGCCGGATGTTTTTCTCTTATAACCTCTACTCAACAATCCCACTTTGAAATTGCCTTTCAAGACACGAATCAAATATTCTGAAAAAGGAGTTTTACCGGTTCCACCCACTGTAATATTTCCGACAGAAACAACCGGCACCTCAAACGTTTCTGAGGGAAGAACGCCCCAATTGAAGAGACAATTCCTTATCCCGACCCCTATTCCATAAAGGGAAGAGAAGGGCCAAAGCAACAATTTTACTATCAGCGATCTTTCGGTTTTCATAGGCATTAGAAATTATGAAAGTGAAAAATCTCGGTAACAGCACATTTATGCCGAAATAATAAGCTACCTCTACCAATTGCAAATAGTGTTTTTCAATGAAGCAAAAGCAGAAATATGGCTTCGCACAAAATAAAATCAACTTTAGGAATAGACGATTTTGAGAGTTTACTTACAATAACGTTTAAAATTAAACGACCTAATTTATAAAATCCACCTTTAATAAATCATCTCGACCTAATTTTCATAGACCTACCTAAATTCAGTCTTGTACTACCTCCTTCAAAGTTGATTCATCCGCTATTATCTGATTTCAAATCGCACAGGGATAAGAGCCTGTTGACGATCTATACATCTAATTTGCTCAAATATAGCGTTTTCTTTTGAAAAAACAACACCGAAATCTAATTTTTTTTGTGTCACGCTGAATAAATCATTCAATTCAGACATAAAATCTATTTTTTCCGGATAATAATCTATGTTATAATTAGATAAACCGGCTTTTGTTGCAGCTAAAGCAATAGCATCATTCAAAGTTCCCAATTTATCCACCAAGCCCAATTCATACGCAGTTTGACCACTCCACACTCTTCCCTCTGCAATACTCTTCACAGAGTCTATGCTTAAGTTGCGTCCATCGGCACAACGGCGCAAGAAAATGTCATAAACATGCTCGGTGTGGTCTTGCAACTTTTGTTTCATATCATCGCTCAAAGGCACTGCAATACTATTCCCAAAATCTGCATTTTCATTGGTTTTTACAGACTCCATAGAGATTCCTATTTTTTTTGACAATGAATCCAAGTTCGGAATCACACTAAATACCCCGATAGAACCGGTGATGGTTGCCGGGTTGGCCACAATATAGTTGGCACCGGCAGAGATATAGTAACCACCGGATGCTGCATAGTCTCCCATGCTCACCACAATAGGTTTTTGCTGACGAACGCGCTGCACAGCACGCCAAATCTGTTCGGCACCATAAGCACTTCCACCCGGTGAATTGACACGTAAGACAACCGCACGTATCGCACTATCATCAGCAATTTCCAACAACATCTTTTCAAACTTATCTGAATTAATTCCTTCTGATGTACCATTATCAATCTCACCCTCTGCAAAAACAACCGCCAAACGGTTTCCCATCGGCACACTCTCCAATAGCTCAACACCACTCATTTCTGCCAAATAATCCTTATACTTCACCAACTCCAATTGGTTGGCTCCCGAACGGCTTTTTAAAAGTTCTAGGTACTGGTCTCGGTAACAAACCACATCCACCATTCTCTTATTAATCAAATCGTCCGGATAATCAAAATATAACATCCGGTCTGCATAGTGATTCAACTCTTCAACAGAGCAATTTCGAGCCTCCGAAATCTCCTCCAAGATAGAATTCCAAATGGAACGAGTAAGAATTTCTGATTGTGATCGATTTTCAGCACTCATCGAATCAGACGAAAATTGTTCTGTAAAGGACTTATAGGCTCCCACCTTGATAATTTGCATCTCCACTCCCAACTTATCCAACAATCCTTTATAGAAACGAGTAGAGGTGGAAATTCCTTTGAAATCGAGTGTACCAACCGGATTTATACAAATGGTATCGGCTGCAGTGGCCAAATAGTAATCTTTCTGACTAAATGCACCTGAGTAGGCATAAACAAACTTGCCACTCTTACGAAACTCCTCTAATAATGAGCGTAATTCAGAAACGGATGCAAACCCTGCCGAAAACTGCTCCATCGACAAACTAACTCCTTTGATCCGACTATCTCCGGCGGCTTTCTTTAACACCTCTGACAACTCATCCATGAAATAGACATTGTAGTCCGACTCATTCAACCAATTGAAAGGCATATCTTCCAACGTTTGACGATCTTTCAACTCACCCGTCAAATTGAGTTGCAAAACACTTCCTTGCGGAATTTCCGATGTTTGAGATGTTGAAATGAAAGAGATAACAACCAATACCACAATCGGCAAAACGAATGCTAAAAATGAGAACAAGAATAGGGCTAAAAGACAAGCCAAAAAGGTTTTAAAAAATTTCATATCCGAGAGATTATGATTTATTAGAAAACAAAGTAGCTTTGTTAAACATATTTCACTTTGAAAATCCTTTTACCTTAAGTGAATCAACGTCCTTTCAGGATAATAGACATCACGATAAAGGTCAAAATAATGAAAGGGAATGCCAACAATTGGAAAAGAGATAGCAACAATAGAGAAATTCCGATAAGGATAAATTGTGCTTTATTATCTTTCCATGAGAGATTTTTAAATTTCAGTGAGAACATAGGAAGTTCACAAACCAACAAATAGGAGAACAATATAACCAAGGCAATGATTACCCACATATTTCCTACAATAGATGAGAACCAAGACATATCCACCCAACCGGGTACCGGAACAGAAGGATCCATCATGGCAATCATTGAAACCATAAAGATGGCATTTGCCGGTGTTGGCAATCCAATAAATGAGGATGTTTGTCTCTCATCCACATTAAACTTCGCCAAACGCAAAGCCGAAAAGATTGGAATAAGGAATGCAATATAGGATAAATATTCACAATTGCCAATCTGATTTAACCAAGAAAAGATCACCATTCCCGGAGCAAAACCAAAACTAATAACATCCGCTAAAGAGTCTAACTCCTTACCAATGTCTGAATAAGCTTTAAGGAGACGGGCAGCCATACCATCACAAAAATCAAAAACGGCAGCCAAAAATACAAAAAGAGCAGCAAGAAAATACTGCTCTTCAAAAGCCATTACACAGGAAACACATCCTGAGAAAAGATTCAAACATGTAATTGTATTAGGTATGTGCTTCACTATATTCATAATCAGAAAAATTTAAATCTTGGCAATAATCGTTTGATTTCCGACAACACGCTGTTTCATATTCACCATAATCTCAGCATCCATTGGCAAATACATATCAACACGAGAACCAAACTTAATGAATCCCATTTGTTCGTTTACATTGCAGTTTTGACCCTCTTTTGCATAAGTTACGATTCTTCGAGCCAATGCACCGGCAATCTGACGAACCAAGATACGCTTATTATTAGATGTATCAATAACAACTGTCGAACGCTCATTTTCAGTACTTGACTTAGGCAAGTTCGCAGACATAAACCGACCATCATTGTGAGTATAATAAACAATTTTCCCTTTGGTCGGGAACCAATTTGCATGCACATTGAATACACTCATGAAAATCGAAACCTGCATACGCTTTTCATTCAAATACTCATCCTCTATAGTAGGTTCTATAACCACGATTGTACCATCAGCAGGAGCAACAATCATACCATCTTCGAAGTTTTCGAAAACACGTACCGGATTGCGAAAAAAGTTCACGAAGAATAAAAAAACTACAATTGAAAAGGCTCCAAAACCCAAAACTGCAGAAGAATTAGCATCCCAAAAGAATAGGAATGCTGCTGCATTCACCATCATAATGGCCGCTAATAACTTTGACAAAATACCTTTCCCTTCTTTATGTATATTCATACGACTAAATTTTTTCAGACACAAAGGTAATACATTACCTCAAATAAACAAAAATATAACAAATTCAATTTACCATATTCAACATTAGAAAAAAGACCGCAGCAAGAATTGGGGCAGCCAAGCAGGCACTATCAAAACGATCCAACATACCTCCATGACCCGGCATCAACTTTCCGGAATCTTTCACTCCTAAAGAGCGTTTAAACGAAGATTCCACCAAATCGCCAAAGACACCTACAATGAAAATCAATGCAGAGAGTATCATCCAAAATAATAGATTTGCTTGCGGAAGTTCCACCCAATTGATATGATAAAAAAAGTAACCAAATACTAATGCAAAGGCTAATCCTCCAAAAAAACCTTCCCATGTTTTCTTTGGTGATATTCGCTCAAACATCTTGTGCTTACCTATACAAACTCCAACCAAATAAGCACCGGTATCTGATGCCCAAATCAAGACAAAAAAAGCCAAAACCAATTCATTACTAATCGGCTCGATAAGGCAAAGTAGTGAAAACGGCAAAGCTACATAAAGATGCCCCATCATCGACACTGCAATATTTTGAATAGGAGTTCCCTCTGTACGATACAACTCGGGTATATATAATATAGGTATATATATAAGGTATAATGCGTACCATTGTGGTGAGCAATAACCAAAGCCTACACAAAAAGAGAGAACAAAAAGCATTAATCCTCCCAATATAGCCAACCATTTATTTACTTTCACTCCTTGAATGGTCGAAGTAAGAGTGTAGAACTCATTCAACCCTAAAAAGGTAAAAATAAAGAAAACAACTCCAAAATAGAATGATGACAAACCAATAGCACCTAACATAAGAACCACAAAAACGGCTCCCGATAATGCTCGAATAATTAAATTCTGTAACGTCTTATTCATAACTTTACCTTCTAAATTTCTTTCTATTGTTTACGGAATAAAATCTCCACTCTCTTCTGAAGGTGCATCAGAGGATGCCTCTTCTTCTTTCTTCTTTTTCTTTTTGCGCTTCTGCTTTTTATCTGTCTCTTCTGCCGCACTCTCTATAGCTTCACGCTCTTGTTTTTGTTTCATCAACTCATTGATTCTGCTCATCACCAAATCTTCTTGAGGCAAATCTCCTGCTGATGAGGAAGCTTGCGCCTCTTCATACGGCATATCCGGAGTTGGCTCATATTTTGGTTTCGCGCCCTTCTTCGCCGGAGTTTTCTTTGCCGGAGCTTTCTTTGCCGGAGAAGGTGTAGCTGCCGCTTGTTTCTCCTGCTTCGGTGGCTCCTGAGAAAGCTTCGGAAGTGACAACGTTGGCACTTCACCGCCACCAAACGGACGTGCATTCTCATCCGGTTTATCCATCGAAATTGGAGGCAACACCACTCCCGAACTAAATTTTCCGCTCGCTTTATTCTTTTTCTGTTGCTCTGCCAAAAGAATCATCTGCTCTAAATTATCGTATGACAATGGCTGTGCAGGCAATTCATATTGCAACTCTTCCAATGGATCAAACTCATCCATTTCATCATCCGTTCCTGTAGAATCCTCTTCGCCTCCACCCCACAAGATTTGATCCAATTTATTATGAATACTATCCCTCTCCGGACCTCGCAATATCATGCTATCCACCAAAGATTCCAAACTGTCTTGTACAAATTGAATACTATCCTGTGCCTCTTTCAATTTTATAATCGTATTCAAAGAGTCTGCCAATGCTTTTTCCTCGATTGACAAAGAATCGGCAATCACCAAAGAGTCAAACTGTGATGCATCCAACTCCTCAATGATACGACGGCGGTTTCCGGTGTAAAATTTAATATCACCCAAAGAACCCTCTTGTTTGATCTTAGAAGGTTTCAACTTCGAGTAAATAGATTTTTGACGTGTATTCCTATACTTAATTTTAATCTCACCTGTTGCCAAATACTCTAAATTAAGTTGAGTAATAACCGAATCCAGATACTCGACAACCGGATAATTCGGCAAAATTGTACCAACAGAATCCGCAATCTTATTAAAGTCGGTATGGCGATATTTTGAGTTACCCACCAACTTCATCACATGCTTAGCCACAATACGAGTAGAATCTACACGATCATAAAAACGTTTACGATGGAAATAACGATGATCAAAATAGTGCAAGAAGAAGTTGTATTCATATCGGAACTCAAACTTGTCACGCACATAATAGACATCATTCAAATAGCGACAATTAGGGATTTTAATCTTCAACAAGATGGTTTCACCTTTACGTCCTTTTTGTTCTTGTAACTCTTTAATATCCCTAATATTCTGAAGCTCCATCTCCAACTCTGCAATTTGTTGTTGCAACAAAGTAGAGTCGATCATACTCTTAACCTCTTCAACCTCACCTTCTGTGGAGTCTGTTTCTGAATATAGATCGTCCGGAATCATCTCCAATCCTGTAGAGTCATTGATTTCAAAAGCCATATCCTCCTCTTCCATACCAAACTCTTCTTCAGCGACAGGTTCCTCTTTGACGTCAAACTTTTCGCGCTGCTCCGGAGTTAAATCAGAATTATCACGCTCACCCGTCATCATATCAAAGTCACCATTAATCAACAACATAGAATCTTGACGAGCTTCTTCCTCTTTCTTCTTTCTGTTTTCCTGTATCTTCTTCAACAATTTACGCTGCTTACTAGTCAATTCCAAAGAAGCATCATCCGCATCCTCCTCTGCATAACGCTCAAGATCCAACGCATCCTCCTCTGCAAATTTAATAGAGTCTTTACGCATCTGCTCTTCCAACTTCTCTTTAGCACGCTCCTCTTTTCGTTTAATTTTATCTGCGGCAGCACGCTCTTTCTCCTTCCCTTTCACAATCTTCTTCGCTAACTTCATCGTCTCTATCTCCACCTTTTCACGCTCCTTACGAAGAGCCTCTAACTCCTTATCTTCGGCAGATTTTTCTTGCTCCATACGACGTTGTTGTTCCTCCAACTCTTTCTGTCGATCATAATATTCCAACAAACGTTTTTCAGACTCACGCTCCTTTTTCTGACGCTCCTTCATACGTGCACTAGCCTCTTTTCGACGCTTAATATCTTGTTCCATCTTCGCACGTTTTTTCTCCTTTGCGGCCATTACTTTTGCACGCTCCTTCTCTTTACGCGCTATCTCTTTTTCACGTTGAGCCTGACGAATTTCTATCTGTTTTTGCTTCTCAGCCTGACGTTTTTTCTTCAAACGAGCAGCTAAATCTTTCTCTTTCGTACGTTGCAACTCCAAACGAGCTTGCTCGCGTTGTTTCAACTCGTTCATATAAGCACGTTTACGCTCTTCTGCAGCCCTCGCTTCCTGCCTCTTCTTTAATTCAGCCGCACGTTTATTGGCTCGCATCGCTTTCTCTTTTTCCTGTTGTTGCCTCAATTTCTCTTTTTGCAAAGCCTTTCGCTCGCTCTCTTTTTGAGCACGTTCTGCTTGCATAGCTTTTTGTTGTTCCAAACGTTGCGCAATAACCTCACGACGTGCCTGCATGGCCTCTTCTCGTTGTTTTACCGCCAATTTGCGTTTTTCCATCTCTGCCTCACGGCGTTCTTGAAGTTCTTGCTGTTTCATTTCATGCTCTTTCAATTTTTGCTGACGCAAAGCCTCCTCTCTCTCCTGACGCAACCTACGCTCTTCCACCAATTTTTGTTGACGAGCTTCATATTCGGCTTTTTGTTTCTGACGAAGAGCCTCTTGATCTTTACGGAGCTGATCTTGCTCTTGTTTGCGTTGAGCCCACATCTCTTTTTCGCGCTGAGCTTGTTCCAACTCACGTTGACGTTGCGCCTCTCTTGCCTCGCGCTGACGAGCAATAACCGCTTCATACTCTTTCTGTCGGCGGACATTCTCCTGTCTTTCACGCTCTTTTGCAGCCTCAATTTCCGCCTTCTTTTGATCCCACAACTCGGTATATTGTTGACGCATCTCCGCCTCTTGTCTCAAACGAATTTCACGCGCCTGTTTCTCCAATTCCACAGCACGAAGATACTCCTGCATCCGACGCTCCTCTTCAGCTTCTTGTAACTCCTTCGCCTGATCCAATTCAGCCTTTCGCTGATCCCACATCTGCTTTTGCTTATCACGCAACTCCAACTCTTTCTGTCGTCTCACCTCACGTTGCAACTTATCACGCTCAGCCGCATCCACATATTGTTGCTGACGTTGTTCGCGCAACATATCCTCTCGCTTGCGTGCTGCATCCAACTCTTTTTGCTTAGCTGCCCAACGCTCTTTATCCAACGCTTTTAACTCTGCCTCACGACGCATACGCATCTCCCGAGCCTGTTTCTCTTGCTCAAGAATATTCTCGTACTCTTTTAATTTCTGGGCTTGAAGGGCTTTATTTTTCTGTTTGTTGGCTTCTATCTCTTTCTTTTTCTGCTGCCACATCTCTTGCTCTTTCTGCTTTTGGACAGCCTCACGTTTCATAACCTCTTCGCGACGTTGCATCTCTCGATCTAATGCCGCTTTTGCCTCTTGTTGTTTCTGGTCTCTTAGTTGTAAATCTTTCTCTCTCGCTGCTTTCTGCTGTTCTTTCAAACGTTCCGCACGCATACGTTGCTCCTCCCGAATACGTTCAGCATCGGTTTGAGCATTCACAACAGAAATACTCAAAGCAAGAAAAGAAATCAATATGACTAAAAAACGTTTCAAACTCTTTTTTCTTAACGCTCTATAATTCCGTTTTAACGAGACCTACTTTGCTCGGGTTTATACGAAGTATAAAGCCAAAATACACGAATTACAAAATTACAAAAAATTATTGACAAAAAATAACATCTTTCGCCACTAACAAAAAAGTTATTTTTAATCATCTATGTATCAAGAAAAAAGGTCGGAAAATTTATTGTTTTTTTGTCTCAATTTTATGAAAAAATCATATCGAAGGGGTGTATTTTTTCAATTTTTGCCGGTATTTTTTTGCATTTCCTCCAACCAAACTGTCTAACAATGCCCAAAATTGGGGACTATGATTCATCTCCTTCAAGTGACAAAGTTCGTGCAACAAGACATAATCCACCAACTCTATCGGCAACATCATCAAGTAGTAAGAGAGATTGATGTTTTTATGAGAAGTGCAACTACCCCATCGTGAAGTACTGCTGCGTACGGTGCAACTTTTGTACTGGAAACCATGTTTCTCTGCCAACATTTTTAAACGGTTAGTCAGAAAAATTTTCGCTTCTGAGCGTAAAACATTATCCAACAACTTTTTTACGATGGATTGGGTGTTTTTTGAATAAATATCACATTTTTCGGGATAATAAAAATACAAAATTCCATCTGTAAAGCGATAGTAATGTTGAGACATTTTTGTGCTTGAAATTTTCAGTTTGAAAGTTAGGGATTTCCACTTTGTATGCTCATCAAAAAGATTGTCGTCCGGACGCTTTATTTTCGTATTTTCGAGTGCTTTTCTGCAAAAATCTCTGTTATCATTGAAAAACTGAAGCGCACTTTTAATGCCGACACCTGGGGGGATTGTGATATAAAATCCACCTTCCTTATAACGCAATATCATACGTTTAGCATTTGAACTGTAACGCACTTCAACATTACCAAACTCTTCGTCTTGAAAACAACGTCCTGCCATAAATTTCTACTTTGTTTCTATAACTATACTTATGGTGAGTTCTATAAATTCACCATTTTTAATTTAAAAGTATCTCTTGCAGAGGGATAAACTCATCGGTACTTTTTGATTTATTTCGGCAACTTAGAAGTTGTTTAATTTTTATAATAAAATTCAGACGGCTTCTTACTGTTTGTCGGTCGGGCACCGCAAACCACTCGAAATAAATTCAAAATTTGCACGAAATGAATTTATAGAACCTACCACAATTTATTTACGGGAAGATAATTAAGGGTAACAAATAAAAAACACCCTCCAAATCTCTCGTTATTGGGATCAAAAATAGCTACCCAAGGATAAAAATGTCATAAATTTTAGAGAAAATTATGAACAATTGAAAAAAAAATCATTTTTTATTTGGTATATTAAAAATAAAGCGTACCTTTGCATCGCAAAACCAAAAGGTGCCATAGCTCAGTTGGTAGAGCAAAGGACTGAAAATCCTTGTGTCCCCGGTTCGATTCCTGGTGGCACCACAGAAAAGAGAGTTACAGAAGTGACTCTCTTTTTTTTGTTATTCTCCTAATTTCCAATATCTTATCAATATACAGAATAAGGAGGGCGGATATAAAACAGGGAAAGGCGATATATATCCATTTCTCAATGAAAAAATAGGGCGAATGCTATTCGCAAAAAATACATTAATAGGGCGAATGCAATTCGCCCCTACGGTGATAAAATCTACAAATAGAGAATGATGACAAAAAAATATAATCCGGATATTCATCACAGGCGAAGCATACGATTGAAAGGTTATGACTATTCTCAGTCGGGCCTGTATTTCATAACCCTATGCACTGTTGACAGAACATGTATGTTTGGTAACGTTGTTGAAGGTAAAATGCAATTAAATGACATAGGACAATTGGTTGAACAAGAATGGTTGAACACCATCAATATCCGCCACGAT
>JAEIGA010003538.1_pt1 | contig 24437 bp, 15 predicted proteins | sample 9270691 | NCBI WGS metagenome assembly JAEIGA01 (sample SAMN17057246, study PRJNA624740) | gut metagenome | biome: biome; isolation source: fecal sample | host: Bos grunniens | place: China: Xizang | collected 2019 | reverse complement strand
GATCTCTATATGAGTGAATCCAGTTTTTGTATGTACTCCAAATAATGGTTTCTGATGTAGGGCGAACGATAAGTTCTTCTTCAAGTTTTGCTTCTGGGTCTACTACTACACCAGGACCATCTGGGTTTTGTTTAAGTCTATAGTGAGTGACTACTGCACATTCTTTTGCAAAACCTTCTACGTGATCTGCTTCTTTACTTAAGAAAGATTTTGGAATGAAAAGTGGGAAGTATGCATTTACGTGACCTGTTTCTTTAAACATTCTGTCTAGCTCATCACGCATTCTTTCCCAGATAGCATATCCGTAAGGTTTAATTACCATACAACCACGCACTGCAGAGTTTTCTGCAAGGTCTGCTTTCAACACTAAATCATTGTACCATTGTGAGTAATTCTCAGCTCTCGATGTTAATTCTTTTGCCATATTTTATTCTGTTATTACTTCAAATTCTACGTCTTCTGCTTTTGATTTATCAAATCTTTTTGCTTTTACAGAAGCTTCATCATATTCTTGTTTTGGTTTGTTGTATTCTGAATTATTATTTTCGCTTTGTCTTGATTTGCCAAAAAACAATTGGCGAGCCACTAATAATACTCTGAAAACAACAAAAATAATGGTGAATATGACGAATAATATTAATATTCCAATTATTTGTATCATTGTTTTTTCTTTATCGTATTAATAATTAAATAAACACCATAAATGATGAATGGGATGCTAAGCAGCTGACCCATATTTAGAATCATATCTGCTTCAAAATCTGATTGGTCGTTTTTTATAAATTCTACTATAAATCTGAATAGGAACACCCAAATAAAGCCTATTCCAAATAGCATACCTGTGTATTTTTTTCCGAAATCTTTTTTCCAATAAAGAAACATCATTACTAGAAACATTGTAAAATATGCTAGTGCTTCGTAAATCTGAGTAGGGTGACAAACTGGCACTGCCTCTACTGGTACCCTTGGAAAGTCTCTTAAGAATTTAAAGCCCCAAGGAAGTGTGGTTTCACAACCATAAATCTCAGAGTTCATTAGATTGCCTAAGCGAATACATGCTGCTGTGATACCTGCCACGGTAAATACCCTATCGCCCAACCAAAGCAATGGCTTTTTCATTACTTTTTTAGAAAGGAATATCATAGCAATAACGCCACCTAGAACACCTCCGTGTGATGCAAGTCCGCCATGCCATACCATAAGTATCTCAGACAAATGGTCTTTGTAATATGCCCAATCGTAGAAAAATACATGGGCAAGTCTTGCACCTATTACTACACCTACTATAATATAAAGGAAGGTCTTGTCTGCCCAATCGTCAGGATATTTCTCTGCCTTGAACATTTTTCCTAGCATATAAACCGCTAAAAGAAAACCTACGGCAAACAACAATCCGTACCAACGCACTGTTACACTCCCAATTGAGAATGCAATAGGGTCAACGTTCCAGGTTATGTATAATAAATTATTTACCACAGCAATGTTTATACTTCTTACCGCTACCGCAAGGACACAATTCATTTCTACCTACTTTCTTTTCTGCGCGAACTGGTTGTTGTTTTTGTTTTTCGCGGGTATCTTGCTCACCTGCACGCATAATATCAGATTTTTGTTCTTGATATTTACTGCGGTCGGTACGACGTTCTGGTGCTGCTTCGCGCACTTCATCACCTTCTTTTACTGGTATTTGAGCACGCATCAATATTGTAATAGCTTTATAGTTTACGTTTTCTATAAGTTTTTTGAATAGACCGAAAGATTCTAATTTATAGATTAGAAGTGGGTCTTTTTGAGCATAACTAGCATTTTGCACAGAACCACGAAGTTCGTCTAGTTCACGAAGGTGTTCTTTCCAAGCTTCGTCGATTGTGTGTAGTAACACTTGTTTTTGGAAAGCTTTTACTACTTCTTTTCCTTCTGATTTGTATGCAGCTTCTAGGTTCACAGGAATATTATACATTAATTTACCATCGGTAAATGGTACAATAATGTTTTTGTATTGTGAGCCTTGAGTTTCATAAACGTTTTTAATAACTGGATAAGCTATTGCTGCTGTTCTTTCTGCTTTACGAACAAAGTCTTCTACTATTTTTTCGTAAATAGCATTGGTAATATCTTCTGCTTTTTTCTTTTTCCAAACTGGATCTATTTGAAGATTTACAGAGAACCAGCGAAGCATTTCTAGGCGGAATGTTTCTTCGTCTTCTGTAGCAACAAATTGTTCTGTAAGCATAGATACGCCATCGTAAATCATATTTAAGATGTCGATACCAATACGTTCACCCATAAGAGCGTGGCGACGACGGGTGTAAATCACTTTACGTTGAGAGTTCATTACGTCATCGTATTCTAGTAGGTGTTTACGCACTCCGAAGTGGTTTTCTTCTACTTTCTTTTGAGATTTTTCTATTTGAGAGTTGAACATTGAGTGTTCTAGCACCTCATTTTCGTCGTAGTTAAGTTTGTCTAACATCTTAACGATACGGTCTGAACCGAAACGACGCATTAAATCGTCTTCAAATGAAATGAAGAATACAGAAGAACCTGGGTCTCCTTGACGACCAGAACGACCTCTCAACTGACGGTCGATACGACGGCTTTCGTGACGTTCTGTACCAATGATTGCAAGACCACCTGCTGCTTTTGCCTCTGGTGTAAGCTTGATGTCGGTACCACGACCTGCCATGTTGGTTGCAATGGTAATAGTGCCAGGGCGACCTGCTTGTGCTACGATATCTGCTTCTTTTTGGTGAAGTTTAGCATTCAATACTTGGTGAGGTAATTTTCTGATAGTAAGCATCTTGCTTAAAAGTTCAGAAATTTCCACAGAGGTGGTACCTACTAGTACTGGACGTCCGTCTGCAACTAAATCTTCTATTTCTTTTATTACAGCATTGTATTTTGCACGTTTGGTTTTATAAACTCTATCGTTCATATCTATACGAGCAATAGGTTTATTTGTAGGGATTACCACTACATCTAGTTTGTAAATATCCCAAAACTCACCTGCTTCTGTTTCTGCAGTACCTGTCATACCTGCTAGTTTGTGGTACATACGGAAATAGTTTTGCAAGGTAATTGTAGCAAAAGTTTGAGTAGCAGCTTCTACTTTTACACGTTCTTTTGCTTCAATAGCTTGATGAAGACCATCTGAATAACGACGACCATCCATAATACGACCTGTTTGTTCGTCAACAATCATCACTTTGTTGTCGATAACTACATATTGGTCGTCTTTTTCAAATAAAGTATATGCTTTAAGTAGCTGATTTATAGTATGAACACGTTCAGATTTAATAGCATAATCTTGAAGAATTTCATCTTTTTTAGCTAGTTTTTCTTCGTCTGACATGTTAGAGGCTTCTATTGCAGCTACTTCTGAACCTACGTCTGGAAGAACGAAGAAATGTGGGTCTTCTACATCTGCTGAAATAAGGTCAATACCTTTATCGGTAAGTTCTATGCTATTGTGTTTTTCGTCTATCACAAAGAACAAATCGTCTGTAATCTCGTGCATACGACGATTGTTTTGCTCAATATAAATAGCCTCTGTAGCAAGCATACCTGCTTTCACGCCATGTTCGCTAAGGAATTTGATAAGAGCTTTGTTTTTAGGAAGACCTTTAAAACTACGGAAAAGTAGAATATTTCCTTGTTCTCTATCTTTTGAATTTTCAGAAGCAAGAAGGCGTTTTGCTTCAGCTAATATTTTAACAACATAGTTTTTTTGCTCTGCTACAATGTGTTCTACACGAGAACGATATTGTTCATAAAGTTGGTCTGTGTTTTTAGGCACAGGACCTGAAATAATAAGTGGAGTACGAGCATCGTCGATAAGTACTGAGTCGACCTCATCGACAATAGCGTAGTTGTGAGCTCTTTGCACTAAATCTAGTGAAGAAGAAGCCATGTTGTCACGAAGGTAGTCGAAACCAAACTCGTTGTTTGTACCGAAAGTAATATCGGCATTATAAGCTTCGCGACGTGCGTCTGAATTTGGTTTGTGTTTATCGATACAATCTACTGAAAGTCCGTGGAACATATAAAGTGGTCCCATCCATTCAGAGTCACGTTTTGAAAGGTAATCGTTCACAGTAACCACGTGAACACCATTGCCTGTCAAGGCATTAAGGAAAACAGGTAGGGTTGCAACCAATGTTTTACCTTCACCTGTTTGCATTTCGGCAATTTTACCTTTGTGAAGTGCCACACCACCAATAAGTTGCACATCGTAGTGAACCATTTCCCATTTCACCATATTGCCACCAGCTTCCCAACTATTGAAGTAGATAGCGTCGTCGCCGTCGATTTCTACGAAATCGTGGTTTACTGCAAGTTTACGGTCGAAGTCAGTAGCTTTCACACGTAGTTCTTCGTTTTCTTTAAAACGACGTGCAGTGTCTTTGATGATAGCAAAAACTTCTGAAAGGTTTTTGTCTAGAGCTTTTTCTAGGGCTTCTAGGATTTCTTTTTCAAGTTTATCTACTTGTGCGTATAGATTTTCGCGCTCAGAAAGGTCGGTGTTTTCAATATTTGCCTTAATAGCATTTATTTTTTCTCTCTTTTCTGCTCCTGCAGATTGGATTTCTGCTCTAATTTCTTGTAAACGAGCACGCATTTCGTTCACATCCATAGCAGAAATAGTAGGATATATAGCATTTACCTTATCCACGTAAGGCATAATTTCTTTTAAATCTCGGTCTGATTTTGTACCAAATAGTTTGGCTATCAAGCTGTTAAAATTCATATTTTGTAATTTTATGTACTTTTATTGCAAATTAATTTACAAATGTACGAAATTTTACAGAAATATAGGGTATAAAAAACTATAATTATTGTTTTATTGTGCGCAAACCGCAGGTTTGCGCCTTGGGGTGAGTAAATTTATAACAGGCGTCGCCGCTCTTGCGGGCACTTTGATATCTTTGGCTGCGCCTCGGCATAATCAAGCTAACTTGCTTCTGCGCTCGGCTTGCACAAAGATTCGACAAGCTCAGTGACCGCATTCGAGCAGACACCTGCCTACAATTGAGATAAACCCTCTACGAGGGTAAAAAAACAATTTCAACTGATTTGCGACCAATTAATAGCGTCCGTCGCTCTCAGCTTTAGTTGTGCAGTTAAGAACTGATGCTCAGGAAGTTGCAGGTGAGGATCGCTATTGAGGATTTCTTGCACGTCTTCACGGGCAGTTTGGAGTACACCACCATCGCGCACAAGGTTTGCTATGTGTAGGGCAAATGGAAGACCACTTTGCATGGTACCGTCGAGGTCACCAGGACCACGAAGTTGAAGATCGGCTTCTGCCACTTTGAAACCATCATTGGTTTCGGTCATTATGGATAGTCGCTTGCGAGTATCTGCAGAGATTTCATATTTTGTCATAAGAATGCAGTGAGACTGCTCTGCCCCACGACCTACACGTCCACGAAGTTGGTGTAGTTGCGAAAGCCCAAAGCGCTCTGCATTTTCGATGACCATCACGGAAGCATTTGGCACGTTCACACCCACTTCTATCACAGTGGTTGCTACTAGAATACGTGTTTCTCCACTCACAAAAGCCTGCATTTCGCTGTCTTTGTCGGCAGGTTTCATTTTACCATGAACCATACTCACTTTCACCTCCGAAAATATGTGTTTCATAGACTCAAAACCCTCTTCCACGTTCTTAAGGTCTATTTTTTCAGACTCTTTCACAAGGGGGTAAACCACATACACTTGTCTGCCTTCGGCTAGTTCTTTATGGATAAAACTATACACGTTTGGACGTTTGGTTTCGTAGAAATGATAGGTGCGAATAGGCTTACGACCAGGAGGAAGTTCGTCTATTACAGACACATCTAGGTCGCCATAAACTGTCATGGCAAGGGTACGAGGAATAGGTGTGGCAGTCATGACCAACACGTGAGGCGGACGAGTGTTTTTCGCCCACATTTTTGCCCTTTGGGCTACGCCAAAACGGTGTTGTTCGTCGATAATAGCAAGTCCAAGATTTTTAAACTGCACCCCATCTTCTAGCACTGCATGAGTACCCACTAAAATATTTAATTCGCCATTTATAAGCATTTCATGAATAGGCTCACGCTCCTTTTTCTTGGTACTTCCGGTAAGGAGTTCTACCGTAACACCAGTGTCAGCAAGCAAATCTTTTAGCCCCAAATAATGCTGAGTAGCCAAAATTTCTGTTGGCGCCAAAAGGCAAGCCTGAAAATCGTTGTCCACAGCCAAAAGCATACATAAAAGTGCCACTATGGTTTTACCACTACCCACATCGCCTTGTAGCAAGCGATTCATCTGTTTTGGTCCACGCATGTCGGCACGAATTTCCTTTATAACACGCTTTTGCGCCTCTGTAAGAGGGAAAGGCAAGTGATTGAAATAGAAATCGTTGAATTTGTCGCCTACCTTCAAAAACTGGTGCCCAAATGTAGCTGCTCGCATACCTTTTGCTTGACGCAAAATGGCAAGCTGAATATAAAACAATTCCTCGTATTTCAGTCGCGCTTTGGCATGGTCTAGAAGATTGCTATTGTGTGGAAAATGCGCCTCCCAAAGAGCCTGATAAAGCCCCATAAAGCCATGTTTTTTCCTTACACTTATAGGTAAAGTATCTGGAAGTTTTTCTGGTAATTGCTTTAGTGCCAAATAGATAAACTTCTGCAAAGCCTTTGAGTGCATTGCATGAGTTTTCATCTTTTCGGTAGTGTGATACAAAGGCATAAAGCCCTTGATTCTATCTTCGGTAGGAATTTCTATATCTGGATGCACAAAACTATATACTCCGTTGAAACAGTTTGGTTTACCAAAAACTATATAGTCTGTGCGTATTTTATAGGCATCTGTTATGTAATTTAGCCCTTTAAAGAAGATAAGTTCGATAGTTTTTTCTCCATCGGAGAAAAGCGCAATAAGACGTTTGGCTTTGCCGTCGCCTTTCACCGAATAACCAACTATCTGACCACGTATCTGGATATGTGTGTTGACATTGTCAATTTCTGAAATTTTATAAAATCTGCTTCTGTCGATGTATTTATACGGGAAGTGATTTATAAGGTCGTAAAGGGTGTGAATGCCTAATTCTTTATTAAGCAATTCTGCCCTCTTTGGACCCATTCCTGGCAAATATTTTATGTCTGCTTTATTTATATCCATTTACCAATGCTTCTGCCAAAAGGAGTTCGTGAGGTGTGGTAAGTTTTATGTTTTCTACATTGCCACTAGTTAAAGTAATCTTCTCTGATATGCTTTCTACCACAGAGGCATCGTCAGTAAAGAACGAAGAAAACTCTTGATTATAAGCCTTTTTTAGTATAGTTGATTGAAAAACTTGTGGAGTTTGCACGCGTTTGTATTCTGCGCGATTTACTGCCTGCGAAGCACCATCAGACACTCTGCGCAACGAATCTACTTCGTCTATCACAGGCACTGCCGAACCATTTTTTTCGGCTACTTCAAAAGCTTCAATTATGGTATCTTTTGAAACAAATGGTCGCACTCCATCGTGCACTGCCACAAGAGCTCCGTTGGGCACGTGTGCTAAAGCATTTTTTACAGAAAAGAACCTTTCTTTTCCGCCTGCTACCATTTGCATTGGCACAGAGAATTTATATTCATTGCAGAGTGTATTCCAAGTAGAAAAATGCTCTTCTGGGAGCACTAGTATAAATTTAAAATCACTCGATGTGCGTGTGAAAGCCTCTACTGTGTGCATCAAAATTGGTCTACCAGCCACAAGCATAAATTGCTTAGGAACTTCGCCTCCCATTCTCTTTCCGCTCCCCCCAGCCACTATGATTACATATTTTTCCATAATCTAATTCTCTACTATAAAATATAGAACAATTATAGCTAATTATTTTGAGTTTTCAAAATTTTCTATTAGATTTGCAAGAGAATTCAAATCCAAATAATCCACCTCAGCGAGATTGGTTCGCTGTTGGATTATTAGGGTTTGAATTTTTTCTTTATTCAAATAATCCGCCTTTCCTTGAGTTATCCAATTTAACCACTTAGCTGTCGTTTTTGGGAATATACTTCTTATATCTAATATTTCCATTCCTTCTTTTAAATAGTTAAAACTTACCCCAACAAGAAATTGCTTATTGTCGTGTTCAATCCCTATTATTACATTCCTCACATTATCATTATAACGAAAAACTGCCCATGGACTATTTATTTTTTTTACAAGATCTCTAATTTCTGATATACTAAAGATATGATTTTCTTGATTAGACTTCTTCTTAAGACGAATTGAAGACAGTTCAATGGGGCAATTAGGAAAACCACATGAACGCAATAATATGCCTGGAGTCCCTAAGTTATAAATATGACCTATAGGTAACTTTTCATCAATTTGCTGCTGCAACTCAATATTAAACTTTTCATTATTATTTTCAATTATTTGCTCTTCTTTATCTACTTCGGAAGGATCTAGATGTATTATTTCATCAGCAATAAGACTAAATTCATTATCTCTACTTATAGAATTATAACTTACGGGATACTCTGAAACTATATTATCTATTATTATAAATTGATACATATGAAAAAGATTATAAATTGCTTGTAATAAAATGTAGTTTTAACACTACACTATAGATTTCAAGATTTGCTCAAATCTAAGAATTAAGTGATAATATAACAAAATATTAAAGAGCAGAAAGCACCCTTTAAAATCATTCTGGGATAAATATACCCTTCCCCTTACGTTTCACTTCCATCTCACCTCCTGTGCAGTCGATAATGGTAGAAGGTTCGGTTTCACCGATGCCACCGTCGATAACACAATCTACGCGATTGCCGTAAAATTCTTCGATAAGTTCTGGGTCGGTACTGTACTCAATTTCGTCTTCGTTGATAGGTACAGAAGAAGAAAGTATTGGGTTGCCAAGGGCTTCCACTATAGCAAGAGCAATTTTATTGTCTGGAATACGTATGCCCACCACATTTTTCTTCTTGAAGAGTTTTGGAAGGTTGCTGTTGCCTTTTAGAAGAAAAGTAAATGGACCAGGCAAGCAAGATTTAAGTATTTTGAATAGTTTGTTATCAATAAATGAATAATTACTTACGTGACTAATATTGCTACAAACAAAAGAAAGTGGCATTTTCACTGGGTCTATATTTTTGATGGCACAGATTTTTTCCACTGCTTTAGCGTTTGTAATATCACAACCAAAAGCATATAATGTATCGGTAGGATACACTATCACACCTCCATCTTTCAAGATTTTTACTATTTCTAAAATCTCACGTGGGTTTGGATTGTCTTCGTATAATTTAATTATCATTTATGTGAGTTTATTCTTCTGTATCTGCATCCAGAAGAGGTTTATTTTCATTTAGATACAATGGTTTTGTATTGTTTTCTTTAGTAACAATAATCTCATTTGCTAGTTTTGGAAGCTGTTTTTTCACTTTTTTACTAAAGACTACTGCTTCAGAATAGTTGCTAAAGTCGCCTAAACGCACTTTCCAAAATGGTGCACTATATGTTACATAAGACTTCACTTCGGGAAAAACCTCGTTAAGTTTTTCTTCCAATTCAAATGCTTCTGTTTTTGCCTTACGAGCATTGTTGTTTGAGTACACTTGCACTCTATAGCCCACTGCAGTGATGGCATTATTTTTTTCTGTTACTTCGTTTTTCACAAGTAGGGTTTCCATTATAGAATCGTGATGAAGCACCACCACACCATTTTCTTGTGCCACTACATTAGCAGCAAATACTACCCCAAAAAGTAGTCCGAATATTTTTTTCATAATTAAAACAATCTTTATTGAATTGAATAAAAAGATGTAATTCAAGGCTTGCGAAGCCTGAGAAACCGGAGTTTACTAGAGGTAAATGAGGATTTCGAAGGCAAGCGTAACGCAGAAGTACGCTTTTTATTCAGTTCAAATGCAAAAATAGTAATTTTTTTTATTTAGACCCCCAACCCCTTAAAGAATTTAATCTAAACAAATTATATTATAAAAAAACAACTGCACCTGAGAGGTCAAGTGCAGTTGCCGGGGATTGTTGACTATTAATTTTAAACTTTATGTTCTAAAAGAGTTTTACCATACACTAATTAGTCTGTTACCTTCGGCTGTTTTTACTATGTAAATACCTTCTAGCGAACCGTTTAGATGTGTAACATTTAAGCCTGTTAGGTTATAGATTTCAAAGTCTAGTTCTGAATATATAGTACCTTCTTTAGCATAAACATCTATTGCTGGTACTTCGTCTATTGCTACATAATCTCTGTGAATTACAGGACGAATTGGTAAGCCTTCTACACGAGGATTTTTATTAACCTCAAGACTCCAAACGTTACTAAAGTATAACACATTAGCCTGATCTTGATAATCCTCGTGCAATGTTGAAGTCCAATATATACCACAATCAGTACATTCTTCGTAGTCTTCTCCTACCTTTTGTCCTGCCGCTGGTAAGAAGATTACGTTTCCATTAGGTCCTTTAATATAATAACCTTCCACACCTTTGTATTCTAAATTTTCTACAGTACACTCACGAAGTAGTTCTTCTGCATCTTCCAAGGTTGGTATATGCCATTTTCCACCCAATGCAACATTAGCTGCATCATCGTTTGGTTCTAATGTTGTTCTGAAGTCAATTAAGCCATACCAATCATCAGTTATATACTTGATGTACTCATTGTCTCCTAGTAAATTTGACCATTTATAGGTATTGTATGAATAGTTGTTCTTAGGTTCGATTTCACCCCAAGCATAGTGAGTACCTTCTTGTTCTGGTTCTGTTGCACCTAAGTTTGTGGTAGCCCAACATAAACCACTAGGAAGACCTAAGTCTATATAACCTTTATCCCAAGAGTCGCCAAGAGGCTGTAACTCATAATAATATTTAAATTCTGTTTCCCAGTTTGAATCATCTAAATAGATATTTACTTTGAATCCTTGTGGTATTTGTAGTTGGTTCTCATCTAAGAAATTACCATACTTAGTTAAACCTAATTCCATAATAGGATCATCTTTATCGCCTAAACAAAAGTAAAAGCCATCACCCCAGTCACCTTCTTCTATGGCTTCAAAAGTAGCTACAAATACACCAGTAGAATCGGCTTGCATTTTTTCAATAACAGCTTCATCATAATTATCAAATTCATATACCACACGCCATGTTGCCATATCTTCTATGCTTTCATACCAAACCTCATTTGCATAACATGGGGTTTTAGAGATATCTACACCTTCATAATCGTCGAATGTATACCAACCACCAAAAGAACTATTAAATACATCATCTTTGTTCCAAACTCTAATTCCTTCTGGGTTGCGCACCTCAAACTTGTAAATATCATAACCATAGATCTTTTGTTCTAGTTTTTCTGGAACTAAGAAATAATCAATATCAGAGTTAGATATTGGTTCGTATTTAGCAATCTCATCGTAACGATCACCTTCACAATCCACAATGTAAAGATAACCTAGTATAGGATATTCTGGATATGGGTCTGGATCAGGTGTTGGATCTGGCTCTGGGTCAGGAGTTGGATCTGGTTCTGGCTCTGGATCAGGAGTTGGTTCTGGACCAGGTCCTGGTTCTGGTTCTTCACCACCTTCTTCTACTGCTTCTGCAGAGAAGTTGATGCTTTCACTTACTTTGCCAGAAGTAATGGTCAATGTTGCATTGTAAGTGCCTACTTCTGTTGGAGCAAACTTAATAAGTACAGCTCCTTTTAGATTACGTAAAATAGTAAACGCATCGTCACCATTTAGAGTAGCAGTTGCCACTGTAGCATTTTCAAGAGTATAAGTAGCTACTACTTGTGCAGTTTCGCCTACTATCACTTCACCAAAATCTGGAACATTCAAGTTGCTAATTACTGGTACCACTTCTGGTTCTGGTTCAACATATTCAATTGCTTCAGCAACTATTTCTATTGTTTCTTTTGTAATACCAGAGGTCACTGTTAGAGTTGCCTTATAAGAACCTGCCTTTTCTGGAGAGAATTGGATACGTACCATTCCTTGACCATTAGAAACCACTTGTTGTTTTATTGTAAATGCATCATTACCTGAAAGTACTACTTCTGCATTTTCTGCATTTTCTAATGTATAGCTAGCTACTGCAAAACCTGTCTCTCCTACCAATGTAGTGCCAAAGTCTGACACAGATAGCGAACTGATTACAGGAGCTGGATGAGATGTTACACTAAAGTCTACACTTTCACTTTCATTACCAGAAGTAATAGTTAATGTAGCATTGAATGTTCTTGCAGTTTTTGGAGCAAACTGAATTTCTACCATACCAATACCATTGTTTACATTTTGTGAAAGTATAGTAAAGTTTTCAACATCACTCAATGTTGCTGTAGCTTCTGTTGCACCACGTAATATATAAGAAGCTATTACTGTAGTTGTTTCACCAGATGTAATAGAAGCAAATTCAGGCACTATTAAACTTTCAATTTTTACTTCTTCTGGTTCTTCTGAATCTGGTAATTTTGCTATAGCAGAGAACTCTATGCTTTCGCTTACTGCACCTGATGTAATAGTTAAGATTGCACTATAATAACCAGCTTTTTCTGGCATAAATGTGATTTCTACTGTGCCTTGACCATTAGAAACTGATTGTTTTGTGATGAAGAATGCATCAGAGCCACTTAATGACGCTTTAGCTTCTTTAGCATTTACCAATGTATAAGTTGCGATAACTTTCTTAAAGTCGCCTTCAAACATTTCTTCAAATGCTGGAACAATTAAGTTTTCTATTCTTGGTTCTACTACAATATTATTTGCTATTGCTTTAAAGTCAACACTGCTAATAGCTGTGCCAGAAGTAATAGTTAAAGTAGCTTGATATTCACCAGCTTCTTCTGGGATAAATACTATTTGTACAGCACCTACTGATTGTTTTGTGATGATAAATGCATCTGAGCCACTCAATGACGCTTCAGCTTCTTGAGCATTTTCTAGATTATATGTTGCTGTTACAACAGTTGCTTCACCTACTTTGATTGCTGTAAATTGAGGAACTTGTAAATTCTCAATTAATACTTCTGGTTCTACATACGCTTCTTTAGCTTTAGCACTAAAGTTGATGCTTTCAACAACTTTTCCTGAAGTAATTATTAAAGTACCATTGTAGGTTCCTACAGTTTCTGGCATAAACAGAATTTCTACTGTTCCTTTACCATTTTCAAGTGATTGTTTTTGGATGTAGAATGCTGCATCACCACTTAGAGTAGCAGTTGCTTCTGTAGCTTCTTCAAGTGTATATGTTGCTTTAACAACTTTTACATTATTCACTTCAACTTCGCCAAATGAAGGCACTTGAAGATTGCTAATTACAGGAGTTGGAACAACTGGGTCTGAACCTCCTTGTTTTTCTGCTATTACAACAAAGTCTGGGTTGTCATAATCGCCATTGAATATTATTGTAACATCGTATATACCAGATTCTGTTACTGTTGTTGAGAAATACTTTTCGTATACTGCATAGTTACAGTTACCTATTATTCTATAATTTAGTACATATGAATCATCAGATACTTCTACTTCTCTAGTAAATCTTACTTTGTTATCATTTTCCTTAGAGAATGTATTTTCTTCTAAACATTTTTCACCAATAGCAGACACTGTGAAATATTCTATCGAAACTTTTCCAAAGTTTCCTGAAGGAGTTGTAAGAATAATTTTATTCGTTAGATAATTAAACTTGATAGTAACATCTGCTGCCTCGTCAAGTGTGAAACTAATGTTGCCATCGTTAAGTTCAAATTCATAACCTTTAGAAGAGTTTTCTACATCCACGTGGTCACTACCATACCAATTTAACATAGCAGGACCTTCAACAACTTTAAAGCTCCATGTACCAGCAGGCACTTGTTTGAAGGTAATTTCATAGATACCATCTTTGTCTGCATCTGTCATGTTATTATCAGTCTCTGCAGAAATTGTACCCCATTCATTACCATTACACCAAATACCTGTAACATCACTACCACCATTACCTGCTACATAATAATTAGAAGGAATTTTCTCTACTGACAATATGGTAAATTTAGGATTTTCATAATTACCGTTAAATTTAACAGTAACATTGTAATTACCTTTTGATGGCACCTCTGTAGTAAGAACTTTTTCATATACAAGATAATTACAATTACCTCTAATTACTACATCTACATTATGAGTCTCATTAACATAAGATTTAGCAGCGAAGGTCACTGTATAGTTGTTTTCTTCAGTAAATGCCATATCTTCTGCACATGTATTTGTATAATAATCATAAACATAAAAATTCTCAATGTTTACTTTATCAAAGCTTCCCGAAGGGGTGGTAAGAATAATCTTTTCTGTTGCAGTATTAAACTTAATAGTAACATCAGCAGATTTGTTTAGAGTAAATACAATATAATTATTTTCTAACATATTGTAAATAGTAGAAGATGCTTCTATATCTAAATAAGTTTTATTATACCAATGCAACTCTCCGTCTTGGGCTACCACCTCAAAAATCCAGGTTCCTGCAGGAACATTGTTAAATGTAATTTCGTAAATACCATCATTGTTTTTATCGGTCATTCTGTTGGCAGTTTCTGCTCCTGGGCTATTCCAAACATATCCATTACACCAAATACCTGAAACATCATCGCCACCATTACCTGATACAAAAATTATAGGAGCATCTGGATCTGGAGTTGGAGTAATAGTTTGTTCAGTAATTAACAAAGTAGCACCCCAGTCTTCTGTAAATGTTACTTTTACATCATATACAGCATCTAGTTCAAACTCATCATAGACTGACACAAAATCAAACGAGCCACGTGTTAGAGTATAAGGAGCACCTAACTCTAAGTATTGAGTATTTGTACTACCATAATCAATGGTCAACATATCCTCTATTCCACCTATTTTAAATAAAGGATTTACAGTGTTTTCATGTGTATATGTACCAGTATATACACCATTACCTTTAAAAGTAAGTGGATAATAATTTAAACCTCCATCTACAAGTGAGATTCCAAAATCAGAAGTTAAATCAAACTTATTTTCTAATGTTTTTCCTGTAATTTTTAAAGTTGCTGTTGATAAGGTAAACTCTATTTTAGAAGCCATTATCTTACCACTAGCTGTTAAGTTCCCTCCAAGTTCAACCAATTGATACTCTTTTCCTGCTTCTACTATATAGTTGCCACCAAAATCTAAAGTCAACCAATCTGCTGTTGCAACTTTAAAGTTTCCTGATATTTCAACTTCATTACCTGCTGTATATGTTGCAACGAAATAGTCTCCATCAGTAGATGTAAGTTTATATTCATCTTGCGGATCCCACTGAGTTACATTACCCATTAAATACATCTCTGTAACTACAGGGTCTGGAGTTGGAGTTGGAGTAATAGTTTGCTCAGTAATTAACAATGTTGCAACCCAGTCCGATGTAATTCTCAAAGTAAACAAGATCTCATCACCCTCCAATAGGTCAGGGGTATACATTATATAATTAGTTTCTCCAAGAACATATGACTCGTCAAAATAGAGTTCTTGGTCAGACGTTGTTCCTCCTAACTCTATAGTAGAATAACCAGCATCACCTATCTTGAATGAATACATTCCACTTTCTAAACATGTGAATTTGAATTCATAAACACCGTTTCCTTTAAAGGTGAAAGGATTATCTGTATTATCTGCATTAAAGTATAGACCATAATCTTTTGTTACATCAAAGACTTTTGCTACAGACACACCAGATAAACGAATAGTTTGTGTTGTAAGATTGAACTCTACCTTTGACACTGTAATTACCTTTGAAGCATTTAAGTTGCCACCTCTTGACATTAATTCATAATCTGTATCAATATCTACACTATAATCACCACCAAAATCGTAAGGTCCTAGCCAATCTAATGATGCAACTTTAAACTGACCTGATAATTCTAATTCCTTTCCAGCTGGAAATTCTAGAATAAGGTCATCATCATCAACTATACTAAATTGGTAATCTGGGTTAAATCCCCAAGAAGAGAATTGCCCCACAAGGTACAAATTCTCCTTTTCCAATGTTTGTGCCGTTAGCGTACCTATAACGCTAAATAGCAAAATTAAAAATGTAATAATTTTTTTCATAAGCTTTATATTAAATTATAATTTATTTTTGAAAAACTTTAGTTTTATTAAATAATCGCCTCTATATCTGCAATATATATTATACGCAAACGTTTTCAGGTTTATATACAAAAAAAGCCATTTCACCCCTCGGTAAAACAACTTAATATACAATTTTGTCGCAAACCTTGATTATTCGCGCGCCATGTATGTATGTATGTATGTATGTATGTATGTATGTATGTATGCATAGCAACACAAGCATTGTTAATGCCTGCAACACATACATTCATATTTAACACATTACACATCATAAAGCAAAAGTATTAAAATATTTTAAAACACCATAACTTTTCAACATTTTTTTATAAAATAATGTAAGAAAATTTTCACTCCAACAGTGAGCCCTCGTTTGAGCAGTTTGGGTTGGAGATACCTAGGATTTCTGAAATGGTAGGTGACAGCATTAAGGCAGATTTGCTATCGTTTACCTTTTGGGGCTTTACGTTTCCACCCCAAAGCATTAAGACAACAAATTGGTTGAGTTTATTGCAAAAATCTGTCTTTTTGCCTTTGGCATCTACTTCGTAATATCCTACTTGCAAGCTATAAATAAGGTCACCTGCATTTTGAGGGTGATATGAGAAGTTGTGATTTATGGTTTTCAAAAGATAAGAAGGCCACACATTTGACACTCCCGGAATGGTAGAAAAGAATTCTATTGCCTTATCCTGTAGTTCCTTAAAAGAAACTTTCTTTTCCTCTGCCATTTTCTCATCTAGGTAAATATGACCATCATAGCAGGCTTGCACCCATTTATATTTACCATAGTGTGCCATTAAGTATGAGTTTAGAAGTGCTGCATAACGCCCAGAATTGAACTCTTTGTAGGTAATGCGCTCATTGTATGGTTTGGTAGGTTTCATCGTTCTATCCGAAATAAGATAAACCACCACATTTTCTTTCTTAAACCTTTTTTCTATAGCATCTAGGAATGCTGCTAAATCTTTGTCCAATCTTAAATATGCATCTTCTATCTCAAGTGTAATGCCCTCGCTATCGTTTAAACAAAAGTTTTGAAGCTCGTAATTTACGTACAATAAATCTGGAAAAATATCTTTGCCCAACTTTTCTGCATCTATGGTTTTAAGCGCCATATCAGTTACCATTGCATTTGCAAAAGGTGAAGTAGCAAAATTTGAATACATTCTTGCACCATTGCACGCTTCTTTTAGTTTGTATTTAAAACCTTTTGCACCACCACCTGCCGACACATAATAGCCTGCAGGCAAAAGTGGTTCCCAATCTTTGTCTATAAATGCACCTACCCCATGTTTCATAGCCCATTCTGGCAATGCAGCAGTATAGTAGGTAGAAGATGCCCAATTGCCAGTTTTCTTATCTATCCAAAATGGTATACCACTATGACCTATGCTATAAATGGCATTTTCCGCATTGAATGCAATAGAATAAATCTTAGATTTTCCAAATGTATATTCGTTTAACTCATCTGCCACAGTGGTGCAAATAAGCGACTGAGCAGAAAAATTGTCCGTGCCATTTACAGGTTTCACTGCATTGTCTTGCAGAAAAGACTGCATTTTATACGATTTTGTATTGTAAAAAGCATTTGTGCAGATGCCGTGAGAATATGGAGAGGCACCTGTGGAAAGGCTTGCCAAATCTGCAGATTTTCCTGAGTAATGATATGGATAAAGAATATTATTGAAATATGCACCTTCGGAAATCAATCTTTTAAACCCTTGATTTCCAAATTCATTCATAAACATATTTAAGTAATCTTCTCTAAGTCCGCTCACTTGTATGCCTACCACCAATGCAGGTTTACTTTGGCAGAATGCCAACGAAGATATAAATAGTGCTAATAATGTAATTAAAAACTTCTTCATATAAAAAATCTTTGTACTCCGCATAAAACGGAGTACAAAGATATAAATTCATTCACTAAAACTCAAATCTAATATTACCTAAAGCATTTATTCCTGCTTGTGGCAAATAGTATGCTTCATCATATCTTTCGCCACCGTAAATACCAGACCAAGCAAAGGCATTGGCTGCATACATAGTATTGAACAGGTTGTTTATTTGCACACCAAAACGAATAGACTTGTCTTTTGGCAGAGCCAATTTATACGATAAATCTACTGAAGACACACAATAAGGATCGATGGTTAAGTTTTCGTTCATACCATTGGTAATATACTGTTTGCTAACGTATTGTGTACGCCAAACACCTGTGAAACCATGGGTATGAAAGTCCAGTGCTATGCCTGCAATAATGCTTGGAGAGTATGCAATAGTGCCCTCGCCTATATAAAACGCATCTGTGTTGTAGGTGTCGTCGTTGTAAACATATTCTGTGTAGTCTAGTATCTTGTTTTGGCTAAATGTGGCATTTGCTGACATTTTAAGCCAAGAAAGTGGTTCTGAAGACACTGTAAGTTCTATACCTCTACGGTAACTTTCTGGCACATTCATATAAAGTGCCTCATATGTGTCTGGGTTTTGCTCGCCAGTAAGCACAAGTTGGTCTTTATACCACATATAATAGAAATTCACACCTAAATTGATATATTTATGCTCAAATTGGTAGCCAAATTCTAGGTCGAGAAGTCTTTCTGCTCTTGGCTCGCTACCTATAGGCGCGTTTGTAAAGTCTTTACGAGTTGGTTCTCTGTTTGCCATAGCAAAAGAAGAATACACCTTGTGAAAGTTGCAGAAATTGTAAAGAATGCCCACTTTAGGGTTTATAAAATGGAAATGTTTGTCTAAATCCATTTTAAGCATATCGCCTGTGGAATAATCATACACATCGTCGTAACCGTTAATCTTTTGATTTACATAACGATACTGCACATCTCCATAAAGATGAAATCCCTTAAATGCTTCCCAATTGATTTTTGCATAAATATTGCCATCGTGTTTAAGCGAAGAGTTTCTGTAATACTCGGTAGGCTCGGTAAAGTTTACCGCATCTGCCACTTCAATCACCTTACCAAAATGGTCGCCACCATAAGTGCTCCACGCCGCACCAATCGACAAATCTACAGAGTTGTTTTTATAGTTTGCCGACGTCACCAAACCACCAAAGTGGTTGAACATGTGTTTTTGACGAATAAGATTGCTTTCTTCTAGCAGATTGCCTTCTTTGTCTACCAATGTGGTAAGTTTATATTCCTCAAGTGTGCGGGCATTTTTGTATTGGTCGTAATAACCATTGCCGTAGGTATAGTGAAGAGTGGCATTTAAGTTCCAACTTGCATTGAAGTTGTGAGTAAGTTGAAGTTGGTTGTTTATTTGCAAATAATTGTCTTTTTGGTTGTCGTAGAAACCAATAATATTGCCTTCTTTGTCTTCGATAGCTCCGCAAGGGTTGTACCTTCTGTTTTCCTCCATTTGATCTTTTGTGATACCATCCCAAGCATTGTAAGTTTGTTCCTTGCCACCAAAAGAAAGAAGTTTTACGATAGTGTTGTCGCTATAGTAACCAGCTTGAAGCATATAAGAAAGTAGGTCGGATGTGGCTCTTTCCATATATCCATCGGAATAAATATGAGAAAGTTTACCGTCTATTGCCCAATGTCCTCCAAGTAAACCAGAAGAGACTCTCACCGCTTCTTTGTTGGTATTGAAACTACCATAAGACAAATCTACTTCTCCACCAAATTTGGCAGGAATATTGTCGGTAGTCATATTTATGGCACCACCAAAAGCACCTGTGCCATTTGTAGAAGCACCTGCACCGCGCACCACTTGAATATTGCCCATTGAAGACATCAAATCTGGAGTGTTTACCCAATATACCTTGTGACTTTCGGCATCGTTCATAGGCACACCATTTGTGGTAACATTTATGCGCGAGCCGTCGTAACCACGCATTCTTATTTCGGTGTAGCCTACCCCATTGCCAGCGTCGGACATAGCCACCACAGACGGAAGGCTCTCTAGTAGATATGGTATATCTCTACCATAATTGTTTTCTTTAATCTGATTTTCATCTATAGCAGAATATGCCATAGGGGTTGTAGAAGAGACTTTGTTGGCACTCACATTTATCTCTGCCAACTCATAATGACGTATGCTGTCTGCATACAACTCGTCTTGTGCCTTAGCATTTGCGCAAAGACACATCATGGCGCAAAGCGACCATAAGTAGTTCTTTTTCATAAAAATTTTAGTAAAATTACAGAATATGGGGTAACATATTTCTGCATCCCTCCTGGTATCAGCATTATCCGTATCCAGTACAATGGGTTTGATCTCAGCCTGAAAGTAAGGCACCCCGGTTAAATTAACACTGTAAACAGTTTGTAAAATCTGTTTCTACTACAAACTGTTCACAGTGCAAAAGTATATAAAATTTATTTTATTGCAAAAACATCTTAAAAAATCGTTGTATTGTAGAGATTGATAGTTTATCCTACATTATACTGATTTTATTCGTTTAACTGTGTGTTTTATTTTACCAACAAAAAAATTTAACTCTAAGGTAGACTCTGTTTCTGTTGTTTCTAAATCTGGCATAATTATATCAGATAGTACGCTACCAAACTTCTGTATCTTTTTAGTTTGTTTTTCGGTATCCTTTTCTTTATGTAAATCAATTAGTTCTGTTCTTAAATATCGTATTTTAGCAAATGTTTCAATGATTGCAAAAGTTACTTCTGTTGCTTTTTTGCTTTTCAAAATAGTTGCTAGCATATATAATCCTTTTTCTGTGAATACATTAGGAAGGCTTCTACTTTTACAAGAGACATTTGTGGTCGAAAATTTCGACCGCAAATCCATCGTTTCTTCCTCAGTTAATTTAAACATATAATCACTAGGAAACTTATTTTTATTATTGCGTACTGCTTCATTTATTCTTTTTGTCTCAACGCCATAAAGCAGTGCTATATCCGCATCAGTTATTACATGAACCCCCCTAATAGTAACAATGTAATTTTTAACCTCGGCTAATATAGGTAAATCTAATTTACTATTCTTTTTCAAAGGATAATTTTTACAGATTTGAAGTTCTTCTTTTACATTTTTCATTATCAAAAAAGATTTTGAATTAAAATATTATTATCTGGTACAGGACTCTCTGAGTTCTAAGAGTTGTACAAAAATAGCGAAAATTATTGTAACATGCAAAAAAATATTCTTTTAAATCATTTGATTACTTTATGAATTTTTATACTTTTGTAAAAGGTCCATGCTGTGCTATGAGAGTATAGTTAATGAGTGGGCTAATTTAACATAATAGGCGTCATTAGACGCTTTGTAGTGGTCTATCTGAATCTCGCAAATTCTAACGCAAACTACTTACAAAGCAACTAGGATGTCCTACGAATATGTATATATGGGTGTAGTATATCTAAACCTCTACATACAGCGTGGGCTTCGTGTTGCTAGTTCTTAGTTTGCAGGCAATGCGAGAGCCTTGATAGCGGAACTACAACAATGGAGTCCCGCTTTTTTTATATCATACAACTAGAGCATAAAAGGGCTATGCTTTTAAATAGTATAGATAATTAATAATCTTAAATAAAATATGAAAATTAAACTTTTACTTTCAATTCTTGCTTTTTTATTCGCAAGCCAAATTCTTGCCAAAGAGGTAAAAAAATGTGTAGCTGTGTCTGCTGATGGTTATAAAACCACATACACATTAGTAGATATTCAACGTATAGAAATTAACGCTAAAGGCACTGATGCTTCTATGACTATTCTTAATAAGAATGGTATTTATTCTGCTGAATATAAAAAAATTCTATTTGCTGAATTGCCTACAGAAATTGAAGAACTAGAAATTTCTTCTGTTTTTGTATTCCCTAATCCAGTTTCTAACACATTGTATATACATGGAGTAGAAGATGATGCTATTTTAGAAGTTTACACTCTAACAGGTAAATCTGTACTTAATGAAAAAGGGACTGAAATAGATGTAACTTCACTTAATCAGGGAACATATATTCTTCGAATCAATACACAACACTTAAAATTCATAAAAAAATAATAGCTTATGAAAAAGACATTTTTACTCATTAGTGCATATATTGCAAGCGCATTTACACTTTTTGCACAAGACCAACTTATGATACATCAAAACAATGGAAACACCACTCCATTTATAGCATCATCTGTGGATAGTATTACTATTGTATCTGCAAACAATAATACTGGAAACAACAATGAACATCAATATGTAGATATGGGGCTTTCTGTAATGTGGGCAACATGTAATATTGGTGCAAATTCTCCTGAAGAATTTGGCGATTATTTTTCTTGGGGCGAAAAAGAAAGCAAAGATGAATACACACCTGAAAATTGGAAAGGTACAAATGGAACAACATGGGAAATATCTAACGATCCTGCAAGAAATGCTTGGGGTGGTGAATGGCGTGTACCTACATTTTGGGAATTTATTGAGTTAATAAATAACTGTAAAACTCAAACCTGCATTAAAACAGGGAAAGATGGATATGGAATACTAGGTACATTATTTATTAGCAAAATAAACGGCAATAAAATTTTCCTTCCTATGGCTGGACATAGTACTATATATGAAAGTAATACAATGCCATATACTTCTACAGGTGCGACTGGTTCATACAGATCATCACAATATGGCCTTGGTATAATGCTAATCCCATGGACAGGTCTTGAATTCTTTGAAAATTCATTCCCTTATTATGTGGGAGAATCTGTACGTCCTGTTTTTGGAGTTCCTACACAAACAGGAAATCTTGCTGAATACGAAACAAATGAAGATTTGTATAAACCAATCGTACTAAGTCTAGATAAATCAAATATAAATTTAAAAGTTGGAGAAAGAATATGTTTAAATGCAACCTCTAGTAGTAATGTTTCTTGGGAAATATTATTAGGAGAAGGAATAGTAGAAATTGAATACCAAGGTTACCCTGAAAATAAAATGATATGTATTAATACGTTATCAGATGGAACTGCAATAATTCAAGCTACGGACGGCAGGTCCAAAGCTGTATGCGTAATTAATGTTACAAAGAAAATTTCTTCAAGCATTGCTACACCATCTATAGATGAAACAACTCTCTTATTCCAAATTGAAAATGCTGCATGTGATGATTTCGAATTATATTTATTGGGCCTCGATGGTCATTGGGAAGATAGAGCAGAAATGAAATTTGAACGTGTTGATGGAACACAAGATTGGTTTCAAATAACAGTTCCTGCATTGAATGAATATGATAACCACTTCACAATCCGTGCTAATGGGAACTGGGCATACGAATCAAAACAAGGTTATGAATTCCTAGAGGATACTGCAGATTATTTATCTGATTTTGAACTTGAGATGCCTAAGAGTTTAGTGCCTCTTCAAAACACTGGCGGCAAGGTTCTTTCCTTAAAAGTTATTGAATTCGTTACTCCATGTAAAGAATCACATGAATAAAATATCAATTTAAAATTACATATACTATATAAAACAGTTCAACTTCTGCAGAAAATCACTATAGTTGAACTGTTTTTATATTCTTTGTTTCAAAGAAACGACATGTCTACATTTATTTTAAAATCACCGCCCTTCTCTTCTTACCATCTACCTTAGCAATCAAAGGAGTTGAAGAGCGCACCCATTTAAGGTATTTGTTTTCCTCTATTACCTCGAGGGTTTCAAGAAAATCTTCGTTGAAACATTCTTCTTCGTCGTAACTATCTACAGTAAGATATGCACTACCGCATGATGTAAGGTTTTGGAAGAAGTGAGTACCTTGACTAGGATCTATGTGATAACTTGTTTCTCCTGCCTCCACAATTACTTTGGCGCCAGTAATGTGAGGCCACTTCACAGGAATACCAAGCCATGTATCAGAACTACCCCAACGACCAGGACCAATAAGGATATAAGGTCTATTTTCTTTAAGCATTTGCTTATTGTACTTGTCGATGTCGTAGGCAATAAGTTGGTTGTTTGAAGGGTTGAACATGCCCTTTTTCACATAAAGCACGTCGTAAATATCCTCCAAAATGCCATTGCCAAGGGCTTGTTTTGATGTAATCAAAGTGTTTTCCTGTGGAATAATGGTTAAATCTTCGTCAATTGCCTTGTTTGGGTCTACAATAGGTCTTATTTGCAGAAGATAAAATCTGTTTTGCTCATTTTTTTCGTAATCTAGATTTACTGCAAATTCCACTTCTACAGGGCGACCCATTTCTCTCTCGCCCACTTTAAGCACCTTGTCTATAATATCCGCAAGCGGGAACACGTCGTGCTCCAGAATATTTGCAAAAGTAATCACCTTTCTACCACCTTCATACAAACCATCACGAATAATTTGGTCGTATGGGTCGAATGTAGAAGCAATATACTTAAGTGT